>ERZ773070.66-NODE-66-length-79947-cov-5.972288_pt1 | contig 79947 bp, 47 predicted proteins | sample MGYA00580618_ERZ773070 | MGnify/ENA primary metagenome ERZ773070 (study PRJEB29015, sample SAMEA2738023) | human oral metagenome | biome: human oral; feature: human-associated habitat; material: dental | place: China | collected 2019 ...
AGGTCGCTTTGGCTCCCAACCCTGCCCTACCAACGGACCAACCGCTACGCGGTAGATGGCGTAATGCCAGTGTTTGTTTTACTCCGCCTCTGCATCGGTTATCCCAACCATTAGGCGGTGGTTGGTGTAATGCCTACGTTTGTTTTACTCCGCTCTCGCATCAGTCACACCAACCGCTACGCGGTAGATGGCGTATTGTCTGTGTTTCATTTACTCCACCCCCGCATCGGTTGGTCTTTAGCAAGGTGAAATTCATGTCAAAGCATTTATAGTCATGGGGCTATTGCGGCTTACGTTGCACTAACTACCGCCTAACCTTTGTCCTTTTGGGGGGATGAAGTCCATGCCAAAGCATTTATAGTCACAGCGCTATTGCGGCTTGTTTTGCGCAAACTACCACGTAGCTTTTGGTCTTTTAGGGGGCGAACTCCATGTCAAGCATTTATAGTCACAAGGCGATTACGGTTTGCATTGCGCTAACTACCGCGTAGCGGTTGGTCCTTTGGAAGGGCAGGGTTGGGAGCCAAAGCGACCTACCCTGTCTAAATGGTGCGCCTAATCCCACAAGGCCGTAGGTCTTGGTCTTTTTCTATTGGTTAGTTTACGTAAAAGAAACGGGGTATTAGTAAATTCTGCCCTCGCATCTGTCTCACCAACCGCTACGCAGTAGTTGACATAATAGACGTTTGTTGTCAAAGAATATTGTACTTTATCCCGAACTAACCAAGGCCTTGTTCTTACTGCTTGTTGGCGTATTGGCAGCGCAGTTAGCGTGTAGATTTCTTGTGCTTACGGGGCACTTTATGAATGATTGAAACACTACAAGCCTTTTGTAGTCTGGCTACAAACAAATTGTAGTGTGGCTACAAACGAGTTGTAGTGGCACTACAGACGGCTTGTAGCGGCAGTACAAATGGGCTTGTAGTGACAGTACAGATGAGCTTGTAGTTGCCATACAAGCGGCTTGTACGCTATCGGTTGATAACTTAATAGGTCGGCAAGTTAATAAATTGGCTGGCAAGAGTTGGGTTTTAACCCTCCCACCTTTCCGTCTTTTCGCATCTAAACGCCAACAGGTAGGGAACGCCCACTAGTCGGACGCATCCCTACCTGTTGTTTATTGGATACGGCTGGCAGAGTTTCGTGTGTGTTGCCACACCTTTACCAGCACGTTTTTCGCTTGTTTACTTCTTCTCTTCAGCCGGCATCATCGTCACTTGGATGTGGTTTCCAGCCTTCAGGATTTCTTTAACGAAGTTGCTAATGCTCTCGGGCGTTTGTTTTGCCACAAGTGCCTTATAGTTGGTATGCAAGTCGATGCCGTAGCGATACCATGTTCCGATAACGCTGGCCCAATAGCCATTGCTCTTCGCTGCATCGTCGGCCTCCTTGGCCATGTACTCTTTTACCTTAGCCAACATTGAGGCATCGCATTGCTTAGAGAGGTTAACCACCTCTTCGCGCATGATTTTCAATGCCACGTCGGCTTTCTCGGGCTTCATAGGACAATAAGCAAAGAGCATCACGTTGTGGTACTTATCTTCCATGCTTGCAGAACCTGTTGCGCCACAAGAGTAAGCTGCGCTGGCGTCTTCGCGTATCTTCTTGATGTACACCATGCTGAGAATCTGACCTGCGATGCTGGCTTTGATGGCGTTCTCGGTAGTATAGGGGATGTCTTCGCTAAACCAAACCATGTTGGCATTGGCCTTTGGCGTTTCCATCTTACGCGTAAAGTCGTTCTTGATTACGCCCTTCTTGAAGAATACTACTTGCTTGCTGTTGGGGTTGGGACCCTTTGAAGGCAGCGAACCTAGATAACGTTCGATGAGCGGACGGATTTTAGCTTCGTCGTAGTTACCAATGATGGTGAAGCGCCAACCATTGGCATTGGCCGTACGTTCTGCTGCAATGCGCAAGATGCGATCGTAATTAACCTTCGAAAGGTCGGACAATTCAAGTGGCTTCACACGTGGATTGTGTCCGTAGATAGTAGCGTTGAGCGAGTCGCTAAAGGCTTGATCGGGTGAGGTTGCACGGTTTTGCAGGCTCACTTTAAGGCCTTCCATCATGTTGTTGAATGCTTCTTGGTCCTTACTTATCTTCGTAAAGTTGAGATAAGCTAACTGGAACATGGTCTCGATGTCCTTCGGCGTAGAGCTGCCACTAAGGTGCATGCGCTGTTCGCTCATCGAAAGGCCTGCCGAAGCATTCTTGCCAGCGAGTGCTTTGCTAAGTTCGGTGTTGGTGAAGTTGGCCAATCCACTTACATCGATAGCGTTATCGAAGACGCCGAGGTTAACGTAGTCGGCTGGTCCGTAGGCAGAACTACCCGAACCACCACTACCACTGAGTCGTACTTCGTCTTTCTTATAGTCGGTTTTCTTCAACAGCACGGTTACGCCGTTAGAGAGTTTCAGCTCGGTGTAACCAAACTTCGGACTGCGTTTTTGGCTTACAATCTTGCCGGGTTTAGGCATCTTGGTGATGATGGGTTCGTTCTTCACGTTGTCTACGTAAGCCGTGAGGTTGGTGGTGCGTGCTTGTCTAACGGCAGACAACAAACCTTCCTCGGTGGGATAGGTAAGCCCGTCTTTCTCGGGATTGAAGTTCACGATAACCAAGTTGGTGTCCGACTTCGACACGAGTTCGGCAAACACCTTGTTAACATACTCCAATGGAATGTTGGGAACCACCTGCTTCATCGTCTCGTAGTAGTATTCGATGGGCGGGATGGGTTCGTTATTGAGGAAGTGCTCTTTGTAGCTCTCGGCAAATTGCGAAGTGAAACGCTTTTCGCGGTTGCTGAACATGCGGTCGAGCGAACTGAGCGTAGACGTCTTAGAACGGTCGTACTCGGTTTGTGTGAAACCAAACTTGGCAGCTCTCAACGCCTCGATGTAGGCAGCTTTCAGTGCTTCGGCCGTTAGTTCGGTGGTCTTTGGCGACACGGCAAGCGAGAAAGCCTCCTTGGTTTTTGCGAAAATATACTCGTCATCGCTAGCGCTGGCTCCCACGAAGGGGCAATCAGACTTCAGTGCAGCCTCTTCCAAGCGGTTGTTTAGCAAGCTAATGCCCACGTCTTTTATGTATTCGTACACCATGTAGTCAACATCGCCCTTCATCGAGTCGGGTGTTACGTCGTGTTTCATCATCATCTGCACGATGGTGCTGGTCTGTTCCTTGTCCTTATCGATGATAACGATGGGCGTATTGTTGTCGGGCACGTTCTCGTCTACCACTGGAGCCGGGTTGGCGGGGTTCTTCATGGGGCCGAAAAGCTTTTTGATTTGAGCCTCAACATGGTCTACATCCACGTCGCCCACCACAATAATGCCTTGGTTTGTTGGGTGATACCACTTCTCGTAGTAGTCGCGCAGCTCGTTATATTTAAAGTTATCCACCACGCTCATCAATCCTATGGGGTAGCGCGCTCCGTATTTCGAACCAGGATAAAGCTTAGTGAGGTTGCGTTCGAACATTCGGCTGCTGGCGCTAGTGCGCAAACGCCACTCTTCGTGTATCACTCCGCGCTCTTGATCAATCTCTTTGGGGTCGAGCGTAAGGCTTCCTGCCCAGTCGCGCAGTATGAGCAAGCACGAGTCTAGTGCACTTTGGCGGGTCGTAGGCACGTTGTCGATGTTGTACACCGTTTCGTCGATGGCGGTGTAAGCATTAAGATCGGCGCCGAATTTCACACCCAAGCTTTCGCAATAACGTAGCAGTGCATCACCAGGGAAGTTCTTCGTTCCGTTGAAGCACATGTGTTCCAAGAAGTGGGCAAGTCCGCGTTGGCTTTCTTCTTCTTGCAAAGAGCCCACCTTTTGGGCAATGTAGAAGTTGGCACGCTTCTCTGGCCAGTTGTTGTAACGAATGTAGTAGGTGAGCCCGTTGTCTAGTTTACCGATACGCACAGCGGGATCGCGAGGAATCGGGGGCATTTGCGATTGGGCCTGTAAACTGCCGCTTAGGGCGAGAAAGGCTAGCGCAAGCAAGTTTCTAAAATGCATAGGATAGTTTATTTTGTTTGTAAAAATGGTAAGACCTCTAAAGAGGTGGCATTTAATATGGCAGCAAAGATAAAGCTTTTTTACCGACTTCCGCATAATTTTTGCATTAAATTAAAGAAAAGTTGATGATTGACGGTTTCTCGTTTCGTTTTTTCTTGCGTTTCCCTTGCTATTCTGATGAAAGGCACGCCTTTATTTGTCATTATTTACGTAATTATATTTAACGCGGTGTTTAACATTCTTTGGTGTGCCACAGAACCAAACCGAACGAAGCGAAAATTACATTTTATAAATAAAGAATTGCATAACAGAAAGTTCGCTTTTCTGCCAATGTGATATGCTTAAATGTTATTGGCATTGCTTTATGGAAGCCATTTGTAGATATTTTACATCAAAACGTTTTCATTTTATTTCTCCATTTCGTAACTTCACAAACAAACCAGCACACTTACTATTTTCATCAACCTTCAAAAAATTTAGCTTAAACACTTTGATGATAGTAAAATAAAACGTAACTTTGCAATATCTAACAATGATAATAATTATATACCATAGATAATACAAAAGCCTACGCCGCCCCCGGTACAATACGCAATGGTCAGGGCTTACCTTTACGGACTGGGGGCGGGCTGTCAATTTAAGGGCGACAGACGATGAAGCGCGCCGAGCAAGGCTTACTTGCGAAGGGCTAAAACTCATCAACAAAATTGCCCACTACTATATAACACGAGGGTGTACCAAGTTTGGCACACCCTCGTTTCTTTTATAGGGCTTTCTGTTTCTAAGGAAACTGGATGGGGTTAACAGGGCTAGGGGTTAAGAGAAGGTAGCCTTTTGAAAGCTTTACAGCTTTTGCAGGCGTGCTTACCATCTAATAAATTTCTGCCCAAAACGAACGTTTACCACCCTATTTTCACCTTCATTACACGACTTCGGGATAAAACACAATCATGATGACAATTGCCGTGTAGCACTAGTTGGCGAGATGGCCATTCGCTTTTTATCTAATCTTGCTCAAAAAAGCATCGTGTATTACACCGAATTCACGTAACTCTTGATACCAGCTTGGCACCATCTAAGGGCTTCATTCCACTGCCTATCGCCACCACCAATTCATCCTTCCCACGTCTAAAACCCATCTTTCATTCCCCACCCAATAAGCTCTTGTGGTGAACTTTTTAAGCTCCCGCCCAGTTATAGCTAAGATGGAACCCTGTTCCATCTTAGCTGGAATGGTATTCCAGTTCAACTGGAACAGCATTCCAGATGATATGGAACGCCCGTCCAAAATACATTTAACACGGCGATTAATCTAATAATGCATCATCAGGGCTTAGAAAGCGCATTCTCGGAACTATGAAAATGCGAACGACAGAAGGATTGATTGGCGAGTTCAGGATAAGGAATGATGCCTCTTGAACAAGACTGGCTAAGCAGAGAAATGGTTATCTCGCCAACTTGTGCTACGTGGGGTAGCCGGCATAACAAATTGCTCTTATCCCGAACTCGCGCTTAATTACTTCTGCGGAACAAGCATAAAGGTAAACGTGTACTGCTTATAAGGCAGGCGATAAGATGGAAGCGCGATGGCTTCTTTGCTCCAACTGTTGACGCCACCTACACCTGTCTGACCCAAATCGATACAAAGTTCGGTGTATTTTGATTTCGGAACCTGTGGCGAATGGCGTTGCGCCTTCTCCAATCCCTCGTCTAAGTCGGCGACGGAATAGTGCAATGCGCTAGCCGAGAACAGTTCGGGCGACACGATACGGAAACCAAAGCCGTTGTCGTTGGTTTGTTTCCACCAGCGTATGTCGCTCTTCGTACCCGTTTCTTGCGGACGAATGTAGGGGTAAAATTGCTCGTCGGCCGTTTGTTTGTAGATGCCCACGTTTTGCGACAGCTTGCGGTCGGCGTAGTTTTCGACAGGACCACGACCGTAAAACTCGCTCACCTGCATGTCGTAAGGCAACTGCATCACCATGCCGTAACGAAGTAGGAACGGCTGCTCGTTGGCTGTTTTAGGCGTCATCTGCTGGGTAACGCGCATCGAGCCATCGGCCATAATGCTGTAAGTGAGCGTCAGTTGCGCGCCCACTTCGGGCATATCATACTCTGCATGCACATCCGCCTTGTTGTTTTTCTTATCGAGCATAGTATTGATCGTCACAAGTTGCAACTTGGGTTCGCGCCAAATGCGATTACTTTTTTGCACGCCTGCACCCATGTCGTTATCCGTTACGGCGCGCCAGAAGTTGGGTTTGAGCGTTCCGCCCTGACCCAGCAGCGCCTTGCCATCTACATCGTACGTGGCAAGAAAACCCGAAGCGCGGTCGAAAACCACCATGAAGCGCTTGTTAGACACCACGATTTGGCTCTCGCTTGACTTATCACGAAGGCTCAGACGCGTGTCTTTGTCAACTGCGGGTGCCTTTGGCGTCTTGCGGAAACAAGCACCTTGCTGCATCTCAAACTGGTTGTAGGCCACGCGCGAGCCTGCATCGAGCAGCGGTTCGGCCGTTTTCAGCACGAAGTCTACATTCAGCATCAACTCTGCATGCGGGCAAAGGTCCTCCATCTTGATAGGTAATGTTAGCTCTCGGCGTTGTTGTGGCTCAACGTCTAGCTGCTCCACCTCGCCCGTTTGCACGGCCTTACCGTTTTTAAGCACCGTCCAAACCAACTTGTAGTTATCCAAGTTGCGGAAGAAATTCTCGTTATACACGCTTATCTTTCCTGCTTTCAGGTCAACGGGTTCGGCCCAAATGTTCTGATGCCAGTAAGCAATCTCGTAGGCATGAGGGTTAGGCACGCGGTCGGGACTGATAATGCCGTTGCAGTTAAAGTTGTTGTCGGATGGGTCGTAGTCGTTGTAGTCGCCACCATATTTATATATCTCTACGCCGTTTTTATCCTTTGCGCGAAGTCCTTGGTCAACAAAGTCCCAGATAAAGCCACCTTGGAACTTGGGATATTTGCGCACCAAGTCCCAGTATTCTTTAAATCCGCCAGAGCTGTTACCCATCGTGTGGTTGTATTCGCACTGTATCAGCGGGCGCGGATTGCTGTTGTCGCGAGCGTATTCCTCACACCATTGGTGCGTGCGATACATCGGACAGGCGATGTCGGTGCTAGGACTGTCTTCGCCTCCACGTTCCCATTGCACGGGCCTACTTGGGTCGTAGCCCTTAATCCACTTGTATGCAGCGGCGAAGTTAGGCCCGTCGGCCGTTTCGTTACCCAAGCTCCAAGTGATGATAGAGGGGTGGTTGAAGTAGGTTTGCACGTTGTTTTGGTTGCGTTGCAATATCTGCAAGGCAAACATGGGTTTCTTCGAGGGAGCGTCGTCGCCATATTGGAAACCGTGCGACTCTTGGTTTGCCTCGGCCACAACATAAATTCCGTATTCGTCGCACAGGTCGTACCACATCGGATCGTCGGGATAATGGCAGGTACGCACAGCATTAATGTTCAGCTGTTTCATGATGCGGATATCCTGAATCATGCGTTCGCGGCTCACCACATATCCGCCATCGGGGTCTATCTCGTGGCGGTTGGCACCCTTGATAAGCACCGGCTGCCCGTTAACCAACAGCTGCGCGTTGCGTATCTCAACCTTTCTGAAGCCCACTTTCTGGTTGGTTACGGCCACGTATGCATCCGTATCCATCTTCTTAGGTGCATTAGTTTTTCTCACGCGCATGTCTACAACGGTTGTTCTCAACGTATAAAGGTATGGTGTTTCGGCCGTCCACTTCTTCACATTGGGCACTTTCAACTGCACTTTGCCGTTGGTCGCCTTCATACTGGTTACAAGGTTGCCCTCGGCATCCAGTAATTCGTGATTTAGCACAACATCCTTTTGTGTCTTCGCATCAATAGTTAGTGTGCCATTGGTGTAGTTGTCGGTGAGGTCGGGCGTGATGCGGAGGTCTTCTAGATAAGCTTTCTTATCGCGCGCATATAGATATGTGTCGCGTGCCACACCCGAAAGGCGCCAGAAATCTTGGTCTTCGCAGTACGACCCATCGCACCAACGGAAGCATTGGAACGCGATAAGGTTCTCCCCTTTCTTTAAATATGGTGTGAGATCGAACTCTGGCGCCACCTTACTATCTTCGGAATAGCCCACGAAATGACCGTTAACCCAAAGGTAGATGTTAGATGTTACCGAGCCGAAATGGGCGATAACCTGCTTGCCCTGCCATGCGTCGGGCAGCGTGATGGTGCGTCGATAGCTTCCCACATGGTTGTCTTTCACCGGCACTTGGGGTGGGTTGTCCTTGAAATGTCCACGCCAAGCGAAGCCCACGTTTAGGTAAACGGGGTCGCCATAGCCGTTCAATTCCCAGATACCAGGCACTGGCATGGTGCCCCAAGCGGCATCGTTGAAGTTCGTTTCGTAAAAGCGGGTGGGACGTTGGTCGGCATTTTCCACCCAATTAAATTTCCAATCGCCATGCAGCGACAGGTAGTTTTCCGAGCGTTTAGGGTCGCCCATCTTCGCCTCTTCATAGTTTTTAAAGGGGAAGAAGTTGGTATGCATGGGCATACGGTTAAGGGTGTTCACCTGCAAGTCGTGCCATTCGGTAAACGTTGGCCCAGTCATCATGTTTCCAGGACCTTCTGGAGACTTCATTATGGGTTTTATCTTGCCCTTTGTTACAGAACGTTTCGGTTTGCCCTGCACCCCTGCGTGGGCTTGCGTTTGCAAGCCAAGGGCAGCCAATGCCACCCAAAATAATATTTTCTTCATGTTGTGAAGGATTGTTGTTAGGTTGTTATGTTTTGCAAAGATACAATATTTTTAGAGATTAAAGGGGAAAAGGCGGGAAGGGGAAGCTGAAGGGGCGAAAAAGGGGAAAGGTGAAAAGATTGTGCGAAACAAGAAAACACGCATGCGTAAAGCCAACAAAGCGCGACATATTGGATGGGGCAATGCCATCGGATGACATATATAATACGCAAGTTCGGGATAAAACACAACTCGTAACAACCCATACACACACAAGGCGCAACGTGCTAACCAACCGCTAGGATGTAATTGGCGCTACCTTATCTTGTACATGCAAGGTTGTGAACAATGCACCTTACACACATTATAAATATATAGGCGTGGGCGGTGGGACGGCATAATGGCTACAAGGACTTTATTTATGGCACTAGACATACGGACATAAAAAAAGGGATTCCGCTGAATCCCAACCTTTTGTTAACCTTAAATCTAATACCATGAAAAACACATTGCAAAGTTATTAATTAATATCGTAATTTGCAAACATTACAGATATTATTTTTCGAAAACCGCGAACAATTAACTTATATCAACACTTTTAACCCCTTAAAACTTATAAAATGAAACTTGCCAAGTTAGCCTGTCAATGCCCCAATACGCAAGGGCGAGATAAGATAACATACGTTTTGAGGATGCACAAGACACCATACAGTCTAAGCACAACGAAGTGTGTGAAAACGTCTGTCTTGCCAACGGCTATGCGGTAGTTAGTGCAGCGTTCCTCAACCACACGCTGGCCATTGTGAGTTATTGGTTATCCCGAACTGGTGTGTTGTTGCTCGTGCGGCGCATGCTCCAAAATATAAAATTATGGCTACCCGTAAAAAACATTTAGTACACAGCGATAGTTATGGTTATTCTCTTTACCTTTGCAGGCGTCACAGATAAAAACGAACGATAATATAGTTAAAAGAATGATTCAGGAAAAAGAGCAGGGGCATCGTCCCCAAAATGAGAGAGTTAGAAAAATGCTTTCCTATCCATTTGCATTGTTGTTTCAACAACCCCGTAAAGAAAGACTATGCATCAAGCGCTTTGCTTATTTATTTTTTGTCATCATCGCTTCGTTACCGGCACAAGCACAAATGCTTTTCTCGGAAAACCTAACGATGGCCATCGACAGTACAAAGAGTTTACAGGGCTCGTTGCAGCCTGTGCTCGACTTCAAAACGGAGAAAGAGAATGTATTGACCTTTAAAAATACGGCCAATCTCAACTTATTGATCGGCCGAAATCGTGTGGTGAACCTCATCAACAAGGTTGAATTCTCGGCTTATGGCAAGACGGTTACGGTGAGTGGAGGTTATGTGCATGCCGAATTTCGTTACTTGCTGCAACACGCTTTCGAAGTTTACCCTTATGTGGAGTCGCAATGGGCAGGCAGTAGGGGCATGAACTTTAAACTCTCTACAGGGTTGCAATCGCGTTATCGGTTGGTGAACTCCGACCACTGCCTCATGTTTGCAGCCGTAGGTTTGTTTTATGAGTTCGAGAAATGGGAATATCCCGACCCTCCCGCAGGTGTTGGTGCCCATGCGTATAGCCGTAGCATAAAAAGCCATTTGTCACTTAGTTTCAGGCATTCGATTGGAGAACATTGGGAACTAACCACTACCGCAATTCACCAAGCCAAGCCAGACAGCTACCTTAAGAATGCCCGATTTGGTGGTGCTGTAGACCTCGCTTATCATATCACGCCAACAATAGGCCTACGTGGCACCTATCGTATCATCTACGATACGGCTCCCATTGTGCCTGTTCGCAAAGATTACAACACAGTAGAGGCTGGTCTCGACATCTCTTTTTAAAAAGGAATAGCCGTTGTCGGCTTTCCATCCATACGGCATCTCACGCCACTTTTGGGCGCCGTCAAATGGATGGGGACACTTGTTCGGGATAAAATGACATACGTTTTATCCCGAATACAATTAAGAATAGGCAAAAAAGTAAGGGGGGATTGGCAAGTCTTTCGCAGACTGCCAATCCCCCTTAAGCATAATATATACCTTATACCGATATACGATTATTTCAGGTAATACTTGTTGATTACCTTGAAATCATCGTCAAATTCGTAAACCAAGGGTGTACCTGTGGGAATCTCCACGTTGATGATTTCTTCGTCGGAGATGTTCTCGAAATACTTGATGAGCGAACGCAGTGAGTTGCCGTGGGCAGCGATAAACACGCGCTTGCCTTCCATCACGAGAGGTTTGATTTCGTTTTCGAAGTAAGGCACGGTACGTGCGATGGTGTCTTTAAGGCTTTCGCACATGGGAACGTCTTCTACGGGCACATCGCGATAAGCAGGATTTTTGCGTGCCGAGTAGGGATTATTGTCTTCCATCATAGGCGGACGCACGTCGAAGCTTCTGCGCCAGATGTGCACTTGGTCGTCACCATACTTCTCGGCAGTCTCTTTCTTGTTAAGTCCCGAGAGGGCACCATAGTGGCGTTCGTTCAGCCTCCACGACTTAATAACGGGCAACCACTCGCGTTCCATCTCCTTCAAAGCAATCTGCTGGGTGTTGATGGCACGTTTAAGATACGAGGTATAGCATACGTCGAAGTCAAGTCCGGCCTCTTTCATCAGCTGGCCAGCACGTTTGGCTTCTGCCTTTCCCTTTTCGGAAAGTTCCACGTCTACCCAACCCGTGAACAGGTTCTTTTGGTTCCACTCGCTTTCGCCGTGGCGAATAATCACTAGTTTTTTCATACGAAGTGTTGTGTATTATATATATAAATAATGTGTAAGCTTACCAACTGCAAAATTATATATTATCGCGCGCTTAGGCAATACTTATAAATGGGGGTGAAGTGAAAAATAGTTAAAACCGCTAATAATGTGAAATGGGTGGCAAGCAAATATTACGCTGCCTATTGGAAAAATGGTGTTTGATGCCCCCTTCGTTGTGCTACAACCACAGATATAAAATTGATACACAACCCCATCATAAATCTTGCATCTTTAAAAAATCTTCTTGAAAACGGCCTTTGTTCGTTAAAAAATGCGTATATTTGCACAAAACTAATCGCACGACGCCAAAAACCTCGTGTCGTTACACAAACGGCGGCACAAACAATGGGCAAGAAACGTCGAAAACAATGTAGTTAAACCGCATCCATCTAAAGCATGACTGAGAAAGAGTTCCGTGCCTATTTTCGCGAATTATACCCACAACTTGGGCGCTATGCCACAAGGTTGCTGGGCGATGCCGACGTGGATGACGTGCTGCAAGTGGCGTTTTTGGAACTGTGGAACAGGCGAACGGACATCAATACCGCAGCTCACGTGCGCGCTTTCATGTTCCGCAGTGTCTATACGCAAGCCCTCAACGTACTCAAACATCGTGGTGTGGTGCGCAAGTATTCCACTGCCGCCACCGAGATGGAGAACCAACGAACGGCACTACTTTCGCCCGACGCATGCGATGTGGCCTTTAACATGGCCTGCAAAGAACTTAGATACAAGCTGGAAACGGCCATCGAGCAGCTTCCGCCCAAAGGTCGCGAGGCGTTTACCCTTAGCTATCTCCACGACATGAAGAACAAGGAGATTGCCCAGGCCATGAACATTTCGGTGCGAACAGTAGACGCACACATCTACAACGCCCTGAAACAACTGCGCGCAAAACTGCAATTGGCCGACATTAACAGCGACTGAAAGGTCGCAACAACGTGCCACGATAACATCAGCGGGTAGGCTTCGCCTCCCGAGCTACATATAACTTAAAAAACCGATTACAAAAACATTCAACCTCATGACAGCCTTCGTCGACAGCGACAGCTATACGACATGAGAAATAAAACCCAAACAATGAGAACCAGAAACACTTTTGTGGTTGTAGCATCTGCTATAAAGCCGTGGCAAAACAGTCATGGCCAAACGCTCGTTGCCATGTCTGGAGCCGATATCAAAAGGCTTGTAAACGGGTGAAAAGCGCTTATGCGCCTGATACAACATCATGGGGCGAAGGGCTTGTGCATGGGCTTCGAATTGCATTCAGGCCTAAATGGCAAGCGTTGCAAAGCCCACAACACCAGCGTACAACCGTAAATGTGAAACCTAAAGCAACCATATTAACTTGGGCACAGCCCCAAACATAACACTTATAAAACTATAAACAATGAAAAGGAGATCTACATTGATGGCCTTAGCGCTCTCGGCAGTAGCCCTGACAGCGCAAGCACAGCGAACGCCTACACATCCGCTGGACATTGCAACGACCGATGAAACAGGCTGGATTAACTCGTTCATGAGTTGGGAACCAGGAAAAACCATCGCCAATGCATCACGTATCGACGACGAATTCTTCATCTCGCGCGTTAAGCCTAAAAAACGTATCGGCGAGAAAGAGGGAGATTACATCGTGGATGCAAATGTTGACCGCAACCGCAAAATGTGTCTTTGGACTCCGCTCGACGATCCAACGAGCAAGTGGAAAGCACTTCCCCGCTACTGTTTCGAGGGAGATAACTTCAGCCTTTGGAGCTATTTGGACATCCATGGCAACTGGACCGCACCTTGGATTAGGTGTTCTGCAGGTCTGGCAGACGTGGCTGCGAAGAACGGCGTTAAGGTAGGAACGCTTATGTCCATACCTTGGTCGGCACGTATCAACTTGATGTGGGGTACGGGAACTCACGAAATGACATTGAAGAGACTTACCGAAGCCAATAGCCAAGGTAAGTATAAGCACGCCGCCAAGTTGGTTCAGTACATGAAATACTATGGCGTGAACGGCATTGGCATTAACTCTGAATTCGTTTCAGACCCCACTTCGATGAACCGCCTCATCAATTTCTTCGCCGAATGTCATGAAGAAGGCAAGAAGCAAGGCTGGGATTTCCAAGTGTATTGGTATGATTTCATGAGCTCTTCAGGTTCTATGGTGCACGATGCAGGTCTTGGTGACCACAACATCAAGATATTCGGCACGGGCGATAGACCTGTAACCGATATGCTCTTCTTTAACTACGGATGGAGCAAAGGCCTGCTTGAAAGCTCTGTTCGCAGAGCCGAAAGAGAGAAAAGAAGCAGTTACGACCTCTATGCTGGCTTCGATATCCAAGGCCGTGCATTGAGATTGGCAGGCGGACAACAAACTTGGCGTGGCCTTTCTCAAACAAAAACGTCGGTTGGTTTTTGGGGAGCGCACAGCCAAAACTTGCTGCATCAGAGCGCAACTGATGACGGAACGTCGGACATCGCTATCCAGAAGGCTTACCTTTTGAAGCAAGAGCTATGCTTTAGCGGTGGATATCGCAACCCCGCCTATCGTCCCCAATTCAACGATAACTGTAACCTGTCGAACGCTTCTCTGCAAGGTTTCCATGGTTTAGCATCGTTGCTAACGGCCAAGAGTACCATTACTACGGTGCCTTTTGTGTCGCGTTTCAACCTCGGTAACGGTTTGAAGTTCCGCAATGCAGGTGAAGTTACCTTCGATCACAAGTGGCACAACATCAACACGCAAGACATTATGCCCACTTGGCGTTGGTGGATTACCAACGAAGAAGATAGGGTAGACGCATCGTCGTATGCTTCGTTGATTAAGGCCGAACTAACTTTCGACGACGCTTACTTTGGTGGTTCATGCCTTAGCCTACAAGGAAGAACGGCCTCTTCGCGCGTTAAGCTCTTCAAAACCATGCTCGATGTAAAGGCCGACTATACCTTGAGCATCACCTATAAGATGCCCAAAGCTGCCGAAACGCACGCTAAGCTTTTCGTTGCGCTGAAAGGCGAAACCGGTAAATATAAGGAAGTGAACATTCCAAATGCAGGTAAGGCTGGCCAATGGGTTACCTATACGGCTAAGATGTCTGACCTTGGACTGACCGAAGATGCTACCGTGGCCATGATTGGCTTGAAATTCGAGAACACGCCAGCCAACTATAAGATGCTGGTAGGCGAAATGTCGCTGCGCAATCCTAACCAAACCTTCAACACCAAGTTGCCTAACGTGGCCGAAGTAGAGATACTTAGGGGACGTTATAACGCCTTCGACGTTAAGATGCGCTATTACAGCGACGACGGAACAGGCAAAAACAAGACCTACAACGACGATGTTGACACTTGGTATTACGAAATATATGTTCAGCCGAAAAACGGAAAAGAGCAACTGCTTACGGCTACCACATCGTGGGCTGCATACGTGGTAGATGCTCCTGTATCGTCGGATATGAACAATCGCACGATTAGAATGGGCGTAAGGGCTATGTCGCCCGATGGCGTTCACCACTCGGACATCGCATGGGGTGAATGGATCGACGTGCCTTATAACCAACCTTTGCACACCGCTAAACTGAATAAGAGCGTTATTAAGCCAGGTGAAGACTTCGTGCTAAGCCTCGAAGACCTTATTGAACAGCCTGCACGGAAGTGGGAAGTTATTCGTCCTAGCGACAACCGAACAGTGTTTAGCGCTGAAAACACCACTAGCTGTAACGTGAAGATCGACGAAATCGGTGTGTACGACCTTAAAATGGTAGACAGCGACGGTAAAGAGCACATCAATAGAGGCTTTATCCAGATCTCACCGATAAGCACCGGCGCCGTGCCTCACATCGAAACCGTAACGGCTAGCAAGCAACAGGTGCAGATGGGCGAAGAAGTGAAGTACAGCTACACAGGAAGAAGTGGCAATGGAAAGGTTTCGAGAGGTTTGATTATTACCGACCCCAACATGTTCCGCATGCCCGCCGACTTGCAAGAAGGTACAACCTACTCGTACGCACTTTGGTTTAAGGCCGATGGTTTCAGACACGACAAGCAGGGAACCAACCTCATTAACAAGAACACCATTAAGGATAGCTGGCCTCATAACAACTGGGGCGACCTCTGGGTAACCATCCGCCCTGAGTGGAAAAACCATCAAGCCAACGAGATTTCGTTCAATACCATGGGATGGACTGAACACGATAGCCCCAAAGAAAACATGATGTCTAAGGGTTATCAGGTTGTTCCTGGCGTTTGGACTCACGTTGTTATTACCCAAGATGGTGGTACACAACGCATGTACTTCAATGGTAAAGAGGTGGCTAATGCCTTCTTCCCCAACTCTAAGCGTCGTGAAGACATGACAGACGATGGTCGCGTGAAGCGCTTCGACAAAGCCGACATCTTCATCGGAGGCGGTAACGTGTACAAGGCAGGCTTTAATGGCGTTATCGACGAAGTGCAAGTTTGGGATAAAGCTTTGTCGGCCGATGAAGTGAAGCAGTGTATGAACGGCTACGAAAAGGGTAAAGCACCTCAAGGTTTGCGTGGATACTACACCTTTGAAGAGAAAACTGCCGATGGCAAATACGCCAACTGGGGTAATGCCGGCGAACAATACAAGGGCGACGTAGTGGCTATCGCACAGAGCGGTGGCGAGAAAACCGACAACGCTTACTATGATACGCGCGAAGACAACAATAACGTACTGGGTTATCCTGGTATCCCTGGAACGCTCGAAGTGAAGGCCGAAGCCGCTTGGAAACTTGATGGCGCAAAGGTTATTGAGAAGGGCGACATGGCAACCGTTACTTACGCAGCTGCCGGAAAGTATGGTGCTACGCTCAAACTAACCAACCTTTGGGGTGAAGACACGAAGACCGTGGCCGAGATTGTTGAGGTTACGAACGTAACGAACAGCATCAATGGCGTTAAGGAAGCAGCCGATTTCGCTGTATATCCTAACCCATTCGTTGAGAGCGTTAACCTACGCTTTGCCGAGGGTGGTGTGTATGCCATACAGGTAACCACCGTTAATGGTGCCGTGATGCAAAACACCAAGGCTACTGTTAATGCAGGCGACGTTGTTAACGTGGCTATCACTGGCGCAAAGGGTCTTTATATCGTTCGCGTTCTTAAGAACGGAAAACAATATAAGGCTGTGAAAGTGGTGAAAGAATAACAACTTTCGGGGGTTACCCCATAAGCTTTGCATCCGCCCGATGCCGTAGCACAATGCTCGGCATCGGGCTTTTTGCGTTATCATGGTAAAGCGTTCGCTCGTCAAATGCCCTTCTCTTAGCCTTTGTTTGGCCATCCAATAACTAGGGTTTTATTACCTTTTCGCCCACCTCATTTTATCTCCTGTCGAACTACATGTTTGTGGTAGTTCTGTTCCGGATAAGCTGGAACGTTGTTCCATATCATCCGGAACATCATTCCAACTTATCCGGAACCTCCTTCCAACTTATCTGGAACAATGCAGAAGTTGATAAAGCATAATAGAATAGATTAACCACCTGATTGCCAAAGTAAATAAACAGCTTGACGTTTTGCCATCAACCGCATATCGGTTGGTCTTTTAACGAGAGGCGAAAAGTGAAAGGATAAAAAGGTGAAAGAGGGAAAAAATGAAAAGACGGCTCCGCCTTTAAGGGTGAAAGAGGGAAAAGGCGAAAGTAACATTGCACTAACTACCGCGTAATCTTTTGGCTTTTAGGGGATGAAGTCCATGTCAAAGCATTTATAGCCACATGGTTATTGTGGCTTGTTTTGCGCCACCTACCGCATAATCTTTTGGCTTTAAAGCATTTATAGCCACAGGGTTATTACGGATTGTTTTGCACTAACTACCGCGTAGCGGTTGGCCTTTTGGAAGGGCAGGGTTGGGAGCGAGAGCGACCTACCCTGCCTAAACGGTTCATCTAATCCCACAAGGCCGTAGGTCTTGGTCTGTTTCTTCTGATTAGTTTGCATAAATGAGGCGGGGTGTTCGTGAACAAACTGAGCACATTAGAGAGGCTTATGGTATCAAATGACAGATATAATAATAGGACGACGAGGAAAACATTGCGCACAATCTTCACCTACAGGCGCATTAAACGGAAAAAGACCAAGACCTACGGCCTTGTTTCCTCTCCACGCAACCTAGGCAGGGTAGGTCGCTCTCGCTCCCAACCCTGCCCTTCCAAAAGATCAACCGCTACGCGGTAGTTGGCGTAATGCCAGCCTTTGTTTTACTCCGACTCCGCATCAGTCACACCAACCGCTACACGGTAGATGGCGTAATGTCAGTGCTTGTTTTACTCTGCACTCGCATCAGTCACACCAACCGCTACGCGGTAGTTGGCACAATGCAAGTGCTTTATTTACTCCGACTACGCATCAGTTACACCAACCGCTACACGGTAGATGGCGTAATGTCAGTGCATTTTTACTCCAACTCTGCAGCTGTTACACCAACCACTAGATGGTAGATGGCGTAATGTCAGTGTATTTTTACTCCAACTCTACAGCTGTTACACCAACCGCTACGCGGTAGTTTGTGCTACGCAAGCCGCAATAGACCTGTGGCTATAAACGCTTTGCCATGGACTTCACCCCTTAAAGCCCAAAGTGTTATGCGGTAGGTGAGGCAACGCAAGCCACGAATAAAGCTGCTGCAATAAAGCTATTGGCATGGAGCTACACCCAAAAGACGAGCAATAATGATGTGTTTTACTCTCCCACAGTGTCGTACGAATTGGTCTGTCACCAACCCACATCACGCTATCCTTACCCCAACAATATCAAATTAGTCTTTTTTCTTATCGTTTTACACCTTTCCCATCCTCTTGTCTGTATTTCCGCAAAAGCCATTTCAGATTGCAAGCAATATGTGAGATAAGGTCGGCAAGTTGTCAATTGCCCTGTTTTCCTGCATTTTCCTTTTGTTTGTTAGTATCATATTATTGTTATATCTTTGCAGCCGAAATCTGCTAAAAGACAATACAAAACAACTATCTACATAAAATACAATAATTACTAGAAAAGATGCTAAAACACAGTTACACATTGCTGCCCATGGCAAACAGGGTGGCACTGGTGGCTTGTTTGGCCCTTTCGCCCGCAGTAAGGGCAATGGCCACAACAAGCAACACGCATCCCAACGCAACATCTTTGCAACAAACAACCCGTAAAACCATTACGGGAACAGTGACCGATGCCAATGGCGAACCGCTCGTTGGCGTTAGCGTAAGAAGCAAAGACGGCAAGGGAGGTACAGTTACCAACATCGACGGACAATTCTCGATGCAAGCTAGCGATGGCGAAACCATCGAAGTGTCGTATGTGGGCTATGCCGCACAAACGTTAAAGGCCAGCACCGTTGCACCCATGACTATCGTTATGGAAGAAGACAAGAAGCTATTGAACGAGGTGGTGGTTACGGCTTTGGGTATAAAACGCGAAGCTAAGGCCCTTACCTACAACGTGCAAGACCTGAAAGGAAGCGAAGTGACGCGCGTTAGAGACGCCAACTTCGTGAACGCCTTGGCTGGTAAGGTGACGGGCGTTACCATCAATCAAAACGCATCGGGTGTGGGAGGCTCCTCGCGCGTGGTGATGCGTGGTACCAAATCGCTGTTTGGCGAGAACAACGCACTTTATGTTCTCGACGGCATTCCTATGCAAGGCCTGCGCACCAAGCAAAGCGACAACTTCTACGAGTCGGTTGAAGTGGCCGACGGCGACGGCATTTCGAACATCAACCCCGATGATATCGAAAGCATGTCGGTGCTAACGGGTGCATCGGCCGCAGCCCTCTACGGTAATCGCGGAGCCAACGGTGTTATCCTTATCACCACCAAGAAGGGCACGGTGGGTCGTCCTCGGGTGTCGTTCTCTAACAGCACCACCTTCTCTCGTCCCTTTGTTACCCCGCAGTTCCAAAACACCTACGGTCGCAAAGAAGGCGAATTTGCCAGCTGGGGCGAAAAGCTGGAGCGCCCTTCGAACTATAATCCGCTCGACTTCTTTAACACTGGCTTCAACGTTTCCAACTCGGTGGCCTTGTCTACGGGTAGCGAAGCCAGCCAAACCCATATTTCGGTGGGTGCGGTTAACGCAGGCGGCATCATCCCCAACAACCGTTACAACCGCTACAACTTCACCTTCCGCAACTCGTGGGACGTGATTAAGGATGTGTTGCAGCTAGATTTCAGCCTGCTTTACGTAAAGCAAGGCACGAAAAACGGCATTGGACAGGGTATGTATTACAACCCCTTGGTGCCTACCTACCTTTTCCCGCCCAGCGACGACATGAACCGCTATGCCGTGTACGAAATGTACAACAGCGTGCGCAGGTTCAAAACGCAGAACTGGCCCTATGGAAACTTGGGCTTGGGCATGCAAAACCCCTTCTGGATTGTTAACCGAAACAAGTTCGAAACCAAGCGCGAACGTTACATTGCCAGCTTCTCGGCCCGTTGGAACATCACTTCTTGGCTCAATATCTTGGGTAGGGCGCGCATGGACAACGCTTATACCGACTTCGAACGCAAGCTCTACGCCTCTACCGACGGACTTTTCTCTAAGCCCGCAGGTAACTGGATGACGCAAGACGACAAGAACTCGTCTGCCTATCTCGACTTCTTGGTGAACATCGACAAGCAATTTGCCAACGACGAGATACGCCTTTTGGCCAACATTGGCGGTAGCTATTTCGACGAACGCTATACAAGCAAAACCTTCGAAGGCAACTTGGCACGCGTGCCAAACTTCTTCCACCCCTCTAATATGTCGCCCACCGAGAGCTCTACGGCACACGCCAACCTGCATACGCAAACCCAATCGTTCTATGCAAAGGTTGAAGTGGGTTATCGCAACTTCCTCTTTGCCGACGCGACGGGTCGTATCGACTTCTTCTCGACATTGCTCGGCACCGACAACAACCACGTGTTCTACCCCTCGGTAGGTGCTTCGGTGCTGCTCACCGAGGTGCTGCCCTTGCCCAAGAACATTTTCTCGCTGTGGAAAATACGCGGTAGTTACGCACAAGTGGGTAACCCTCCGTCGCCCTATCTCACACGCGACGCCGTGGCACTATCTAACGGTACGCCCAAGAGCGAAGCCCACACGCCTGCCAAACACTTGAAGCCCGAGATGACAAAGGCCTTCGAGTTGGGTATGGATATGCGTCTGTTTGACAACAAACTGAACATCGCCGCCACCTATTATAACAGTAACACCTACAACCAGCTATTCCGTTACAAGCTGCCACCTAGCTCTGGATACGAATATGCTTACGAAAACGCGGGTAAGGTCAACAACTGGGGTGTGGAGCTTAGCGCCACTTACAACCAGAAATTGGGACCTGTTGACTGGACGGCAAACCTTATCTACTCGCTCAACCGCAACGAAATAAAGGAGCTGTTGCCCGAATATGTAACCGACCATACCACCAACACCACGGTGAAAGCACCAACAGAGTTTGAAGTATCTTCGGCCGAGTCGTACAAAATGATACTGCGCAAGGGCGGAACGATGTCTGACATCTACGCTTCGCACCTGAAACAAGACTACCAAGGCAACATCTTGGCTAGCGGAGGTGTGCAGAAAGACGAGAACGATTACGTGAAAGTGGGTTCTGCCGCACCACGATACAACATCTCGTTGCGCAACAGTTTCGCATGGAAAGGCATCGAAATGGGTTTTATGCTTGACGCTCGCGTAGGCGGAGTGGTGGTTTCGGCCACACAGGCACTGATGGACCAATTCGGCGTTTCTAAGCAAACGGCCGACGCTCGCGATGCCGGTGGCGTGCGTGTGAACAATGGCCTGATCAATGCAGAACAATATTACGGTGTAGTAGCTGGCGGACGAACGGGCCTCTTGGCACATTACGCATACAGCGCAACCAACGTTAGGCTTCGCGAAATGTCTATTTCGTACGACCTACCCACAGCTTGGTTTGCCAATAAGCTGAAAGTAAATCTCTCGCTAACAGGCCACAACCTGCTGATGATTTACAACCGCGCACCCTTCGACCCTGAACTAACCGCCAACACAGGTACCTATTACCAAGGGTTCGACTATTTTATGCCTCCCAGCCAACGAAGCATGGGCTTCGGCGTGAAGGTTAATTTCTAACCCACACAATATAATATAAGCAACAATGAAAAAGAACATCATAAAGCTTTTGACCCTTGTCGCACTATGCACGCCCGTATATGGCTGCCTAGACTCGAGTCTTAACGACGACCCCGATAAGGTTAAAGCATCCGAGTTGGGAAAAGACAACCTACACGGAACTTACCTTACCTCCTTGCAACGCAACGTGGTGCCCGAAGACCAGAACGACTTTCAGTTAACGGAAGACCTTGTGGGCAACATGTTTGCTGGCTATTACGCTGGTACGCAGAGCTGGGAAGGCGGATATAACAGTACTACCTACGCCTTTCCCGACCATTGGAAGAACCGCCCCTTCTCGGTGGCTTTCACCAAGCTGATGAGCAACTGGCATCAACTTCGCCTCAAAACCGACTCGGCTAGCGTGCTTTTTGCCGTGGGCGAAATTGTGAAGGTTGAGGCTATGCACAAAACAACCGATATCTATGGGCCTATTCCTTACACCCGTTTCGGTTTGCAAACGCCCGTGCCCTACGACTCGCAAGAAGCCGTTTACATGCGTTTCTTCACAGAGTTGAACCATGCCATCGGCGTTTTAACAAACTTCGACAAGCTTAACCCTGGTGCCAAGCCTCTCGATAAGTTCGACCTTATCTATGGAAGCGATATCAAAAAGTGGATTCGATTTGCCAATTCGCTTAAGCTACGTTTGGCTATGCGATGCCGCGCGGTGTATTCTGGCGCACAAAAGTTGGCCGAAGAGGCTGTGAATAACACCTACGGCGTGTTGGAAGACTATGCCGATAATGCTGTGATGCAAACGGTTGGTGCGCTTTCGTTCACCTATAACAACCCCTTCTACAACATTTACAGTCCGGAAGGCTATAACGAAGACCGCATGGGCGCCTCAATGGACGCTTATCTGAATGGCTTTGCCGACCCACGTTTGCCCAAGTTCTTTGCCAAAGCCAAAGGAGATGTGTATCGCGGACTGCGCAACGGACTACGTAACGGTAAGAATTTCCAAGGCAACGAAAACCTATCGATGCCCACCATAACCCGCTCTACGCCCTACGTATGGATGACGGCTGCCGAAGTTTGGTTGCTCAGAGCCGAAGGTGCATTGTTTGGTTGGAACATGGGTGGTACGCCACAGGAGCTTTACGAGAAAGGCGTGAGTTCGTCGTTAGAACAATATGGCCTTGCAGGGGATGTTGAGGCCTACCTATCTAGCAACGCCAAGCCCAGCGCTTACGCAGGTTTGAGAGGCAGTCCTGCGGCTGAAGCTCCATCAGACATCACCCCCGCATGGGACGATAACGCTACGCAGGAGAAGAAACTCGAACGTATCATCACCCAAAAGTGGATTGCTATCTATCCATTGGGTCAAGAAGCGTGGAGCGAATTCCGCAGAACGGGTTATCCCAAGCTGTTCCCCGTGGTAGACAACCTTAGCAACGGCAAGGTGAACACCAACGAACAAGTGCGCCGTTTGCCCTTCCCCGCCAGCGAATACGATGGCAACAAAGCGGAAGTGGAAAAGGCCGTGCAACTGCTTGGCGGTGAAGATACGGGCGGAACACGTCTATGGTGGGACAAGAAATAATGCAAAACACCCTATAACCCACTATCACTTACGCATTTAAAAAGACGTTTTCGTTAAGTCAATGTTAATATAAAGACAAGAAAAACGGGCTTGCAAAATGGTCAATCCGTTAACTTGTCAACTGAAATAAGAATAAAGATGAACGTAACAAACATATTCCGGGGGATTTTATCCCTAGCTCTGGCTGCTGTGGCACTAACCTCGTGCAACACCAGCATCGAGGCTTTGGACATCATCAAGCCCGAAGAGAAGAGCGAGCAATATTATGCCGACCTGCGTGCGTATAAGCAACGAACAGACCACGAAGTGTTCTTCGGGTGGTTCGGCGGTTGGAACACCAAGTCGCCCAACATGATCGGTTCGCTTAAAAGCGTGCCCGACAGCGTTGACATCATCTCCATTTGGAGCGGAACGTACGACCGCGAAGACATGGAATACGTACAAAAAGTGAAGGGAACACGCGTAACCTTCACCATCTTCGCCCACAAAATTCCCGCACAATTCTTGGAAGGAGAAAACCACGACCAAGTAACGCGCGAAGGAATTGAGCGTTATGCCATGGCATTGGTTGACACCATGAAGACCTACGGTTATCAAGGTATCGACCTAGACTATGAACCTGGCTACCAAGATCCTGCTGGAGGACCTTTCACGGGTCCGCTTGTGGGTCCTGAAAGCGTGTATCCCAACTATCGCGACAACATGGAGATATTCGTAAAGAAGCTTGGCGAGTTCGTAGGACCTAAGAGTGGCACGTCTAACTTGTTGATCATCGACGGCGTTCCCTATGACGTAAAACCCGAATTGGCCGAGTATTTCAACTACGGAGTTGTGCAAGCCTACAACAGTGGCAGCCATGCCAACCTGCAAAGTCGTTTCAACAGGGCTGCCGCACGTGGTTGGAAGCCCGAACAATACATCTTCGCCGAAACCTTCGAGGGCGGAAATGCAGCCAAGGGAGGTGTTCCTCACACGTTGGAAGATGGCAAGACACGTGTTCCTTCGCTCGTGGGTATGGCCCATTTCTTGCCCGAATATAATGGCAAGAAGGCCACGCGAAAGGGTGGATGCGGAACTTACCACATGGAGAACGACTACGACAACTGGCCCAACTACAAGTACACGCGCCAAGCCATACAGATTATGCAAACCCATCGCGATACCGTAGCGACCACAAAACCCTAAGAAAGGAATCACAACAATGAAAAAAATAATGAGAAACTTGCCCGCGTTGCTGGCTATTTTGCTGCTGGGTGCATGCGCTGATGGCATAAAGAGCTACGACGGACTTTATATCATGGGCACGCAAGGTAAGGAAGTGACTGCCACACTCACCGTAGACGATGTGCCTTCGGGCATCGGCGTGAACGTGGCAGCTAGCGAACTAGCCACGGAAAACATTACCGTGACACTGAAAAGCTCACCCGAACTGGTGGAAAGCTTTAACAAGGAGCATCACAAAAACTATGTGTTGCTGCCACAAGAAGCTTATAAACTGGAGAATACTACACAGACCATAGCGGCAGGCAAGCATATTTCGGATAAGGGAACACAGCTCACCATCGTTAGCCTAGAGGCTATGAAACCCGGAACTACCTACCTTTTGCCCCTAAGCATTAGTAACGTAGAGGGTACAGACATGCCCGTTATCGAGGCTTCACGCACTATCTACGTGGTAGTTAACCAAGTTATCGTTACCAAAGCTGCCGATTTGGATGCCCCGTGGCGATTCTACTACGCCGATTTCAGTGATAACACGGGCCGTTTTGATACCCATGCCATGAAGAGCGTTACTTTCGAGGCTCGCGTTAGGTTCAGAAAGATGAACGCAAACAGTAGCAAGTGGTGCTATTCGGTTATGGGATTGGAAGAGAATCTTTGCTTGCGAACCGCTGGAGGACCAGCAGACGGATGGAAATTGCAGCTTGGCGACCCCAACCACATGGACTCGCGCGACGTTCTTCCCAATGATAAATGGGTGCATTTGGCTTGCGTTTACAACGGCGAAACAGGTAAGAAGTACATCTATATCAATGGTGAGCTGCAAGCCGAAACAACTGATAGTCGCAAAACGATTAGCCTTGCCAATGCATACGGTCAGAACAACTTGTTCTACATTGGTCAATCGGCCAGCGATGACAGATGTATGGAAGGTTGGGTAAGTGAAGCACGCGTGTGGGCAACGGCTAGAACGGCTGCCGAATTGAAGAATAACGTGTGCTGGGTAGACCCCACTTCGAAAGATCTCGTGGCTTATTGGCGCTTTAACGAGGCACAAAAGCAGGGCGACAAGTGGATTGTTACCGACCTTACGGGCAACGGCTTCAATGCCCATTACTTCTCTTGGCCCTCTGGACAAGAACCAAGTTTTGTTGATGCAGTGCGTTGTCCCGAATAACGAGACGGCAAACTGGCCTGCTTAAGATGAAGAAAAAGGACTCGCTTGGCCATCCTAACGATCGGCTAAGATTAAGTCGGGTTCTAAATCAAACACAATAATGATGAGGGGTGCGCTATCTCAGCGCACCCCTCACACTTTTTTGTAGACCCATCGGTATTGTATAATTAACGTTGGTCAATTATACCACAGAGCACGAAAAGCCTACAACACATATTAGGAATGGGGTTTAAACTTGTGCCATTTTATGGCTTAGTTTTATTGAAGATTCATCTTAAAAAAGTCCTCTAGCTTATCAAACGGAACAACTCCATTCTGGTTATCGTAGAAGTCGACATGCTTAGCATTGGGTACAATGAATAGCTCCTTGTTGTCAGTCCCTATGCATTTGTAGGCGTCTTCACTCATATATCGCGAATGGGCGTTTTCCCCAGAAACCATGAGCGTTGGGACATTGATTTCATTGGCGTACGTCAGAATCGGGAAATTAAGGAATGAAAGCAGCGTGGTAGCTGTCCAAACCTGATTGGAAATCGACCGTTCATGGAATCCTCGTGGTGTTTTATAGAACTCAATATAATCATTTAAGAACTGAGGAACCTTATCGGAAGGGGTATCTGGCATCTCATAACCTGGCGTAGGAGTTCCTGTTTCTGCATCCGTCCAACGAATAGCATTAAGCGAACGCTTCATTTCCAGCCGCATCTCGGGCGTGTTGGCATCAAAATATCCTTTGCTAAATACACGCGTCATATCATACATTACCATCGTAACAACAGCCTTTATACGCGTGTCTATAGCCGTAGCGTTAAGCGCAAAACCACCCCAACCGCAGATTCCGATAACGCCTATCCTCTCTCTATCCACAAAAGGTTGAAGCCCTAAGCAATCCACAGCAGCCGAAAAGTCTTCGGTATTGATGTCGGGTGATGCTACATTACGGGGTTCGCCACCGCTTTCGCCCGTATAAGAGGGATCAAAAGCCAAAGTAACGAAGCCTCTTTCGGCCATCGTTTGTGCGTAAAAGCCCGAAGCTTGTTCTTTTACGGCTCCAAACCCACCGCAAACGGCAAGGGCTGCGAGCTTCTTATCTTCGCTGTTTTTCGGGAAATACAAATCCCCAACAAGGCTGATGCCATAGCGATTTTTGAACGATACCTTTTTACATTCAACTTTATTGCTTTGTGGGAAGATCTTATCCCAGCAGCCAGCATTTACTGGCATTTCATTGTTTTTATTCATATTGCTAATATTTGGGTTATTAAATTTATTCATTATGCATAAATACGCACTTTACTTTTGCGTATTCTTCTTAAATATAAGCCTATTGCCAAGTATATCAATGTTGGAATAATGCCGAAAAGGGGAGAAACTAAAAGTGTCTTATCGACTGAAATAACAGTAAATCCTTCTGAAATGAGCGGATTAAGAGCGTCTTTCATCGAGTGCATCAACACTACTAATAAGAGTGAACGCGAAAGGAAGAAAATCTCCGTGTACATGATTGTCCAAACACCAATAACCACAAAGCTCACCAAAACAAATAACTCTTTGCTATAAGGGAAGAACATTGTCTGGTAAGCATCGTCTAAGAATACGAGGTTGTATGGTAAGTGCCATATTTGACAGACGAATGCCACCACTAAGTAAATCACCCATTCGTTTTTGGCGAGTTGTTCCATTTTTACAGTGAGATAGCCTCGAAAAGCTGATTCTTCAAAGATGTTTTTGATAAAACCGGGTAAGAAAGCAGCAACGAAAACAGGGAGAAAGGCAGCTACATTAAACTTGCTCGCATCTACCCAACCTAATAGTTTGCCAACAAACAGCGTTATGCCAACAACCACGGGATAGACTACAATCGCAAAGATATACCAGCGAGCGTTTTGCTTGAAACGAGGTTTTAAAGGTAAATCTTTCCAACCATCGCCACCCAAAAGACGAAGCAAAAGCATACACACGATTGGAGTAGCAATAAAAATCAACGATCCAAGTGACTCTAAATTAGAAGGCTCGCCAAGTAATTGGTTTAACCCAATACCTATCCATCCGCAAGAAATGGCTGCCAAACTAAATATGGCTACATTCCTGAAAGTATTTGATTTTGCATTCATGTCGTTGAATCTCTTAGGGTTTTATTCCACCACCACATGTGGCGAGAATGTTATCTTTGTGCCATGTACAAAGCAAGTGCCTTCTTAAATCTCATTGTTTTTGTTCATGTCGCTAACATTTTGGCTTATACGATTTATTCGTTAGGCATGAATACGCCCTTTACTTTTGCGTATTTTTCTTAAATACAAGCCTATTCCGAGATAGAGCAGTAGCGGGATGAGTCCAAAACTAGGCGACACAAGCAGGGTCTTATCGGGCGAAATAACGGCAAATCCTTCTGAAATTAGTGGGTTGAGGGCGTCTTCCATCGAGTGCATCAACACCACTAACAAAAGCGAACGTGAGAGGAAGAATATCTCCGTGTACATAATTGTCCAAACACAGATGACGAGCGTACTAACTAGAACAAACATCGCTTCACCATAGGGGAAGAATGTAGCCAAGAATGCGTCATCCAAGAGCACCAGATAGTAGGGCAGATGCCATGCTTGCCACACCAGCGCCACCACTAAATAAACCACCCACTCATTTTTAGTGAGTTGCTCCATCTTAACTGTGAGATAGCCTCGCCAAACCGATTCTTCAAAGATGTTTTTGAAAAACTCGGGTAAAAAGGCTGCAACAAGAACGGGAAGGTAGGCTGCAAAGCTAAACTTACTTACATCCACCCAGCCACATAGCTTGCCAATAAGCAGCGTTATGCCGATAACCACCGGATAAACAGCAATAGCAAACAAGTACCAACGGCTATTTTGCTTGAAGTTTGGTCTCAAAGGAAGGTCTTTCCAGCCGTCGCCAGCAAAAAGGCGAAGCAAAATCATGCACACGATTGGTGTGGCAATAAAAATCAATGCGCCAAGTGATTGCAGGTTAGAGGGCTGCCCGAGCAACTTATCTAGCCCAACACCAACCCATCCGCAAACGATAACCACCAAGCTAAATATGGCTACATTCCGAAGCGTTCTTTTATTGGTTCTCATATTTTTGAAGTCATTAATTTATACTGATACGAATATTTCACTGTTTGCCGGGCCTTTATTGATACCCTTTTAAGTACTCCAAGCAGGGCATTTACCTTTTCGGTAGTCAAAACATCATTACCCCAACCCCTACGTTTAGGGGGACATTTCCCATTTGGTCCTGATACATTTATATTAAATTACTTATTTGAAACAGGTCGGAATGATGGCAATACACCATCTATATTCAACGGATTGAGGATCTGAATTGTTTTCTAACCAACACTTCTGCCAAATTCCTTCTTATTAAGGTGGGTTTATTTTAATCTCTCTAAAATTTTATCTTCGTCGTAAACAAGCATACCTACTGCAACCAATGAAGCAATACCATGTGCCAACATCCAACCTTTAGCAATGCTATTCTTCAGTTCTTCATCAGATAGGTTTCGGCATTCCTCACTCTTTCTCATTATTTCTATCACTCGCTCACTTTCTGGGAAAACGTCAGTTAGCTTCACATTCATAATGTTATCCATGTAAAACGCTTTGAATAGGGCAGGTTCGGTGTACGCCATACGCACATATCCCAATCCTAAATCCATGAATGGATCACCTGTTTTCGAGTAACCGAGCATGACGTTTTGAAGATACGGGAGGGCCTTTTTACAAATTTCGGCTTTTAGGTCGTCCATATTTTTATAACACCAGTAGATGGGTTGGGTTGAACAACCTATCTTTTTGGCAATGTTTCGGGCAGAAAGCACCGAGAAGCCTTCTTGTCTTACCATATCGAAAGCGGTTTCTATAATCACCTCTTGAGATATTATTGTTGATTTCGGCATAAGCTTTATTATATAGCTATTGTAATATAACACATGTTATAGATGCAAAAGTACTACTTATTTTCTAACCAACAAAGTTTTAAACATAAAATAACTTATGCCCATCCAGACACGTGCCATGCATGCGATTCTTTACGCCGAACTTGCATGGGCTATACCAACCGCTACACGATGCTTGTCACAAAAAGCGTTGTTTACATCTTTACCTTGTTCAAAATGATGGTATTTTATTTTGCATCCTTCTATTAATGGCTGTGTTAAATAACACTTTTATGTTGCGTTTTACAACTACCCCTAGTCTATTTAACAACCATCTCCAATCCATTTAACAACTAACCTAAACACGTTTTACCGCTAGCTACAATGAACTTTATGGCAAACCGCTTTGTTATCACTAAGATGGAATCCTATTCCATATCATCTGGAACAGTGTTCCAATTCAACTGGAACAGCATTCCAGCTAACATGGAACAGGCGTCCAGATGATGTATAACACAGCGGTTAACCTAATAATGCATAACCAGGGCTTATAAAGCGCATTTTCGGAGCTATGAAAATGCGAACGAGGCAATGGTTAAGAGCAATTCCTTATGTCAACTACCGCGTAGCGGTTGGTCTGTTGGTAGGGCAGGGTTGGGAGTGAAACGACCTACCCTGCCTAAGCGGTGCATATTATCCTTCAAGGCCGTAGGTCTTGGTCTTTTTCTATTGGTTAGTTTGTATGTGGATATTGGTTGATTGAGAAATAATTTGGCATATTGGAAGAGGAAATGGCGCCGACAAAAAGACGGAATAATAGGGTGATGAGGAGAGCATTGTAACCATTCTCTTCACCTAGAAGCCTATTAAACGGAAACAGACCAATACCTACGGCATTGTTTTCTCTCTGCGCAACCTAGGCAGGGTAGGTCGCTTTGGCTCCCAACCCTGCCCTATCAACAGGCCAACCGCTACGCGGTAGTTGGTCTGACAGAGGTCCGTTGTGTCTAGCCTAATCCCAAATATATGGTGATTAATTCCAAATTAGCAATAGATTATAAGCCATTATAGGGAACGCAAATTCGCTAAGCGCGCCGTAAGTGCCTACTGGTGGATGACTTGCGATGGGCAATTATCGGCAAACTAGCAGACTTTCTCCTAGTGGCATGACCTTTATTCTGATATATAAAACAAAAAGTGGGGTGATGCCCCACTTTTGTTTTCTGTTTGTTGTGCCATATAAAAGCACTCCGATCTTACTTCATCAAGTCTTTCAACGGAATGCGTTGGAAGGTCATTTGCGCAACACTACTCTCGTAGAGAATACCAATGGTTTCGCGATCTATCATCGTAAGGCACGAGTAACCCCAACCAAAACCCTCATCGAGCAACACCTGATGCTCGGGCAACCACGTCTTTCCGCCATCAAGACTCATCTTAATGGTGATGTTGTTACGGTGCTTGGTAGAGTTGGGATTAGAGAAAAGCAGGATGTCGCGTTTCAAAACGTTGTCCTTAGCCTTAACGCTGATAAGGCTACCCATGCAAACAGGCTCGATAAGTGCACTGCGCGAAGAGGGGTGTTCGGTCCAAGTGGCGCCAAGGTCGCGTGTTGTACACACAGCACGACTTCCTCCGCGGTTGTCGCGCATGTTCAACATCAGCACGCCTTTTTCCACTTCGGCCACCTGTGCTTCGGTGGTGTTGTCGCGTGCGGGCTTGTTGATGTGCCACGTTTTACCACGATCTTTGCTGTACATGATACCTGCCGAAGGTTCGCGATTGGCCTTAATAAACTGTATGGGGAAAACCAATGTGCCGTCGGTCATGGTGATGCCACGGCCAGGGCCTTGTAGAAGGAAATACCATTCGGGCAGTTTCACCTGCGAAGTGATGTTTATCGGTTCCGACCACGTTTTGCCATCGTCGTCGCTTCGCACCAAAACCAGCTGTGCGGTATGGTCGTAATCCATGCCCGGTTGCGAACTCCACCATGCCCTTTCGTTGCCCATGCCGTGCGTCCAAGCAGCTACAACCCACACGGTATTGGTCTTTGTGTCTACCAGAATACTGGGGTCGCCCACGCCATTTTGTGCTTTAGGCAGTCCGCCAGTCTCACCAAAGGCCATGGGAAGACGCATCGGCTCCCACGAACGACCACCATCCGTGCTGCGACTAAGGCCAACGTCGACATATTCTTGCAAGTCTACGCTGCTATTATGCCGCACATCGTACACCCCGAGCAATGTTCCGCGATTGGTAGTAACCAGTCCGGGGATGCGATAAGCGGCCACGCCATCGTCGCCAGCATGCCTAACACCGATACCCATACGGCGAAGCGGAGTGGGCTGACCCACGTTTTCAACCGTCAGTGGATTGTTATCGCCGAGAGCTTCGCGCAAGGCGATGTTGAAAGTGGTGTGCAAAGCAGCTGTGGGTTGCATCTCGATGCTCACCCAAAAGAAGTTGTAGCCGGGGAAAAGCTTTTGTTTGCTACGCAGCGTAACAGTGGCTTGCGTGGGTTGCACCTCGTCTTGCTTCACCGAATACGAAGGGATGGCCTCCATTGTACGGCCCGGTGTGAAGTTGGTGATATACTCCACGGGTTTCATACGCCGTTTGCCATAGTCTTGGCGAGCATCGGTGCCTCCGTAATATAACTTCAAAGATTTAATTTGATCACGTGGGGCGTTACCCAAATCCAATGTCAAGGCATTGAGCGTACCCGTCTCCTTAGCATCGATACGCATCAATATCAAGATGTTGTCGTGGCGTTCGATAAGTATGGGGTATTGCGGCTGTTGCACGAAAAGCGTGTCGCGAGCTTGCACTGCAAGAGCGATGGCCGATAAAACGGCAATGAAAAATAGTCGCATAAAATGGTTTATGAGTTCGTAAGTTGGTGAGTTGATAAGTTAGATGAGTTATTGGGGTGGAGGAGTTAGGAAGCAAAGAGTTAAGGAGTTGTGGAGTTAAGGAGTTAAGCCAAATGCATTATTGCAAAGTGGCGTGCTACCTTGTTAGCGCACAAACTCAAAAACTCAAGAACTCACTAACTCAAAAGCGTCCTCTACCACACCTTTATCTCATCGCAAAATACCCATCCACCCTCGGCACCTTGCTTGGCTCGCATACGCACGTAGCGGGCTTTGGCCGTGCCTTTCCATGTGAAGGGCTCGATGAAATATTCGCGTTTGTCGTGTCGTTCCATATCGCGGCGTTGCAACGAAGTGTAGTTCTGGCCATCAGAAGAAACCAACAGCTCTACACTATCAGGGAAAGCGATGTCTACGCCCATAGATTGCAGGAAGTCGGCAGACACCTCGTGCAGTTCGGTTTCTGCTCCTAGGTCTATCACGGCATCCATACACTCGCCACCAATAAAGCCTTGCCAACGGTCGCCCTTAAACACCCAGTCGCCCCGACGGCCATCGGTGAGCGTGCCATCGCCCGTTCCGCGATACTTCTCGGTGTAACGCGAGAGATACGTAACAGGTTTTCCAAGGGCCAAATGCGTTACAGGGGTGAGCGATTCCTCACGTCGTCCGCGCTCGGTGCGCAAGTCAAAGTGGTTATATCCCATGGCCTTCATGCGGTCGAGTACCTGCATGGCGCGGTTGCGGAAGTTGTCATACGAAGGACGATTACGCGTCCATCCCACTTCGGCAATTCCCAACAGTCGCGGATAAAGCATGTACTCGGCATGTTCGGGCGTAGGAACCTCCTCTGTCCAAAGGTTTCCTTGCACGCCGTCAATGTATTTTTCCAGCATGTCGGCCGACTCCTTGTGGGTTATTGGCTCGTATGAATACACCTTTTCAAGCGGAACATAACCGCCCATAGCCTTGGGTTGGGTGAACGGAACGTCTTGATACATGTCGAGATAGCAATATGCGCCAGGCGTCATCACCACGTGATGACCAGCCTTTGCAGCCTTTAAGCCAGCCTCTTCGCCCGTCCACGACATCACGGCAGCATTTGGTGCCAAGCGGCCTTGCATGATTTCGTCCCATCCCAACAGCTTTCGGCCGTGGGCATTAAGGAACTTCTCGATGCGCATGATGAAGTAGGCTTGCAGTTCGTGGGTATCTTTCAGCCCCTCGTCTTTCATCCGTTTTTGACATTTTGGGCATGTTTTCCACTTCTCTTGCCAAGCCTCGTCGCCCCCGATATGGATGTATTGCGAGGGGAAAAGCTGCATCACCTCGGTGAGAACGCCTTCGAGAAAGGTGAAAACGCTATCGTTTCCAGGACAGAAGTCGGGGCTGGTATAGGCCTTCCCTTCGCAAGTGAGGTTTGGGTAGGCAGCAAACACCTCGTTACTATGGCCTGGCATCTCTATCTCGGGTATCACGGTGATGTGTCTTTTGGCAGCGTATGCCACGATATCGCGTACCTCGTCTTGCGTATAATATCCGCCATAAGCCCCCGAATCGTTGGCGTGGCAGTAGCGTCGGTCGTGTTCGCGCCACCATTTAGTCCAGTCGTTTTGGGTTCGGTAGGCTGTTTCCTCAATCAGTTTGGGGTATTTCTTCACCTCCAAACGCCATCCTCCACCATCGGTTAGGTGCCAATGAAAGCGGTTAAGCTTAAAGTAAGCCATGGCATCGAGCTGCTTTTTGATAAACTGAGGTGTGAAGAAATGGCGCGAACAATCGAGCATCATGCCACGATAAGGAAAGCGTGGCTGGTCATTCACCTCGGCGCAAGCCACCTTGTTGCCGTCTACCATAAGCTGCCGAAGGGTTTGCAAGGCATAAAACAGACCTGTTGTGGTATGCGACATGATGGTTATTCGTTCGGGCGTTACGTCTAGGGTATAATATTCGGGGAACGTTCTACCGTAGCAAGACGGCTCTTTTATCCGCAACAAGTTAAGGCTTATGGCCGGAACTTTACTGATGAACTTTCCTTTAAACACCTTCAAGCCCAAGGTTTGGCGTATGTAGGCCTTCATTTGGCGTGCCTCTTCGCCCTCGAAATTCAGTTCAACGGGCGTGTTGGGCTTAATGGTAAAGAAGCCTTTGCCCATGGTTATCTCCCTAGGTTGCGGGATAACCGATTGCGCCTGCACCTGTTTGGGACAGAGCGAAGCCACCAGAAACAGCAAGGCGAGGAATGTTTTATGCATGTGTTGGATACTATTAAGAAGATGTGAGATATACCTTTATATATAAAGCGGAATGGTATTGATAACGAAAAGTGGCAGCCATCTCGCCACAACCCATAGTTAGGGCTTACGGCGAAATGGCTGCCAGCAGTCTATATATTACCAAAGGGCCGAAGTGGGGATGGCCTTTTCTTTCCAAAGATGGCGTGCATACTGATAGCCATAGCGGTCGTAAAGGTCGCTAAGACGCAGTGCGCGCTTGCTGAAATCATCGAAATTCTTCTTCGCTACGGGTGTCCATTGCACCTCGGCCAAAGCTGCCATACGTGGAAGAACCATGTATTCGGCCTGCGTGGTGAAAGGAATGTACTCCGTCCAGAGGTTGGCTTGAACGCCCTTGATACGAGTCTTGGCTTCGGCCGAAAGCGTATCGGGCAGCGGTTCGTAAGAATATACCTTCTCAACAGGCGAACAACCACCGATTGCATCGGGTTCGTGCTTGGTGTCTTTTGCCTGATAGTGGTCGAAATAAACGTGCGAGCTAGGCGTCATGATAACGTCGTGACCTTGCTTTGCAGCCTTAAGACCAGGCTCAACACCACGCCAGCTCATGATGGTTGCGCTTTGGTTGATCTTACCTTCTAGGATTTCGTCCCATCCGATGATGCTCTTACCCTTGCCATTGAGGTACTTCTCAACTCTGTTGGTGAAGTATTGTTGCAGGTGTTTTATGTCGGTGTTCTCGTCTTTTGCCTTTTGCAAGCACTTGGGACACTTCTCCCACATCACCGTTGGTGACTCGTCGCCACCAATATGGAAGTATTTTGCGGGGAAGATGTCCACCACTTCATCGATAACATCTTGCACAAACTTGTACGTGCTTTCTTTTCCAAGGCACAAAACATCCTTATATACGCCCCAACGATGTCCCACTTCGTAGGGTCCACCGGTACATCCTAGCTCGGGATAAGCAGCCAATGCGGCCAGCATGTGTCCGGGCATGTCTATCTCGGGGATAACTGTGATGTGACGTTGACGTGCATATTCCACAATCTCGCGTGCCTCTTGCTGGGTGTAGAAACCACCGTGAGGAATGCTATCGTCAACAGTTGCGTTGTGACCGATAACCGTTCCCGAGCGCATCGACGACTTCGCGGTGAGTTCGGGATGGCTCTTTATCTCTAAACGCCAGCCTTGATCTTCGGTGAGATGCCAGTGGAACACGTTCATATTGTGCATGGCCAAGATGTCGATAAACTTCTTTACGAAGCTTAGGGGGAAGAAATGGCGTGCGCAATCGAGCATCATGCCACGATAACCAAAGCGTGGAGCGTCGGCAACGGTCACTGCGGGCAGGGTGATAGCTTCGCCTGTGGTTTGCACGGGCAACGATTTGCGCAGTGTCTGAATGCCATAGAACACGCCAGCGGGTGTGCTTGCGGCGATGGTTACTTGCTTGTTGTTCACGCTAAGACGGTAAGCCTCGGCACCAGCAACTTTGGGGTCGATGGTCAAAACGATGGCGGCAGCCTTCTTGTCGCGTTTGTCAAGCACGGCGGTTTTTATGCCCGAGGCCTGCTGTATGTATTCAGAGAGGAAGCGGGCATTGCGTTTCATCTCGGGATTGGTACCTTCGTACACGATGGTTGTGGCGTTCGTGAGGTTGAAGGGCAACCCTTTGGCCATCACAACACTCTTTGGCAGCGGCACAACATTATAGTTGGCGTCAGCTGCATGGGCGCTTAGCATCGATAAGCATAAGGCCGTGGCTAATAGAAGACGTTTCATTTCTATTTAAGTTATTTAGTTTATGAGTTTCTTAGCTTATGAGTTGATGAGTTGATGAGTTTTGAGAGTTGATAAGTTTTGTGAGTTGACGAGCTTCGTTGTTTATGAGTTTTTGAGCTGATGAGCTTTGAGAGTCGATAAGTTTTGTGAGTTAATGAGTATCTTTGTTTATGATTTTTTGAGTTGATGAGTTTTGAGAGTCGATAAGTTTTGTGAGTTAATGAGTATCTTTGTTTATGAGTTGATCAGTTTATGGGTTAACGAGAACGTTCGCTACTCTGCAACAAGGCATACGGCTTAACTTCTTAACTCCTTATCTTCTTACTCCTTTACTACTTAACTACTTACTCCTATACTACTTAACTACTTACTCCTCTACTACTTAACTACTTACTCCTCTACTACTTAACTTCTTAACTCCTCAACTTAAACCTTATACAATTGAGTTATTCTTCACAAAGTCGATAATCTCTTTTACGTATCCGAAGGCCATTCCCACCACCGTATCGGCAGCTCCGTAGTACACGGCTACGCGTTCGCCGTCGCTAAGTGCGGCGCAAGGGAACACCACATTGGGCACATCGCCTTGCAATTCGTAGGGCGCAGCAGGTGCAAGTAGGTAGGGACGGGTGCGATAAAGCACACGTTCGGGATTGTCTTTGTCGAGCAACACGGCACCCATCGAGTAGCGGAAGCCATTGCAAGTGGTGATAACACCATGGTAGAACATGAGCCAACCCTCATCAGTGAGGAACGGAACAGAACCTGCGCCGATCTTGGTGCACTGCCATGCGCTCTCGGGGAATGGCGTTACCTTCATCACGCAGCGATGTTCGCCCCAGTATTTCATATCGGGGCTATAGCTTAGATATATGTCGCCGAAGGGCGTATGACCGTTGTCGCTAGGGCGCGAAAGCATAGCGAACTTGCCGTTAATCTTCTGTGGGAAGAGCACGCCGTTGCGATTGAAGGGCAAGAAGGCGTTTTCGCACTGGTAAAAACGCTTGAAATCGAAAGTATAAGCGATACCAATGGTGGGCCCGTGATAACCATTGCACCAGGTAATCCAATAGCGGTCGTCGATCCAAGTTACGCGTGGGTCGTACTTATACTCCGATTCGATCATCTGGGTATTACCAGCTTCGAACACGATAGGTTCGTGGTTGATGTCCCAGTTAATACCATCCTTGCTGAAACCGGCAAAGATATTCATCTGCACGGCTTTGTTATCGCAACGGAAAACGCCAGCGAAGCCGTCTTCAAAAGGTACTACGGCACTATTGAAAATGCTGTTTGAGGTGGGGATGTGATAACGTCCGATGACGGGGTTTTTAGAATAACGCCACATTACATCGGTAGAACCGGCGGGACGTTCCTCCCAGGGCATGATGTCTTTTAGTTCTTTCATATCTTCTATGTTGCTATCCAAATAATTGGATAATGTTTATTTATTATTAACTATTATATTTCAGTCACTTATGAGATTTGACAAGTTTTGAACAGAGCACTATCCATTATGCTGACAAGTAATGCCAGCTTTCTATGGGACTTAGAACAACAGACCTATCAGACAAACTTCTATTAGAGGACACAGACAAGTCCGTACCTCAATTTACTTCTTCAGAATAATAGGTAAGACGCAACAATCTTTAGTGAGATGAAGCCGTAGGGCTCATCAAAAATGACAAGGAGTCGTCTTGTGAAGTTGCCTGATAGTCCGTTGTATGTTTTTATTTCTCAATCCATCTATATGGCTCATATTTTTGTCCTGTCTTAATCACACTGAGTATGATATTGGATAGCTTTCTCGCAATTCTGATGATCGCCTCTTGGGGCTCCATCCTTTTCTTGTAGTGGAAATAAGCTGCGCCAAGTCCTCGATCCCTGCAGATTGTAATCCAGCTTGCCTCCACGAGTTGCGGTCCGAGTTTCTTGTTGCCACGGAATGTCTTTTCTCCATGGGCCACCTTTTCTCCACTGCTGTGGCTCGTGGGTATAAGACCGAGGTAGGAGGCAAATTCCCTTTCGTTGCGGAAACGGTTGAAGTCTCCGATTTCGGTCAGGAGTGCCATTGCGACGGAAACACCGATGCCGGGTATCGACGTAAGCAAACTGAATCCTACCTTGTAACGTTCCGACTGACTCAGCTCACGCATCTTCCTTGTTGCCGCAAGCAGCGACGTGCGAATGGTCTCAACCTGCGAAATCAGAATGTCAAGGGAGTAGCGGGTCGATGACAGCAGTTTCACGTCCTCCTTCAACCACCGCATGAAAGCCCGTGACCAATGAGACCCGTTCCTGGAAAAGCGTTCCGGATAAAGAACACCGTTGCAGTGCAGCATGTGCTTCACCCTTGCCTTGTAGCCGCTAAGCTGTTTCTGTATGGTCTTGCGCAGACGCACGACGGCGCGTGCGTCAAGGTCGTCCTTCCCGTGGATGTAGATACCCTTGAGCAGGCCGGCTTTGAGAGACCTTACCAACTTTGCGGCATCCACCTTGTCCGTCTTCATTGCCTCGTCATACTGGGTGGTCGGAACGTCGGCGGCATGTATGACGATGCAGGCTATGCCTACTTCCCGTAGTGCGTAGTATGTTGAGAATCCACTGAACCCCGACTCATAGACGGCAAGATAATCGCCGTCTGGATAGTGCTTGTTCAAAAAGTCAAAGAGTTCCTTTGCCGAGGGCTTTTGTGAGTGTCCCCTAACCACTCCCACTTCGGGTGCTACCGCAACCCTCCATGAATCCTTATGAACGTCTATTCCTACGAATACCTTTTGTCCTTTGAAAGAAATTTTGTTCCTTTGCATAATGGTACGGTTTTAATGGGTTGATGTATATTGTTTGTTTTCATTTACAAATATACCATCCAATTATTATCGTACCAACTTCTTCGCAGAAAACTATGAAAAACACTCGGGGGAGCCCGTCGGCAGGGGGCAGACAGCCCCTGTGAGACAACGCCCAATGGTGTCAGCCGTTCTCGTCCTCGTGCAGACTAGCTGCTGTTAGCGTTTGCAAACATAGTAACTTTATAATGCCTCTCTTCGCTCCTTGGTTTGCAGCTGTGGCGCGGCAAGAGGACTTGGGAATTATGGTTTTTTATTTAGTTGACGATTTGGCAAGTTTACAAGTGGACAAGTAAACAAGTTGACGAGTTGGTGGGCGTTAGCCATTTTTCACCCTTCCACCTTTTCACCCTTTCCCCTTTCCTGAGGCTTATCCTCGTACGTAAACGGCACGAAATACGTGATGAGGAATGCGGGAATAGTGGCCACGAGGGTGAAGATAAAGAAGTGTTTGTATCCCAACCAGTCGCTAAAGAATCCACTAGCCATTCCTGGCAGCATCACACCGAGGTTCATAATGCCCGAAGCGAAGGCGTAGTGTGCCATCTGGTGTTTGCCTGGCGCTATCTGCTGCATCATGAAAAGGGTTAGTCCTACGAAACCAAAGCCATAGCCAAAGTATTCGAGGGTTATCGCACCACCAATGAGTAAGCCGTTTTCGGGCTGATACCACGACAGCAGCGTGTAGGCCACGAAAGGTAAGTTGAACACGCAGCACAGCGAGAACAGCGTGCGTTTAAGTCCGAAGTGCGAGATGTAATAGCCCGCCAATATCGACCCCAGCACAAAGGCGGCTGCGCCAAACGTACCATAATACAGTCCGATTTCTTCTTCGCTAAGTCCCAATCCACCAACTTCGCGCCCTGCTTTAAGGAAAAGCGGCACCACTTTCATCACAAATCCCTCGGCAAAACGATAGAGAATGATGAAGAAGATGTAGTAAACGATGTGGCGTTTGGTGAAGAAGTCGCTCAGCACGCGCACCAGTTCGTTGAAGGTTTCGGCTGCACTCATGCGCTTTTCGGTACGTTTTCCGCCTTGCGGAAGCATACGCGTATGGTACAATCCCAATAAGAACATCAGTACGCCCAAGGCTACCATCACCACCATCCATGCCTGCGCAGCGGCCGAATGCATAACCGCTTCGGGTGCGCCTTTCACGCCACCGTAGTGTTTTAGCAACCAACCGGCCAGCCAAACCAATCCGCCCGAGGCCACAATCTTGGCTATATTGTAGAAAGCACCTTGCCAACCGATAAAGCGGGCTTGGTCTTCCTTGCTCAATTCGGCCATGTAAACGCCGTCGGTGGCTATGTCGTGGGTGGCTCCGCTAAACGCGATGATGGCCATCAAGGCGATACACACGGTGAAATAGTGGGGCAAATGGAGCGCCAAACCTACGAGGGCGAAGCCCGCACCAGTAACTAACTGGGTGGTTACGACGAAGAATTTCTTGCTGCGATACAGCTCCAAGAACGGACTCCACAAAAACTTGAAGGTCCAAGGCATCATGATGAGCGAGGTCCAGAAGGTTATCTTGCTGTCGCTCACGCCCAATCCCTTGAACATAAGCACGGCCACCATGTTGAGAACCACGAAGGGAAGCCCCATGGCGAAGTAGACGGAGGGCACCCATGCGATAGGGTTTCTCCTGCTAGAGTTGTTTACTGAGTTTGTTTGTTGCATGTTCTTATTAATTAAGGAGTCTTGCTCCATTGCCCTAAACTGGCCTAAACTGGCCACAACTGGCCTCACCCCCCAACTCCTCTCCAAGGGGAGAGGGGCGTGGTATGCCTTATTTGGATTGGGTTGTTGAGCCTATTAGCTTTGTTGAGACATTCGTTGTTGCTTTATTTGCCTTGTTGAAACCTTGGCTATTGCCTTTATTTGCTTTGTCAAGACATTCATTGTTGCCTTTGTTTGCCTTGTTGTAACATTGCATATTACGCCCCTCTCCCCTTGGAGAGGGGTTGGGGGTGAGGCCGGTTTGGGTTGGGGGTGAGGCTATTAGGGGTTGGAGCTAAGACCCTTCCTATCTAACAATAATCTCTTGCCACTGCATTTTGTCGCCTTTAAGCAAGCGAGTGGCCACTAGTTTGAGGTAACTGGTTTTGATTGCAGGCAACTTCACGGTCTGGGGTACGGGGTTATTCTCGATGTTCGAGAACTCTCCGCCCAGCCAACGCTTCCACGTTACGAGGTCGTCTGATGCATATATCTCGTAGTTAAGCACCAATCCGTCTTTCGTATCCTCCCTAGGAACATACGTAAGGCTATGGTATACGCCCTCCTCTTGCAGGTCAATGTCTACCGCTTTCGGTCCATCTTCACCCAAAGCCAGAGTAACGCGTTCGGGTTCGGCCTGCTTTTCGTTAGCCTTTGCAAGCACCGAAGCGGGCAATTGCACAGCATCTGCGGGCAATGGCGGAGCGCAATACACGCCAATGTTGCTTATCAGCGGACAAGCCTTTGCGCTATTGATGGTGAAACGCAGGCGTGTGGTCTTCACCGTGGGGAAACATACGATGCGTTTATAACCAATGGTGGTTAGGCCGGTTGTGCCTTCGGGGGCGCGTTCGTCGCGTAGTTGCACCCATTTGCCGTTCACTAAGGCTTCGAGTGAGAAGCTCTTCACACGCTGCCCCAATGCAATATACTCTTGCGCCATAAAGCGGTTTATTTCGGTAGGGCGCTTGAAGGTGAGCGTGAGCGATGCACGCGTAACGCCATCGTTGGTGGCCCAATAGGTTTCGGTGCTGCCATCGATGGCCTTTTGTGCATCATACGTGGCACTACCTCCGCGCACTTGCGAGGCCGTTACGCTGGCTTGGCTCACCAAGTTGTTAGCCAATTCGGCCTTGATAACGCGCGCCATAGCCACGGCATGTGCCGAGTCGATGGGATGGATACGACCTTCGTGCGTGATGGGGAAATTCAGCAGCAGCGATGCATTACGGCCAACCGACTCGTAATAGGTGTCTACCAACTTGCGAAGGCTCTTTACCTTCGAGTCTTCGTTTTCGTGATAGAACCATCCCGGACGTATAGACGTGTCGCATTCGCCTGGCGACCAGTGCTTGCCATTTTCCTGTCCGTGCATCAAAGTGTCTTGCGGCGTGTTGAAAACATAGTCTATCGTACACCAGTTTGTTAGTCCAGCGTAACCCTTTTCGGTACCAATCCAGCGCAGTTCAGCACGGTCGCCCCAGATGGCTAGTTTGGGTTGCCACTTGTGAATCATTTCAAATGTCTTGGGCCAGTCGTAATATGTGGCACCATCTATTTTGCGTGCTTCGCGTGCACCACCATAATACCCGGTGCCACCGTTAGCTCCGTCGAACCAAACTTCAAACATCTCGCCATACTGGGTGAGCAGTTCTTCGAGCTGATTACGGAAATAAGTGACGTATTCGGGACGTGCATACTCGGCGTGGTTACGGTCCCACGGCGACAGATATACGGCAAATTTCAGCCCGTATTCTTTGCAGGCGTCGGCCAGTTCTCGTACCACATCGCCCTTTCCGTCTTTCCACGGCGCGTTTTTCACCGAAAATTCGGTGTATTTCGATGGCCACAGGCAGAAGCCACAATGATGTTTAGCCGTCAAAATAATACCTTTCATGCCAGCCTCTTTACATGTTCGCGCCCATTGACGTGCGTCTAGGTCAGTGGGATTAAACAGCATTGGGTCTTCGTCGCCAAATCCCCATTCCTGATCGGTATAGGTATTGAGCGAGTAATGCAAGAAAGCGTAAGTCTCTAATTGATGCCAACGCAGCTGGTTGGCATTAGGCAGTGGGCCACAAGGCGCTGGCGCGGCAACCTTACGTTGTGCGCTAGCCCCCAAAGTCATTGCCAGAGCCAGGGCTAAGGCGGAAAATTTGTTTATTCTCATCGCATTAATAAGAAGTTTAGGGAAATCTAGGGTTAAAGGTACAACGTTTTTTCGTAATACACTATACTTTTTTGCATTGTTTAATAAAAAAGCTGCAATATGACACCCTCCACCACTTCAAAATGTTAAAGGAGGCGTATGACACGCCATATAACGTGCAGCCCACAAAAAACAACCTAGCACACCCCCACCAACCAATGCCTCTCGGCACAACTTTCACTTATGCAATGCGTCTTATATAATAATTGTACGCGCGCGCGTACGCGTAAGTAAACATACGGCTTACGCCGATTTCGCAAGATGGCATTACACCTTTCGCCAAAGGTTCGTACGACAATGCCACTGCGTTTTCATAATTTCCACAACACGGCTAAAATGCCTTTGCAGCATGCTTAAACAACTCGTGGTGTGTTATAGATGAGATGGAATCCTATTCCAGATAAGATGGAACAATGTTCCAGATGATATGGAACTGCGTTCCGGCTAATATGGAATAACACGCCTACATAACTATAGCAAGGTGTGAGGTATGAAAACACAACTCCTTACTTTATTCTTCGCCTTACAAACAGGCATGAATCTAAGGATGTTTTGGGGTGAACGCGCTATGCATTGCACCCTAAATGCCAAAATTGAGCTTAAGGCCCAATGCCTATTTCCCTATATAGCCGTCGAGCTTTTCGAGCATAACGAGGGGCTTTTTCTTCATTTCCTTTACCGAGAAGTCCTTGCTTTTGATATAATCCACCATCTCTGGGAAGCGTTCGAATTGTATTCCTAGCAGGGATTTAGAGGCTATGTCGATGCCACCCGAAGGCACATAATAGGTCACGGCCACATCGTCGCCCTCCACACAATAGCTATAAGCCATTGCGGTTTCTACCAGGCGCACGTCCATTGCATGCAAAACCAACGCGGCATCAGAAAGAAGGCCAATCACTTTTTTCCCCTTATAGCCCACCAACCAGAAAAACTTATGACCGGAAGGCTTTAGGCTAAGCGGACGTGACATTGCCTTTAAGGCATAGAGCGAGCGGTATTCTTTCTCGCTGCCGTCTTTCTCGTAAATGCATTTAAGCACCTTCACGTCGTCGGCCCTATATGTCATGCCGTTCTTTCCGTCCTTCGTCGGCGTGATGGTAATTTCGTTAACGTTCTTCAACCGATCGGGGCCGTATGTGCCAAAACCTTCATTTAAGAACCACCCTTCAACGGTTTTGCCGCTGTTAAGGGTTAATATGCACTTCACTTCGGGGCGTTCTTTTGCCCATGACGATGCTACAAAGACCATCGACAGCAGCAAAGCGACAAACAATTTACTTTTCATGCTAAAAGGTATTATCAATTAAAGTTTATAAGTTTACAAAAAGACAGTGTTCATGAGTTGTGCCTAAGCCGAGCCTTTCACAAGTAACTAGTTGTAAGTTTCTCATTCAGGGCGGTTTGCAACAAAAGCGAATAAGCCCAAGAGCCTTATCACGAACATGACCATGGCATACTTGCAGCAGTTGGCAACCGCATGGCTATGCGCCCATCTTCAGGATATGACGTGTGCCGACACGGATGTTGCACCAACTGCCAACACGCCTTTGAAAAGACAAAATTACGGAATTATTCTGTAATGGAAAAATATTTGGAAAAGAAATCAAAAAGCCATCGGCCTACATCATACTTTTATACATGCACGCTCAAGGCATGTTTTGCCCGCCGCACACCCATCTGGCACGCATCAAATCATCCACCCTACCCCACATTTTCATCACAGACTAACACCGCATAAATCATTTTTCATCATATATATTAGGTAATTACGCCAAGAATAAGTAATTTTGCACTTCATTGTAGGCATGCGAACATCACTTTCGCAACAAAAGCAAGCATAAAGACAACTAGGTTATTGGCTTTCAACCCCTTAACAAACAAAGTGGGCGTAGACCCTTAACGCGCTTACTTATAGGAAGTTGAGCTTGCAAAACTTGAACATTAAGATAACAAAAACAATAAATACATAGAAGATGAAGATTTCATTTGAAAACGCCGATAAGGTGAATGGCCAGCTTACCATCGTCGTAGAAGAGGCCGACTACAACGAGAAAGTGGAGAAAACGCTCAAAGACTATCGTAAGAAAGCCAACATTCCCGGTTTCCGTCCTGGGCAAGCTCCCCTGTCACTGATTAAAAAACAAGTGGGCGAACAGGTGAAGATGGACGAGCTGAACAAGCTTGTTGGCGAAACGATTTATAGCTATCTAAAAGACAACAACATACAATTCTTGGGCGAACCGCTGCCTTCTGCAAAGCAAGAGGCACAAGATCTCGCGAAACCTGCTCCCTATACCTTCGTCTTCGACATTGCCGTGGCTCCCGAAATAGACCTCGAGCTGACGGACAAAGACAAGCTTGACTACTACGAAATCACCGTAGACGACAAGCTGGTAGACGAACAAGTGGACATGTTTGCTTCGCGTGCGGGCAAGTATGAACAAGTGGAAAAATACCAAGCCAAAGACATGCTGAAGGGCGACATGAAAGAATTGAACGCCGACGGCAGCGAAAAAGAGGGCGGTATCGTGAAAGAAGGCGCCGTGTTGATGCCCGAATACATCAAGGTAGACGACCAAAAGAAACTATTTAAAGGCTTGAAGCGTGGTCAAGTGGTGGTGTTCAACCCCAAAAAGGCCTTCCCCGAGAGCGCAATAGAGGTTTCGTCGATGCTGGGTATCAGCAAAGAAGAAGCTGCCAACGTTGATTCTGACTTCGCTTTCCACGTTTTAGAGATTACCCGTTACGCCAAAGCGCCCGTAAACCAAGAGCTTTTCGATGCCATTTACGGTGAAGGCGCAGTGAAAGACGAGGCTGACTTCCGCTCGAAAATAGCCGAAGGCATCGCCAATCAGCTGGTTAGCAACAGCGAATATAAACTGCTGCAAGACCTGCGTGCCTACTGCGAGAAGAAGGTGGGTAAGCTCGTGTTCCCCGAAGAGATGCTCAAACGCGTGATGCGCACGAAAGTGAAAGACGCAAAAGAGGTTGACGAGAAGTTCGATGCTAGTCTTGAAGAACTGAAATGGCACCTTATTAAGGAGCGTCTGGTGAAAGCCAACGACGTGAAAGTGAACGACGACGATGTACTTGATGCCGCTCGCCTGCAAGCACGCATTCAGTTTGCACAATACGGCATGAGCAATCTGCCCGACGAAACTGTGGACAACTATGCCCGCGAGATGCTCAAAAACCGCGAAACACTCGACGGCTTTGTTGACCGCGCTGTTGAAAACAAGCTCGTGGAAGCATTGAAGAAGGTGGTGAAACTGAAAAAGAAGAAGATTTCGCTCGACGATTTCAACAAGATGATGGAAGAAGACGCAAAGAAATAAACGCGCACTACCTAATTGTTGCGAAAACGTATTGCCCCGTAAAAGCAAGGTACGTTTGTCGCTATCAACAATATATCACAAACGGGTTTGCAAGGAATAGGCCTTGCAACCCCGTTTCTTTTATTGAAAAATACCTACAAATGGCGATGCCCTAATTTGCACATTTTAACCCTCAGGTTTGTTCCATATCCTCGTTATCTTAGTACTTTTGCAGGGTAAGTTAAGCATATTTTAAGATTGTCAGTACAGCTTAAAATCTTTATTCATATTATATACAGGAGTCGCACTTTCTTTTCAGAATAGAATTCTAGTTTTACATATAATATTTACCCAACAAAACGTTGACGAGTATGGACTTTAAAAAGACTACCTTACACTTATTTATTGGTGCAATGCTTCTTTGTTTGCTGTCGTGTGCAAAGGAAGATGAATTTGAATTGCCCACATTGGTTCTTTCAGAAAACACTGTCACTTTTGACAGGGGAGTGGGTGAAAGAAACATTAGCATAACAACCAACCAGAGTAATTGGGTTGCCTCTTCTCCACAAGAGGGCGAATGGCTGTCGCTTGTTCAAGACGGGAATGTTCTGAAAGTGAAAGTGGCCGAGAATAAGATGGGTGCAGAACGCACAAGTTATGTGCTGGTGAATGCCAATGGCGCTACGGCAAAGGTTGAAGTAAGGCAAAGTGCAGCCGACGTAACGCTCGAAGTTGTGCCAACTGCCATCTATCTACCCCAAATGGGCGGTGAAAAGATTGTTGACGTAACGACAAATTCGTCGGTTTACGAGGTTACGCCGAGCGAAGAAGTTAGCTGGCTGAAGATTTTCAAGCACGATGAGGAAATTAAATTGGTAGCCGAACGCAACGACACTTACCTAAACCGTGAAGTGAAATTGTATGCAAAGAGTGGCGCCGAAACCCGTGAAATCACCGTAACACAATCGGGTATTCAACGTTTTATCCTTCCCATCAACCCGGGAATGCCGCAAGATGCCCATAAGATTATGGAGTACGAAGTTGGTCGCGGTAGCTATTTGCGCGAATATCAAACAGCGATGCCATCCTATGGACTTGAAGAAACCTACACATTCATTACCCCCTCGCCCGTATTTACATTGATACAATATTGCAGTCCTGATGGTGTCACGCCTTCGCAGATTATCTGTATCGGCGACGGAACTACGGCTGTGGAAGCCGCAAAGGACAAGGCGTTCGAGAAATTCCTTACCGACAATGGCTATGTACGCAGCAATTCGGCATCGAACAAGGAGTACGTGAACGAGAAAGCACTGCTTTCGCTGAAGGTTTACATATCCGAAAAGCCCGGAAATCAAGGCGTGAACCTGACATTTAAACCCATAGTGAAACAGGTTGGCGAATATAAGACGTTCGACAAGATACCTTTTTATCCCCTCGAACTGTTGCAAAAAGACGACGTGAAGATAGCCCAAGTGGAGCAATACGAAGCTAACGCAGGGAGCAAAGAGGAAGAACGCAGCTTTAACGAACATAAGAAGACCGAGGTTTCGCAACTTCAATACACGCTGAAAGGTACGCCTGGCCCATCAGACGCTTACAGCCGTATTCACCTTTTCTACACAACAGACAAGAATGGAAAGACTCCTGATAAGCTTGGAAGCGTGCAGATTGGCGCCCTACTCTTTAAAGACGTGAGTCTTGGACTATGGAAATATGGCAACAAATGGTTGATAACGAACGAGTTTCAGAAAAAACTCGGCGAAGAAGGTTTCTCTTTCTTACGCTCTTCGGGCAATACCCACTTCTTTGTTCGCCAACACGACCACCTGCTCATAGCCGTTACACGCGTAGCAGACAACAACGTGCCTGTTCTGGCTTTGCTTTATAACTACGACCCATCCGTATCGGGTGCAGGCAGCAAAGCAGTGAAGGCACAAGAGAAGATGATGCAAAACATGCTGAATGCACAAAATGCGTTGAAGTTTTAATATAAGCGGTTATACCTTACTTAAATTTTATTCGACATGCGTATAATAAACTTATATAAGCTGTTGCAGCTCTCCGCAATGTGCCTAATGGTGGCAATGGCGGTGGGATGTACCAAGAGCGACGACTTCGAACAGCCGCAACTGAGTGTCTCGGATAAGGAAATAAAGTTCGCTAACCAAGTGGGCGAAAAGACCATAACCGTAACCACAAACTGCAAAGAATGGTTTGCCACAACGCCTAAACAGTGGGTGCATCTCACGCAAAACGGAAACGAGATTATCGTAAAGGTAGACGCCAACACGAGTGGCGCCGAAAGAAGCAGCCATATCCTTGTAGATGGCGGTCTGGCCGTTGAAAAGATCATGGTAAACCAAAGTGCAGCCGACGTTTCATTAAACATCGCCAATGGCGAACTGGTGTTGCCACAGGCTGGCGGAACTACTACTGTAGACGTAAATATCGAGAGTAGCTTGTATGATTTGCAACAAAGCGAAAAGCCCGAATGGTTGGAAATCGTGAAGAAGAAGCACGCTTTGAAGTTTATTTCAAAGCCAAACTATGGTTCAACGGAAAGGACGATAAAGCTCATCATTAGTCATGCAGGGAAGAATAGCGAAGTGGTTGTGAAGCAACCAGGTGTATCGACCTTCATCTTGGCATGCAATCCAGGCACGCCTTTCAGCCTGCATAAGATGATGGATTTTGAATATCGTCGCGGAAGTATATTGAAAGAGTATGGCGCACCCGACCCACAAGGCGGTTTATACGAAGAAAGTTACATCTTCAAGACGTCTTCGCCCTTGTTCAAAGAGGTGTTCTATGTTCACGATACGCAGTATTCTGCACCCACCCGCATCTTCACTCGCTCGCTGGTTAAGGAAGGCGTGGACGCTGTTCGCACACAGGCCTTCCAAGATTTCGTAAAGGCCAACGGCTACGAAAGAGACACGAAAGACCCTAACCACTACGTAAACAAGCAAGAGCTGATAACGATGGATGTCGACATTATGGAGAAAAACAACAGTGTGGTGTTGTTCTTCTACCAAATGCACATACAAGATAAGGACTACGAAACGTTCAAAACGCTTGAACTTGGCCCGCTCGCGCTCTTGAACAAGGCAGATAAGAAGGTGAGTGACGTGGAAGATTACGAAGCCGCACAAAACAGCGAGGAGGTAACAAGGCAGGTTTCTAAGAACAGGGAGATTGAGGCCATCGCCTATAAAACCACCGACCCGCTGCTGGTAACACGCACTTACTTCTTCTTCACTCGTGGCGGAGACAATCCCGCCCCACAAGACATGGTGGGAAGTGTTGAACAATATAGTCTAAGTTTTAGCCAACCAAACTTGGGTATATGGCGACACGGCAGAGAGTGGTTCGTTACGCGCGAGTTTGATAAGCTTCTTACGTCGAACAACTTTGAGTTCGTAGGCTACAATGGCAAGCATCATGTCTATGCTCGTCGCTCTGATTACCTTACATTAGCTATCTCGGGAGCGAAATTTGCCGATGTAAACAACGGACAGCCTGTGATGCAAATAAGCGTGCTTTATAAGAAGAATGTCTTCGCTGGAAGCAAGCAAGACAGGATGGAAAAGATAGAGAGCATGCTTAAAAAACACAATCCAAGGAAATAATACTGAAAGGAATAGTTATGAAAAGAACTATTATATATATATGTGCGTGTGCAATCTCGGGTTTGATGCTCACTACATCGTGCCAAGAAAACTTGGATTTGGACACAGCCAACTCCAAAACGCGTTCTGTTATCATTGATAAGGACATCTTTGCAGTAAAGGGTCGCATCAACGTAAAGCTGGAAAAGGGAGCCAACGAGGCCATACCCGCTTCTGCTAAGGGCAATGTAGAGATGCAAAGTGTGCCTTCGGCCATGTCATCGGCCATGAAATTCTCGGGCGCTTATAAAATGGAGAGGGTTTTTAAGCCCGCAGGAATCTACGAGGAACGCACCATAGCCGAGGGGTTAGACCGATGGTACACCATCTATTTCGACGAAAACAAAGACGTTGGCGAGGTGTTGCAGCAGTTTAATAAGGTAAGCGGAATAGAATATGCAGAACGTGTTCTGCCCATCGCAAACCCTAAGTTTACGGCTAAACCCTATACAGGTTCAACCCCACAAACAAGAAATCAACCCACAGCCTCGGCCTTTAACGACCCACTTTTGGGCAAGCAGTGGCATTATTACAATGATGGTTCGGTAAGCCCACGTGCAAAGAAAGGGGCCGACTGTAATCTCAAGCCTGTTTGGGAAAAGTACACCACGGGTAAAAACAATGTTATCGTTGCCATTGTAGACGGTGGTATCGACATTACACACGAAGACTTGGTGGATAATCTCTATATCAACGAGAAGGAAAAGAACGGACAGGCTGGTGTAGACGACGACGGCAACGGCTTTGTTGACGATGTTTACGGCTACAACTTTGTGGAAGCAAAAGACGTGGTTGGCGGTACTATCCAACCCGATAACGAAGGTCATGGCACACACGTTGCTGGTACTGTCGCCGCACGAAACAACAACGGAAAGGGTGTTGCAGGCGTAGCAGGCGGAAACGGAACGGCTGGCAGTGGCGTGCGACTGATGAGTTGCCAAATTTTTAGAGGTAAAGACGAGCAAGGAGATGGAGCTGCCGCCATTAAATATGCGGCAGACAACGGTGCTGTTATCTGCCAAAACTCTTGGGGATACTCGTCATCGGCAGGCGTTACGGCAATGCCCAAACTGCTAAAAGAAGCCATCGACTACTTCATTAAGATGGCGGGATGCGACGCTAACGGACAACAACGCGCCAATTCACCGATGAAGGGTGGTGTGGTTATCTTCGCAGCAGGTAACGAAAACAAAGAGTTCTCGGCCTATCCTGCCTGTTATGCGCCTGCGGTTTCAGTTTCTGCCATGGCATGGGACTTCACTAAAGCTAGTTTTAGTAACTATGCCGATTGGGTTACGATTATGGCACCAGGCGGCGACCAAGACACTTTCGGCACAGAAGGCGGTGTTTTAAGTACCGTACCTAAGAGCAAAGTGCCTTCGGGTTATGCATTTTTCCAAGGCACATCAATGGCTTGTCCGCATGTTTCGGGCATTGCTGCGCTCATCGCATCCTACTTTGGCAGGCAAGGTTTCACCAACGACGAGTTGAAATCGCGTTTAATTACGGCATACAGACCTTTCAACATCGACGAGCTAAACCCTGGTTATAAGGGGAAACTTGGCAAGGGATATATTGATGCCGAGGCTGCTTTCGAGTCAGACACAAAGATTGCACCCGAAAAGGTTGGTACGCTCACGCTTACTCCCAACTTTGTAGACATCACAGCAGAATGGAGCGTTGCGAAAGACGAGGATAAAACTGCGGCGTTCTATCGCTTATATATCAGTCCTAACGACCTAACAGCCGAGAGCCTCAAAGGCATGAACTACAAGGAAGTTAATGGTATGGGCCATAGCTTGGGTGAAACGCTTAGACTCACTTTCGATGAGCTGAAAGACAACCAAGCATATAGCGTGGCCGTGGTGGCTGTTGACCGTTGGGGGAACATTTCAGCACCTACCATTCAGAAATGTACAACCAAACTCAACCATGCTCCAGAAGTGACAGACTTCCCCGAAGGAGTTATCGAGCTGAACAACAACGAGAAGAAAACGTTCAGTTTCAAAGTGGCCGACCCCGACGGACATAAATGGGAGATAAAGGCTACTGGCGAAATCAAAGGCGTATCGTACAAATTAAACCAAGCCACCGTAACCGTTAACCTCGTTCCCGTGTTGCAAGCAGGTAGCTATACCTGCACGTTTGTTCTCACAGACGACCTTGGGGCGAAGTCGGAAAAGAGCTTTACGTTCAAGATCATCAAGTACATGCCTCCTAAGTTGGAGAAAACATTCGATAACTACATCATTGGCTTAGACGAAGGACTCATGAATATCTCCCTAAAAGGCCATTATTCAAATAGTGGCAGCAGCGAGCTTTCTTACAAAGCCAATGTTTCAAACAGCGGCATTGCTTCGGTTCAAGTCAACAACGACCAACTTCAAATTAAACCCTTGGCTAGAGGCATCACACGTATTAACGTGCTTGCATCAGATGGCCGCCAAACTTCTTCCGATGGTTCGTTCCAAATTCGCGTCGTTGAAAGAAAGTCGGCACCCGTCTATGCCGTCTATCCAATCCCTGCAAAGAAAGACATTAACGCCCTGCTGAACCCCGAAGTTACACAAGCAGAGTTCGTTATCAGCTCTACCGTAGGCGAACAAGTGATGGAGGCTACCGTAACTCCCGACAAGAACAACGTTGCCAAATTAGACCTTTCTAAGCTGCATCCTGGCACTTACAAGCTTACCGTGCACACCAGCAAAGGCAATCATACGCAAATGTTTATTAAACGATAACCCCAACGAATATGAATTCAAAACATATCATCATAGCCTGCGTAGCACTTCTTGGTACTATGCAAGCTCACGCCCAGGGACAAGACCTTTCGGTGTTAGCAGCAAACCCCGATGCCCGAACAGCTGCCATGGGTAACGCCGCAGTAGCAGCCGATGGGATGTACCTATACAACAACCCTTCTGCATTTCTCTGCGCAAACAAGAAATTCTCGGCAGATGCTTCTGCCTCCATTTACGAGAAGACCGAAGGCTACGAAGGAACATTCGGACTATACACCGCCACTGTGGGCTACAAGTTCGCCAATCGTCATGCGGCATTTGCTGGCTTCCGTTATGCTGGTGGCTTAAAACTAAAAGGCTACGACATGCTTGGCGAACCCACCAAAGACTACCAGCCTTACAATTGGACCATCGACTTGGGTTACGCTTACATGATTGGGAACGGCTTTTCAGCCTATGCCGTAGGCAATGTTATTTTCAGTCACCTCTCTAAAAACGCCGTTGGCGGTGCTTTTACCATAGGTGCATCCTATCAGAAAAGCACCACCACAGCAGGGAATAAGTCTGCAAACCTCATGTTAGACGCCAAAGTTGGCGCGATAGGTCCGCAACTCGACTACGGCAACGGCAACAAAACCACTATGCCTACGTATGTTGCCGTGGGCGGAGCACTGACGGTTGACGTGGCAGACAAGCATCAAGTTGGGGGCGCTTGGTCTACTCGTTATTTCTTTCGGCCATCAGAATATAAGACGCTTATGCTGGGTGCCGGACTTGAATACACCTATAATAAAATGGTATCGCTACGTGCTGGCTACGAATATGGCGACCGCAACCTCAGCCACATCACTATGGGCGCAGGCTTTAAGTATGGCGGGCTGCACCTTAATGGAGCCTACATGCTGAAAACAGCCAATGCAGGGAGCAGCTATTGCACCATTGGCCTAGGCTACGACTTTTGAAAAAACGAATAAACGAACAATGGTATCTAATCTAAAATATTAAATGATGAAAAAAACTTTATACTCAATCTGCGCATTAGCATTTGGCTTAACGGCTTCGGCACAGATAATGAACACGCCGAAGGGAAAGTTAATCGACAACATGTATCGCAGCAGCGACTCGTGGGTAAAGCGAGGATGGACAGGCACAGAACCAGGTAGATACGAAGGCTTGGTTTCTAAAATAGTAGTAGGCGACGACAATTGCCTGTACGTTTACAACCCACTATCGGGTCTCGACAGCAAGTCGTGGCTGAAATTAGATAAGGTTAGCGAAGGAAGATACAAGGCTGCCTTGCCCCAAGTAATCCACAAAGACAACAACGGCGACGACGATGACAGCGACTCTGGCAGCTCCGAACGCATCTTTAAGCTCAACCGCATGTCTATCAAAGACAACAATCAATACGAAGTTGTTGCTGCAGAAAAGAACTTTATGGAGTTTTCGTGGGACGGTCAAACGCTTAAGATGCTAGGCACAGGCTCTAAAAACGAGATATTGGGTGCTGTATACAACAACAAAACATGGGATAGCCAATATGGCGACTGGGATATAACCATCCAAACATTCAAAGAAAAGCCCGTCACCCCACCTTCTTCTGCCCAAAAGAAGCAATACACGCTCACCAGCAAGACAGAAACTTCACCGCGCATTGTAGAAGCAGCCTTCGACAATAACGACATCTATCTCAAAGGTTTATTCAAAAGTGCAAAGCTGGCCAACGTTTGGGTGAAGCTAACAACCGATGGAAACAAGGCTGTTATGCCAACAAACCAGTACCTAGGAACAACGGTTAAGACCGATTTCAAAAGCTATTCTAACGATATGGCCCAATATCACACCTACGCTGCAGCCTTCAACAACGAGACAACCATTGCCGACAAGCTCGAGTTCAGCATCAATCCGACAACAGGTGTGCTCTCCAACAACAACATGCTCAAAGTTGTGTTAGGCAAAAGCAGCTCGACAAACATGCCCAAAGAGGACTTCGGCACGCTTGAGAACTTAGTGTTAACGCCATACCTGCAGAAGGCTGGCAATCCAGAAAAGCCAACGTTGCACTACTGTTCGGCTAGCGAAAGCTACGATTATTCACTAACCACCATCACCTTAGCTTTCTATGTGAAGAGTGTTGATGTAGATGGCAACTACCTCGACCCCAACAAGATGTACTACAACGTTTACGTCAACGATGGCAAAGAGCCATTCAAGTTCACGAGAACCAAGTTCCCTTACATTGAAAAGGACATGACCAACATCCCCTTCAACTATCAAGATAAGAAGAACGATGACATCAAAATAGCAGGAGACCAACGCATACTGCACTTCTACGACGCGTCTATCAAGAAGCTTTCAGTAGTGATGGTGTACGAGACAGACGGCAAGCAGTATTCAAGCGAACCAATGACCACCCAAGTAGTAACCACTGGTATCGACAATGCCACCATTAACAACACCACCACCGAGCAATATTACTCTGTTGATGGATGCCGTCGCCAGCAACCACAAAAGGGTCTGAACATCGTGAAGTCTTCTAACGGAACCACTAAAAAGGTGCTTGTAAAGTAACCATCCAAGGCTACAATATGGCATTAGCCATACATTCACAAGCCTCATAACTCATCCGTTTATTACTGTTTGGTCGCATTCTGCCAAACAGTAATAAGCAGATGAGTTTTTCAAGTCTCATATTTACGCCTGCTTTGCATAAAACATTTGCTTAGAGCTAGCGCAATAAAATCGAACATTATCTTTACTATGTTGAAGCCTATTATTTGCCGCTATACAGCATGGAGATACTCTACAAGTTTCTTTTTCACCACTTCTATATCATGTTTCCTATTCCTCTTTAAACGTTTCGTTGTACCAAAATCGCTATAATGCAGAATCATAATCTTTATACCATGCTTTGGCAACTCCACTCTACGTCTCTCATCATACAAACATCTTTGCTCTCTCCTAGACACACCACTTACCGTTATCTTATTATCGAAGAATGGCGTCGACTCCATATGTTGACTTTCATAATACTCTATCACAAGATTCAAATCCTCATAATAGGCATCAACAGGCAGTTTCTTCCCAGTGTCGCCCAACAAAAAATCAAAACAATGCTGTTTCGACGCTTCCCTTTTTAGCACTTCATTGCAGAGTCCTATTACATAATGTTCGTCTGAATTAGCCCTACTTGAACTCTTCTTCCTCACAGATACACCATTAGAAACATCAACCGAGCAGTTAGGTAACAATGTATTCGCATCCACATCTGCGTTTGCATCAGCAAAAGTCCAATAGATATTTTTCTTTTTTAATTCTCCACGAGCGTAGGGTATGGCATGTAGACGGCCTTCGCTATGAAGTTTTCTAAGGATGTTTCTAATAGGCAACCCATGCCTATGGTCTTTGTTAAAGATACCTTTATCAATAAACAACCCCATAAGTTCCAATGCTGGCACTTGTCTAGGATTGGTCTTATCAGCAAAGTAATCTCTCAACACGTTGTTAATTGCTTTTATACGTTCTTGCGTCTCCATCTACACAATGTTGTTTGGTAAGTTTGCAAATGTACAAAATGTCTTTGATAAAATCAACAGTTCACTAGGTAATATGCAAATAATCAGTCACAATACATATTTGGACATGCTCTCTTCATACAAGCCAGCCCATCCTTCTCACCTATTGAAGGAAGACTATCGCAAGGCTATTGTCACGGCCTTTTGTATGCGTCGGCCGCCACTTTCACCGATGCCGAGAAACCATTGCCATTCCATTTCAAGTAATAGAAACGCTTAGTGTCGTTTCTAATGCTGCGCACACCCACGTCCTTACCCTTTCGGGGCAGTTCACACAATGTGCCTTCAAGCTGCGTTAACCGCTTATGAACAGTGAGATCGGGCGTAAGTGTTCGAGTTGTGGGGTCGTAATCGTAGGTCATACACACCTGAGAAGAGCATGAACTGTTCTCGTAAGTAAGGGTAACGATCAGCAACTTATGTCCATTATCGCGTTTCCAAAGGGCGGCATCTAGTTTTTGCTCGCTTTCGCACTCCACATAAAACCAGCCATTAACGGTATTGTACACCACGACACCATAGTTGGCGTCGGAAACAGCGTAGGTGTTGCTTTTAGAGTTAACGGGCAATTGGGGATGTTCGAAATTGAAACGCTCGTAGCGTCCTTGTTTCTTAGAAAACCTCACAGCCAGTTTTTGAGGACTACCTTCTAAACCTGGCCAGGCCTTACAAACAGCAATGGCGAGGTCCTTAACATTATCCGTCTTGGTCGAAGCGGGCAATTCTATGCCCATTCCTTTCCATCCTTCAATCAAATCACTGCCCCACAGCGCCTCATCCGTACATTCTTCCTCTTCTCCCTCACCGCATTCGCAATCTCCTTCACCTTCATTGGGCTCACCGTCTTCGCTACTGGCCACCTCCTTCTCTTGTTCACGCGAGGCTTTGAGGTCTTGCCTACCCTCCGGACCCACATCTCGTGGACTCAGTTCGTTATTGTCACGACTATACGAAGTTGTTCCATACTGGTAGATATCAATGTTTCCCAAGTCGCCAGAATGGTGTATCTCACAGTCGCGCAACGATAAGTTGGTCTTATCAACATAGAAAAGCGGCCCTTGGTTTTGTGCAAAGCGGCATCGGGTGAATGCTGTGTTGGTGGCATTGGTAAGCGTAATGAGCGTATACTCACAGCAACGGTAGAAGTCGCTATCAGCAAAGAGGGCGTTGAAACAGTTTCGCAGGGTCATGATGCTATAGCTGCAATCGCGTATGATGCTCTTGGTGAATTTCATTTCACGTGTATTGGTGGCGGTGATACCCTCCGTTCCACAGCCGTACAGGTCGCAACGGTCAATCTGCACACCATCACATCCATCAAACTCCAATACTCCACCCGAGCAATAACCTTCGTCAGTATGTCCCATAGTGAGGTTTCGGAGGGTGATGTTATGCGCGTTTCTAAAACTAATCACATAAGAATAGCGCGGCCGAACAATGAGTGCAGCCCCCTTAGTGCCTTGTATCACGAGGTTCTTACATTGGTCGAGCACCAATTGATAGCCATCGAACACACTTTCTCTATTCACTTGCTTGCTGGGTTCTGCCCCTGCAGGCAAGTCGCTCATGTTGGCTTTCTGTGCGTGATCGTCAAATTCCATCACGTCAGAGAGGTTGATAACGCCGCTAACGGTTATAATTCGGTCGGAACCTAAGGCCTTAATAAAGTCGTGCGCTGTACTTACTTTGTATTCTTTCGCTGCTAAAACGCCTGTAAACAAGAGTAGCAATGCGAGTAACGATAGTCTTTTCATATTCGAGTTTATAAGTTTGTTCGTTGACAAGTTAACGAGTTGACGACTTAACCAGGCTTGCCCTTGTTATCCTTATTTACTTAGGTCAAGCTTCACTAGGTTCCGTTTATGTCCACTATTTCCTAAGTCTATTCATTATTATAGGCTCTCTAGTTCCCGTTATTTACTTTCTGTCGTTTACTGTGGCTAACTCATCTCTTTGGCTAATCCGTTAGATCTTTCACCACATCAAGAATACTCACAGCAACCGCTGTGCCATTTTTCTCTACCCAAACCCTGCCTACGCGCTTATCAACCTTTGTTATTCTGCAATCTGCTTCAAACGTATAGCCAAGCTTGGCAAACACATGTTCGCCCACATCATAATTCATTTTGATGGGTATCAGTCGACATCTCGACTTCTCGGCAACCATTATTCGGCTCTCGGCATCCAACAACAACAGCTTGTTTGCATGCACATTTAAGATGATGGCAGCCTTCCACTGACCGTTATTTTCAATCGCCACAGAAGCGCCCGATGTCCATTCGCCATTCTTGAGCACCTTAAACGAATTGGCATGCAGCTCTTCGTTGGCATGACAGTTGGCAAATCCCCTGCCATCCGATTTATAGTCAAGATCCAGATAACACACTTTGGGCTTTTGCAGCTTGGTGTCGTCAACGACAATGGCACGTTGCAAGCCCTCGCCCGACTGCCACCAGGTGAGCACCACATCGCCATTTTGCGCCGTTTCTCCCTTTGGCAAAGGCACCGTTAACGCCTGCGGAACAACCACCTGTTCGCCCATGCTAGCGATGGTTATCGTATTTCGCCCAACCTTTTCAACGGTAAAATTATACACAGGCAGTAAGGTCGTGGCGAGATTGTCGCCCCGCTGTATCGCACTGCCATAAAATGTAGCGGGCGACAGCACCGTTTGCCCTTCTTCCACATCATTCAACGCAAAGTCTTTGGGAAAGTTCCATGGGAACGAATCCACCCGATTTACGGCATATGCACCTGCATCAAGGGGCGTATTGTCGGGTCGTTCCATGCCATGCGCCTTACCACTGCCATCGCAAGAAGTAAGCGTCGCACCAACAATGGCAATCAAAGCCATACCAACAAACATTATTCTCATAACATCGATATATTAGGGTTATTGCGAGCCCTTTAAACATCACGTCACCGTGCAGCCTCCAATCTGCGGTTCTTTTCTCTGCTCACATGTAAACGAGTTAACAAGCCAACAAGACCGTTTACGGTCTCGGCATCAACATTCGCTTATCAAACATGTTCTTTTCTCGTTCTCTGGAAAGTACGTTTTCTAGCCACAGCGCAGCTCAAGCATCCTTGGATCCTGCCCATTTGGCTTATCAAAAACATCTAACTTTTCATTGAATTCTTGTTTTTACGTGGTATCATCCGCTTGCCCTTTACAGTAACTGACAAGTTAACGAACTAGCTAAGTGGCGCATTGAGCAACAAAACGAGCATCGCCCAACGGCCTAAACGAAAGCACAAACCCATTGAAGGCAATTTGTAGAGCCCGCCTAAATATGTTACAAAAATAGCATATAATTTCCAATACGTCAAATTAATATTGATGCTTTTATGAAACTTTACAAGTCTGTATCGAATGTTTACATGCCGAAGGGCCAATATTTTGAGGCTCGCTAGCCAAATCACGACTTACGACACATCCATGTTTACAAACCAACAAATAAGCCATTAAATGCCACTTTCTTAACCCTCATAACGAGCTTTTTCGTTAATTGCAGAGTTATATGTAAGTTGGAACCCTGTTCCATATAAGCTGGAATCGCGTTCCATATAAGCTGGAATTGTGTTCCATATAACATGGAACACGATTCCCTCATAGCTGTAACAAGTCGAGAGTTGAAAAAGCGTTGTACAAAGGCCCACTAAATGTTCCGCATTTTGTCGTTAACCACTCTTCCACCCCTTTTCTTTTCTACCAGAAAAACAGGAGTTTTTTGGCAGAAGAACATAAGGACATGTTGCCAAGAACACACAACATAAACTCTTGGCATCAATGTTTTTATCATCTTTCAATCTTTTATTTGAGACAGAAACACAAGCACTTTTGGCAGAAGGTCATAAGAAACACCTAGCCAAACCATCTTTTCAACCTTTCACCTCCTCATCTTTTCACCTTTTCACTCTTTCACCTTTTCACCCTTCTTCATATTTTCACCCTTTCACTTTTTCACCTTTTCACCTTTCCTAGAACCCATAACGCAGCTTCACCCACACTTCCGAATTGCGCGAATACATGGCAAACACACCCGCATTGGCATGAAAATAGTCGTAGCCAGCAGTAAAACTAATCTGGTCGTTAAGGTCGTATTTACACGAAAAGCGATTGAACACACCTCCATGCGTCACATCTACGTAGGCAAAAGAAGAAAGGGCTAGCGTATTGCGAAACAGTTCTTTCGAAACTCTCACTGTTGCAACGCCCGTGTTACGCAAAACCGAAAGTCCCGCAAGACTACCACCTACATGCTTATGGGCATATTGTGCACTCAGCATCCAGTCGTTACCAGCATACCAATCTACACCCAACAGCGCGTTAAAGACATTGCGTCCTTGCACTTCATAACCAAATTCCGCATGCTGCGCTTCGTTCAAATTGGCTGCCAATTCACCACGAAACACGAACCTCCCAACAGGAAGCGACACATCGGCCCCAAGCATCGTGAGGCGACGATAGTGGCCAACAACAGTCATAGAAGTGCCCGATGGGTCTACGGTATAACTGAAAGCGGGCATCTTATTCCAAGTTTGCAATCCGCAGAAAGAGAAGTCTATGCCACTGAGATTTACCGAAAGTCGACCGCCAAACTCCACATTTCTCAGCCGCGTTTGAGGCTTTCGGCTGTCTAAGTCAAACGTGTAAGGCATGGGTGCATCAATGCGTGCAGCCCACGGGTTACGCTCATCGGTGGGCAGAATGAAGAAATCGCTCACAGGGATACAAACCAACTCCACGTTAAATGCCTGCCTAACGAGCCTTAACCGAAAAGCATTAACGGGTGTTCGAATGTCATCGTAGTCTTGTGCGAGGAACTCCGTATAGTCCATGGGCGATATTTGGTCGGTAAGTCGCAATGCGTCTGCCACTCCCCAGATTATTATCTGCCGCCCAGCACGCAGGTCAACATCGCCTTTTGCATACGAAAGGTAGGCCTCGCGCAACGTAATGCCCGTTTGTTCTTTCAGCAAAGCGTTGTAGATGGCATTCATCGAAACGAACAATCTAGCACCACCTTTCTCCAACGTAAGTTCTCCACGCGCCCTTGTTCGCGAGGCCATCCAGTCGCCTTTACCTTCGGTTCGGGCTGCATGATAGGTATCGAGGAAACCCTTTACCTGCACTTGCAGCTCATCAGAGGGCGTTTCGACCGTTTGCAACGTGTCTGCCACAGTGTCTTCATCCTGCGCTCCCGCCTGCACCGATACCATCAGCGCAAGCAGAAGCATAAGTATAAGCCTTGCCGTTTTCATATTCCCTTTTCTAATCGTGCAACAGTAAACAGTGCGGCATCTATCTTAAGGTCGAACTTATGTCCGCTCATTTGGAGGATGGTTTTATGTCCTGTCTGCACATTGGTCATCTCCATGTGTCCCATTACCCAGAAACCTTGTACCTTCGAGATGTTGCTCACCACAAGACTGCGGTGTAATTTGTCGAGCTTATCATAGTATTCGGCCTTTACAGCCATGGTGCAGTCTTGCCTTATCCACGTTATTCGCTTAGAATAAATCTCGTGTTTGTCGTTAGGAACAGACTGAACCACCCAGCATTTCTGTCCTCCAACCATTTCTTCGCGTAGCAAGGTGTGGGTTTCTTCATCCACATTGCGACTACTCATGTCGTCGTATGTAAAGTCGCTACCCATAAAATAGTCGGTTTTCGACGATTTTCCGCTGATGCGTCGCGTTTTTTTCATGGCAGGCAAATATAGCCAACGGTCGTCTTCGCGTTTGGCATCGTCGTAGTCCCAAGTAAGAAATCCCGTACCTTTCACGTCTCCAGGATAGGTGAAAAACATCACCCGCTTACTGTCTTTGCCCACATCCATGGCCCACGAAACAAGCTTACGTTCGCGGCGATTGCCATTTTTCTGTATCAAAGTCATCGTTAGGGTGGCGTAACGGGTGTCGCCGTCGGGTCTATTTTTCGCTTTCAGCATGACGTCGCGCCCTGTTAAGCCAGCTGCCGATAAAGAAACGGCAGAATACATCAAAAGAATTGCGCTTAAAAATATTGTTTTCATTGCTATGATATTTATTTGATTAATAATAAGTTGCCATGTTTCAGCGGTTGCCCTTACCTGTTTGGGGCTTGCCGAAGATGTGCAAATACTTAAACAAGATGGGCGTAATGAAGAGGTCGGCCAACAAGGCAGACACCATTCCGGCAATAGCCAGTATGCCCCAGTTGCGCACCTGGATGGCACTAGAAACCGTAAAGCCGGCGAAAGTTACCGATATTATCGCCGTAGACATCACGATGGCGAGGCCTTCTGTGCGGAAGGTGTGCCTGATAGCCATGTTATAGTCGCCATAACGATTATAAGCCAGGTGCCCATGGTTGATGAAATGGATGGTATCGTCTACGGCAATACCCAACACCATGGGGATAAGCGATGCCGTCATCATGTCTAACGGATAGTCTAACCATCCCATCATGCCGCCCACGATGATGGCTGGGGCAATGTTGGGAATCATGCCAATGAGCCCAACCTTCCAGTTGCCGAAGATAAGAACAAGGATAACGCCGATGACAAGCACAGAAAGCAACATCGACCACATTTGCCCACGCTCTACGTATTGCTGCATGGCGGTGAACTGGGGAATGTTTCCCACAGCCGATACATGGGCATTGGGGAACAGCTTTTGTGCCTCTTGCTCTATCAGTTGCATTTCTTTCTCGGCTTCGTTCGAGTTATACGAGTTGAGTTCTATCTGCAAACGCAGTCGCTTATAGTCGTAATCCATCCAATATTCGGCCTCGGTTCCGCCTGCGTTCTCATAAAGCAACAACAGCTGAGCCACCATATTGGGGTCGTGGGGTATGGTATAGGCCGAGTCTTTATTGGCATTAAGCGTGCAATTCATATCCTTTATGATGTCGAGAATAGAGTTGTGGCGCTTGGTTAGCTTGTAGGTTTGGGCAATGCGACTTAGTTTGTCGAGTTTTTCTAGGTTACTTGGCAGTTTGGCATCGCCTGCTTTGGGTAGCACAATCATCACGTCGTACGAGTACATACTACCCAATTCGGTTTGGCAGAGGTCGAGAAAACGAGCCACGTAAGGCACTTTTCGGCCCATGGTACGTTCGACATCGAAGGCGGGTTCGATGCTGAACAGACCGACAGCACAGAACGCAGTGAACACCACCGACACGATAACGATTGAACGATGGCGACGAATGACGAAGTTGCCAAGTCGTTCGAAAAGCGTGCCAGCCCGTCCTTCGATGCTATGATTCATGTGGGGGTGTGGCTTTCGGTTGCGTCCAAACGACAATAACACAGGTGTAATGAAGAGACAAGTGCCCAAAACGCCCAGCAAACAAAGTGAAGTGTTAAGTCCAATGGCCTGCATCGGCACAATCTTCATAGCCAAGAAGGTTGCCATTGCTGCAATGGTGGTAAGTCCGGAGAGTAATACGCCCCACCCTGTTGAGCCCACAGCCTCGACAACAGACGTGCGTCGACGTCCCGTTTGCACAAATCGGGTTTTGAAGAAGTTGTATAGGTGGATGTTGTAGGCTATCGAACAGGCGAATGCCAATATAACGGCAATCATCACGGTGGGCTGATCTACGTAGATGCCCGTCCAGCCAATGACACCATAACCCAGCAATATGCCTATCATCGAGGTAAGCAACGGTGCAACCACACCACGGAACGAACGGGTTACAAAAAGCATAACCAAGATGGAAGCAACGAAGGCGAAGAGCATCAAACGGCCCATTTCGCCCTGCAAGAAGGTGACCTTTTCGTGGGCAAGATAGGGCATACCCGAGGCGTTGGGCGACAATTCTTGGTATTTGGGCTTGTTAATGACATGCGCCAGTTCTTTTCCCGTAAGTATGTCAGGCGATGTACGACTCGTCTTTTTCCACTCCTGCTCGGGCGGAAATGTTCGTAGCTTTACCACTATCCATGTCATCGTGCCGTCTTTCGATACCAACTTGCGGGCTAGATATGGTTTACTGAAGGCCTTTTTTCTAATAGCCGCCAACGAAGCGGCATCGGTGGGTATCTCGTCGGGCACTATTTGTTCGATGGTCATTCCCTCATCGGTGCCCACTGTAAACTCTAAATCAGTGAGCGAGGTTAGCTTTTCGGCATACGAAAGGCTGTCGAGCAATTCGTTACTTAGTTCGCGGATGAGCGAAAGGCTACGATGCGAGAAGATGTCTTTACTCTTAACCAGCACGGCCGCATAATAGTCGTTGCCAAAGATAGACTTAAACTCGTTGGTCTTAACCAACACGGGGTCGTCTTCGAGAAAGTAATCGTCAAACGATGTCTTCATCACGATGCGCTTGGTACCTACAACCGAGAAGGCCATCAGCACGGCAAAGGCGGCCAACACCAGCCATCTGTGCCTAAGTATCCATACAGAGGTGCGCTTGAAACCTCTATTTACACTTTCTATTTTCATTGTATTTGAGTTTATTAGTTGTTTAATTTATGAGGTTATGAGTATTTGAGTAGGTGAGTTCTTGAATTTATAAGTTGGTAAATTCACCTGTTTATAAGCTGTTGGGTTTAAGTGTTTATGAACCATTGAGCTAATAAGGGCATAAACTTAAAGCCTCAATAACTCATAAACTTATGAACTCAAAAACTCAAAAGCTCACCAACTCATAAACTCAAAGGCCTATGCCTTCATCAGCTTTCGCCAACCTGCGACCGAGAATTCGAAGTATTCGGCAAAGAATTTGGTGATTTCTGCTTCCGTAAGTTCTTCGTGTTTCACAATCTCAAAGAGAGCGGACGTCCACATCGAACAAACGATATACATCAGAAACGGGGATATATCGACATGCAATTGGGGGTATTTCTGCTTCAACATTTGCAGGTATTCCATACCCAATTGCGTTTGTTGCTTGGTCAAGCGGTCACGATATCCCTCCAGCGACGTACCTTCGGCGCTGAAAAACAGTAGCTTCAGTTCGGCCCTAAACTTTCCTATCAACTCCAAAAGCCTATTCATCATCTGCTTTTGCATCTGCTCTACCGACGAAAAATCTATCACCAAGTGTTCGCTGCTGTTGTGATACTGCATGTATTCGTCTAATGCCTTAAGCAACGGAGCTAGCACCGCGCACAATATTTTATCCTTGCTCTCGAAATATTTATAGATATTTCCCAGTGCCACCCCCGATCGTTTGGCAATGGTTCGCATAGAAGTTTTCTTCACGCCATTGCGAACAAACTCATCATGAGCTACGGAAATAATCCGACACCGAACATCATCTTTCTTCACTTGCATATCGTTCTATATATTATAAGGTGGGTTAAAAGAGAACAATGTTTGGCCGTGTTCACAAAAAAAGCGCACTGCCTGATTTCTCAGACAGTGCGTTTTGTATGAAAGGCAATCTGCTTGTAGCCCTATATGTCTTTTCATGTCAACCATGTTCTTATTCTTCTTGCAAGCAAAATTACTTGTTTTCGCGAAACTTCACAATACCTATTGTTGGGTATTTTCAGGTTTATGCATGTTTCTTTGTCAGAAAAGAACTGGTTTTAGAATATCGTCTGCCAACAAGCTTTGCCATCAATGTATCAGTACTAATACGTGAATTCGGGACAAGACACGATGCTTTTTGAGCAAGACTAGATAAAAACGAATGGCTATATCACCAACCACCGCGTAGTACTAATCCATTTGTACTGCGACTACAAACCAACTGTAGCCACACTACAAACCATTGGTAGCCACACTACAAACCATTTGTAGACACACTACCAAAGGCTTGTAGCCAAACTTGATGCTGTATTGTGGGTTTTCGTTGCTTAGAAGCGATAAATTCTAAAACCATGTTTCTCTATCAAATGGCCATCTAACAACAGCGTTCTGTGGTGTCAATTACACGCCGACCAGCCTCATCGCGTGAGCGCAACGCCCACACTCAGCACACTCACCTTTATGTTGGGAATTCCCGAAAGGCAGCCCATACAGGCGCAAAGGGTGGCTCCTGTGGTAACGACATCATCCACGAAAAGCACGTGGCAGCCTGCGTTGGGAAGTCGCCCCACCAATTTAAAGGCGTGGTTAACATTGTCAGCGCGCTCCCATCGGTCTTTATGGGTTTGCGTTTCGGTATTTACGATGCGGCGAATAAGCTTTCGTTTCACTTTCAAGCCTGTGATTTGGGCGATGCCTTGCGCCAACATTTCGCTCTGATTATAACCTCTTTGCCTCACCCTTTGTCGTGCTAGCGGCACAGGAACAATGAAATCGATGCCTTCGAAGAAACCTGTTGGCAGCAGTTCTTTACCCATCAGTAGTCCCAAGTCTATGCCTAAGTCGGGACGATTGCCGTATTTCAGTTTGTAGAGCAAGGCACTAGCCGGCGCAGCAGCCTGATAATGCAGCAGGGCGGCACATCGTTCAATGGGCACGCGACCCCAAAACAGCTGCGCCATCTCGTTGTCGTAGGGGCTGATGGCGTAGTTGGTTCGGGGCAGATAAAGGTTGCAAAGGGCGCAAACGATGTCTTCATGGGGTTCGAGTCGTGTGCCACAGACGGCGCACGAACGGGGTGCGAGCAAGCTTACGATGCGCGCCCAAAGGCTAATCTTCGGTAAACTCGTCGACATCGGTTAAGCATTTGCGGATGGTTTCCATATCGAAGCCACGACTCAGGGCAAACTTTATCAGCTTCATGTTCAGCTCGTAGTCGGTGGCAGCTTTTAAAGTGCGGCGCTTACTATCAAGTAATGGGCGCAAAACGGCCGTGAAATCTTCCGCAGCCACCTCGCCTAATATGGGTTTATATATATCGCTCGAAATGCGTTTGACCATCAATGCCTGCTCCACCTTTCGTCGTCCCCAGCGATTATAAGTAATCTTGTCGCGCACGAACATACGACAAAATCGCTCGTCGTCTACATACTTGTTCGTCACAAGATAGTCTACGATGCGCTGTTGTGCGTCTTCGGCAATGCCCCAACGCCACATTTTCTCGCGCATCTCTCCTGTGCAATGCTCCGCTCGGGCGCAAAGTGCGGCCAAACGGGTGCGTGCTTGTTCTTCGGTTATTTGCTTTTGTTTGTCTTCCATCGTTGGATATTTAGTTCATAAGTTAACGGGTTGACGAGTTAACAAGGGCGTTCCTCCTATCTTTATATGAACATGGCCTACTTGTTGGGGCATGTCGCCGACATCATTCGCTGCTTTCCGAAGGCGTCGTTACGTGTTTCAATCGCCTGCCAACCCATGTCGGCCAACATCTTTTGCATGGCATCGTGACACAAGGGGTTTATCTCGAAAAACAGTTTTCCACCACTTTTCAGGGCATGCAAGGCGTATCGGGCGATGCTTTCGTAAAACAACAGTGGATCTTCGTTGGGCACGAAGAGGGCCGAGTGGGGTTCGTTCTGCAACACGTTGGGTTGCATCTGCTGAGATTCGCACTGCATGATGTAGGGCGGATTGCTAACAATGACATCCCATAAGTTGGTGTCGGGAGGCATGCAAAGCGCATCTTGCAGGGCGAATTGCACCTCAGCGCCCAGCTTTTGGGCGTTTCGTGTGGCGATTTCGAGTGCCTTTTGCGATATGTCTATAGCCGAAACACGCCATGTGGGCAAGTCAAGGGCCAAGGTTGTGGCAATACATCCGCTGCCTGTGCCAATGTCTAGCAACGTGGGCGGTGTGCCAGTGGTGGCCCTATCCTTGCAAACCTGCACAATCCAAGCACACAACTCCTCGGTTTCTGGTCGTGGGATGAGCACCCCCTGCCCCACTTCGAACGTGCGCCCAGCAAACTCAGCGCGGCCCAACACATACTGCACGGGCACGCCTTGTACCAGTTTATCCATCATTTTGTGGAGTAGGCGGGCATCGTCTTGCGATAATTGTGTAACTTTGTCTGCGTAAACATCGGCCAACGACAGTCCGAAGCCGACGTCAAGCACCATCCTTACAATGGCCTTGGCCTCGCCTTCATCATAAAGGAGCAACAAACGGCGCCACAATTCGGGGTAGGTCATGGCTGCAAAAATAAGAAAAAAAATGGATAAAAGCAATGTGAACGACACGGAAAAATGGTTGCCGCAAGTCCAAAAGGACTTATCTGACCCTGCCAATACAGGACAGGCCACGGCACAAACGTGCGCGAACGTCGAGCAAACAACCGACGAACGCTACATGCGCCGATGCTTACAACTGGCCCGATGCGGACTGCTGGGGGCTAAACCCAACCCCATGGTGGGGGCGGTGATTGTTTACCGCGACCGCATTATCGGCGAAGGCTACCATGTGCATTGTGGTGCAGAGCATGCGGAGGTGAACGCCTTTGCCGCAGTTAGACCCGAAGACGAGGCCCTTTTGCCCCACGCAACGCTCTATGTTAGCCTCGAACCGTGTTCGCACTACGGCAAAACGCCACCATGTGCCGACCTTATCATCCAGAAGGGAGTGGCTCGCGTGGTGGTGGGATGCATCGACCCCTTCGCCAAAGTGCAAGGGCGAGGCATCGAAAAGCTACGCCGTGCGGGCATCGAGGTGGTTGTGGGAGTGCTTGAAAAAGAATGCTTGGCACTGAATCGCCATTTTATCGTGTTCCAACGCGAACAACGTCCGTACGTGATCATGAAGTGGGCGCAAACGGCCAACGGCTTTATCGACGACCATTACCGTGCCTTGGCCATCTCTACGCCCTTCACCCAGATGCTGTCGCATAAGCTCAGGGCAGAGTGCGACGCCATTTTGGTGGGCAAAACCACCGACGAGCGCGAACATCCTGCACTGAACACGCGCCATTGGTGGGGCAAAAGCCCGCGCCGACTGGTGCTGCATCGCCAACAAGCCATTGCCCAATTGCTTGCCCAACTGTATCAAGACAATGTGCAAACACTCATCGTTGAGGGCGGCGCTACGGTGCATCAGGCTTTCATCAACGCCAACTGCTGCGACGAGATACATCGCGAAACGGCTCCTTTCACCGTGTTCGACGGCACTAAGGCTATCGATATTCCACCTAAATTTCGACTGATTAAGCAAATGATATTTGATGGGAATGTGATGGAAGAGTTTGTTAGCAAGTTTATTGTTTAATGAGTTAATAAGTATTTAGATCGCAGCATGGGCTTGCCCCCTTAATAATCTTAACGCCTTAACACCCTTTTTAGTCATCTTCATATACCCCAAAAACCACTTTAACAGCCTAGAATGCTGCAACTTTTAAACTTAAATTAGACATCTAAACTAACAAACCCATAAACAGATGAACTCAAAAAGAAAACTATTTTGCATGCTCTGCGCTTGCATCTTACAAACGACTACGGCATTGGCATCTAACGTCGTAGCATTAAATCATGGTAAAGACAGTCTGCAAGCAGATTCCACCATACCCCAACAAGTACTCCATTATCAGATTTTGTCCGCCCAAGACGACCTCAAGCTGCATTGGACGGGCAAAGGTTTCGCGCAGGCGAAAGGAGATAAGAACGATAGGCAATACGTAAAAGCCATATTAAGAACTTTCGACGCTTCGTGGATCGCCCACCCACTTACCATTGCAATGAAAACCATACGGGTGCAGAAGAATGGCGATAAACAAGAAACGATGGTTGTCGTCGCAGTGAAATCAGCAGGAAAAAGGTGGAAAATTAATGCCCCAAAGTTCAAGCAATGCATGATAGACGGATACAAATGTCCCATATATGGCGTGCCTTACTACGTTAACGGCTGCATTTACATCGTCTGCTTTATCCCCTCATGGCAAATGGCGGGCAACGAATTACGACCTGAAATTTACCATGAAGCCTTATATAATGATGTGGTAAAACCATTTGTTGGCAAGCTTTTTCCTCTAAGCTAGAGTTATGTTCCGCTCGAATAGCTCAACAACTACAGCACCTTTTGTTAGCCAAAATCGGTTTGCTTGATAAGCGATGGGCGAGTTAGGGATAAGAGCAGTCCGCTATGCCGACTATCGCGTAGCGCTAGTTGGTGAGATAACCATTCGTTTTTTATCTAATCTTGCTCAAGATAGCATCATATTTTATCCCGAATTCACGTAACGTTTGATACTCGTTCGGCACTATCTGGGCGGTTCATTCCACAGCCTACCACCGCCACCAACTCACCCTTCCTACCTCCAAACGCCATCTTTCACGCCTCACCAGATAAGCCCTTGTAGTGAGCTTTTTAAGTTCCAGCCTTGTTACAGCTAAGTTGGACTCCTGTTCCAGATAAGTTGGAACAGGGTTCCAATTCAACTGGAACAGCATTCCAGATAACATGGAACAGCCGTCCAAAATACATTTAACGTGGCAATTAATCTAATCATGCATCATCAGGGCATAGAAAGCGCATTCTCGGAACTATGAAAATGCGAACGGCGGAAGGGTTGATTGGCCAGTTCGGGACAAGAAACCATGCCCTCTGAACAAGATGGGACAGGTAAAGAAATGGCTTTCTCGCCAACTAGTGCTACGCACCCGAAGGCATAACGATTGTGTTTTATCCCGAAGTCGCATAAACGATGAGGTTCCGTTTAATAAAAGAAAGATTTCGTTTAATAAGGCATAAGGCTTCGTTTAATAAAGGGTTATACCCCATCAAACAATAGAACAAGCGCCACTTTGTCTTCTCTAGTCAAACGGTCTCTTTGCAACGGTGTGTTACATGTTACATGCAACAGAAGTACCATCAAGAGGCTGTTTGACCAGAAAATACAACGTGGCGCTTTATACTTTACTTTTGGCGTTTCCAATAGCTTTCTTTGGCTGGCACACAACATGTTATGCACCAGCGAAGAGCACTATGGGCGTGAAAGCTACGCTAAGCGTGCTTACCACTTAAACGATAAGATGCGGGGGTTGATGTTGAGCGAAACGAACGCCCAATCTTGCCAACGCTTGTAGCTTTCGGGGCCAGCAGGAGCAGGTAGCCACTTTGAAGCAAACATCGTAGAGTAACCAACGGTGAGCTTCACGTCTTTCATTAGCTCATAATCTAGCTGCAAATCCACTTCTGCACCAAGTCCCTGATCCTTGCCATCAACCTTTACACCATCCAAGAAGTAGTGTCCGTTGGCTTTCAACGCAAGCTTTTCGTTGGGAGTAAAGGTTACACCCAGCTGAATGTCTTGTAGACCAAGGGTACGATGTCCAGTTACATAGAAGTAGTCCATCGCTCCATAGAACTTATGATGCGTGCCATAAAGAGGATCAAATGCGTTATAAGTGTCTCCCTTTCCATCTTCACCGCTTAGATAATCATATCCCAAGTTAAACTTCCATTGTTCGTTGGGCATGAAACCAGCATTAACACTAGCCATCCAAGCAGAAATTTTGTTGTATGTAACATATTGTTTACCCGTTTGGTAATAAACAGAAGCCTGCAAATCGAACTTCTCTGGACGATAGGTTACGTATGCACCGAGGGTCTGCATAAACCTAGCATCGCCTTCTGCAGAAGGGTTATGCTCCCATCCTAGATTAGAGAACAACGCCGAGATACCAAAGGGGTTATCCTCATTTCCATAGTGATACCATAGGGTTTGCATGTGCTTGTAGGGCTGTCCTGTATGACCATACTTTGTACCTAGCAGTCTCTCTTCTTCCTGACTGAAAGCTAAGATGAGGTGCAACTTGTGCATATCATTCTCATAACCCAGCTTTAAAGCGTCGTGACTTCTGCCAGCCACGTTCCAATCGAGTTCACCGAAGAGACGTTCGTCATCGTATGAAAGGATTTGACGACCTAATTTAGCGAAGAAGTTCTCACCAAAACGAAGTTGTCCCCAAGCCTCGTTCATCATAATATCACCGCTTTTTTCAATCTGTCGGTACTTTCCCCACACGGAAACTTGTTGAACAGAGAGCTTGGCACTAAGTCCATCGCCACGTTGGTAACCAATTCCCAACCTAGCTCTTTCATTAACGAAGAATGCGGGTTGTGCTCCTTCGGGGCGTAATTCTTGATAACCGTTACGGTATTCGGCCCTTGCGCGAACCTGCGCGTCTACGTTAATCTCATTCTCGTCCTGTGCCCACATCATGGTAGGAATAGCGAGTAGCGATAATGCGATAAAAGTCTTTTTCATTTCCAAAGCATTTAAGTTTCTAATTATTTAACCTCCACAAAAGTAAAGATAATAAAACAGACTCGCAAGAAAAAAGCGAACAATTATCAAAAAAAGGGCGAAAGTTTTCACTTTCGCCCAAAATCGGCTGGTATTTCCCCCCATTTGGAGGTTTCCCATTTAACTATTTGTGTATTAACCTCATGGGTTTGCAACCACCGTTCGGCTCTTTCTATCACTCGAAAAAGTTCTTCGGTCTTAGCGTTGCGTTCCAGTTTGGTTTTGCATTTCTTTTTTTGTACCCACAATATGGCGTTATAACTATCGGAATATATCACCTTATTGGTTATGCCTCGTTGCTGCATCAGGGCCAAGGCATGAACAATGCCGAGGAATTCGCCGATGTTATTGGTGCCGTGAACAGGTCCGAAATGGAACACGGGATAACCCGTTTGTAGGTCGACACCCTGATATTCCATCGGCCCTGGATTGCCCGAACAAGCCGCATCCACAGCCCACGCATTGGCCGAGACCTCTGCGGGCAGCGGCAACACGGTGTCGGTGCGGTGCGATGGCGGGTTAACGAGTTGCGATGCCATGATTTACATTCTCTCAGGAACCTCGATGCCCAACAGCTGCATACCGTTCTTGATGGTCTTGGCCACATTCTTTGCCAGTGCCAAACGCAATGTTTTGGCCTCGCCACTCTCGGCGTTGAGGATGCTGTAATCGTGGTAGAACTGGTTAAAGTCTTTGGTCAGTTCGTAGCAATAGTTAGCTATGCCACTGGGACTGTAATCTTTTCCAGCTTGCTCAACCACTGCCTCGAAGCTGTTGAGCTTCTGTATGAGCTGCACTTCTTTCTCGTTGAGGGGCAGCGTGTCGGGCAAAACGGTGGGCAGAACAATGCCTTCGGCCTCGGCTTTACGCATAATGCTACGTATGCGGGCGTATGTATATTGTATAAATGGACCCGTATTGCCATTGAAGTCGATACTTTCTTCGGGATTGAAAAGCATGTTTTTACGTGCATCAACTTTGAGAATAAAGTATTTTAGCGCACCCATGCCCACGATGCGAGCAATCTCGTTGCGTTCGTTCTCGGTCATATCGGCAAACTTACCCAACTCTTCGCTGGTGCGACGAGCGGCAGAAACCATCTCTTCCATCAGGTCGTCGGCGTCTACCACCGTACCTTCGCGGCTCTTCATCTTGCCATTTGGCAGTTCAACCATACCGTAAGAGAAGTGCACCAGTTCTTTTCCCCACTTAAATCCAAGCCTATCGAGTAGGATGGAAAGCACTTGGAAATGGTAGTTTTGCTCATTACCCACCACGTAAATCATCTTGTCGATGGGGTAATCCTTAAAGCGAAGGTCGGCCGTTCCGATGTCTTGGGTCATGTAAACGCTTGTTCCATCGGCTCGGAGCAGCAGTTTTTGGTCGAGCCCCTCGTTGCTAAGATCGGCCCAAACACTGCCATCGGGCTTGCGGAAAAACAGCCCTTTGGCCAGTCCTTCTTCCACTTTGGCCTTGCCTTCGAGGTATGTTTCCGACTCATAATATATCTTGTCGAAACCTACGCCCATAGCTTTGTAGGTCTCGTCGAAGCCTTGATACACCCAATCGTTCATCTTCTTCCACAGCGCACGCACCTCTTCGTCGCCCTGTTCCCAACGCACAAGCATGTCGTGTGCCTCTTTCATCAATGGCGATTCTTCCTTAGCGCGTTTCTCTGCCTCTTCATCGGTCATGCCTTCAGCCTTAAATTTGGCCGTAAGCTCTGCCAACTCGGCACGATAATGTTGGTCGAAGGCCACATAATAGTCGCCAATGAGGTGGTCGCCTTTCTTTCCCATGCTTTCTGGAGTTGCGCCATTACCCCACTTTTTCCATGCCAACATCGACTTACAGATATGTATTCCGCGGTCGTTAACGATGTTTGTCTTCACCACACGGTTGCCGTTGGCCTCCATAATCTGAGCCAACGACCACCCGAGAAGGTTGTTTCGCACGTGTCCGAGGTGCAAAGGCTTGTTGGTATTGGGTGAAGAATACTCCACCATCACAAGTGGCGACTGCTCGTTAACGGCTTTTTCGCCGAAGCGAGGTTCGCTATCGATGCGGTTGAGCAAGCTAATCCACGCTGCGGGGGCAATGGTGAGGTTGAGAAAGCCCTTCACCACGTTGAAGCTTTGTACCACCTTGCAGTGTTTGGCCAGATAATCGCCCAGCTGTTGGGCGGTGTCTTCGGGTTTCAGCCTCGACAATTTAAGGAACGGGAACACCACGAGCGTGAGGTTTCCCTCAAACTCGGCCTTTGTCTTTTGCAACTGAACCATCGTTGTTGGCACGTCTTGGCCATAACATTCTTTCACCGCTTGCACTACGGCTGCTATTATCTCGCTTTCAATATTCATGCTGTTGTATTTCGATTTTTCTGTAAGCAGATGCAAAGGTAGTGATTTTTTTTGGGTTTTAACCCAAATCGACCATTAGAGCCTGTACAGATTTTGTTTGGTTGTTGAGCATATTGTCTGTCTTATTCTTAAAGGCGTAGCGGGCCACGTCAAGAGAATAAGACAGACAAGATGCCGACAAGCAAACGAAAGATGAACAGGAAGCGATGGAAACACCTTGAACTATTTGATAAGCGGTCTTATGGACGATTGGGGTTTAAGCAGGCTAAGGATAGCAAGTATCATTAGAAGAACTTGTTAATCAAGGAGAACTAAGCGTGCAATACGAGCATGAAAAACCAGCCCTTCTTTGATTAAGAAAGGTATCGATGGCAAGGCTTTGCGCCTGCATCGCCTTGCCATCGCTTGGAGTTTACTGTCCCCTTCGCATCATTTCCACATACTTTTTCATCTTTTCTTTAAAGGCCTTTTCGGTCATTTCTTCGCCTCCCGTGGGTTCTTTTATGGCGTGGTCTACGCTCATCGAGATGTTCTTGGCCACGAATATTTGGTCTTTCAGTTCGGCTTCGAGAATCAATCCGCCCACATTGGCATATACAGGGCCTGCATCTACTGGGATATGCTTGGTAAACCAGATAACTTGCTTGCCGTCTTTGCTTACCGCCTTCACGCATTCGTAACCCAAGATGTCTTTCTTTTCATTGGGTTGCACGTCGAAGGTATCGGCCTTCAAGGGGTCGACCAACAAATAATGCTTACCCATCACCACCACTTTCGACACCTGCCTTTTGGTATCTTTGTTGAAGTATATGATGTTTTCGAGTTGGTTTTTCACAAACTCGTTGGCATCGAAGGTTTGCCCCATGAAATTAACCATTTGCTTTTCTTTCGCCGCTTGTGCACGCCCTTCAACCTGTCCGCCATCTATGCACAGCACATAGCCAGCCTTAACATGGGCCACCGCACTAACCAATGCCTTGCGCATCTCGTCTGGCAAGCCCGCGTCTTTCATCGCATCGGGCGAATTAGCGTTAACGCGCGTTTCGTATTCAACGGTTAGCTGCTGGGCGTTAACTGCGAAAGGCAGTGCCGCGAGCAACACTACGGCGAGGGATAATAGGATCTTTTTCATACGTTTATCTATTTAAGTGTTCAATTAATGTATATCGCTTGGGAGCGGTCTAGAAATTAACCATCGCCCCAATCATCACGTTTCCAGGCATGTAATGGATGTTTCGAGTGTTAACGTAGTAGTTGTCCACCACGCGTTCTTGCATCAGTCGTTCCTTCAGATTGAGCATATCTTGTGCCGAAGCCTTTAAGCGCACATGCTTATTGAGGTCGTATTCCATGCCGAATCGTAAGACGGTGTAGTCTGTTCCGCTACCACTCAACTTGCGCCAGCGTTGTCCCAACCTCACCGTAGCTTGCCACTTGGTCGCGATATAGCCCAATTCGCCTTCCAAGCGATAATCGTTTTGGTGCGACCGAAGCAGTTCGCTCTTGTTGTTTGCCCATGCCGCGGCAGCAAACAGTTCGCCATTAAACCCGTGTTTGTAGTAGGTTTTGACGTTGAAGTTGAGATTGAACGAGCGATTATTCGACGTTTGAGCCACGCCCTGATAAAAGAATGGGGAACGGGCAAGACTCAATCCACCGAAAAGACGGAAGTTAAGCGGCGTTGATACCAGCTTTTTCTCTATCATCGAGACCAAACTAAGCCCCTTTCCACCCGATGCATTGCGACTAACGACACGCGAAACCAACCCGTCGGTCATGCTATAATCGTAAGCCAAAGCATTGTGGTTGTAGCTAAGCGACACCATATTAAAGAGGGTTATGCCCTTAAATAGGTTGCCATACACCTGCATCGCCGTGAGTTCGGTGGTATGCGCGAGCGCATTTTCTATCTGCGCGTAGCTCACACGTCTGAAATCGGAGATGTAGGGACCATCGAACACCTCGCCAGCACCCATTAACTCGTATCTGCTTTTAAGCCGAAGCTCCATGTAATGCATCATGCTAACGCGATAGGTGAGGTTAAGCAGGGGCGAAACGGCCATCTTTGGCGATACGCCGAACGATAAGGGGCGCGACGATCGCAAACTGAAATGATGGAAAATGCCACCCAAACCGAACCTAAACTTACCCAAATCTTTGTTCAAACTCAGTTCTGCACCGTTGTCGTAAAAGCGATAAGGCATCTTCAAAGCAGGGTTATCCATGCCCATGCTGTCGCCTTTTACGGTGGTAGAGAAGGTTTGCAGACCATGTCGCAAAGCTATTCGCAAGAAGTATTCATCAGCAAATCGGCGCACATATTGTGCCGAACCCGAAAATTCCAACCTGCGTATGTTCATCTCGGAATGCAAAGTGGGCGACTTAAAGACTGGCGTAGGGAGCGAAGAAAAGTCGTAACGGTTGTTGCTGAACAAGAAATTGAGATCGGCCTTGTAGCTGAACACGTTCTTGCCATGGCGATAAAGCCACACCAAGGCGTTGTTTATCGTGGCCATTCGACCTTTCGTCTGTTCGTTAAGACCAATGCCTTGCAGCTGTCGGTCGGCATTTCCGTCGGTCGTTCCAAAGTAACTGCGATTGGTGAACGTCAGTTCCATGTTCTTTTGGTTGGCCAACTTGAACTTGATATTGGATAGGAAGTGGCGTTTATCTTGCAGTTCGAGGGTAGAATCGGTGTATGCCAGTCCGCCTTGATAGGCATAATGGTCTATGCTTTTCATGCGATAGCGGTCGGCTCCCACCATTCCGTTCCACAAAATCTTCATGTTTTTGCCTGGTGTCGACACCGTATTAAGCGACACCAGCCCATTATTCCTGCGGTAAACGTTCTCGCGATAGTCTAGCATCATGGCGTAATCGGTAAACGCCTTACGCATGTTAGCCATCGGATCGTCGCCCGAAAGCAATTCGCTATACCCGCCACTGATATTCACGATGTCGGCAGGTTTCATCAGTTGTTCGCCTGTATTGTTGCCTCCCGCAATGAGATTGCCCATCATTCGCTTACCCAACAGCATGGCCGAACCCTTTGCCATGGCCTTGTTCAACAGTCCGCCCTGCGCTTCGGCTTGTCCTTTAATCCTTCCGCGCATGCTTTTGTTCATCGAAAGGTCAACCACCGTTTGGTTACTACTTTGGAAACCAGAGAACACATTGTATTCCGAATAGTTGTCGATAACCTTAAAGTTATCCACGCCCGACGCGGGAAGGTTCTCCATCGGCGTAGACACATTGCCTTGATAGAGGTCTTCGCCCTGCACCAACACCTTGCTCACGCGCTTGCCGTTCACGGTTAGCGAGTTGTCTTTTTCGTCGTATCGCACGCCAGGTAGATTGTTCACCACGTCTTTCAGCACCTTTTCGCGCCCCGTTGTAAACCTTGATACGATGTAGGTAGTGGTATCGCCGTTCACAATCATTGGGCTCGACTTCACCTCTACCTCTTTTAAGTTGATGGCTTCAGACTTCAACGTGAAGTCAACCTGCATCTTGGTGCTTCCAAAGAGAAACACTTTCTTGCTCTGCGCCACATGCCCTATGGCCTTCGCTTCTACACGAATGGGGCCGCTCGGCACATTCTCTACACGGTATTTTCCCTTTTCGTCGCATGCCAAAGCTTGCCATTGCTTATCATCCTTATCGTAAAGGGTGACGGTACAGCGAGCATTGGGACTGAGCGAATCGGTAAGCACCGTACCCTCAACAATGTTTTGAGCACGCAAAACTGCCACTCCGCACAACATTAGCAGTGCAAAAATCAGCCTTATTGTTAACAATTTGGCTTGAAAACTTATTATCGTCGGCATTCTTAACATAAGCACCATTGGGGTTTTAGCTATTCGCAGATGGTTACAAAGATATGAAAAACAGACGAGCCAACATAAAAAAGAAAGTAAAAAGATGTTTCGCCACACCACTAAAAAGACGTTAAACATTCTCCATCGCCATTTATATCGCTAAAATAAGGCAACAGAACACATCGCATAAATTTTGCCCGATAGGATAAATAGCGTAACTTTGCACATTATTATATATAGTATATATAACGGGACGACATGCCACCGCCGCGACTCGCATCGAGCTGCCACAATGGCTTTTAGTCTCAAACCAATAAACCCACACAAGGATATGGACAACATCAAGAAAGATTTTGCAGCACGCCTGCTTCAGGTTAACGCCATTAAGTTGCAACCCAACGACCCCTTTACATGGGCTTCGGGCTGGAAGTCGCCCTTCTATTGCGACAATCGCCGCACGCTATCGTTCCCCCAACTGCGCAGTTTCATCAAGCTTGAACTAACGCATGCCGTGCTCGAACATTTCCCACAAGCCGACGCTGTGGCAGGTGTTGCCACGGGAGCAATCGCTCAGGGCGCGCTGGTAGCCGATGCCCTGCAACTGCCTTTTGTGTATGTAAGGAGCAAGCCCAAAGATCACGGACTGGAAAACCTGATCGAAGGCGACCTGAAAGCGGGCCAGAAGGTTGTGGTTATCGAAGACCTCATCTCCACAGGTGGCAGTAGCTTGAAGGCTGTCGAGGCTATCCGAAAGGCTGGTTGCGAAGTGGTGGGCATGGTTGCAGCCTACACCTACGGGTTCTCCGTTGCCGAAGAGGCGTTTAAAGCGGCAGATGTGAAGCTGGTAACGCTTACCGATTACGAACACGTGGTGCAAAAAGCCGTTGAAACGGGATACATCACCAAGGAAGATGTGGTGCTGTTGAACGAGTGGCGACTGAACCCCGCAGAGTGGGATCCTAAGAAATAAACTCACAAATAGCCTTTTCCAAACCACAACCACCCCACAACTGGCCTCACCCCCAACCCCTCTCCAAGGGGGAGAGGGGAGTAAAATGTTTTGCTGCGACATCGCATTATTTTATCGTTAACATTGTAATAGCACTGCATATTACTCCCCTCTCCCCCTTGGAGAGGGGTTGGGGGTGA
>ERZ773070.68-NODE-68-length-78761-cov-11.628681_pt1 | contig 78761 bp, 78 predicted proteins | sample MGYA00580618_ERZ773070 | MGnify/ENA primary metagenome ERZ773070 (study PRJEB29015, sample SAMEA2738023) | human oral metagenome | biome: human oral; feature: human-associated habitat; material: dental | place: China | collected 2019 ...
TTGGAATTATTGGAGTGATAAGAGAAAATATGATTCTAATTTTGATACAAATGAAATGAAACGAAATACCGTATTTGAGGTATCACAGGACTTAAATTCGTTTTCAAAGTACCTTGATGAAAAGATTATTAAAAAGCTCATACTGAAAGAAAAAAATGAAGAGATCGTAGAAAGGTTGGATATATAGTACTGTATTTACTTATAATTAATTATATAAGTAACCTTTTCAGGTTGATATATAAGAAACTTGGATAATTATACTGTTACACTTTGTCGAAACGAGCTTGAAGCACAGCTTGTGTGTGATTATAAAGATAAATAATGAGTTCCTTTCTGTACGAAAATATTTTGTCGTTAATCAACCAATTAGACAATGTATTAGATACTTTTTATATGGGTTAAAAGCATCTTTTTGCTATTTTACTCTGGCAAAGTCAAAGGAGTGTAGACGGTTACTACAAGAAGTAGTTTTGAGTTAGCAGCTTAATTCATGTACTTATGTATATGAATTAAGCTGCTATATAGCATTGAATAAAATCTATAAGTTTTAATATAAATCTGATGTTTCTAACCAATTTCGTAACTTGTTAAAGTCGTAATCACCCTTGAGGGCAATTCCTTTCTTTATGGTAGATGCGTTACATTCTCTTTCATAGTCTTCAAGCATATGACCAAATCCTCCGCCACCATGTGTACAGAACGGAATAACTGTCTTTCCGCTTAAATCTGTTGTTCTTAGAAATGAAAGAACAGGTGGAGCAAAGGTTTTGAGCCAGTTTGGAGAACCAATAAAGATTGTTTCAAAATCATCAATGTTTACTGAGCTCTGGCACAGTTGAGGACCATAGCCCTTCTCTATTTGGCTTCTTACTTCTTTTATTGCTGTGTTATATGAAAAGGAATATGGGTCTTGAGGTTTAAGCTCTAGTAACTCTCCGTCTGTAATAAGTGCAATATCTTCTGCAAGTTTTCTTGTTATGCCTGAGTAAGAGTAATAGACAATCAGGGGTTTCATAATTATTTCCATCCTTGAAGAAGGGCGTCAAGCCCTCTTTCAAATTGCGTACTGAAGTTCCATTTGCCCTCCATTATATCTCCAATGAGCATACTGAGTGAATCAAGCTCATCAGCCGGCAGAGATTCAATTGCTTCAGAGAGACTAGGAGCATCTTCTTCGGAGGTGCTTCCCACAGGAGGTACAGCTTCCGAAGCAGAAAAACCTGTGGTATATACCGTAACAGCGGTTGCAATTCCAAGCATATCTAAAGGTGCAGAAAAGCCAGTTTTTGAAAGATTCGCGAGCATCTTAGCAAAAAGCGAGAGCTGTCCAGGAGTAGAAATCGGGTGAGTAAGCACTAACATAATGGCATTTGGATGCTGTAGAAGCGTGTCATGTAGTGATACCGCATAAGAACGTAAGTAGTTCTGCCAGCTCATTTGATCATAAACTTCTGCATTACGTTCAATATCAGAGACAAAACTTTCCAGAGCACGTCTTAGCACCTCTTCAGAGACGCCTTCAAGCAGTGCAGACTTGTTTGGTACGTGTCGATAAAAAGCAGCTTGGGAAACACCAAGGCGTTGTCCAAGCGCTCGAAGAGAAAGAGAGGACAGGCCTTTTTCGTCTACAAGAGTAAGTGCTGTCGAGAAAATCTTTTTCTTTGAAAGCGTACGGCTCTTGGGCGAACTCTTAGTCAAGCTTTTTGTAGCGCTCTTTGCGGAACTTTTAGCTTGGCTTTTAAGTGACTTGTTAGGCACCTGTCCTCTTCCTTATTTAACGGGATTGTTGACCTTTCTTAAGCGTAAATTGTATCACCACAAGTATTGCAAGAATTACAAAGAATATCCCAAGCATGCCAATTTGAGGCAATACATCAGTCATACCAGCACCATCTAAACTGACTGCATGAACTGCATTAAGTGCCCAGTAAGCTGGTGAGAATTTTGCCACGGATTGAGCCCAGTCTGGAAAGCTCGAAACAGTACAGAAGGATCCACCGATTCCTGCGGCAAGCATACTTACGATGTTAGAAAGAGACAAAGCAATGTCTTCTGTGGGCGTCCAAAGAGCAAGCGCTACACCTAAAGCAGCAAGAACTGCAGAGAATGCAAGGATTACTAGGATAAGTGCCCCAACATTTCCGGTTGGTCGATATCCAAAAATCAGTGCGCCAAGACCAAGAACGGTAAGAACTTGGACAGCTTGTATGAGGTAAGCGACAAACGCTTTTCCTGCAAGAATTGCGCCTTGAGGAGTTGAAGACGCTTCCAGACGAGGCCACATGCCCCAGGCATATTCGCGGAAGAAAGATTGAATGATAGTTTGTACCGAGAGAAAAGAGAAAAATATAGCCATACCAGGTATTGCTTGTTCTACTCCTGTGACGTTGGTGTAACCATCGGCTAAAAGCATAGATTTAAAAGCAGGTTCCATAAAAGGAATCATAACAAGAGGGAAGATGCTCAGAATTAGCGTAGGAGTTGGGTCCATCAGTTGGAGGCGAATATTGAGTCGTACGACTGCTGCAAATTTCTTAAGCGTTGTCATGATTTGTCTCCTCTCCAACAATCGATAAATATGCGCTTTGAAGGCTTGCCTGTGATATGCGTACGTTTTCTAGGGTATTTTCTCTTAGAGCAGGATTGGCGAGAAGATCAGCAATGGCGCTTCCTGCATCGTTTGCATTGTTTTCTCGCAAAAGTTTCACGCCGTTGCTTTGCCAACCGTCAATAGATGGAACAGGTTGTGAGAATTGCAGACTGACCGAGCTGCGTGCGTAGTTGGCAATAATCTTTTCAAGTGAACCTTCTGCTGCAATGCGGCCGTTATGTATGATTGCAATATCAGCACCAAGTTCTTCAAACTCAGCTAGGTAGTGAGAAGTGTAAATAATTGCTGCACCATTTTTGGCAAGTGATTGCATAGTGTGCAAAATGCGGCTGCGTGCTTCAACATCAGCTCCCACCGTTGGCTCATCCATAAAGATAACCTTGGGTTCGTGCATGATGGCCATACCTGAGTGCAGTCTTCTTTTTTGTCCACCGGATAGATGACGGGCTCGCTTGGTTTTCTCGCTTGTAAGACCTAACAGCTCCATCACTTCTTCTGCTCGTGCAAATGAGCGCTTGCGAGAAAGTCCTTCGAGCTGTCCGTAGTACGCAAGGTTTTCCATGACGGTAAGGTCAGGGTAGATTCCAAGGTCTTGTGGAGCGTATCCAATAAGATGACCTACCGATTCTTTTGCAGGATTCATTCCACAGACAAAGATAGATCCTGAGTCTGCTTGTCTAAGCCCGCAGAGTATTTCAATTAAAGTTGATTTTCCAGCTCCGTTTTTGCCGAGAAGGCCAAGTATTTGACCGGGCATAACTTTGAGGTTTACGCCACAAAGTACGTGGTGGTCTCCATAGCTCTTTTGTACCGCACTGAGTTGTAGGGCGGGGGAGCCTTTCTTTACGTCAGACACAAAAACTCCTTTTGGTACTGTTGATAACGGTTTATTGCTTTCGTCATCAGATATTTCTTTTCAATAAGTTAACACTGTTAACTTATACCGGCGAGTAATATGTTAACAACGTTAACTTAAATGTCAAGGAGTATTTTTGAATTGAGATAGTAATGGAGTTAATTACATGCGTGTTTGCAGGTATTTAGACCTATAAGGGCTCTGTTCGTGTAGAGGAGACTTCATTTTTAACAATGACAGCTTGTGAGTTATTTAACGGAACTAAATTGATCTTCTCGCCATAAACTTTGATTGTTTGAGCAGTTGTTTCAACAAAAGGAAACTCGCCATTATGGGGGAGGACATAATAGTCTACAAGTCCCATGCCTGAGTAGTTTGTGAGCTCTGTAGCAATTGTCTTGTCATCCATGATTTGATTGTACGAGATATCTGGGCAAGCAATTATCGCTCCGGCAGATTCACCAATATAGAGCATGCCATCTTGGATCTTTTGTTTAATAAGGTCGAGAAGACCGTTTCTTTTTAGTTCTTGTAAAAGATAGAAGGTATTTCCACCGGATATGCATAGGCATCCGGAGTTTTTAATGGCTTGTACACTCTTGTTATGCGGAGTTGTTGCGACGTCGAGGATGGTTATGTCATAGCCGCTTTCTTTCAGCGCTGCTATTCCCTCGTCAATATAGTCTCGGTATTCTTCTACATTAGCGGCTGTAGGAATAAATAAGATTTCTTGCACATTATTTTTGGTGAGGAAGCTCTGAACAAGTTCTTTTGTACCTGCTAAGTAGGATGTAAGAAAGAGTTTCATTGCATTCCTTTACTGTGTATTACGTGAGAAAGATTCGTTGATAAAAACAAGTTTTATGATATTTATACTATAGTGAGTTAATTCATTTAAATAAAGTGTCCAACCAATCAAAAACGACATTATGAGCAAGTCTCAAATTGTTAACTTGACAATGAGCGTCTGCACCACTTTCCGCTTCAAATACTTGAATTTTCGTTTGCGGGTTTTTGAATCTAAGCGCTTCATAGATTACCTTAGTTTGGCGTTGTAATTCAGCACTTTCGCCTTCTCCCATAATAAACAGGCAAGGACATTGAATTTTCTGATAATCTACAATCTTTGCACGATCGAACACCTCATCGATAGCACTCTTAAAATCAGAGGTGCCAAACTGCCAAGAATATTTTTTAAGGTTTAAATTTGCAGATTCGTTTAAATTTCCAGCTAACTTTAAAATGGTATTCATTAACCAACTGGGAGTTTTTAAGCTTGATCCAAATTCTTTTCTGAACACTTCTGCAACGTCGTAAATGGGTGTACTAGCAATCCAAGCATGAATTCTTGGATCTTTTTCAACGGCTTGCGCAGTAAAATACCCTCCTCCACTGACACCATAAATAGCTAGGTAATTCAGCTTAGAATTTCTATTTTCCAACCAGTCTATGCATAGCGAAATTGGAGTAGAAGCATCCACATCAAAGACTAGCTCTCTACTAGGGTTGCTCCCTTGACCAGGAAGGTCAACCATTAGAACATTATATTTTCGTATCCATCCAGGATATCCAGCAAAGTAAAATAAGTCTTCACGATAAGTATCGCCGCCGCCAATCATAATCAGTGTTGGACAATCATCGCCGGTGTGAAGATAGTAACCAGGCAAATAGGAGTCTTGATAAGTAATGGTTAGTTTTTCAATTGGTGCACCCAGCGAATGAATTGCGTTAGAAAACGCTTGCTCCATTTGGTGAACGGTAGACAAGTATTCATCAGAAAATGGATTTATAAACTGGATTGCCGAACGAAGGGAATAGGTTTGTGCTAGATAATACTGAGCTTTTGTTTGTTCACTTAAATCTGAATTGCTTGCTTTTTGTTTAAGATAGTTTCCATGTGATAAGAAGATATTTTTCCAGTCATCAGGTTTTGGTGATTTTCCTAGCTTTTGAGTAAGAAAGTAAAGTTCTCCGTGAGAAAAGCCAAAAACTTCACCAATTCCCAACAACCAATTAAAGAAGAAATCCGTATCACCATTTTTAAAATATATTCGAGTAGACTGTCTTTTTAAAATGACTTCGTTCTTCTTCATTATTTTCTCCTTTTTTTAGGTTATTTTAATTACTTATGATACCGGATCAATAGTCTCTATTAGACAACTAGATGTATTGATTGCAATCCTACGCTTAGCATTTTTGGAAATAATGAAATAGATGTGTTTTAATGAAGCCTCATTGAAGAACTCTTACTTGTTGTTTAGTGCTATTTCATATTTGTTCTATCTGTTCTATAACAAATATATTAAAATAAGTTAACTTGAAGATATGCAGATTTCTACTCGAATAATATAAAAGGGAAGAGGCGTACGTGATTATACGTATTGATCAGATGGATCGAACGCCTGTTTACCAGCAGATCCGCAATCAAATCGTTGCAGCCATTGGGCAGGGTGAATTGTGTCCCGCAGATAGACTCCCGAGTGTACGCTCACTTGCAAGTGACCTTGGCATAAATATTCATACGGTAAATAAGGCATATGCCGTATTAAGAGATGAGGGATATCTTTTTATGCGGGGACGTTCAGGCGCAATTGTGGCAGATTTTAAGCAGACTGCTCCGCCTGAGCGTATTGCGACAAATTCAGAAGAACTTGCAGAAAAGCTTCAACAGCTCGCTTTAGAACACCGTGCTCAAGGGGGAACTAAGGAGTCATTTCTAGAGATTGCACATACACAAGCTAAGTATGTGTTTGTTTAAGGAGGCGCACTGGTAATGAACATCATTTCAATTAGCGCACAGACAATAGTAACATTTGTAGTTGGATTATTTCTTACTTTCATTCCGTATATAACACGCCATAACGAGTGTTTTGCTGTGACGGTACCAGTTTCTGCTCAAAAAGATTCACGTATGATTTCTTTAAAGAAACACTATGTTGTAGAAATGCTTCTTACAACAATACTAGCAACCATTTCTTCTGTAATAGCAGGGAAGTTACTAACAACTAATCAAACTATAGCCGGCTTAACTCTTCTATATAGTGCTTTAGTAATTCCAGCAATTGTCTCTTTTGTGTTAATGTTGCATGCCCGTTCTAAGGTAGTAGCCCTTAAGAAATCTGAAGGTTGGGATTTCGAACAACATAAGATGACCGCTAGTGTTGTCGAAAAAGACTTCCCGAATCCAATCTCTTTAAGATGGAACCTTATGTATATTCCTATTATTTTGGGAACAGTTTGCTTGGGATTTGTTCTTTATCCGAGCATGCCTGATATGTTGCCTATGCACGCCGATTTCACAGGAACAGTTGATAGCTATACGCCAAAAACGTTTGGTAGTGCCCTTGGATTTCCTGTTGCATTTGAAGTCTTTATGGCGGCATGCTTTATCTTTTCTCATTGGATGATTGTGCATTCAAAACATGCGGTTGATCCTAGTGAGCCAGCTACCTCTGCATTTTCATATGGAGTTTTTGCTCGTGCTCAGAGTATATTCCTTTTCATAATAGGCTTACTTATAAGTGGCGGTCTTGGTGTTTTGTTTATTCTTGCATCAGCAGGGTGTATTAGTCTTGGACAAGTTGGAATTATCGCTGAAATTTTTGCTGTGCTTACCGTCGTTGGTATTTTGATACTTTCAGCTGTCTATGGTCAGTCAGGTTCACGAGTATTTAGGAAGTTAGATCACAACGAGAACTACCTATCAGATGAGGATAGACATTGGAAACTTGGCGTCTTTTATTTTAACCGTGAAGATGCAAGCATCTTTTTACCAAAACGATTTGGTGTTGGATGGACTATGAACTTTGCACGACCAGCTGTTTGGGTAATTATTGTGGGTCTTATTATTTTCCCTATAGTCTTTGTTGTACTTGTTTCTTATTTGGCGGGGTAAGGATATAAGGGTTATTTATAAGGGCTCTGTTCGTGTAGAGGAGACTTCATTTTCAACAATGACGGCTTGTGAGTTATTTAATGGAATTAAATTGATCTTCTCGTCATAGGCCTGATTGTTTGTGTGGTTGTACTTTAGCAAGAGTTACATTAGAATACATTGTAAGACACTGTTAGCTAATGTAGTAAGGAATTATGATGACTATTGCTGCTACAGAATCAATTTCTGCAAAGCTTCGTAAAGATGAGAAAGATCGTTTTTCTGTCATATGTGATGAGATTGGGACATCTCCAAGTAATGCCATTCGAATGTTTGTGTCTGCGTTCAATCGTCGTGGTGGTTTTCCTTTTGATCCGTCTAATCCTTATGGATTTGATGCTGAGACACTTGCAGCAATGGATGATGCAGTGGTTGGTAGGAATCTTTCTGGCCCTTATCGTTCTGTCAAGGAAGCTATGGATGCTCTTAATAAGGAGTAGACATGCTGGAGCTGAAATTTACAGCTAAGTTTAAAAAGGACTATAAAAAGGCAAAAAAGCAGGGTAAGGACCTTAAAAAGCTTGAAAAATTCTTGAGAAGCTTGTATGTCGAGAAGAACTTCCTAAATCAGCGTGTGATCATTCTTTAGGAGGAGTGTATCGAGGACATCGCGAATGTCATATAGAACCTGATTGGCTTCTTATCTATCGTATTAATGAAGATGAATTTATTCTTGTTGCTACACGTTTAGGAAGTCATGGCGACTTGCTAGGGATGTAAATTTTTAAACTAATAATGTAGTTTTTAACAATGAGGTAAAAGTCTTGCGTTGCGTATCTCACCAACTATGATGAGCAAGCCATTGGATAGTAAGTTTTTGTTGCTCTTTGGTAAATGCGTGATTGAACACCTCATCGTGAAGCCAGCGCAGTGTCTTTTTTGAAAGAAATTTTTTCATTTCTTCCTCTCCCTGATGCATGACCCCACTTATAAGACAAGGGCTTTTATCGGCTTTTTGAAGGACACCAATTTCTTTAAGGGTCGAATTAGATAATCTAACTTCATGACATTGGAACAGAGGATCTTTTCCTTCAATTGCTTCAACGACGTCCCAAAAAGAAATGGATTGAGGAGATTTAGCAAGACGATAGCCACCCTTTATTCCGGGGGACGAAAGAACAATACCAGCTTTAGAAAGTTGGGTAAAAGTCTTGGATAAATAGCTTTCAGAAATACCTTGAAATTCAGCAAAATCGCGCACACGAATACTTTTATTTTCTTTTAGATCAACCATGTAGAGTAAACAATGAAGTGTGTATTCTATACCAACAGAGAATTTCATAGGTTATTCCTTTTCAGCTAATTATAGATAAAATGTATCGGCGATACGTTTTTGGTGTTGATTATAACAAAAAGCTACGCATAGACTTAATTACAGAGAGTTTGTATCTGTAATTAGATTTTACTAAGGAGCTTAAGACATGTTGTCCGAGAAATTTTTTGAATGCTTAGATAAAGACGGCATTGTAGCAATTGCAACCGCAAATGAAGAGGGACAGGCTCATCTCGTTAATACGTGGAATAAATACATTATTGTTACTGAGGACGAGAAAATACTTATACCGTGTGCAGGTTTTCATAAGACCGAGAAAAACGTGGCACATAACCCTTATGTAGAGATGAGCATAGGTAGCCCTGAAGTAATGGGAAGAAATTACATGGGTGCAGGTTTTCATTTAACGGGAACAGCTGAATTTTATTCAGATGGACCACTTTTTGAGCGTATGCATCAAGAACGTAGTTTTTGTAGTCGCGTTATGGTGTTTACGCCAGAGACATGCAGACAGATGGTTTAAATGGAGCTCGATTTTCAGTTCATGAAATGCATGTAAAACCGATAAAGAATACTCAATTTTGATAGTATTATCAAAATTGAGTATGACAGTTGGTTTGGAAAGGCGGCGCCATGAAAGCTCTCCTTGTTGTTGATGTACAAACTGATGTTATGAGATTTCGCGATACTAAAGGACTTGTTGAGGCATGTAATGACAGGATTAGTCATTATGCACCAGAAAAGGTTATGTATGTTGTGCATAAGATGCCATGGGAGCGTGCTTCAAAAAAGAAAAAGTTTGGTTCTGGACTCTTAGTTGTTTCGGATCGTGTATTTGATAAACGAGTAGATAATGCTTTTTCAAATTCTCAACTATTACAGATTCTTAAAGATGAGCAGGTTGATGAAGTTGAAATTATTGGCATTGATGGTAATCATTGTGTCAAGGAAACCGCGCTTGGTGCTTTAGAGAATGGTTTTAAGGCAACAGTAAATGATCGCGCAGTTGCGTCAATGAATAAACGAGAGTTTGAAGGTACAAAACAACAATTGCGTGATGCAGGAGTTGCTGTTATTTCTGAGTAGATTTTGTAATTTAACTGTTGACATGGGCATTCATCAAAGATTAAGGAAAAAAATTGAAAGCGGCAATAGTGTATTATTCCAAGCATCATGGCAATACAAAGAAGCTGCTTGATGCGATAGCGCAAGAATATGATGTAGATCTTATTGATGTGTCAAACACTAAGGTGTTTGATTTATCTGAGTATGAGGTAATAGGTTTTGCTTCAGGTATTTATTATGGAAACATGCATAAATTGGTTCTTCAGTGTGCTAAGAAAAATCTTCCTTTAAACAAGAAGGTATTTTTCATCTATACCTGCGGAAATATAAATAAAATATATATGAATGCTATTAAGAGCATTGTAAAAGCAAAGCATGCAGAAATTTTAGGAGAGTATGAATGCTTTGGCTTTGATACCTTTGGTCCTCTTAAATTACTAGGTGGAATAAGAAAAGGCCATCCAACGGTAGAGGAAATGAACAGAGCGGTAGAGTTTTATACGGGAATTGTAAACAAGTAAGGATGCGTATACGTAGGAATGTACATCTGTGCTTTTGCCGTTTAACTACCGTTTACCGCAAATTCATATAAGGTAAAACTCTGGCCAGATATTCTCATATAAGATGTGTACAGGCTGAATAGATTCCGAATAAACGCAGGTTCGGAGGAGTTATGTTTCATCTTGATCGCAAGCTCCAACAACAAGAGTCTGACACATCATCTGCTTCTGATAGCACAACGGATGTTATTTCTCGTATAGGAGTAATAACCCCTACTGAAGATGAAGAAGATGCCGAAGCTCGTGAAGCCTATGAAAGCCTTATGCGTCATCGTAAGATCCGCCTCAGAAAGAAATTTATAAAGGTGGGCATTGTACTGGGTATTGTTGTGTTAGTTGTAATACTGGCAATACTGCGTTTGATGCAAAATAATAATCAAGCTGAGGCTCCCGTTACAAGTACTACATTCGTTACGCGTGGAGAATTCATTGACTCCGTATCTGCTTCAGGTTCCATTAAACCTATTTCTTCGACGGTGGTAACTCCTGAGGTCAATGGAATCATACAGGACGTGCAGGTTACAGAAGGTTCAACGGTTAAAAAGGGCGATAAACTTTTTACCGTTAAAAATGATGAGCTTGATAAGGCGGTGCGCAAAGCTGCACAGCAAGTAAAAGCAGCCGAGAACGAGGTCAGCAAGGCTCGTTCTGCTCTGGTTTCTGCGCGCAACGGTGTCTCCGAGGTAGGAGAGAACGGTCAGGAGGCAAATGCTGCGTCAGGTGCGGCGGCTGTTGAAGCGGCTGAGGCAAATCTTGAGAGTGCTCAAATTGCACTTGAGGAGGCTCGCTCTGCTTATAACGACGCAGTTGACCAGGCAGATAAACGTGTAGTCACCGCGCCTTGTGATGGCACGGTTATTGTGATGAACGCGGTAAACGGTGCTTCTGTTGGTTCGTCTGCACCAGGTTCTGGTAACAATGGTCCTCTGATTACTATTGCAGACCTTTCTCAGATGAAGGTGAACGTTCAGATTAACGAGGTAGACATTTCTCGTATCGCTGTTGACCAGAAGGCACAGGTCACTTTCACTGCCTTGAGGGACTTGTATTGCGACGCGGTTGTTACTCATGTTTCTGCTGTTTCATCTAGCGGAGCCGACGCTAGTACAAACTACGATAGTCCTGGTCGCTCTATTGTTTCCTATACAGTTGATCTTCTCATTAGCAGCCCTGATGCGTCCATCAAGCCAGGTATGACTGCCAACGTGGATATCATGATTCAGCACATGGACAACGTTTTAACTGTGCCTCTTGTTGCCGTTATGGACGACGGTGATGGCAGTTACGTTAACGTTGTTACTTCTCGTGACGAGAAAGGCCATCTACAGGTTAAGCGCGTATCAGTAACCGTTAAAGCACAAAGCTCCACGACGGCCGTTATTGAGGGCGCCGGCATTGAGGACGGTACTGAGGTAATGATTGGCGGCGGCAGCGGTCCGTCTCAAGGCGCTGATATGGGCGCTCCAGAAGGCGCAACAGCTGGCTCGACAGGCTCTAAAGACTCCAAGTAGGCGACGCATATGTCCAAAGTAATTGAGGTACATAAGCTGCATCGCATTTACGAGACAGCTGCGGGTTTGACACACGCTCTACGAGGTGTTTCGCTAACTGTGGAGAAGGGCGAGTTTCTCTGCATTATGGGTCCGTCTGGCTCGGGCAAATCAACCCTGATGAACATCTTAGGCTGCCTAGATACACCTACTGCTGGTTCGTACAAGTTAGAGGGGCTTGAGGTTGCAGATCTTTCTGACGACGATTTGGCAGAGATTCGTGCCACGCGTCTGGGCTTTGTCTTCCAGTCGTTTAACCTACTGCCGCGTACTACGGTGCTGCGAAACGTTACGCTGCCACTCATCTACTCAGACATTCCTGCAAAAGAGCGAGAGCTGCGTGCTTGGAAGGCGCTACGTTCCGTTGGTCTGCCCGAGGAATACTACGAGCATAAGTCTAATGAGCTTTCCGGTGGTCAGGTGCAGCGTGTTGCAATTGCTCGTGCACTTGTTAACGACCCGGCGGTTATTTTTGCCGATGAACCAACAGGTAATCTTGATTCCGCAACAAGCGAGATGGTTCTTAATACGTTTAAATCCATGCAGGAGCGCGGCAAGACAATCGTGCTAATTACCCACGACCCTGAGACTGCTCTGTGGGCTGATCGAGTAGTGCATATTCGTGACGGTCGCTTGCTTACTGACGAGCAGGAAAAAGAGTTTGTGAAGCATCACACTGCACAGACTTCAACGGACGTGCAAGCTGCAATGGGTGTGCAGACTGACGCACAGACCGCGACAGGAGGCGCCACGCTATGAGGCTGATGGATCTGCTGCGAGAAACCCTGTCTGCTCTCAACGCTAACCGCGGTCGCAGCCTCCTGACGGTGCTGGGTATTGTTATTGGCATCAGTGCGGTTATTACTATGACGGCATTAATTGATGGCATCAAGTATTCGCTGGTCAGCTCATTGGGTCTCAATCAGTCACGTATGGTCATGATTTACGCGTGGCCAGATCGTGAGGTTACACAACAAGATCTCGAAATGTTGCAGCTCAGCGTACCTGGTTACGAGCTTGTTACTGGCATTGACTCTACAATGGCCCACATCAGCTCAGCTGAGAAGCAGTTTGACGCGCGAATCATCGGTTGCACGCCTGATTACTTTACTGCCATGGGCCTCAAGGCATCTGTGGGTTCACTTTTCACAAAGTCCGATGTAGATGACAAGTCAAGAAACGTTCTTCTCGACAAAAAGTCTGCCGAGAAACTCTTTGGTAGTGCAGATGCATCTATTGGACAGGTTGTTCGTATTGATAACGACAGTTACACCATCATTGGTGTGACAAACGGTGGTCCAAATGCTGGTGGCCAAGGAGAAACGCTGCTGGCTTATATGCCGTACTCCACGTATTCCGTGCGTCTTACGGGTACCAAAACTATTAGTCAGATCTTTGGGTACGCTCGCGAAAATGTTGACATGAAGGCGCTTGCGGATAAAACAAAGTCCTGGTTACTGGATTGGTTTAACATTCCTTCTGCGCAAGTTGAAGATCGCGTGACGGTTATGACGCTCTCGTCCATCATTGAACAGATGAACGCCACGTTGATGTCATTTCAGATTCTGGTTACCGCTACGGCAAGCATCTCGCTTTTGGTTGGCGGTATTGGCATCATGAATATGATGCTCACCAACGTGACAGAGCGCATTAGGGAGATTGGTCTGCGTAAAGCTTTGGGAGCTCGCGCGTCCGATATCACCAAGCAGTTCCTGTGCGAGTCTATCTTGATTTGCATTATGGGTGGTGTGATTGGTATTGCCTTGGGTTACGCCGGAGCATGGGGATTGGCTGGCTCATTCAGCAGCATGATAACGATTGATACGGGTATCACACCCATTATTACCCCGACCATCGTGATAATTACCTCGGGGATTTGTATTGGCATCGGCTTGATTTTTGGCTACTGGCCTGCTCGTCGTGCTTCAAAGCTCAATCCTGTGGAGTCGCTCCGATATCAATAGCAGTGAGTGTATACAAATTTGAGATGTTTAAGCCTTCTTGATGACCAACCTCTCGGCACTTTTGCCAAAGAAGTGATAACCGCTACCGCCCTCACTGATACAATCAAGCACTTCATCGGGCTTGGTGACCAAAACGCCACCCATCATAGTGACACCATGTGTAAAGAAGACGTCTGGCAACATACTTGCAGTTGGTCCAGTGACCACTACTTCTGCACCAGGTTTTACAAGTTGTAATAAATCGGGCAGCGTATCATTGAGCACTGTAACACCAGTAATAACCACAAGGTCAGCATCGGGGATGTAGAGATGCGCATCTTCAGGTGGAGCGTAGTGGTCAAGCTCAGCACCTTTAAGCGTACGTTTATCCATTTCAAGTACGGTAAAGTCAGCGCTTGCTTTGATGAGACGTTTGAGAATAGGAACAAGTGCACCTACAACAACGGTTTTTCCTTTTACAGGAATTTCTACTTCATCAAACGTGTTCTTATCGAGTTCAAGGGCATAGCCGCCTCGTTTTGCCTCACCAGCATTCCAGCAACTTGCAGAGAGCGCATTTAAGGTGGCAATAGCAAGAGTTTTTCGCAAGATATTGTTGCTGTTGAGATCAGCAAGAGTTTCTTCAATGGAGCGTTTGGTTAACCTGCCTGAAAGCGGCATAGCACGAGCACTTGAGGGACAGCAAACTGCTTGTGGTATTTCTTTAACGGGAGTAAAGCACAGTCCACCCTGGCCGTCGCTAAGTTTAACGCCGGAGAAAAAGAGACCAAAAACCGCGCGTTCAATGGAAAGGTCGTTGATTTTCTCGCCAAGAATATCCTTTACCTTGGTTGCAGTTTCTTCGAGCAGGAAGTTTCCCATTCTTTATCCATTCCAATGCATCATTACATGCTGTTATGAAAATACTAACTCTTTTTAGGTCTCCAACACTTTTTGTTTAGGATAAAATAACAATAAGGCGTGTTATGGCCAAGAGGATAGGTACGGCAAATAGGAGCTAGCTCATGACTGCCACAGATGATGTGCAGCAGAAGCGTGGCTATGAAGTTTATCATACTCGAAATGTTATTTTGAGCATTGTGTGCATAGCAAATAACAATTTACCTCGTGACCAGAAACTGAATATTTGTGTTTTTTAGAATTGAAGCAGGCAGATCATTTTTCTTTAGCGCATCTTTGATTGCTTGAAGTAGCGCGTTGTATTTGGCAGTACATTCTTCACAGGTCTTAGAAGCTCCTTGAATAGTGATATCAACACTAATGGTGTCAGGTGCAACTTGAGTGCTCGTGTTTGTAGATACATCAATTGTTCGTTCCATGATGTGTTCCTTTCAGAGATTCTTACAGAGAAAATCAACAGTTTGTGTAAGGAATTTATTTCTCGTTATTGAATAATGATAGATTCAATAAGAATTCTGAGTATCCAATGTAGTGGACATTCGGATAGTTGTCGGTAAATGAGATTAACAGGGTGAAATGGCTTATTATTAGAGTTAAGGAAGCGCGGTTAGACAATCACCGCGTGGAAGAGGAACATATGATTTTGTATTTTTCCGCAATCGGCAACAGCAAATTTAAGTTCCGTTCTTATTTGAGCTCAAACTTTATCTGAGCCCTAACTTTATTTAAGCTCTAGCCTCATAGTTGAGCTGGGGCTTGTTCGGTTTTCTCGCTATATAAATTCTTTTACGAAGTGGCTATGATATACATACGTCACGCTGGCTTGTCACGTGCTTGTACCTGCTGCTTCAGGAGAAACGAGAGATACCATGCTGGATATTCGTCGCGTTTTGGCAAGTGCGCCCAAAAAGCATACGGAGGAGACGCTTAATTCTCTGACGACTGTGTGGGGAGAGGCGCTTGACCCGTCGAATGTGTTGCCTGAGTATCCGCGTCCTTGTCTGCGGCGCGAGAATTACGTAACGCTGAACAGCACTTGGGATTATGCGATTGTGTCGGTAGATGGCGAGATTGACGTAGAGACCCTCGTGCAACAGGCAATTCCTTCCCGTTGGGACGGACAGATTGTGGTGCCGTTCTCGCCAGAAGCTCTGCTTTCTGGAGTTGGTCGTACAGTGCAGCCGAACGAACTTTTGTGGTACAGGCGCAAAATTAAAATACCAAAAGCGGCTGATGACCAGCGACTTATTCTGCATTTTGAAGCGGTCGACTGGATGTGTGCGTGCTTTGTTAATAGCGGGCTTGTCGGCACGCATGTTGGCGGTTACCTGCCGTTTTCGTTTGATATTACGGATTTTGCTACAGAGGGCGAGGTTGAGGTTGCGGCCACAGCTGAGAGTGCGGCCACAGCTGAGAGTACGGCTACGGCTGATCTCGTGCTTTGCGTTTGGGATCCAAGCGATACTGGCTCTCAGCTACGAGGCAAGCAGCGACTTTCGCGCGGTGACATTTGGTATACCGCTCAGAGCGGCATTTGGCAAAGCGTATGGTACGAGGTCGTTTCTGCAGCTCATCTTGAGTCGTTAACGCTGAAGGGTGACATGTTTGGCGTTCTTGAAGTTAAGGCGAACATGCAGGTAAGCGGGCAGGTAAATGCGCAGTCGAGTGCGTTTGAACTGGAACTGGCTATCAAAGATGAGCTTAGGCAAGACGTTCTTCTCGCCAGGCTTCCGGTGAGCGAGGCGGGGGAGGTGTCTGCTGAGCTGCATGTGGATGAGCCGCAGCTTTGGTCGCCGGAGAGCCCGCACCTCTATACCGTGGAGGCTACGCTTCGACAGGATGACGTAGTCGTCGATACAATCTACAGTTATTGCGCGTTTCGTACTGTTGAAGTGAAGCGCGATGAGGCCGGTGTGTCAAGGGTGCATTTGAACGGGGCACCATATTTTGTGCGCGGCGTGTTGGATCAGGGTTATTGGCCTGACGGATTGATGACCGCGCCGTCTGATGATGCGCTGGTATATGACATAGAGGCTATGAAGTCGGCTGGATTTAATACGCTGCGAAAGCATATCAAAATTGAGAGCGAGCGTTGGTATTATCACTGTGACCGACTCGGTATGCTGGTTTGGCAGGATTGTGTTTCGGGAGGTAGTGCGTATAGTCCGTGGCACACGAGTCAGAAGCCGACGCTATTCAGCTTTACCTGGGGTCGATTTGATGACACAACTGCGAATCATCATCAGGCTTTATCCGCAGGTGATGAGGTGTATCGCAAGGAATGGAAAGAAACCTGTCAGGAAATGGTCAAACTCCTGGACGGGCATCCTTCGATTGGGTTTTGGACGCTCTTTAACGAGGGTTGGGGACAGTTTGATGCGTGCGCTGCTACCGAGGCTGTTCGCGCGTTGGATGCAACGCGGCCAATTGATGCAACAAGTGGCTGGTACGATCAGGACTGCGGTGATTTCTTGAGTATCCACAATTACTTTAGGCCGCTACGTGCTGGTTGGCGTGGGAAGTAGCACGAGAATCGAGCTGCAGTAATATCAGAATTTGGAGGCCTCGCACAGGTGACGCCAGGTCATACGTCACTTGACCACTCATATGGATACGGGGATTTTGCCACAGTTAAGGATTGGCGAGTGGCTGTTCAAAAGTTGCTTGCAGAGGCGGAATCGCTGCAGGTTGAAGGCCTTGCGGGATACATTTACACCCAGGTATCTGACGTTGAGGAAGAGGTAAACGGTCTGCTAACCTATGACCGAAAGATCAACAAGTTTAAGAGGTAGTAGTTGTTGGGTGTTGTTGGGTAATGCCCACGGTGTCCGGTAAGTTAAGCGATGAGCAGTGGTTGAAAGATGCCCAGTTGATTGAGGTGTGTCCAGTAATGCCGAGTGCTGATTTTTTATCTTTTTAGACTTTATACATTTTGGCATACATGCAAGATAAAGAACTTCTATCAGATTTATCTATAGTATGAATTTATTTAGAATCAAATTGTTTTTGTTGTCAGAAATTTCGAGTAAGTGCACTTTGTGTTTGGGTATAGTACCTGAGTTCGTATTTTTTAGGTTCTAATGTCAATAAAGAGATGGCTAAGTAGAAAGCGTTGTATTAAATGGGTATTGTTTCAGTTCATGCCAACAAGCATCAAAAGTTGAAACAAGTCGACGTAATTGGTGGAATTGTTTTTGCCGTTTTAACGGTGTCTATTATTACAGTCTTTTTTACTAATAGTACGTTCTTTGAGTGGGCATTTGCCCGTCATCACAATACGTTAAGCTGGTATATTAGGCCTCTTTTTATTATTCCAATAGCTCTTGGAGCGTTCAAGAGGTCATATACCATTACATTTGCGTCAATATTTTGTTTGTTTACAAGTATGTTCTGGTTTCCAGAACCAGCAGTAGTGGATAAGAGCGTAGATGGGTTTTTGAATTTTGAGAAAACGTATCTTACAAGCGGTTGGTCTCCAGATAAAATCGTTGCTCTTATCGCGATTATTCTGTTCTTTATATTCTTAATCTATACAACATGGAACAGAAAATGGAAATGGCTTTTAGTGGTAATTGCTGCTGGTGCAGTGCTAAAAGTAATTCATAGTCTTGTCTTTAGTGGAGAAGATGCTCTATCAATTGTGAAGCCTGCAGTATTGGGGTTAATTCTCTGCGTAGCAGCCGTGGTTTTCTTTGTGAGAAGAAGAAATAATACAGACCGGTAGGCAAGTTGTATTGCATAAGATAGTGTCTCTTTTAGATCAGTTTAAAAGTCGCATACAGTGTTTATCAGTGATTTAAATACTCGATAAACGCGTGTTAAATCTTCTACAGGAACGTATTCGTTTGGTTTATGAGCACGTTCAAGTTCTCCAGGCCCATATGACATACATTCTGTATTTCTGCAGGTGGATGCAATTACAGCGGTATCGGTATATCCAGTAAAAATATCGAGCTTTGCAGGTGTATTGCAAGATTCTGCACACGAGAGAAGCTGTGCGAGAAGTGCTGAATCTTTGGGAAGGACAACGGAAGGCCTATTTCCCGTAATGTCATAGCTGGCGTGAGTACTGCAAATCTCTGTTTGGGCTTGCTTGATTGCTTGTTGCACCATATGCTCTGCAGCTTGCGTTGTTGTAGGGGGTACTAAGCGCATGTCAACCCAAAGTTCGGCTTTATCAGGAACAACGTACGGTTGATATCCACCCACAATCTGCCCAAAGGTTACCGTTGATGATCCAAGTTCTGGATGAGTGGGTAGGCTCTGCACTGCAGTTCGTATCTCATTTATAACAATTGCCATTGCAGCGATAGCATCAGCACCTTTCCAAGGGGTGCTTGCGTGAGCTGTGATTCCGGTAACAGTAATTTTGAACCAGGTTCGGCCTTTGTGAGATCCACGGATGGCGTTGTTTGTAGGTTCAGCGTCAAGTACCCAGCCTTTCTCGCCAACCCAACCAGCGTCTATAACACGTTCAACGCCGCGCATATTAGCTTCTTCGTCAACCGTGAAAATGATAGAAAGAGATTTTTGTGGAAGTGTCTTTTGTGTCTTGCATGTCTGACAAGCGTCTCTAAAGGCGAGAAGTGCACAGGCAAGTCCGCCTTTCATATCACATGAGCCTCGTCCATACAGCAGTCCATCTTTATATACGGGATTGAATGCAGGTGTTTCAGAGTCCCAGCCGTCGCCATCAGTTACGGTATCCATATGGCAGATAAATGTCAGGTCTGATGGGGAGAGTGTAGAGGAATCAAATGATGTGGTAGCACTGGGGATTGTTGCCCTAAGGCAACGCCTATGAGGAAAAACTTCAACTTCTTGGATGATGGGAAACATCTCTTTTTTATTGGGCAGTGAAAAAGAACACGAGTCAACAATCCACGCTTTAATAAATGTTTCAATTTCTTCTTCATAAGAACCAGGATCAGTACTTTTAAGAGCAACAAGTTGTGCTGTCATTTTTGCAACTTCTGGTAGGTTGTTAGGAAGTTTGGATACGTCAAAATTAGTTCTGTTTGACATGCTGTTCATCTCTCAAATTAACCGATTACCGAAAAAGGGTTGCTACTTGTATAAAAAAGATTACTCTATCTATGTCTAAATAATAGTTAGGTTACAAAACTTTTCATTAGATTTTGTAGTAGCGATGTTTGTTTAAGTAGGTTGTGGTGTGTAGGTTAGCCACAGAATATAAAGAACCACAAGTGAGAGAGGGCACTATGGCGGATTCAAAGAAATCCATTTTGTTTCAATGGGATGGGGTACCGTCTGTTGGCGAGCTTATTCCACTTTCATTACAGCATGTAGTTGCAGCTGTAGTGGGCATCATTACACCTGCAATTATTATTGCGGGTGTTTGCAACCTTGCGCCAGCGGATAAAACACTGCTTATTCAAGTTTCGTTAGTAATGTCTGGATTAGTTACTATTTTGCAGTCATATCCACTCTTCGGCAAGTTTGGTGCAGGGTTACCGATAATTATGGGCACAAGTTTTGCCTACGTACCTACCTTGCAAGCTATTGGCGCTGCTAATGGAATTGGAGCCATTCTTGGAGCTGAACTTGTCGGTGGCATCGTTGCTGTTTTGTTTGGTTTCTTCTTTAAGAAGATTCGTGTGTTATTCCCTAATGTTGTAACAGGTACCGTAGTACTTTGTATTGGTCTTTCTCTATATAGCGTTGCTATTGGATATATGGCCGGTGGTAAGAGTTCAGCAAACTTTGGTGCTCCTCAAAATTGGATTGTTGCTCTTATTACTCTTGCTGCATGTATTTACTTCAGTAATTTTGCTAAAGGTGTTTTCAAGCTCGGATCTTTACTTTTTGGCATGCTTGTAGGTTATATTGTTTCCATTCCTTTTGGTATGATCAACTACGAGTCTGTAGTCAATGCTTCTTGGGTTGAGCTTCCTCACTTTATGCCTTTTGCTCTTGAATTTGTTCCAGCAACAATTGCTTCGGTAACTATTGTCTTTATTGTTGCTGCACTTGAAGCTGTTGGTAACATGACTGGTGCAACGGTAGGCGGTATGGATCGTGAACCCACCGATACAGAGCTTACTGGTGGTCTTGTTTCTCAGGGTGTTATGACTATGGTTGGTGCTTTCTTTGGAGCATTCCCAACTTCAACATATGGTCAAAATGTTGGTATCGTGACACAAACTCGTGTTATTAATCGTCGTGTTTTTGCGGTTGCAGGTGCAATCCTTTTGGTAGCTGGTTTGGCTCCAAAGTTAGCGGCAATTCTTTCAGGTATTCCTCAGCCTGTTATTGGCGGAGCTACTATTAACGTATTCGGTACCATTTCAATGACTGGTATTCGTATTCTTTCTAAAGATGGTCTTACTCCTCGTAGAGCAACTATCGCAGGATTGTCTCTTGCGTTAGGTATGGGTATTACCATGACATCTAACTCTCTTGCAGGTCCTGGAATGCCTGCGTTTATTAATGAGGTATTTGGACATTCTGCTATTGTTGTTGCAGCACTTTCTGCCATTATTCTTAATCTTGTTCTTCCCAAGGGTGGACCTGATAAGGAAGTTGTTGAAGCAGTTGAAGGAGCTGCAGAGGTACAGGAAGAAGCAGTTGGAGCATTGTATAAATCAGCTGCAACAGGTGTACCTGCAGTTGAGCATAAGCCAGGCTCTGTTAAGGCGTATAAAACAGACTATAAGTCTGAGTAGTGAGGATTTACCTTAGTTTCTCGCCTTCGTTTTAAAGATTACCTCCCATTTCTTAGATACTAGGAAATGGGAGGTTTTATTGTTGACGATATGTTGCCTATAACTATGAATTTTGATTCTTTGCCTCGTCAAGATAGCTGTAAAGAGTGTACTTTGAAATGCCAAAATAGGAACAGACTTTTTGACCTGATTTGGTAATAAGAAATGCTCCAGAATCATTAAGAAAACGGATTGCTTTGATTTTGTCATCTTTTGTCATGAGAGCAACAGGACGCCCAACCATGTGTACGCTTTGATCAATGAGCTCATCGAGAAGATCGGTTACGTTATGTGGAATGGTCTGTGGAGTTTCTTCAGATGAATTGCTGGGAGTAATGAGACCACGTAGAGATTCTTCCATTGCAGAGAAAAGTGCAATGTCGTAATTAATAGCAAAAATTGCGATTGGTTTGTGTTTCTCGTCACGTAGGTAAATGGTTGTTGATTTGAGTATCTTGCCGTCTTCTGTTTTGGTGAGATAAGAGGGAGAGTCATGAAGCTTTTCTGGATTTGAATGGAGTGCTTTGAGTACTACGTTTGAAGGGCCATCTCCGATACTTCTTCCTGTTATATGACCATTCTCGATAGCAACTATGGTATGAGCAGGATCTTTACTCTGAAGATCATGAACAACAACCTCACAGTTTGAGCCAAATTGCAGAGCAATACCCTGTGCAAGACGTTTTAAAAAATCAATTTGCTGCATATCCATAGTGATGTACTCCAACTACGCAGATTAGTTTCAAAAATATTTTAAACAGCTCTATCCTAACAGGTTTTGTTTATGCAGAAATAGGACACTATGTATATGTATTGATTAATGTGACAAGAAACCGTTTACGTCAAGATTTGACCGTACACCGATAAATTAGTTACTTTGACAAAATTTATGAGAATATAAACCAAATAAAAAATTAGAATATAAAACAAATTGTTTGTTTTGGTTTTTGCACAAAAGGGAAGTCGGGCTCTCTTTAATATATGTCCGAACGGGGTGTCGGAGAGGGCACATCCGTCATTTTATACGCCGTAGCTGATCTGCGGCACGTGGCAAGGAGTTCCTATGCTGCTTATTGTAAATGGTCGTGTTATTACGCGCGACGAAGCTCATCCGTACATTGAAGATGGTGCCGTAGCAATTGAAGGTCAGAAGATTGCTGCCGTTGATACGCGTGCGAAACTTGAAGCCGCCTATCCCGATGCAGAAAAGCTTGACGCGCATGGCGGCGTTATTATGCCAGGTCTTATCAACTGCCATACTCATATCTATTCTGGCTTGGCACGTGGTCTTGCTATCAAAGACTGTAACCCTCACAACTTCCTTGAAAATCTTGAGCAGCAGTGGTGGAACATCGATCGTCATCTGACGCTTGATGGAACTCGCGCTTGTGCTTACGCAACTATCCTTGATTCACTGCGAGATGGTGTTACTACTATCTTTGATCACCATGCAAGTTTCTGCGAGATTCCTGATTCACTCTTTGCTATCAAAGACGTTGCAAAAGAGCTTGGTATTCGTGCTTGCCTTTGCTATGAGACATCTGATCGTGATGGAGAGGCCAAGCGTGATGAGTCTATCGCTGAAAATGCTGCCTTTGCTAAATGGGCTGCAGATGAAGATGACGATATGATTGCTGCTATGTTTGGTGGACACGCTCTCTTTACGCTTTCTGATGAGACGCTTGATAAAATGGTTGAGGCCAACAACGGTCTTACCGGCTTCCATATTCACGTTTGCGAGGGCATGGATGATGTATATGATTCCGCCCTTAATCACGGAACCACTGCGGTACATCGCCTGCTTGATCATGGTCTTTTGGGCGAGAAAACTATGCTTGGTCACTGCATTCACGTGACTCCTGCTGATATGGACATCCTTGCTCATACTCATACCAGTATTGTTAACAATCCTGAGTCCAATATGGGTAATGCTGTTGGGTGTGCACCGGTACTCGAGTTCTTTAAGCGTGGTATTGATGTATGCATGGGCACCGATGCGTATACGCACGATATGCTTGAATCGCTGAAGGTCTTCTTACCTATGCAGCGTCATAATGCTTGTATGCCAAATGTTGGTTGGGTTGAAGCCATGACCATGCTCTTCAAGAACAATGTCAAGATGGCCGAGAAGTACTTCTCAACAAAGTCTAATGGCAAGCCTTTAGGTAAGCTTGCACCTGGTGCTGCCGCTGACATTGCAATCTTTGATTACAAACCGTTCACGCCGTTCTCTGACGAGAATATCGATGGTCACATGCTCTTTGGCTTTGAGGGTAAGAACTGCCGTACCACCATTGTCAACGGTAAGGTTCTCTATAAGGACCGCGAATTTGTTGCGTTTGATGAGGACAAGATTAACGCTTGGACCATGGTTGAGGCCAAGAAGCTTTGGGGAGAGCTCAACGGCCGCCAGTATTAAGTCGGTATGACGAGAAGAACTTTGAAAGTTCTTCTCGTCTTGCGCATATGCGCAAATAGGGCGTCGCCCGCGGACGCCATAAGTGCGGGGGACTATAACTCACATTGGTTAAAAGGAGAGGAACCAAAATGAGCGACATTATGCGTCCCATGAAATTCGACCATCTGATGAATTGGATTTTAGATGAGTACGAAAATCAGAAGACTATCTTTGGAATTCATGCATTTGCTAAGACAGCTGGAGCTGCTCGTCCTATTTTTAACGAGAAAATTGAGACACCATTTGGTCCTGCTGCAGGCCCTAATACACAGCTTGCACAGAATATCGTAGCATCATATGTTACCGGTGCTCGTTTCTTTGAGCTTAAAACAGTTCAGAAAATGGATGGAGAAGAGCTTTCAGCTTGCGTTAATAAGCCTTGTATTTTGGCATCCGATGAGGGATACAACTGCGAGTGGTCTACGGAGTTAACCGTACCTCAGGCATTTGATGAGTATGTCAAGGCATGGGTTATCTGTCATATTCTTTCTCGTGAACTTGGTTTAGGAGACGCTGACGGTTTTGTCTTTAATATGTCAGTTGGTTATGACCTTGAAGGAATCAAAACTCCTAAGGTAGATAAATATATAAATGACATGAAGGATGCCTCTGAGACTCCTGTATTTAAGGAGGCAATTGCATGGGCAAAAGCTAACATTAATCGTTTCCACAATGTTGACGAGGCGTTTATTGATTCCATTCCTTCTCGTATTTCAGATTCTATTACAGAGTCAACTCTGCATGGTTGTCCTCCTGATGAGATTGAGCGAATTGCTTCTTATCTCATTACCGAGAAGCACCTCAATACCTTTATTAAGTGCAATCCAACACTTTTGGGATATGAGTACGCACGTAAAACGTTGGATTCTTTAGGATTTGACTACATTGCCTTTGATGATCATCACTTCCTGGAAGATTTGCAGTGGGCTGATGCAGTTCCTATGCTTGAGCGTCTTATGAAACTGTGTGCAGAAAAGGGTGTTGAGTTTGGTGTCAAACTTACCAATACCTTCCCAGTAGATGTTACTCGTGGCGAGTTACCAAGCGAAGAAATGTATATGTCCGGTCGTTCTCTTTGGACCTTGTCACTTTCACTTGCTAAGCGTCTTTCTGAGCAGTTTGATGGTAAGCTTCGTATTTCGTACTCCGGTGGTGCAGACTACAACAACATTAAAGATCTTGTTGATACAGGTATTTGGCCTGTTACTATGGCAACTACCATTTTGAAGCCTGGCGGCTATGAGCGCATGACGCAGATTGCTGGACTCTTTGCAGATGAAAATACGGAAGCATTTTCTGGCGTTGATGTGGCAAAGGTATCTGCCTTGCTTGAAAGCTCGCTCAAAAATGCACGTTATCACAAAGAGATTAAGCCACAGCCTGACCGCCATGTGCGCGGGGCACTTCCGCTGACTGACTGCTTTATTGCGCCATGTCGTGATTCTTGTCCAATTCATCAGGACATTCCAGGATATCTTAAGGCAGTAGATGAAGGTCGTTATGCTGACGCTTTACACATCATTCTTGAGCGCAATGCCCTTCCTTTTATTACCGGTACTATTTGTCCTCACACCTGCACCAATTCTTGTATGCGCAATTACGTTGATGAGCATGTTCATATTCGTAGCTGCAAACTTACCGCCGCAGAGAACGGCCTTATGGAAGTCCTTCCAACACTTGCCTCTCGTGGTGTGGTTAAGGATAAGAAGGTTGCTATTATCGGCGGTGGCCCCGCTGGTCTTTCGGCGGCATCTTTCTTATCACGCGCAGGTATTGAAGTAGTTGTTTTTGAACGTACCAATAAGCTTGGTGGTATTGTTCGCCACGTCATCCCAGGTTTCCGTATTTCTGAGGAAGCTATTGATAACGATGTCAAGCTGTGCCAGGCATATGGTGCAACCTTTAAGACAGGTGTTGAGGTTGCAGATGTAAATACTCTGCTTTCTGAGGGTTATACCGACGTTGTAGTAGCCATCGGTGCATGGGCTCCTGGTCGTAAGACCTTGAAGTCCGGTGAGGCTTTGGATGCTCTTGAGTTCCTTGAAGAGTTTAAGCGTGCGCCTGAGTCTGTTAACCTTGGTACTGACGTAGTTGTTATCGGTGCTGGTAATACTGCTATGGATGTTGCTCGTGCGGCAAAGCGTGTTGCTGGTGTACAAAATGTACGTTTGGTATATCGTCGTACCAAGCGCTATATGCCTGCTGATGAGGAAGAACTCCAGATGGCAATCGATGACGGTGTGGAGTTCATGGAGCTTCTCGCCCCAGGAGATTTGGCTAATAATCAGCTTACCTGCGAGGTAATGAAACTTGGCGCTCCTGATGAGTCTGGTCGTCGTCGTCCTGAGGGTACGGGCGAGTTTGTGACGGTTCCTGCAACCGCTGTTATTACAGCAGTTGGTGAGCAGATTGAGTCTAATCTTTATACCACCTCTGGAATTACCCTTGACGAGAAGGGCCGTCCAGTTGTGGACAATAATCTTCAGACTTCTCTTGCGCATGTCTATGCGGTTGGTGATGGACGCCGTGGTCCAGCAACTGTTGTCAAAGGTATTGCAGATGCTATGACCGTTGCTGTTGCCATTGCAGACTTTAATTTCTCAGGCAAAGAACTTTCTAATCTTGAGGAAGACGTCGCTAAGATTTTTGGTAAGCGTGGACAGCTTTGCGGTGATACTGATGCGTGCGAGCAGTCACGTTGTCTTTCTTGTCCTTCGGTATGTGAAGCATGCGTTGAGGTATGTCCGAACCGCGCTAATGTTGCTATTAAGGTTCCTGGTGTTCAACAGCAGCAGATTATTCACGTTGATGGTATGTGTAATGAGTGCGGTAACTGTGCCGTGTTCTGCCCATACTCTGAAGGACGCCCTTACAAGGATAAGTTCACTGCATTCTGGAGTCGTGAAGACTTTGACAATTCTGAGAATGAAGGCTTCCTTCCAACTGAAGACGGTTTCTTAGTACGTCTTGATGGCAGTACAGCAATTTATAACGTTGATGATGAAGCTTGTGGTCTTCCAGAAAATATCCGCAAGATGATTGTCACGGTACGTGATTCGTACAGCTATCTTATAGGTGCGTAGTTTATAGTCGTGTGACGGTTGGTAAAACTTTTACCAACCGTCTACGCTAAAAAGAGAGGGGAGCAATCTAAAGCTATAGATTAAAGCGATAAGAATTATAGATTTGTAATGCATGACAAAAATGTTCAGTTAGCGGGTTTGGGGTACGACACACAACATTCTCCCAGACACGTAAGGAGTGAAAATGGCCGAAGAAGTAGAAGAGTATACCTTTACGGTAAACGGAGAAACAATTACTACTAAAAAAAATAAATCGTTGCTTCGTTTTCTTCGAGATGATTTACATCTTTTATCGGTAAAAGATGGTTGTTCACAAGGTGCTTGTGGAACTTGTACGGTTGTCATTGATGGTGTTGCCACACGTGGCTGCATTATGAATACTAAGCGCGCACAAGGAAAGGTTATTGAAACCGTAGAAGGCCTTTCTCATGATGAGCAAGAAGCCTTTGTGTACGCTTTTGGTGCAGTTGGAGCTGTTCAGTGTGGTTTTTGTATCCCTGGCATGGTAATGAGTGGTGCAGCTTTAATCCGTCGAAACCCTAATCCAACTGAAGCAGAAGTTAAAGAAGCAATTAAAAATAATATTTGTCGATGCACTGGATATAAGAAAATTATTGAAGGTATTTTAAAAGCCGCACGTATTCTTCGTGGAGAAGAGCAAATTGATCCAGACCTAGAGCGTGGCGATAATTACGGTGTTGGTTCAAAAGCATTCCGTGTTGATGTTCGTGCAAAGGTACTTGGATATGGTAAATATCCTGATGATGTTACCAATGTTGATTTCCCAGATATGGTATATGGTTCGTGCGTACGCTCTAAGTATCCTCGTGCACGTGTGGTCAAAATTGATACAACAGAGGCAGAGGCTCTACCAGGTGTTGTTGGAGTCTTGAAAGCTGAAGACGTACCTGTAAATAAAGTTGGCCACATTCAGCAGGATTGGGATGTATTTATCCCTGAGGGTTCAAATACACGTTATTTGGGCGATGCACTTTGCATGGTAGTCGCAGAGGATGAAGAGACTCTTGAAGCGGCCAAAAAACTTGTAAAAGTTGAGTATGAAGAGCTTCCTATTGTGCGTAATATTGAAGAAGCTGCTGCTGAAGGTGCTCCTCTTGTACATACAGAAGCAGAAAGTAATCTTTGTCAGAGCCGTCATATTACCCGCGGTAATGTTCAGGATGCACTTAAAAATTCTGCTCACATTATCACTAAGCATTTCTCGACACCTTTTACTGAGCATGCATTCCTTGAGCCTGAATGCGCTGTTGCGTTCCCCTATAAAGATGGTGTAAAGATTCTTTCTACCGATCAAGGTGCCTACGACACTCGTAAAGAAGTTGCCCACATGTTTGGATGGGATGAAACTCCTGATAAGGTAGTTGTAGAAACCATGCTGGTAGGCGGCGGATTTGGTGGAAAAGAGGATGTAACTGTCCAGCATATTTCTGCATTGGCTGCCTACATTTTTAAGCGTACGGTTAAGTGTAAATTTACTCGTAACGAGTCGCTTATCTTCCATCCAAAACGTCATGCTATGGAGGCAGATTTTACACTCGGCTGCGATGCTGAAGGTCACCTTACTGCTCTTGATTGCGATATTTATTTTGATACAGGAGCATATGCGTCACTTTGCGGACCAGTTCTTGAACGTGCTTGTACACACGCTGTTGGTCCGTATAAGTATCAAAATACTGATATTCGTGGTTATGGATACTATACTGACAATCCACCTGCTGGTGCATTCCGTGGCTTTGGAGTTTGTCAGACTGAGTTTGCTCTTGAGGAGCTCATGGATCTTCTCGCCGAGAAGGTCGGCATAAGTCCATGGGAGATGCGCTGGAGAAATGCAGTTGCTCCTGGAGATGTACTTCCTAATGGTCAGATCTGTGATCAGTCAACGGCACTTAAAGAAACGCTTCTTGCAGTTAAAGATGTATATGAAGCCCATAAGGGACGCGCCGGTCTTGCCTGTGCTATGAAAAACTCTGGTGTTGGCGTTGGTCTGCCTGACGCAGGTCGTGCAAACATTCGTATTGAAGATGGAAAAGTCGTTGTTTACTCTGCTACTTCAGATATTGGTCAGGGTTGCAATACAGTCTTTTTGCAGGATGTTGCTGAAGCAATTGGCCTTCCAAAGTCAGTTATCGTTAACGGTGAGTGCTCTACAGAAAATGCACCTGATTCAGGTACTACTTCTGGCTCTCGTCAAACGGTTGTTACCGGAGAGGCTGTTCGTGGCGTGGCGTTTTTGCTGCGTGATGCGCTTTTGGATATTGAAGCCGGCAAGGAAGTATCGTCTGAGCCTGTTGAGGCACACGGTGATGGAAAGACTATTGTGTACTCTGATGGTCGTCCTTACGAGGGTCTTGGATACGCAGATGGTAAAGCATTGGTTGCAGGTGCAGGTATTCATCCAAAGGATCCAGTTGCAGGCTTGAAGAAGCTTGAAGGTCATGAGTTCCGTTATGTTTACTTTGAGCCAACTGACAAGCTTGGCGCCGATAAGCCTAATCCAAAGAGCCACATTTGTTATGCGTTTGCCACAACGTGCGTGGTTTTAGACGATGAGGGCAAGGTTACTGATGTATATGCCGCGCATGATTCCGGCAAGGTCATTAACCCTATTGCAATCCAAGGTCAAATTGAGGGCGGCGTGTTGATGTCGCTTGGCTATGCCACAACAGAAAACTACAAGCTTCAGGATTGTGTGCCAAAGTCAAAGTTTGCTACTCTAGGCCTCTTCCATGCTCCTGATATTCCTCATATTGAGGCAATTTATGTCGAGAAGGAGCATTTACTCCCTGTTGCTTACGGAGGAAAAGGCATTGGTGAGATTTCAACAATCCCAACTGCTCCTGCAGTAGCAAATGCATACTATGCCTATGATCATGTGATGCGTACTAAGCTTCCTATGGAAGATACGTATTACACTAAATCTAAGGCCAAGAAGTAAGGATAGTATGTATTCCTTATGTTAAAGAACAACTGTCAGTAGCAATAAGTTGCTGGCAGTTGTTTTGCTTTTATAGGTAGGTATAAAGTTGGAAAACTTTTTGTTAGGTTTACTAACTTTTAGTCTGATTTAGCAGAAAAGTGGTCTACTATTAAAGATACGTTAGTAAACAAGAACACGTGGAAAAGGGGTCTACAACATGCAGCCAGAAATGAAGTGGGTACTTAATAAGATGCCTCAGAGTGAAGACAGAAATCTTCAGGTCATGTCACTTGAAAATGTTAAGAAGGCTCGCGCATTTCATAAAAGCTTTCCTCAATATGCCGTGACACCTTTGGCAAATCTTGAGGGTATGGCCTCTAATTTAGGTCTTGGTGGATTATACGTAAAAGATGAGTCGTATCGCTTTGGACTTAACGCATTTAAAGTCCTGGGTGGTTCATTTGCTATGGCTCGCTATATTGCTGATGAAACAGGAAAAGATGTTTCTGATTGCGACTTTGAGTATCTGACTTCAGAGCAATTGCAGAAAGACTTTGGACAGGCAACTTTCTTTACTGCAACTGATGGCAACCATGGCCGCGGTGTGGCATGGGCAGCAAATCGTCTTGGTCAAAAAGCTGTTGTTCATATGCCTAAAGGCTCCACAAAAACTCGTTTTGACAATATTGCAAAAGAGGGCGCACAAGTAACTATTGAAGAGCTTAATTACGATGACTGTGTTCGCCTCGCAGCAAAAGAAGCAGAAGAGACTGAACATGCAGTAATCGTACAGGACACTGCTTGGGATGGTTATGAGAAGATTCCATCTTGGATTATGCAGGGTTACGGTACTATGGCCTATGAGGCAGCAGAACAGCTACGTGAGCTTGAGGTAAACCGTCCAACGCATGTATTTATACAGGCAGGCGTTGGATCTTTGGCATCTGCCATGGTGGGTTACTTTACTAATTTATTCCCTTCAAATCCTCCTAAGTTTGTCATTATGGAAGCAGGAGCTGCAGACTGTCTGTATAAAGGTGCACTTGCAGCAGATGGCGAGCCTCGTATTGTTGGTGGAGATTTGATTACTATTATGGCTGGTCTTGCCTGTGGTGAGCCAAATACCATTGGTTGGGATATTTTACGCAATCATGCGACGGCCTTTATTTCTTGTCCTGATTGGGTTTCGGCAAAGGGCATGCGCATGCTCGCTGCTCCTGTTAAGGGAGACCCTTCTGTTGTTTCCGGTGAGTCTGGTGCTGTTGGTATGGGTGTTATTTCTACTCTTATGACAGACCCTGCATACAAAGAGCTTCGTGATGCGCTTGATCTTACAACAGATTCAAAGGTTCTTTTGTTCTCTACAGAAGGAGATACTGATCCTGTGCGTTATGAAGAGATTGTATGGGACGGTGCATGGCAGTCAACAGATGACGTCAAATAAAAAAGAGAATTAGTAACAATAAAACCGCTCGCCGAGAAAATAAAAAAGTAAGCGTTTACTGCTTGCAATGTCTCCTACAAGTGATTTAATAGATGGTACCAAACAAAAAGTTTGGTAAGCAAAAAAATGGTTTGTATTACGAGGGTATTGGTACAGTTTAGGATTTTATTCTCAACTGTTTGTAAGGTTACAAAAGGATAAAGACGTCCAGTTTTATCCTAATAAAGGAGGATGTATGAAAGACTTGGATTACGGCGCAATTAAGGATGCAGCAAACAAGTATTCAAAAGATATGACCGCGTTTCTGCGCGCAATGATTTCACACCCTAGTGAGTCCTCAGAAGAGGGCGAGGTTGTCGCATGCATTAAAGCTGAGATGGAGAAGCTTGGCTTTGATGAGGTAAAAGTTGACGGCCTTGGCAACGTTATGGGCTTTATGGGTACTGGCGATAAAATCATCGCAATCGACGGTCACATTGATACCGTTGGTATTGGTAATCGTGACAACTGGGATTTTGATCCTTATGAGGGCTTTGAGGACGATCAGCTCATTGGTGGTCGTGGTGGCTCTGACCAGGAAGGCGGCGTCTGCTCAGGCGTATATGCTGCAAAGATTATGAAGGACATGAACCTTATTCCTGAGGGTTATAAGGTTATGGTTGTTGGTACTGTTCAGGAAGAGGACTGCGACGGTATGTGCTGGCAGTACATCTACAATGTTGACAAGATTAAGCCAGAGTTTGTAATCTCAACTGAGCCTACTGATGGTGGTATTTATCGTGGTCACCGTGGCCGTATGGAGATCCGTGTTGACGTCAAGGGTGTTTCCTGCCACGGTTCAGCTCCTGAGCGTGGTGACAACGCAATTTATAAGATGGCTGACATCATTAATGACGTTCGTGCACTTAACAACAACGGCGCTGATGAATCCACTGCTATTCGCGGCCTTGTTAAGATGCTTGATCCTAAGTACAACCCTGATCACTATGAGGATGCTCGCTTCCTCGGCCGTGGTACCTGCACCGTTTCTCAGATTTACTTCACAAGCCCTTCTCGCTGCGCTGTTGCAGACTCTTGTGCAATCTCCATTGACCGTCGTATGACCGCTGGTGAGACCTATAAGAGCTGCCTCAAAGAGATTGAGGAGCTTCCTTCCGTCAAGAAGTATGGTGACGACGTCAAGGTCTCCATGTACATGTATGACCGTCCTTCTTGGACTGGCGAGGTCTATGAGACTGAGTCTTACTTCCCAACATGGATCAACAAAGAGTCTGCTCCACACGTCAAGGCACTTGTTGATGCTCATAAGGCACTCTTTGGCGATAAGCGCATTGGTTGCGAGAAGTCCATGGCAACTCGTGAAGGTCGTCCTCTATGCGATAAGTGGACCTTCTCCACAAACTGCGTTTCTATTCAGGGTCGTTATGGTATTCCTTGCGTTGGCTTTGGACCAGGTGCTGAGTCTCAGGCACACGCTCCAAATGAGATTACCTTCAAGCAGGATCTTCCTACTTGTGCAGCACTGTATGTTGCAGCTCTCAACCTGTATGACGCTTCTGCAGTAACTGAAGATGCAACTGAATTCCGTGCAAGTCTCACCGATAACAACATTAAGTAAATGGTTTTTGGTAATTAGTATATAAGTAGTTATTTAAACGAGAGGATGTACCATGGCAACTACCATTCAGCCGTATCTTGACAAGCTTGCAAAACTTGATTTCTCCAGGATGTATAACGAGGATTTCCTTTTGACATGGGAGAAGTCAACCGATGAGCTTCAGGCTCTCTATGCAGTAGCAGATGCTCTACGCAACTTACGTGAGCGTAACATTTCTACACGTCTTTTTGAGTCTGGTCTTGCTGTCTCACTTTTCCGTGATAACTCAACTCGTACTCGTTTCTCCTTTGCATCTGGCTCTAACCTTCTTGGTCTTCAGTTGATGGATCTTGATGAGGGTAAGTCTCAGATTGCTCACGGCGAGACCGTCCGTGAGACCGCAACTATGATTTCATTCATGGCCGATGTCATTGGTATTCGTGACGATAAGTTCATTGGCAAGGGCGACGCTTATATGCGTGAGGTTTCTGCTTCTGTTAAGCAGGCTTTTGAGGATGGCGTTTTAGATCATCGTCCAACACTTGTATCTCTTCAGTCTGATATGGATCACCCAACTCAGTCTACTGCTGACATCCTCTACCTTATCAATGAGTTTGGTGGCCTTGAGAATCTCCGTGGTAAGAAAGTTGCTGTTACTTGGGCTTATTCTCCTTCATATGGTAAGCCTTTATCTTGCCCACAGTCTCTTATTACTCTGCTTCCTCGTTTTGGCATGGATGTCACATTAGCTCATCCTGAGGGATACGATCTCATGCCTGAGCTTGTTGATGTTGCTGGTAAGTTTGCAGCTGAGTCTGGAGCAACCTTTAAGAAGACTTATAACATGGCAGAGGCTTTTGAGGGTGCCGACATTGTCATTCCTAAGAGCTGGGCACCTTATGCTGCTATGGAGAAGCGTACTAATCTTTATGCTGCAGGCGATGATACTGGAATCGATGCTCTGGAGAAAGAGCTTCTTGCTCAGAATGCTACTCATAAGGATTGGTGCTGCACAACTGATCTTATGGCAAAGACTGCTCATGGTATGGATACCATCTATATGCATCCACTGCCTGCAGACATTAATGGTGTATCTTGTGAGCACGGCGAAGTTGAAAATGAGGTCTTTGATTATCACCGTGATGGTCTCTATAAAGAGGCTTCTTATAAGCCATATGCTATTGCAGCAATGATTTTCTTGCAGAAGGCAAAAGATCCAATTGCTACGCTTAAAGCTCTTGAGCAGGGAGATACTCCTCGCTGGTTCCAGGCATAAGTAGTATTTATATACATTGGGTCTGCGTGGAGACAAGCTCTCATGCAGACCCTTTTTTGTTTTTAACAAGTTTAGTAAAGAATAAGAGAACCTGTTAAAAATGTTCAAGATCGTAATGTAAGCCCTGGGAGGGGACTATGGGAAAGCGTATTGTAATTGCTTTGGGCGGTAATGCCCTTGGCAAAAATTTACCTGAGCAGATGATTGCAGTAAAGCACACTGCTAAAGCAATTGTTGATTTAATTGAGCAAGGTAATGAAGTTATTATCGCCCACGGTAATGGCCCACAAGTTGGCATGATTCAAGAGGCTATGACCCAGCTTAATCGCTCTGATCCAGAGAAATATATTCCTTGCCCACTTTCTGTATGTGTTGCCATGAGCCAGGGATATATTGGCTACGATCTTCAGAATGCGCTTCGTGAAGAGATGCTTAACCGCGGCATTAAGAAAAATGCAGCTACTGTTCTAACGCAAGTTGAAGTTGATAAGAATGATCCAGCATTTAAAAATCCTACCAAGCCCATTGGTTCTTTTATGACAGAAGAAGAAGCCAAAAAGATGGTAGCTGAGCGTGGATATAACATTGTTGAGGACGCTGGTCGAGGATACCGTCGTGTAGTTGCATCTCCTCAGCCTGTTGCTATTGTTGAGCTTGATACCATTCGTTCACTTATTGAGACGGGCAATGTCGTTATTGCTTGTGGTGGTGGCGGTATTCCAGTATTTATTACTGAAGGCAATCATCTTAAGGGTGCTGCAGCTGTTATTGATAAGGATTTTGCAGCAGCTCGTCTTGCAGAACAGGTTAATGCAGATGCGCTTATTATTTTAACGGCTGTCGAGAAGGTTGCTATTCATTTTGGTACCCCTGAACAGGAAGACCTTTCTGAGCTTACATCTGAGAGTGCACAGGCTTATATTGAAGCTGGTGAATTTGCTCCTGGTTCTATGTTGCCTAAGGTACAGGCTGCTTTGCAGTTTGCACAGTCCGGCGAAGGACGTACATCACTTATTACTTTGCTGGATAAGGCTGCTGATGGAATTGCTGGAAAAACCGGTACTGTGATACGCGGATAGTAGCTGTCTGTAATACTCTATGGGTATTACTTACTGTAATTTAAGAACTAAGGAAGGAGGCCATGCTATGTCACACATTGGGTGTATAGTCATGGCCTCCGGTGCTTCTACTCGCTTTGGATCCAATAAGCTTATGGCACCGTTTATGGGCAAACCACTGATTCAACATGTTATAGAAACGGCTCAAACAGCAGGATTAGAGCCCATAGTGGTAACAATTGACGATCCGTTTCATGAACCCATTCTTATACTGTGTAACAAGCTCAAGGTTCGCGCTGTAACGCACTCAGGTACCCTTCAAAGTGACACAGTACGTCGAGCAATGCTTGAGGTACAAAAAGATGGTCTTGGTGAGAACTCATGGGATGGTGCCCTGTTTTTACAGGGAGACCAACCGTGTGTATGTGCAGATAGTTTATGCGCTCTTATAGCTAGTTTTGAAGAACATCCAGAAGTGGTTTCTCGCTTATCTTGGCATGGAGTACCAGGTAGCCCCATAGTTTTTCCAAGCGCATTGTTTGATATGTTGTGCAGAGTACAAGGCGATAAGGGCGGTTCTGGAGTCTTTTTATTATGTCCTGAGTATCAAGCTTCTGCTGTACTTGTAGAGGCACAATACGAACAAGAACTTTTAGATGTAGATACTCCAGCTGATTTGAATTATTTACATTCGGCATCTATAAACGGTTTGACGACCGAGAGATTGGGAGTTGACTGATGAACGTATTAAAGAATGGTTTTCTTGTATTGCCTGAAGGCGTCTTCTGTGGCGATTTGGTACTTGATGGCGAGAAGATCGTCCAGGTAGGGGGTACGTACGAAGCGAGCGCTGATGACAGCGTTATCGATGTCACCGGCAAATACGTCTTTCCGGGTTTCATCGACGCTCATACGCATATGCAATGCTGGACAGGTATGGACTGGACAGCAGATAGCTTTGAAACAGGAACCCGTGCTGCTGCTTGCGGTGGTACCACCACTATTGTGGATTATGCCACACAAGACAAGGGCATGACGCTACCTGAGGCACTTGATGAGTGGCATAAACGTGCAGATGGTACTTGTACTGCTAACTATGCATTTCATATGGCCATTGCTGATTGGAATGAACAAACTAAAGCAGATATGCAGGCTATGCGTGATGCAGGTGTTATGTCATTTAAGACCTACTTTGCCTACGATCATCTGCGTTTAGATGACGCTCAAACGCTTGAGGTGCTTGAATATATCCGCGATATTGATGGTGTTTTGTGCGTCCATTGCGAAAACGGTACCCTTGTCAACGAGATGCAGCGGCGCATGATAGCGGCAGGTATTACTGGTCCTGAGGGTCATCCTATGAGTCGTCCTGCAGCTTGTGAAGCAGAGGCTATTTCTCGTCTGTGTTATCTTGCAGAGCTCGCTGATGCTCGTATCAACATTGTTCACCTGTCCAGCGCTCTTGGTCTTGAGGCTGTTCGTGCGGCTAAGGCACGCGGAAAAGTAAAGATGGATGTTGAGACTTGTCCGCAGTATCTGTTGTTGGACGATTCACATTATCTTGAGAGCAACTTTGAGGGTGCTAAGTATGTTATGAGTCCACCTTTGCGCAAGTCGCATGACATTGAGGTTTTGCGTCGAGCTGTATGTGATGGTGAGATTGATACCATTGCTACCGATCATTGTAGTTTTAATCTTCATGGCCAGAAAGACCGTGGCATTGATGATTTCACTCACATTCCCAATGGCGGTCCTGGTGTAGAACATCGACCTGGTCTTATCATGACCTCGTTTGAGAACCGCTTAGGCGTCCAAGATTTTGCTCGTCTCATGAGTGAGGGACCCGCTCGTGTCTTTGGTATGTATCCGCGCAAGGGTGTCTTGCGTGTTGGCTCAGATGCTGACGTGACGGTATGGGATCCTAGTGTGACGTGGACCATCAGCGAGAAGAACCAGCATCAAAACGTTGACTATACGCCTTATGAGGGCTTTGAGGTCCACGGACGTCCGGCGTATGTTTTTGTCAACGGAGAGCTGGCAGTGGTTGATGGTGAGCCAACCGGCGTGAAGCCAGGCGCATACGTCAAACGGTAAAGTAAGGGTAATATTCAAAGGCTCTTTACATAGTCTTTGATTGGTTTTTGTTGTTTGTGAAAACAGACACAAATAGGAAAGAAGGAGAATAATATGTCAAAGAAAGCTATCGTTACTGATAAGGCTCCAGCTGCAGTAGGTCCTTACTCTGCTGCTGTTTCTGCAAACGGTTCCATTAACGTGTCTGGTCAGCTTCCTGTTGATCCTGCAACTGGTGAATTTGCAGGTGAGGATATTAAGTCTCAGACCCGTCAGAGTCTAACTAACATTAAAAATATCCTCGAGGCAGCTGGCGCTTCCATGGCTGATGTTGTTGAGACTACGGTTTTACTTTCCGATATCAATGAGTTTGGTGCAATGAATGAGGTTTATGCTGAGTTCTTTGCAGATCCTTATCCTGCACGTGCAGCATTTCAGGTGGTCGCACTTCCAAAGGGTGCAAAGGTTGAGATTAAGGCTGTTGCTCGTATTTAGTGTTTATTAAAATTTAGTAGGTTAAGATTTTTGGGGCGGATCCAAACGAGAAAATCCGCCCTAAATTTATTTTTTATACAGGTAATGTGCTCTGTTCTTAGAAGTCTTTCGATTGCACAGGAAACGTTATTTGCTGTGTGTTGATAGATAAAACCTATGTGTGTGAAAATAGTATCTATGAAGTTTGACTGATGGGAATAAAGGAGACAGATGTTGAGTGTCCGCGAACATGACGCTGAAGTACCAGAAAATACTGACGTACAAAAAGCGATGGACTCGCTTGACCATGATTTCCTGACAGGCGAGACGTTAGACATTGGAGATAACGTCACGCATCGACTTCAACAAGAGCAAGCTACTCTACCGCGTCCTGCTGTAAAGTCAGCAGATTCTATACAGGATACGCAAGGGGTTACAACAGACGCATCTAAAAAGACTTCCAATAATCAGCTATTTATTGTTGCGATAGTAGCAATTTTTTCACTTGTGGTATGCGTAGCACTTTTAGTCTTTCATCCATGGACATCAAACCAACCGGCACAATCTGTGCAACCTTCTCAGACCGAGACAGTCAAAAAAGAACCTGTGAAAGTAGAAGTTCCTCTCGCCAGTAAAGATGTCTCCGAGTATGACTATAAGGAAGCTCAAAAGAAATTTGAGCATGCCGGCTTCAAGAACGTTACGGTTCAAAAAGACGAAGACCTTAAAATTGGTCTCATCAATCATGAAAATCAGGTTAAAGAAATTACTATCGACGGTGATAAAAAGTTTTCAGTGGGCGAGAAGTACGATGAAAACGTTCCGGTAGTCATCACTTATCACGCATTTCCACAAAAGTCGAATTAAAAAGTGAACCTGCGATAACAGGTGTGTTGTCGCCCTGAAGACGAAGCTCCTTTGTAAAGTCTTTTACCAGAGCAAGGTCTTTCTCGTTGTCAGTTTGATTGACAAGAATAACGTTTGCCTTTACAGCTCCTGAAGCGTGTTCTGCTGCGATAACAGTGACAATACGAGTTGGCGTGGCAATATCATCGGGCAAACAACTTGCCCAGTTGCAGAAAATTTCACTGCGATGTACAGCTTGATGGATGGGTAGCCCAAAACCAGAAAGTCCTATAACTTGGACAGTGCGCTGGGTACCCTCCGGAATGACGGGTTCATGTGATGCGTGAGCTTTCAGAGGTAACCGCTTAGATCCGTCGGCTTCCACAAATACGTAGTCAGCAACGGATGCCAGTTCTTGAGCAGAGAGTTCAGAGGAACCTAATTTGTGTTTCTCGTTAGAAAAGGTACCAACGCAGATGACACGATGTGTTATTAGAGCGTCTGACACCTCAGTAAGCGTGGGATTTTCTAAAAGAGGTATGTTTGGAAAAGGCAAAATATGCGTTGACGTAGTTAAAATAACCGTTCCCCGAACTTCTTGAGAAAGTTTTGTGAGCAGGGAAGTCTTGCCACCGCTTCCAATTACTGAAGTAATACCAGGTAATATTCCAAGCAACTCATAACAATTCATTTGTTTGCCTAACTAAATTATTTTTTTAAGCGATATACTTATTTTAGTGTAAAGATATTTGCTTTACACCTAGATAGTGTGAAGTTAAGAGGGGGATAAATGAAGATTGATGCTCGAAATTTAACGTGTCCAAAGCCAGTCATTTTAACGCTTGAGGCTCTCCCAAAGCTTTCTTCTGGAGAAAAACTTGATGTCGTTATTAACGATAACGTTGCTTTTGGAAATCTTACCCGTCTTGCTGACGAGAAGAACTGTGATTTGACTTCTGTAAAGAATGGTTCAGATACAACAATGACTTTTAGCCCTCGTAATAAAGTTGAAGCTAGTGATTCAGCAGTTGTTGAGGCTTCTCAGTTTTGTGATATCCCAGATCATTCTGCAACCGTTGTTGCGGTTGATGCTGAGTATATGGGTCGCGGTAATGATGAGCTCGGTCATATTTTAATGAAGGGTCTTATCTACGCTCTTGCACATCAGGATACGGTTCCTGAAACTATGTTGTTTTACAACGGTGGTGCTCATCTGACCTGTGAAGGTTCAGAGTCACTTGAAGATATAAAGGAGCTTGAGTCTCGTGGTACCAATATTTTAACGTGTGGTACCTGCCTTGATTTCTATGGCATTAAAGACAAACTTGCAGTAGGTGATGTCACCAATCTATATGCAATTGCAGAGATTATTTCACAACAGCCGGGCGTGATGGTGCTCTAAGGCGTCTTGCATGATATATCTCAACTGTGCTGCAACGTCATATAAGCGTCCTCAATGTGTTGTGGATGCTGTTTCACGCGCCCTTTGCTCATTTGGAAGTACGGGAAGGGGCGCAGCGTCTGCCGAGCTTGATGCTGCTCGAGCTGTTATGGTTGCACGAGAACGTATCGCTTTGTTGTTAGGTTTTTCACATCCAGAGCGTGTGGTGTTTACCGCAAATGCAACAGATGCTCTAAACAAGGCAATTCTCGGCATTGTTAAGCCCGGAGATCATGTAGTTGCAACAGATTGGGATCACAATTCTGTTTTGCGCCCTCTGAATCGTCTTCAAAAGAAACGCAATGTAAAGGTTGATTATGTTCCTGCTAATTTGCAGGGCTGCCTTGATTGGGATGTTCTTGAACGATTAGTTTCTCCTGGTACAAAGTTAGTGGTAGTAACACATGCATCTAATCTTACAGGTAATGTATGCGATCTTGAACGTGTGGTTACTGTTGCTCACGCTGTAGGTGCACTTGTGCTTGTTGATGCTGCACAAACCGCAGGATCAGTACCCATTAATTTTGATGCTTTAGGTGTTGATATACTTGCGTTTACTGGCCATAAGGCACTTATGGGTCCTCAGGGGACAGGTGGCCTTTTGGTTGCTCCATATGTTGCGATAGAAGCAGTTATTCAAGGAGGAACGGGCGTACTTTCTTTTGAAGAGGAAATGCCTCAAGTATATCCAGAACATCTTGAGGCAGGAACGCTTAATAGTCACGGTATTGCCGGTCTTTCTGCTGCAGTAGATTTTGTATCAACACAAGGAGTATGTGCTGTTCACCGTCATGATTTAGCATTGGTTAGACAGTTTGTAGCTGAGGCTCGTCAGGTGCCTGGGATAGAGTTATATGGAAGTTTTCCTTATAACATTTCTGAACTGAATGGGGAGAGTTCGCAAAAAGATCACGCACCCATTGTGACACTTAATTTAGATGGGTGGACTTCTTCTGAACTTGCAAGAGTTTTAAGTGTTGAGTATGACATTTCAGTTCGTGCAGGAGCTCATTGTGCTCCTCGTATGCACAGAGCATTGGGAACGCAAGATACGGGGTCGGTCCGTTTCTCATTTGGATTTTATACGACAGAGGATGAGATACATAAGGCAACCACGGCCCTTAACGAGCTAGCAAAATCGGTGATGTAGTGTGGTAGAACAAAGTCACTCTTTCCATAAACGTTCCTCTCAGATAGTTGTTGCGTTTGATTCAACGCATGAGGCACTTATCTGTGAGCAAATGTGCAAAGAGCAAGATATCTCTGGGCGGCTTATTCCGACTCCGGTAGAAATTAAAGCAGACTGTGGCCTTGCGTGGGCAATGCTACCCGCAGAAAAAGAAGCGTTTGAAATAAAAATTGCAGGAAGTCTTAAGGTAGCGGGAATATATGAGCTTGATTTGTAATACAAAAATATGGCAGTGTAGGTTAAGTGGGGAGAAAAAATGCTGGTAGTCATACGAGGAGCAGGTGATCTTGCCTCAGGCATTGCTTTGAGATTATATCGAGCTGGCTTGAGTATTGTGATGTTGGATGTAGAGGTCCCTACAGCAGTTCGTCGCACAGTAGCATTTTCAGAAGCTATTCGTCTTGGAAAGAAAAAAGTGGAAAATGTGACGGCAGTACGAGCTAAAGACGCAGAAGATGCATTGCGCATTGTTAATAAGAAAAACATCGCTGTTCTCGTTGATCCTCAAGGAACAAATATTGCAAAATTGCATCCTGAGGTACTTGTAGATGCTATTCTCGCTAAGAAAAATATAGGCACCACAAAAGATATGGCACCCTTAGTGATTGGTGTTGGACCAGGTTTTACTTCAGGTGAAACCTCCACTGCAGATTGTCATGCGGTCATAGAGACAAAACGTGGTCATTATTTAGGTCGCGTTATTTACGACGGATCGGCTATTCCAAATACGGGTGTTCCAGGAAATATTGGTGGCTTTACAAAGGAGCGTGTATTGAGAGCTCCTCAAGATGGAATTTTTGAGCCTGTTGCCAAGATTGGTGATTTGGTTTCTAAGGGAGACATTGTAGCTACTGTTTCTGGAATGCCTGTTAAAGCAACTATTAATGGAGTACTTCGTGGTCTTTTGCAAGAGGGAGTCCCTGTTTTTAAAGGCATGAAATCAGGGGATATTGATCCTCGTTGTGCTCCGGGACATTGTTTTTCTGCATCTGATAAAGCTCGAGCTGTTGGCGGTGGTGTTCTTGAAGCGCTTTGTCACTTTACTGAAAGACTGGTTGGATAAACATGAGTAATGACGTAAAACTCACAAAACTTGCTGATTGTGCTGGTTGTGGTGCTAAGGTTGGTGCCGGTGAGTTGGCAAAGCTTCTTTCAGATATTAAAGTTCATGAGGATCCTAATTTATTAGTTGGTTTTGATAAGGCGGATGATGCAGCTGTTTACAAAGTGACTGATGAAATAGCGCTTGTCGAAACAATCGATTTCTTTCCTCCAATTGCTGATGATCCGTATACGTATGGCGCTATTGCGGCTACCAATGCTTTATCAGATGTATATGCTATGGGTGGAGAGCCAAAGGTTGCTCTCAATGTTATGGCTGTACCCGAAGATATGCCCTCGCATGTAGTGCATGAGATTTTACGTGGTGGTTACGATAAAGTATATGAGGCTGGCGCCAATATTGTTGGTGGTCATAGCATTTATGACAATGAACCAAAATATGGTCTTGCTGTTTCAGGGTTTGTTAATCCAAAAAAGATGTATACCAATTCTGGTGCACGTGCAGATGATGTTTTAATTCTTACAAAAGCTCTTGGTGTAGGTGTTCTGACAACAGCTGCTAAAGCAGATATGCTCTCTATAGAAGAGATGAGTGTTGCTGAGGCGTCTATGATGACCCTTAATCGATATGCTCGAGACATTATGGTGAATTATGACGTGCATGCCGTTACGGATGTAACGGGATTTTCGCTTATGGGACATTTGCTTGAAATGTGTCAAGGTTCGGGGCTTTTGGCAAAGATTACCGTAAACAATATAAAATTTTTATCTACGAAAGTATTTGAATTAGCACGTTTAGGCATCTTACCAGCTGGCATGTATCGTAATCGTCGTTATGCAGAGAAGTACGTGCAGGCAGAGGGAGTTTCTCGTGAAATGAGTGACGTACTCTTCTGTCCTGAAACCTCTGGTGGATTATTGATAAGCGTAGCCCATGATGATGCACAGCATTTACTTGCGGCTCTTCAAGTAAATGAGCATACTGCACATTCTTGTGTTGTGGGGTATATGGAAAAGCAAGACATAAAAAATAAGGACGCAACTTATATTGTGCTTCAGTAAGTATATATATCATGCGTATTGGTATATGTGCAGATAAGGATAGGTGTTTTTAATGGCAGATTTACAAGGAACCTTGTGCGATGAGCATTTTGTGCGTCGCCTGCTAAGTGAACTTGAAGCCGGTCGCAGCTTTGTACTTTCAACAATTTTTGCTACTAAGGGGTCCATGCCGCGTCATGCAGGGGCACGTATGGTGCATTTTGAAGATGGCAGTTTCTTAGGAACAATCGGAGGCGGTTCTGTAGAACTTATTGCACAGGAACGCTCAAAAAGATTCTTTGCAGGAGAAGAAAACAATCAAATCGAGTGGATGACGCGAGAAAAAACAGGTATGGCCTGTGGCGGCGACGCACTTGTTGGTATTCGTAAGGTTACTCCTGACCAAAAGGATTTCTTTGCAAATGATTTAATGAATCTTATTGATGCAAAAAAGCCTTTTGTGGTCATAGAAAATTGGTCAGATCCTAGTCATGTTCTTGTTGAAGCAAAAGCAGTTGATATGTTTCCTCAAGATGATGTTCGTGTTTGTTCCGATGTTCCCATATGGGATGAAGAGGCGGCAACCTATTCTGAACCTTTAGGGCCGGAGCCTGTTGCCTACATCTTTGGCGGCGGCCATGTAGGTCGTGCCCTGACTCCTGTACTTGCAAGTGTAGGTTTTAGAGTGATTGTGCTTGATGACCGCGAGGGAGTTGCGCAGAAGAAAGATTTTCCTTCAGCAGAAGCGGTTTATCATAATGACTTTTCTGATATATCTACAGATGTCACTGTTACGCGTCGCGATTATGCGATAGTTACTACTCATGGTCATGCCTTTGATATTAAGGTGTTGCAACAACTGTATAGCTATAAACCTGCGTATGTAGGTTGTATTGGTAGCAAGAGAAAAGCGGCGTTTGCCAAGCATACGCTGGTGGAACGCGGTGTTTCTAAAGAGTGGACTCAAACAATCCATTCGCCAATTGGTGATGACATTAAAGCAATTACACCGTCTGAAATCGCTATTTCTATTGCGGCGGAGATAATCCGTTGTCGTGCAAATTTCCGTCCGGAAAAACTTCATTAGGGGTATATCGGCATACATTGTTGTACGTGTGTGCCGTTAGTTGAGCGTGTATATATGCGCTGCAGTATAAGGTTAGGTTCGTTTGAAAGGGAAGTTTATGAAGTCCGAAAGTAAGGTGACTCGTCGTTCGTTTGTTGCAGGTGTAACAGGGGCTGCCGCGTTTGGTCTTTCTGCTTGCAAAGGTAATGAAACAAAAAAGGAAGATACGTCTGGAAGCCAGAAAAAAGCTGATACTCAAAAACTTATTGTGTTTGCGGCAGCATCTTTGACTGAGAGTTTGACTGAAGCAGGAGAGCTTTTCAAAAACGCTCATCAGGGCGTTGATATTAATTTCAACTTTGATTCTTCAGGTACGCTTAAGACACAGATTGAAGAAGGATCCGATTGTGATGTTTTTATTTCTGCTGGTCAGAAACAGATGAATCAGCTTGATGCAAATGCTAAAAAAGATCACGATAAGGACCTTGACTTTATTGCATCTGATACGCGTTTTGACATCCTTGAGAACAAGGTAACGCTTTGTGTTCCACAGGATAATCCTAAGGTTGTTAAGAGCTTTGATGATATGGCAACAAAACTTACTTCGGGTGAAGTTTTGCTTGGTATGGGAAATTCGGATGTTCCGGTAGGTCAGTATGCACAGAAGATTTTGAAATACTACAAGCTTGATGAAGAGAAGCTTGCTAAAGAAGGTCATATCTCATACGGAACTAATGTTAAAGAAGTAACAACTCAGGTTAAAGAGGCTTCCGTTGATTGCGGCGTTATTTATAAGACCGATGCTACTTCTGCAAAACTCCAGATGGTTGATGAAGCAACTGAGGAAATGTGTGGTCGTGTGGTATATCCTGCTGCTGTAACAAAGAATGCAAAGCAGGCAGATCTTGCAAAGAAATTTCTTGAGTTCTTAAAAACCTCCGATGCGAGCGCTTGCTTTGAAAAGGTCGGTTTTACTCCGCTTTCAAAGGCATAATTTCTCGCTGCTAAATTTGGATTGGTAGTTCTATGGACTGGTATCCGCTGTATAACTCATTGAGGATTGCTGCAGCATCAACTGCTCTTGTTTTTTTATTAGGTATTGCCTTAGCAAACTTCGTTGCCAAGACTCCACGAGTTATTAAGGGTCTTTTGGATGTCATACTGACGTTGCCATTGGTGTTGCCACCAACGGTCGTAGGCTATCTGCTGTTATTGCTTTTGGGTCCACGCCGTCCCATTGGCCTTTGGGTTATGGATGTGTTTGGTATAAAACTCACGATGGTATGGTATGCGGCGATCTTTGCAACGGTAGTGGTGAGCTTGCCGTTGATGTATCGCACAGCCCGAGGTGCATTTGAGAGCTTTGATGAAACGCTTGCAGATGCAGCTCGTACGCTAGGCAAATCAAATGCATGGGTGTTTTGGCATATTAAGATGCCTTGTTGCATGAAGGGTGTGGTAGCAGGAACTGTTTTGGCGTTTGCCCGGGCGCTGGGTGAGTACGGAGCAACTTCAATGATATGCGGATACACTCCGAACACCACAGCAACCGTATCAACAACAGTCTATCAACTGTGGAGAACTGGTGACGATGCAGCGGCCATGCAGTGGGTGCTTATCAACCTTGCCATTTCTGCCGTGGTGCTTCTTGCTCTTAACATCTTTGAAAAAGGCAGCCGCCGAGCACGTGTGGCAGTGCCTGTTCAGGGGGCGTAGCCGTGGCACTTTCTGTTGATATTACCAAGCATTTAGATGGTTTTGATTTACATGTTTCGTTTGTTGTCGAGAAGGGCAATGAAGTTTTAGCGCTTCTCGGACCTTCTGGCTGTGGTAAATCAATGACGCTCAAGTGTATTGCTGGCATTGTAAAGCCGGATACTGGTCGCATTGTGCTCAATGATCGAGTTCTATTTGATTCTGAAGCTCATATTAATTTGCCACCGCAAGAGAGACGCGTAGGATATCTGTTTCAAAATTATGCGCTCTTTCCGCACATGAGTGTTATGCAAAACGTATTGGTAGGAGCTCAAGGAGAAACACGAGCAGAGCGTGAGGCGTGTGCGCTTGAACAGCTTAAGAAGGTACAACTTGACGGTTTTCTTGATCGTCGCCCTCATGAGCTTTCTGGTGGCCAGCAACAGCGCTGCGCTATGGCTCGTATTCTTGCAAGCAAGCCTGATCTTATTTTGCTTGATGAGCCTTTCTCGGCACTTGATAGTTATCTTCGATGGCAACTTGAACTGGAGTTAAGTGATACCCTCCGTGCGTTTCCGGGAGGAGCAATTTACGTTTCCCATAATCGCGATGAGGTGTATCGTCTGTGTGATTCCGTGTGTGTTATCGATCACGGAAACTCTGATGATAAAGTTTCGGTGCAGGAGCTTTTTTCAACACCGACTACGCTCGCTGCGGCACTAATTTCAGGATGTAAGAATATTTCTCGTGCACATAAGGTGGGCGAGAAGAGCTTGTTTTGTGATGAATGGGGCTTAAGTCTTACAACTGTTTTGCCAGTAGATGAACAGGTGAAATACGCGGGAATTCGTGCACATTATTTTCAGGTAGTGGACTGTGCAGGTGAATACAAAAATATTATTCCTTGTCAGGTGAATCGCGTGATTGATAATACGTTTTCAACTATTGTGATGGCTCAAACACCGGGAGGGTCACTGCTTCGTTATGAATGCTCAAAAGAGTCGTGGGCACGTTTAGGCGAGCCTCGCCAGGTTTTGCTTTACGTTGCTCCAGAATATGTCATGCCACTTTATGATGGTGAAGAAAAGCACAGCGTAGTGGAAGAAAAGAAGTCACTGTATGTATGATGAGTTGGGTCGAAACATTCGCTATTTAAGACTTTCAGTGACCGATCGCTGTAATTGTCGTTGCCTGTATTGCATGCCGGCACACGGTGTCTCTATGCTTCGACATGAAGATATACTTTCGTTTGAAGAGATGCGCGCTATTGTTGAAGCATCTGCGCAGTTGGGAGTAAGAAAGGTTCGTCTTACAGGTGGAGAGCCATTAGCACGTCGCGGTATTGTAGATCTCGTACGTATGATTTCTGCTGTTAAGGGTATTGATGAGGTAGTTATGACTACCAACGCTACGTTACTTGCACCTCTTGCAAAAGATCTTAAAGCCGCAGGGCTTTCTCGTCTCAATATTTCTCTTGATACACTTGATTCTGAACTGTATACAAAGCTCAGTCGTACGGGAACACTTGATGATGCGCTGGCCGGTATTGAGGCAGCAAGAGAAGCAGGGTTTATCCATACAAAGTTCAATACCGTACTTTTAGGAGGACTAAATGAATCTGAGATTCGTCCTCTTGCAGAGCGAGCTAAAAGTGAGTCTGTTGATGTGCGTTTTATTGAGCTGATGCGTATGGGTGAATGCTCAAAATGGCCGGCTGAACGTTTTATAAGTGCTGATTGCGTATTAAAAGTATTGCCTGAACTTGAAGCTGTTGGCTCTGATGGCGTAACAGAGCTCTTTCAGGCACCGGGATGGCGGGGACGTGTAGGGTTTATCTGCCCAATGACGCATACATTTTGTAGCTCTTGCGACAGAATCCGCGTAACTGCAGATGGTATGTTAAAACCGTGCCTGCACTCTGCACGAGAAATTCCGCTTAGGGGACTTGTAGGAGATGAGCTTGTGCAAGTTTTGCGTCAAGGTATTTCTCAAAAGCCTGAAGGTCATATCATGAGTCTTTCTCATGCAAGCGAGTCGCTTCGAGCGATGAATAAAATAGGGGGTTAGCATGGCGTTTACACATTTTAATTCGCAAGGTCATGCGCATATGGTTGATGTGTCTGCAAAGGATAAAACAGTGCGTACCGCTCGCGCAAAAGGCAAGATTTTTATGCGCCACGATACGCTTGAGCTCGTTCACACAGGTGGTATACAAAAAGGTGATGTACTTTCTGTGGCGCAAGTTGCAGGCATTATGGCGGCAAAGCGAACTTGGGAAATCATTCCCATGTGTCATCCTATCCAGCTTACCGGAGTAGATATTTCATTTGCATTTGAGGACGATGGTATTGCGGTAGAGGCATGTTGTCGATGCACCGGAGAAACTGGGGTAGAGATGGAAGCGCTGACAGCAGCATCTACGGCGTGTTTGACTATCTATGACATGTGTAAAGCACATCAGAGGGATATGGTTATTGACCAGATTTGCTTGCTTGAGAAAGACGGAGGAGCATCAGGTCATTTTGTGCGAGAGGAACAGAATAAATGAGTGTCGGAGTGACTGAATCTGCTAAAAGAGGCACGGTACTGTCTTGTTGTATTAGCGTGAAAAAGGGCACACGAAAAGTACCTGTTGATTCTATTGAAGTATGCGTAGGAGAAGGTATCAAAGGTGATGCCCATGCTGGAAATTGGCATCGTCAAGTAAGCCTTCTTGGTAACGAGTCTGTTGATACTATGCGCGAGAAGGGCGCACAGTTACATCCAGGAGATTTTGCAGAGAATATACTGACCTCAGGTCTTGTGTTACGTGAATTCCCCGTAGGTACAGTTTTTGCAATAGGAGACGCTCTTCTCGCCGTTACACAAATTGGAAAAGTGTGTCACCATGACTGTGAAATTCGGAAACTCATTGGTACGTGTGTGATGCCAACTGAAGGTATTTTCACGATAGTTTTGCGCGGCGGTATCATTAAGCCTGGAGATAGTATTCGTGTGGTGAATGCAAAGGAGCTCTTGCATGAAACAGATTAGAACAGAAGATGCAGTAGGACATGTACTGTGTCACGATATGACTCAGATTATTCCTGGCGAGAGCGCTGACGACAAGACGCGTTTTAAGGGTGTGCGTTTTAAGAAGGGCCACGTAGTAGAAGAAGCTGATATCCCTGTATTGCTCAGTATGGGAAAAGAGCATCTTTATGTGTGGGAGTTGGGAGATAACCAACTTCATGAAAACGACGCAGCTCATCGTATGGCAGCGCTTTGCCATGGCGAGAATTGCCTTGTATCCAAAGAGCCCCATGAGGGAAAGCTCACTATCACTGCGGCAGTTGACGGTGTCTTTGAGCTTGATGTCCAGCGTCTTAATGCAGTGAATGCAGTAGATGAAGTTATGATTGCTACTCGTCGCGGCAATATTGCAGTTAAGAAGGGAACCCCTCTTGCGGGAACTCGTGTTATTCCTTTGGTAGTGGATACGTCTGTTGTTGAAGCCGCTGAAGCTGCTGCAGATGTTGAGCATAAGGGAGCCCTTATGCGAGTAGCACCATTTTGTGTAAAAACAGCCGCTATTTTGGCAACAGGCTCTGAAGTGCAAAAAGGACTTATTGAAGATAAGTTCACACCAGTGGTTGAGAAGAAGCTTGCAACTTTTGGCATTGAAACAGTGCATTGTGCAAAGCCTGGCGATGAAATGGATGCGCTTGTTGCTGCTATTCACGAAGCACAACATTTGGGCGTAGACATGATTGTCTGTACAGGCGGAATGAGTGTAGATCCAGATGATAATACCCCAGGTGCTATCAAGCGCTCTGGTGCCCATATTGTTACCTATGGTGCTCCGGTTTTACCTGGTGCCATGATGTGTCTGGGATATTTGGACGCAGCCAATAGTTCTGCTTCTCAAATTCCTATCTTAGGACTCCCAGGGTGTGTCATGTATAGCGCAACAACAGTATTCGACTTAGTGCTTCCTCGTATTGCGGCTGGTATTGAACTGACAAAGCATGATTTTGTAGCCCTTGGTGAGGGTGGCCTCATAGTAAAGGAATAAATATGTCAGAGAGTTCTTGCGATGTCACATCCTTCTCAGCGCGCGTCATTACTGTAAGTGATCGCTCTTCGCGTGGAGAGCGACCAGATGCAAGCGGTCCTGCACTTGTTGCTTTTTTAGGCGAGAAGGGCTTTGCAGTTGATGCATATGCAGAGGTTGTACCTGATGAGCGTCAGCAAATTGCCCGTGCGCTACATAAGGCAATTTCAGATGACATTGCGCTTGTGGTGACCACAGGTGGAACGGGTTTCTCGCCACGAGATATTACTCCTGAGGTTACATCCGAAGTATGCGAGCGTATGGTGCCGGGTATTCCAGAAAGAATGCGCGCGGCATCACTACTTATTACACCTAAGGCATGTCTTTCAAGAGAAGTAGCAGGCATTGCCCAGCGTACTTTAATTATAAATTTGCCAGGAAGTCCTAAAGCTGCAATAGAAAATATTGCAGCTGTTTTGGACGTCTTGCCTCATGGGCTTGGAATTTTAAGAGGCACCATACTTGATGGTTAACAAACTCCCCAACAAATAAGTTTGTTGGGGAGTTTGCATAAGTACTCTTATGTAAAGTTTTCAATACATTAAGCGCTTGCTCCAGAGATTGCATCAACGCTTGAGTTTGAACTATCTGCATTACCACTTGGTACTCCTGTAGGAGGCATAGGCATTCCAGCACCACCGACAAGACGCTGACCTGTGGTTTGGAGATACCAATCCAACCATGGCTTAAAATTGAAGACAATCTCGTTGATGCCTGCATAAGAGCCATCAGGGTAGTACATTGCCTGGTAATTATGGGTGTTGATGATGTCGGCTGGAGTACCTGGGACAATGGTGCGAACATATTCTTTGTCGCCGTTGCGAAGCACGCCAATGACATATTCAACGTTTTTCATACGACCTTCGGGAAGAGAGCTGTGAACTGTGGACAAACGGTTACCTGACTGCTCAGGTACGCGTTTTGCCAGCATGGTATCTGGATTGTCGTGAACGTTGTTGTAGTAAAGGAATTGGTTGTTGTCATCTGCGTAGGTCAGCTCAAATGGCATTGCTTTCAAGAACATATCAATTTGGTTGACTGTTAAAATGCCATGGTCAAGTTTTACGTATGTGTCGCCTGAAACTGCACCCACAAGCTCAGCGGCCTTCTCGACCCAATCAGGATCGTCGGGGTCAATACCCTGGATAGTGGTGGAAATTGAGTTGGTCACGTCCAGATCCTCTGGCGCAATTGGCTTTGGTTTCTTCAATTTGGAGACCACCTCTACGTATTTGACAAAGTTATTCAAGCAAAAGCCCAGGAAGCTAACGGTGCGCTCGTCGATAATGTTGCCATCTTCATCAAAAGCCTGCTTAGCCTTTCCAAGAAGGAACTCGTTACCAGGTAAGACGTATGCGTTTACGCCTGGAGCATCTAAAATCTTGCGTAAATGAACTTGTGCGCGAGAAGTTCCCTGATCGTAGTAAGAAGCTCCGACAATCATGACAGGCTTGTCCTCAAATGGATGTACATCGTAAGAAAGCCATTCGATAACGCTCTTCAGCGCAGGTGAAATGGTATGGTTGTGCTCCGGTGTAGAAATAATGACGCCGTCAGCTCTGGTAATCTTGTTGTATAGCAGGCGGAGCTGGAAGTTTTCATCCCACTTAAGGTCTTGGTTGAACAGAGGGATGTTATCAATCTCAAGAATTTCAAGCTCAAACTGCTTGGCAAAGTGTTTTTTAATGAAGTATAGAAGCTTTCGGTTATAAGAAATCTTCGCATTTGAGCCGACGATTCCAACAAATTTCATAATGGTAGTTCCTTCCAGACCTACAGGTTTTCCCAGTCAAAGTTTTCAGCCTCTTTGCGGAGAAGTTCGCGCGATGCGGCCATTTTTTCGTTGAGTTTTACAAACAGACGGAAGTCGTCAAATAGCAGGTCAAGCTTCTTGACGGTAGCCTTGTCTTTTAAGTTGCCCTTCTCGTCAAATGCTTGTTGAGCGCGGCCAAGAAGGAATTCGGAACCTGGCATGATTGCTGCTTTGAGCTCTGGAGCGTCCAGGATTTGGCGGAGCTGCAGCTGCGCGCGAGAAGATCCGAGTGTGCCTAGGGATGCGCCAACAATCATGACTGGCTTGTTGACCATAGGGAAGATGCCATAGGACAGCCACGCAAGCGCGTTTTGCAGAACGGCTGGAATGGAGTGGTCATACTCTGGGGTTGCGATAATGACGCCGTCAGCAGCTTCAATTTTCTTTGCAAGTTCAGAGACAACTTTGGGAACCCTCATTTTTGTGGGCTTGTTGAACAGGGGAATGTTGTCGATTTCCACCAGCTCGATGGTGGCCTTGTCGGCAAAATGCTTCTGCATAAATTGTAAGAGCCTTCGGTTATTTGACTCTTTTGAATTGGTGCCAATAAGGCCAACAAAGTTAAGCATCAAAATTCCTTTCTGAGTTACACAAGGAGTTCTGGCGAAATCCCCGACGAATAATATACGCGATTATCATTGGTTATGATAAGCGCATCTATGTCTTTTTCTTGTTCCACACGGGCAAGGAGTTGATTGGGTTTCTCGCCATAAAGGCGTGTTGTCCAAATTTCTCCATCAAGTGAGTTGTCCGAGATAATCGTGATGCTTGCAAGTTGCGTATCAACCGGATAGCCGGTATCTCGGTCAAGAATGTGGTGGTAAGACTTTCCGTTTACCTGCAGTTTCCTTTCATAGGTACCGGAGGTCACTACGGACTGGTTGCGAATAGGCAGCACAGCAAGGTTGGTGCCTCTTGGTTGTTGTGGATCCTGGATACCAATCTGCCACGGTCTGCCCGCAAGTAAATTAGCGCCAATTGTTTTAATGTTACCGCCAAGATTAATAAGCGCGGAAGTGACGTGCTGACTTTTCAGATAATCTGCAATTTTGTCGGCGATGTAACCTTTTGCAAGACATCCCAAATCTAACTTCATACCTTCTTTGGCAAGAAATACGGTGCAGTTTAAAGGATCTAATTCAATGAGTTGGGGGTCAGTTAATGCTAATGCATGCGCAATCTCGGTTTTGTTTGGAATGCGAGCGTCAGTAAAGCCGATTCGCCAGGTTTGAACCAAAGGGCCAATGGCGATATTTAAATGACTTGCAGGTAGGAGACTTTGTTCTTTTCCAATTTGAATAAGCTCAAACAACTCGGGGTGAACTGTAATAGGATGTTTGCCCGCTGCGTGGTTGATCTGCATGAGCTCGGAATTTGCGTCATTTGCACTAAATCGCTGGTTATAAATGTGCAGGAGGTCAAAGACGCCATTAAGTAACTGTTCTGCGGAGCATTTCATCTGCGCATCATTTTGAGGTGGCAAAAAAGAGATGGTGATAGTTGCACCCATCAGGTGAGTTGATCTGGAAACGTAGGCTAGTTCTGACACGACTCTCCCGTATTGTCCAACAGTGGTTTGTCTAATCTTACCTGTAGATTGCTTGGTAAGTAGCATAATTTTATGCTTGTTCGTTGCATTTGTTTGTTGTATCAACAACATTTTTGGTGAGAAAATCTATGGTCCTTTAGGTTCAAGTGCCGTTGTAAAGACGGCTGTATATCCATTGATGCGGAAAATTTATTTTGGTGTCCGTAAAATAATTGTCCAGTAACACGATATAATTTTATGAAGTTCCTAGTTATTTCCTGTACTGCAAAAAGTGGAGGTAAAAGGCATATGAGAAGCATCTTTGAAGATCGACAAGTATCAATTAAGTGTGATAACAAGTATTCTTATACCGTTACAAAAGACGGTCTGGCCTACGTACCAGGTAATGGCAAGCCAGAGGTTAGGATCTTGTTTTCTGAAGTCGGTTCAACCTTTTTGCTGAACTACTGTAGTTCCAATGGACCTTACGAGATTACCTTTAAGAGCAATGATGGTCATGATATTGCTAGCATCGATACAGATCTTAAGCTCCGCGAATTTGGACATAATATCCTGGATACCAAGACTATTATTCTTGCTTTTGCGGCTCATAAGCTTACTAACGAGTTTCCTAATAACCTTGAGACATTGAACACCACGCTCGGATTCAGCTTCAAAGAGAAAAAGATTACTATCTCAAATGGCGTGATTTCCGGCGCAAAGCATCAGGTTAAGCTTTCTGACATTCGCCGAGTTCAGTGTGTTGCAGGAGGCGCACTCAATAACCTCTTTGTTTTCACTAAGGAGAAGGGTGGCTTCTTTGATAGGGCAGACATTGTTGTTCCCGTCAACGAGCTTACAGTTCCTATTCTTGAAGCTACAATGAGAAGAAATACTGGTCACGGTATTGATTTTAGTAGAGGCAATGGATTTGATCAGCCAAACAGCAACTTCATCATTATTCGTTATTTGGACTCTAGCTTCTTTGAAACTGCTTCTGGCGTCTTCAAGGAGGACTGGCAGAAGGATGCTTACGAGTTTGTTAAGTCCTTTGGTTATGACCTGCAAACCATGCTAGGGGAGTAACCTCTGGCGAGAAAAACGTTTTGTTTAAAAAACAGCCGTCCTCAAATAAGAAGGCGGCTGTTTCATTTAGGTACAAAGATTGCTCTGGCAGTGTTGTTTTACTTATTTTTACGACGCTTAGTAATGCCAAGTGAAGTCATTACAGTTGTCATACCTGCAAGAAGTACACCAAGAGGTGCTGCAACAGAAGCGTCTCCTGTGTATGGAGTCTTCTTTTTCTTAGATGGCTTCTTCTTAGTTGGAGTGGAAGGGGAAGGTGAAGGAGTCTCTGGGGTCTTATCCTCTGCAACAGTAATAGTTAGCTGGATGGTGTCGTTATCAGTTGCAACAGCGTCCTTACCATCTGGCCATTGAACACCATTCCAAGTGAACGAGAAGGCTTTGCGGTTACCGGCTGCGGAATCGGCAATAGCGCTAAAGGAGCCTGTAACTGTACCAACAGCGGTGAGCTGAGTACCTGCAGCAACATTGGAGTCAATGGTGACGCCAGGAATGGTGAGCTTCATCCAACCACCGTTTGCACTGGCTTCGTCGACAATACGTTCAAGGTCAGAGTACGTCCTAATGGAAGATGGATCGCTGAGCTCAAACGTGACGGTAACGGTACGGCCGTTAACTTGAACATCGCTGACCTTAAAGCCACTACCAAAGTTAGAAGCCTGGACAGTGTTGACATCAAGGTTGCTTGGGAGTGTCATTCCTTCAGGAACGGTCAGAGTTGCTGTGAACTTGAACTTTAGATTACTCAATGTAATGGTGTCGTGGTTAGTATTAGGGTAGGCACGCTCGATGTTGTTCATCTGCTCTTGGATAGAGGAAGCAAGAATCGAACCAGTGAGATTAAAAGTAGAGGCTGCCTTCATGGTGATGACCTGGTCATGCTCGGTATTCTCGTCTGCGAGCATATCTGCAGGAAGATTCATATCAATAGGGTTGTTAACAATCAGAGTCTGCTGAATATCTGTACCACGAGGATCTCTGTTTGCAGTAATCTGAACACCGTTCCAAGAAAGGTTGTACTTCTTGGTGACGTTAGTGACGGTATTCTTTGCATAAGACTCAAAAGTACCAGTAAGAGTACCTGTAGCGGTAAGCTCCTGACCATTGGTAACCTGAGTTGAGTCAAGGGTGAGGCCGTTAACAGTTACGGTAAGGGGTCTTGCAATCTCTGCGGTAGCTGCGTCGTCTTTGCCGACTGTCTCAACAGCATCTTTGAGCTGCTTATAGTTGCTGTAAGTATTTTTAAGCTTCAGGGTAACGGTAACTTCTTGGCCGTTAACGGAGACATTTGAAACATCAAAGAGGTCACCAAGACCAGAGGTGGTTACTGTTGGATTAGCTGGGACAACAACGCCAGCAGGAAGAGTAAGTTTTGCAGTAAAGGTAGAAGTTGTGCCTGAAAGCGTAATCTTGGTTAGGTCGTCGAGGCCACCAGCGATGTTATTCTCAAAGTTGGTCATTTGGTTAATGACGGAAGTAGCATCAATGGCGCCCGTAAGACTGAAGCTTTTATCGTTAGAAACTTCCTTAATCTGAGTGGTGTTGTTCTGAGAATCGCTCCACATATCAGCAGGAAGATCACTGGTAAGTTCAACTTTCTGGATGGAAGGATCATCTTTCCACTTGAGGTAGTAAGTGACGTCGTTAGTAAGCGTTGCACCACCATTGATGGTTGCAGGGGAGTTGCCTGCAGCGTCAGTGAACCAGTAGTGATAGTCGTGGCCAACAACAAAACCAAAGAAGGTCTTTGGTTTATCCTCGCTGTCTAGGATATGGTTTTCAAGGGTTGCAATATCTGTGTATGCAGTATTGGTGTTAGAGTCGGTTGGACTTGCAATTCCAGCAGTTGTAGCGCTTAGGGTATTGCCACTGAGGCTTCTAAGCAGTGCGTTTATGTTAGTCTGCTCAGCAACGGTTGGATGAGTTTTGATAGTAGCAACCTCTCCACCGTTTGCATCGGTAGTGATGTCAAAGACGTTTAGGTTCTGCTTAAATACGCTATTTGCAGAGAAGGTTCCACCATTTGCCGAGAAGGACACGGTAAGACGCTGCTCTTCCCAGTCTGCATATAAATCAATGGTATCGGTACCAGTAGGAATAGCTAGGTTGGAGTTGGCTGCAACCTCATCGCCAGCGCCGTTTGCCTGGGTAGTCCAGCGCTTGAAGGTCTTACCAGCAATATTGAAGTTATTGTTGAGGTTGTTGACCTCAGCATTAGAGCGAACTGTTACCGTACGGTTTGCGTTAGTAGCAACGCGGTCAATGACAAAGACGCCGTTACCATTGTGATACCTGACGTAGAGCCAAGAGGTGTTAGCTTTCCAGTGTGGATAGACTGTCATGTCAGAGGTGACCTGAGTATCAGCGGTAAATTGATGTTCTGTACCAGAAGCGTCAGTGTAGTACCAGCCGTCAAACTCCTGGCCGCTTGCATAGGGGTCTGCAGGCAGGGTAGTGGAGCCTTCTGCTACAGAAGAAGCGGTTGCAAGAGAGTTGCCACGCATGGCAAGAGCTGTTTTGTTAGCGGTAGTGCCATCAGCAAATGTTGGATTAATGCTCGTAACGCCTGGGGCGTTAAGATCAAAGGTGACAGTTGCAGCAGGTGCCCAGACGTGCTTCTGACCATCACTTGATGCGTTAGCAACTGGGTAGGTGTATGTTGCACCATTAGCATTAATGAGGCTTAAAGAGTTAGTTGATACGTCAGCAAGTGTAAAGAGCGAGAGCGCTTCGTTTCCGTTAGCTGCGCCGTTTGTAGGAATAGTGCTACCAAAGCCGCTGTTGTAGTTAGGTGCATATTTGAGCAGATACGAACCGCCAACAACATTGTAATTTTGACGAGTTTGGCCAGCACCGTTATCAGAGTTCTTGGTAGCAGGGGTCTCTACTAGGCTGTTTCCAGTGAACTGGATGGAGCCATTAGTCTGTGCACCAAAGAGAGCGCCAGAATTACGACCATCTCCTTTAATGGTTGAGTTGTTAATGATGACATTACCAGTGTTGACGTTCAGACCACCAGTTCCACCATTGGTAAAGTTAAGGGTAGAGTTAGTAACGTTTACAGTTCCTCCAGCTACACCAATAGAAATGCCAGAAGTAGAACCAGCATTTGCATTGATGGTGGAGTTAACAATATTGGAAGGACCCTGGATGGTCATACCCGTCTGTCCCCAGTAAGATGGGTTAATGGTCAGGGTAGAATCAGTCATGTTGAGCTGGTTGACATAGAAAGTCTGACCAAAGCCCTTAACCTTAAGATCAGTGTTCTTGAGGGTAAGATTACGAGCATCATTCCAGGTACGTGCCTGTGAAGTGACGTTGATAGTAGCGTTTTCAAAGGTAGAGCCGGACTCAAAGAAGTTTGTATTGCTCTTATCGTCTGCAGTGATGTTAACGCTGTTTTTGTTGGTAGTACCTTTAACGGTTCCGGCAAGAGAAATACCGCGAGAGCCACTAGAACCTGCGTTGTTTTTAAAGACGTAGGTACCGTCGGTGATAGTTGAACCAGGCTGTGCAGTTAGGGCAGTTTTGAAGCCAGACATAGTAAGGGTACCAGTGCCGGTTAGCGTTGAACCAGACTTCAGAACAAGACCATCAATTTTGTTACCAGTGCCAGTAAGAGTTGCACCTTCATCAGCAATTTTGAGTGTGAGACCAGCAGGAATAGTAACCGTAGAGGTCAAGTCAAGATTGCCTTTAAGATGAATGGTATTGATAGATGGAGTTGCTGAACATAGCTCCAATGCTTTCTGGAGAGTTTTGAGAGCATTTGTACTAGAGCCGTCATTGGCGTCGTTACCGTTGGTTCCGTCTACCCAGAGCTCAGTTGAGGTGACTGAAAGGCTTCTTGCAACACGGCGAGAAGATCTATCTGTAGGAGTAGTAGTCTGCTCGGAAGTTTGCTGGTTAGTAGTAGCTTCGGTGTTAGCAGTAGATTCAGCTGGGGTTTCCGCTGTTGCTTCTGCTGTTGTTTCAGAAGTTGAAGCTGTTGTATCACTTGTTTGGGTTGCCGCAACTTCTTGCGTTTGAGTTGTTTCTTGAGTGTTAGCAATTTCTGCTAATGCTGAAGAAGGAACTAAAGAGAGTGCGAGTACTAAAGACATAGCTGTCTTAGCACCTTTACCCGCAAAGTTCTTATTTTTTCTTTCCATATCTACCCCAAACAAATAGTACATACCCCAACAAAATTTGCAATCAAATTTTGTGCTGTATGTGACGAACTACGATAAGCACAAAAGAAATACGTGGCACAAATTTAAAGCATTTTTTGTATAGATGATTATCTATCATTTTGATAAAGATTATTGTCTCAACTAGGCATTTTTTATAGTTTGTACGTATTTTAAAAGTCACTTTTAACTCGTGTTATATAAGTAATTTAATCAAAATATTTAGCGTGTTTAAGAATGACACTTAAATTGCGCTATTTTTGACAATTTTTTCGGTATTTGTCATAAACGTGTAATGAATAAGAATTTCAAAAGAAATGTATTAAATCTTTAAGACAAATACGAGCCATGCGGAAACCGGATAGTTAACAAGTTCATGAAATTCAATTTTTAAATTTTGTTTGTAATAGAAGCTTTGTACACTAAGTAAAAGCAAGTTAAAAAAAGACTGCTTTGCGCGTGGATAAAGCGTAGAAGACGTTTTTAATGTATTAAGCAGGGAAGCTATGAACCCAAAAATTATTGATGACGCTTTGGACTTTGTGAAGCAGATCTTTTCCACAGATTTTAGTGGTCATGATTATTTTCATACGCTACGCGTGTATAAAATGGCAGTAAAAATTGCGCAAGAAGAAGGAGCAAATCAAGAGATTGTTGCTTTGGCAGCTCTTTTGCATGATGTTGATGATATTAAGCTCTCTCCAGAGACACATGAACACAAAGAGCGTGCTGTTGCTTTTTTACGTCAACATGCCGTTGATGAGGTCATTATTCAGGCAATTTGCACTGCAATTGATGAGGTATCGTTCTCTGGAACAGATTCTGTTATTCCTTCAACGCTTGAGGGGATGTGCGTTCAGGATGCAGATCGCTTGGATGCGCTTGGAGCCGTTGGTATTGCACGCACCTTTGCCTATGGAGGAAGTCACGGTCGCGCAATGTATGATCCGGATGAGCCACCAACTCTTAACATGAGCGGCAAGGAGTATCACTCACACAAATCAACTTCGCTCAACCATTTCTACGAGAAACTCTTTTTGTTGGCTAATATGATGAACACGCGTAGCGGTAAAAAGTTAGGAAAAGCACGCGAGAAGTACATGCGTAAGTATGTGGACGAATTTTTAGATGAGTGGAATGGAAAGTTCTAACTTATAGTTTTTGACTATATGAATTAGTTAAGTATTTGTATTTCACAAGTGAAGTTTTGATTGTCATACTGGTTTCTCGTAAGCAGTTCTAAGGGGTTATGATGGCAATCAAAAATGATAAAACTACTCCACATCGCTTTGATGTTGTTGGTAGCTTTCTTCGTCCAGAAAATCTCAAGCAAGCTCGTGTTCAGTTTGAAAAAGGTCAGATTGATGCGCATGAGCTCAAGCTAGTAGAGGACAAAGCTATTACAGAGCTCATTCAAAAAGAAAAGCAAGCAGGTCTTAAAGTCATTACTGATGGTGAGTTTAGGCGCGCAACATGGCACCTTGATTTTATGTGGGCGTTCGAAGGTATTGGCCATGCGCCAACTAATACTGGCCTGCCTTTCCATGATGAGACTGCAGAGATTGACGACACGTTCTTGGTAGGAAAAGTAGAGCTTACTAAAGAGCATCCGTTTATTGAGCATTTCCGCTTTGTTCAACAGTTTGAGGATGAGACAATCGTTGCAAAACTCACTATTCCTGCTCCTGCACAGTTTATCGAGCAGTTTATTATGCCAATGAATCGTGAGCAGACCAAAAAGTATTATGCCGATGACCAGGAGCTTCTAGAAGACATTGTTGCTGGCTACGGTACGTTTATTGAGCAGGCATATGCTGCAGGCTGTCGTAATCTTCAACTTGATGACTGCTCATGGGGTGTTTTGGTTGACCCTCGCGCCGAGCTCTTCTTTGGTGCTGACCAGGAGGGTCTCAAGAAAATTAAGGCACTGCTCTTGGAGATTAACAACCGTGTTCTTGATGCAGCGCCAGCTGATTTAACTATTAACACGCACGTTTGTCGCGGCAACTTCCACAGCACCTGGGCCTGTGAGGGCGGCTATGACGATGTAGCTGATACACTTCTTGCTCAAGAGCACGTAAATGCATTCTTCCTGGAATTTGACGATCATCGCTCCGGTGGCTTTGAACCCTTGGCTTCTGTTCCAGCTGGCAAAAAGGTTGTGCTTGGCCTGATCACCACCAAGCACGCTCAGTTGGAAGAAAAAACCAAAGTTATCGAGCGTATTCATGAGGCCGCTCAGTATGTGCCTCTGGAGAACCTCTGTCTTTCTCCTCAGTGTGGTTTTGCAAGCTGCGAGATTGGCAACAAACTCACTGAGGAAGAGCAGTGGGCAAAAATTGCGCTTATTAAAGAAATTGCTGAAGAGGTTTGGGGTTAAACGCCAGTTGATTCACGGCTAGTTTACGATTAATGCACCGTTTACCGAAGAGTTTCTGACCATACGTTCTTCTTGACTCCTGTCCACTAAAATGGACAGGAGTTTTTATTGGAGCTAGACTTCGGAGGCAGTATGCCAAGCGAGAAGACCCGCTGCTTGCATCTCGTAAAAATATTCGAGGAAGAAACTGACGATGACCACGGTTTGAGTACTCCTCAGCTTATTGAAAGACTTGCTGAGCGTGGTCTGAGCGTAGAGCGTAAAACGTTGTATGACGATATTAAATCGTTGCAGAATTTTGGCTACGACATCCAGTCCTACCAGCGTCATCCCGTTGAATATGGCCTGGCAACTAGGAAGTTTCAGGCTGAAGAACTTATGCTGATGGCAGACGCAGTGCAGTCGTCAAAGTTTTTGACGGAGCGTAAAGCAAACAATCTGGTAAGTCTTATCGGAGATTTAGGTGGCAAGTCCACCTCTGATACGTTGAAGAAGCGCATTCATGTTGAAGGACGTATTAAATCGCAGAATGAGTCTGTGTTTTATGCGCTTAATGCTATTCAGACAGCGCTTTTACAGAAGAAAAAGGTTTCATTCAAGTATCGCAAAAAAGGGTTTAAAGATAAGGTTATTGAAGAGCTGCCTGTAAGAGAAGAAACCCCTGTTCAGCTTACATATATTGATGATTTCTACTATCTTATTGTGTGGAACGATAAGCATCAAAACTTTGTCAATTATCGTGTTGATCGTATGTTTAGACTTGAGGTTTCTGATGCCGATGCCACGGTTAACGAACAAATAAAACGTTTTGATATAGACAAGTATCAAGAACGCGTCTTTGGTATGTATTCAGGTGAGGTTGTTGCGGTAACTCTTCGTGTTAACGAGCGCGTTATGTGCTCGGTGTATGATCGCTTTGGCAAGAACATCATTTTGAATAACTTAAGTTCTGATGGAGCTACAGCTGACGTGCATGTTTCTGTAATGGAAGCTCCCACTTTTTATGGGTGGCTTGCAACATTTGGAACAGATATTGAACTGGTAGCTCCAAAGAAGACCAGACAAAAATATCAAGAGTACTTAAGTGGAATTCTTCAGAGCTATCAGTCACAGAAAGAAGATTAGTCATAACAAGCTAAAACAGACAGGTTTGAGCGCACCAATTATCGAGCATCAATGACGTAGAGACCTGCTTTAACAAGAAGATGACCATGATGATCACTGAGCTGAGTAATTTTGCAAGTAATAATGTTTTGATGTCCGTAGAAAAGCAAGGTGCTCCAGAGAGAATTACTTTCTTTAGGAATAAAACCCAGCTTGTTGTTATTTGAATACAGAGCCAGAGCTTCAGGATCGTAAGGGTTATCGCGCTCAGGAACAATGGTTAGATCTGAGCCAAGTTTTAGCTGATCAAATATAAGAGGAGCGTCGTAGTAGGGAAGACCGGAAATAACAAAGGAATCAACAAGTTTTGTAGGACTATACATAAGAGCCTCCTTAGAAAATGTTAAGAACAGAGTAAAGAAGATAAAAAGCATGAGTGTCCAACAGACTGGACAGTATAAGAAAGCTGTAAGGTAGTAAAGAACTTCAAAGGGAGTTTGTATGATTACAACAAAGAGATTGTTTCTTATTCCATGGCATGCATCCGACGCCGATGAGCTTTATGAACTGGCAAAAGACCCAGAGATTGGTCCGCTTTGTGGATGGGAACCTCATAAGACTCTGGAAGATTCTAAGCAGGTTCTTGCAAACGTGCTGTCCGATAAGTCCTGTTACGCCGTAAAAGATATGAAGACAGGTCACGTAATTGGTTCAATGTCGTTGAATTTCGAAGAAATTTCTGATTTAAAGGATCCCTCAAAGCAGCTGCACCAGGCAGAAATTGGCTATTGGATTGGTCGTCCTTATTGGGGACAAGGGTTGGCACCTGAGGGTGTTCAAGCTCTTACCGCATATGCATTTGAAGAGCATGGCGTTGACCAGGTGATTATTAGATATCTTGAGCATAATAAGAAGTCTGCTTTAGTGGCTCGTAAGTGCGGCTTCACGGAGGTGGGCATCATTACAGACTTTAATAAGTACACGGGCAAAGAAGAGCAGTTTGGTATATCAGCGCTCACAAGAGCGGACTGGGAACGTGTTCAAAAATAGTGGTTCTTCTCGCCATGTTGTGTGTTGCTTCAAAATGTTATATGAGGCAAACTCTTATATAATCAAAGACAAAATTACATGCAGTAGTAAAACTGTTATTGGACTTGTAGGTATTCTCGTACCTCAAATTTGGCGCAGAATTGAAATGCTATCGTCATTCTTGGATCAAAGATTTTGCTTGTAAGAAGAGCGAGAGAAGTTTTATATGATGATCAACAAACGCCTCATTGCACTTATTGAGGAGAGTAAAAAATATATTGGTTTGACTGTGCTCTACCAGTGGATTGCGCTGATTGCCAATATTGTATTTATGTATTTTCTGGCAAGAATGATAGAAGCTTTGTTCATGGATTATTTTGTCTTTGAAGAGCAGCTGGTATTTATTGTGTTATGCCTCATTGCTATTGTGATTAGGTATTTTTGTAAACTCGCCCAACACAAAACAAGTTTTTATGCAGCAAAAAGAGTTAAAAAGACCCTTCGCGCGAAAATCTATCAGAAACTCTTAGAGTTTGGTCCCTCGTATAAAAACTTATATGCTACCAGCGAGATTGTTCAGCTTGCTGTCGAGGGCGTTGATCAGCTTGAAACGTATTTTGCGCAGTATTTGCCACAGTTCTTCTACGCTGTTTTAGCTCCGCTCACACTTTTTCTTGTTTTGCTCTTTATTAGTCCTGTAGTTGGCATTGTTTTGCTGGTATTTGTTCCACTTATTCCAATGACCATTGTTTTTATCCAGAGGTTTGCGAAGAAGCTTCTGTCTAAGTATTGGGGTCAGTATACCCAGCTTGGCGATACATTTTTGGAGAACTTACAGGGTTTGACTACGGCAAAGATTTACAAGGCTGACGACTTTAAACACAAGCAGATGAACGAGGAAGCCGAGCACTTCAGACGTATTACCATGAAGGTTCTAACCATGCAGTTAAACTCTATTACTGTGATGGATGTAGTTGCATTCGGTGGAAGTGCCCTTGGTACAATCCTTGCAATTCAGCAGGTAAATGACCAGCTTCTCTTTATGTGGGAGGGCGTCTTTGTTATTTTGATTTCGGCTGAGTTCTTCTTGCCTATGCGTCTTTTGGGCAGCTATTTCCATATTGCTATGAATGGTATGGCAGCGTCGGACAAGATCTTTAACTTACTTGATATGCCTGTTCAAGAGCAAGGTGCCAAAACTTTTCCAGCTTCCAGTGATGTATCGTTGCGCAATGTTTCTTTCTCTTATGATGGCGAGAAACCTGTTTTGGTGAATGTATCTTTTGGAATGCGTGCTAATTCTTTAAATGCACTGGTAGGAGAGTCAGGCTGTGGTAAATCAACAATCGCAGCGCTTTTGACTGGAAAGCTCCGTTCGTATTCTGGTGATGTTCTGTTTGGAAATACCAGTTTGGCAGACATTTCTGATCAGAATTTACTTCAAAACGTTACGTATATTGGACATCAAGCGCATCTCTTTATGGGAAGTGTTCGTTCCAACCTTGTCATGGGTAACCCCGAAGCAACTGAAGACCAGCTTTGGCATGCTCTTGAGCAGGTCAATCTTGCTGAGTTTGTAAGATCTCTGGGTGGACTTGATGCCCCTGTTGCCGAGAAGGGCTCTAATTTGTCTGGTGGTCAGTGCCAGAGGCTGGCGCTTGCTAGAGCGCTGCTTCACAATAGCCAGATGTACATCTTTGACGAAGCAACTTCAAACATTGACGTTGAGAGTGAGGATGTCATCATGCAGCAGGTTCACCAGCTTGCTCAGTCAAAGATGGTGTTGGTGATTTCGCATCGTTTGGTGAACGTCAAAAGCGCTAATCAGATTGTAGTCATGCAACATGGCCGCGTTGTTGGAAGTGGTACTCATCAAGAGCTGCTTGCAACAAATGACGAGTACAAGCGAATGACGCAGGCCCAGACCGAGCTTGAGAATTATGTGAAAGGAGTTGAGGCGTAATGAAGACAGAAGTTAAGAACAATGCCACAACTGCACGTACTTCTCGCCGCGGTGCATTTACTGTCATGTTGAGGTTGGTAGGACTGGTGCGCCCTCTTGCAGGCTACATGATACTTGCAATTTTGATGGGCGTTTTAGGTAACCTTGCTGCTACGTTCATTAGCATTTTTGGAGCGTATGCCCTGCTCAGCGCTACGGGTTTTGCCTCATCATCTCCTATGGTGTTGCTTTTTGGTGGCATGCTTCTGTTTGCATTGGTTCGTGGTCTGCTGCGTTATGCCGAGCAGGAGTGTAACCACTTTATTGCGTTTAAACTACTTGCGCTTATTCGAGACCGCGTGTTCACGGCGTTAAGAAAGCTTGCGCCAGCAAAACTTGAGGTCAAAAATAAAGGTAACCTGATGAGTGTTATCACCTCAGATATTGAGTTGCTTGAGGTTTTCTATGCGCATACTATCTCACCCATTTGTATTGCGGCTGTTTTCTGCATTGTTATGGTGTGGTTTATTGTGGGCAGCACTAACTGGATTTTAGGTGCTATTGCACTTGTTTCTTATCTGATTGTTGGCGTAGCTATCCCGCTTAACATGTCTAAGCGCTCCGAGCAGGACTCTGCTGAAGCAAGAGATCTTGCTGGTAAGCTTTCGACGGTTACCCTTGATAACTTGCGTGGTCTTGACGAGATTCTGCAATACAACACCGGTAAGCAGATGATTAAGGAAACAAGTCAACTAACTGATCAGTTAAGCGAAAGACAGCAGGCAGTTAAAAAAGCATTTGGTGTCAATGACGCCGTTACTTCAACGGTTATTTTACTTGCCGGCCTTGTCATGTTTTTTAGCTCGTTCTACCTGGCTTATAACCAGCAAATTCTTATGAACGAAGCTTTTATTGTTACTATTGCATTGATGAGTTCGTTTGGTCCTGTTGTTGCTTTAGCTGCACTTGGCACAACGCTTACCAGTACTTTTGCTGCCGGTAATCGTGTTTTGGATATTTTGGATGAGAAGCCCCTGGTTGAAGATGTAGTAGACCAAAAAGATATCTCCTATGAAGGTGTCCATGTTTCTGAACTTTCATTTGCGTATGATGATGAGCAGATTCTGGATAATATTTCTGTAGATATTCCAACCGATAAGATTGTAGGAATTGTAGGAAAGAGCGGTTCGGGTAAGTCTACGCTGCTTAAACTTTTGATGCGTTTCTGGCCAGCAACACCTGGTGCCATTGAGATTTCTGGAACTCCTTTAGAGCAGATTAATACCTCTAACCTGCGTGATCTTGAGAGTTATATGACACAGGATACGCATCTGTACCATGATTCCATCAAGAATAATCTGCGCATTGCAAATCTTGACGCAACAGATGAGGAGATTATTGAGGCATGCAAGAAGGCTTCAATTCACGAGTACATCTCTACGTTACCTCAAGGCTATGACACGCCTGTTGCAGAACTTGGCGACTCGCTTTCTGGCGGAGAGCGCCAGCGTATTGGTCTTGCTCGTGCTTTCTTGCACGATGCACCTTTGATGCTGCTTGATGAGCCAACCAGTAATCTAGACAGTTTAAATGAGGCTATTATTTTGCGTTCTCTTGATAAAGAGACTGAGCACAAATCCGTGGTTCTTGTCTCTCACAGAGCTTCTACCATGGGAATTGCAGATGTTGTTTACACCGTTGATGGGGGACGAGTGAGTTAATGACACCTGAAGAAATTGAACAGAAACGTCAGAAAGAAAAAGATCTTTTCTCGTTAATGATTCGTTTTTATTGCGAGAAGTACCACCACACCAAAGCTCATGAGCATCTGTGCGAAGAGTGCGCTGAGCTTGAAAAATATGCTCATATGCGTGTACAGCGTTGTCCATTTATAGAGACAAAGACGTTTTGCTCAAAATGTAAATCACACTGCTACAACAAAGAGATGCGTGCTCGTGTTAAAGAGGTCATGAAATCTACGGGACCTCGTCTCTTGTTACATCATCCAATTCTTGTGATTAAGCATGCGCTACAGTAACCTGATTCTCTAGTATGCCCTGTAGCATTTTTTTGAATCTTTTTCATTTGAAACATAACTGTTAACTCTGAGAATTATGTATTTTTGCCGCGGCGCATTAGGGTTACAGTGACCTCTCGCTTTACAGAAGGAGGTACTGCGTTGATTAAATCAAAAAAAGCGTCATTTATTTTTAAGCTGTTTATTGCTGTGATTGGCACCTTTGTGCTGTGTGATTCGGCGGGCATTTTCCGAATGAACTTCCGCGTTTCTTTCCTGTATTACTTTACTAATATTTCTAATTTGCTTCTTGTTGCCTATTTCTGGGGTGCGTTGTTCCAGGCTTACAAGCATCCTGAGACTGCTCAGAAACCATGGATGCCAACAGTTAAACACACACTTATGTTGGGTATTACCGTAACTGGTCTGGTAGCTTACTTCTTGCTTGACCACGGTGAAGTCTTTGTAAATGGCGTTTTTAAGTTCAACAATTTCATTTTGCACGATATGATTCCTATTTGTGCCGTTTTGGATTGGTTGCTCTTTGACGAGAAGCCAACTATGAGCTTTAAAGAGCCTCTTATCTGGCCTTTGTATCCGCTTACGTATTTTGCGTACATCATCGTCTTGGTATTAGGCTTTGGCGTACAGATCAAAGAGAAATCTCGCTGGCCTTATGGATTTATGGACTTTGACAAGCTGGGAGTTCCTGCGGTTGCTTTAACCATTGTGATTCTGGTTGTTGTCTTTGTTGTTCTGGGTTACCTCTACGTCTTCATTGATAAGAAACTTGGCGAGAAGATCAAGAAGGCTGAAAATTAAGTTATTCAAGTGGAATAACTGTAAGGTCGAAATCTGACTTGTTGCAGAGTAAAACCCAATTCATTGCAAAGCACCTGACACTTCTTGTCAGGTGCTTTTTATGCCGTTTACGGGGCTATATTTGGAACGACGCATGTGTACTGGTAAAATATTAAAGAAGTTGATGAAGGAGGTATTATGTCACTATATCGTCATCTACGTTCTAGTTTAGGATCAGCCCGTAAAATTGTACTTGCGGTCTGTACTTTTGTGATGGCAATTGCGCTTCCAGCTATTGCAAAAGCTGATGCAATTTCTACGCCAAGAGTTGGCAGATCATCTGTTTTTCTAGTCGCAGCTGCAGTCAGTATTCTTGTAGCAGTAATTGGCGCTATTTTCATCATATGGCGCAACAGGTAAAACTTTGTCAACTCCACAGCAGCTTTTCCCCAAAAAAGAAGTCTCTACTTTTGCATATGCGTTGTGCCATTTTGTAGTTGACTTTGCATGTGTATCCACGATGCTCTGCGCAGTAAGCCGAGTGTTAGGGGAGTCTGGTCAAGGTTCGCTTGAATTAGTGACGTTCAGCATTCTGCTCTACGACGTAGTTGCTTTTGCATTCCAGCTACCAGTTGGTATTGCTTTGGATAAGTTAGATAAAAACTCGTTCGCTGCGATGCTTTCCTATGCGCTGATTGGCGGTGGAGTGTTACTTTCGCTTGTTCCTGTAGCACTTCTTGAGTGGCCGACAGTTCTGTTGCTTGCTGTTGGAAATGCGCTTTTCCACTGCGCAGGAGGCCTTTGTGTACTCAACATCTCTCAGAAACATGCAGGACCATCGGGAATTTTTATTGCAACGGGTGCAGTAGGAGTGTTTTTAGGTACGTTTAGCGCGAGGTATGGAAGACTTCAAGTTGCGTTTGCGCTGCTCGTCTTGCTGTTTCTATGTGCGATTATTACGCAAGTGGTACAAAAGGTTAATAAAAAGTACTGGAATATACATAACGCTCCGTTTGCTATTCCTGAGCTTTCGTCCCGCACTTTGCTTGCAATTGTTCTGCTCTGTTTTGTTGTTGCGCTTAGAAGTTATGCTGGTATGGTCATGGCGTTTCCTTGGAAGAGCGAGATGCTTTTGTTGGTTTTGAGCATTCTAGGTGTATTTTCGGGTAAAGCTCTTGGTGGAATGATTGCTGACCGTATCGGCTTTAGAACCACGGCGATTTTCTCGCTGATTGCTGCAGCTACTTTATTTATACCTTCATGGGAGATACCTTTTATGGGTCTCTTGGGTGTATTTTTCTTTAATTTTTCGATGGCAATTACGTTGGCTTCTTTGGCTAATATTTTGTCCAGCGCAAAGGGAACCGCATTTGGTCTAGCCAGCTTCTCTTTGGTAATAGGTGCATTACCTGCGCTTTTAGGCCTGCGTCTGGAGCATCCTTTGGCGCTTTTTGCAATGAGTTTGGTTTCGGCGTTTGCTTTGGGTGTAGGTCTGACTTTGGTAAAAGATTCCATAGTCACAGGTCCATTTGGTCACGAACGCTCGGTGCAGGTTTTAAATGACGTACAGGCAGAGCAGGCGTCGCAGATCGAGCAAGCACCGCAAGAGTCACAGGTCACGCAGACTATACATGTCACGCCAGAAGCTTCAATCGCACAGACTGAGCATATAGCTCCAGATGACGAGTCTACGAAAACTTTGGGAAACGAGCAGCATGACTAGCTGGATGTTTTTCTCGTCGTATTTTATTTCGACGATTCAAACATTTCTGTTTTGCCTAATTCTTACTATTTTTGTTGAGCTTGTTGTTGCCTATTTGATTGGTATTAAAAATAAACAGGCGCTGTTGATTATTGTTGCAACTCAAGTATTTACTAATCCAATTGCCGTTTTTATAACGAGTGCATGTATGGGGTGGACTACTGATAGTGCGCAGTATTTTGCCTGTGTTATAGTCGTTGAGCTGGTAGTCATTGCCGTTGAAGGTTTAATTTACAAGTTTAAAGGAGTGAGTAGCGCTCCGTGGAAACTGTCAATTTTATGCAATCTTGCATCGGTATCTTTAGGTATTCTCATTCAAGTGTTTATATAAAAATTTAGCGAGAAGCCCTTTGAGTAGGAAGGGTTTCTCGCTAAATATGGGTGATATATGAGATGAAGCTTTAATGAACGATTGCAATAAGGAGAGCTCCCACCATAAGACCAATGGATGTTCTGAGTGCCGCTGTAGCTTGCCTGTGTAAGAGTTTTTGCGCACGAGATGTGTGGGTAAGCTTGGCTTGTGAGGTATTGAGTGTATGCATTGGTCCTCCTTTCTTAGTTCTTGTCTAGTATATGCCCAAAAGTAAGCCTTGGTAAACTTTTAAGTATAAAAATGATACAGAAAATCACACCAAGGGTGAGTCCAATCATGCCTCCAGAAGAGGCATCTAAGTAATAACTGCCAGTTATTCCAATCAAAATGCTGAGTGCGGCAATAAGCGGGGAAATCCAAAGCATATGCTTCATTTGGTTAGTGAGAAGTCTTGCGCAGGCGCCCGGGACAATAAGGAGTGAAACGGACAAAATAACGCCAACTGCTTGGAGAGATATGACAATTGCTAAGGCTAGGGCAACAAGCAAGAATGAGGTGAGTGTTTTGATGGAGAGACCAATTGCTTGAACCTGTGTTTGATCAAATGAAAGCAAGGTCAAGTCTTTGTTTTTGAGTATGAGCAGAATTGCAATAGGTAGGCCAATGCAAAGAACTTGTAGCATGTCGGGCGTGGTGACACCCAAAAGATTTCCAAACAGTATGTGTGACAGGTTAATTTGGCTTGGAACTTTTGAAATGAGAACTGTTCCCAGTGCAAAAAATGTTGTAAATACTATACCGATTGCAGTATCAGCACGTACAATTTGACTCTTTTTGACTTGTCCGACCAACACCACGGTAATAAGGGCAAACACAAGCGCTCCCACCAGATAGGGAAACCCAAGTAGATGGGCAATGACTACGCCTGGAAGAATAGAGTGGGAGATAGCATCGCCCATAAGCGACCAACCCATGTGGGTGATCCAACAGCTTAAGAGTCCGCAGACTATTGCAGTTGCAATACCAGTGATGAGGGCTCGCTGCATGAATGCATATTGGAGAATATCCACCTCAGGCATGAAGTACCTCCTCAATATGGGTGTCTTCAGAAATTCCGAGGTTCTGTAGAAGGGTGTCTCCGGAAAGAATTTCTTTTGAAGGTCCCTGTGCGGTGATAGTCCTGTTGATGACCAGGCAAAGCGGGAATTTCTGCTGGGCTAAGTTAATGTCGTGAATTGAAACGAGCAATGTTTTGCCTTCTTTACTGAGGTTATTGAGCTGTTCAGTGATGATGGCTTCAGAACGAGCGTCTACTCCTGCAAACGGTTCATCGAGAAACACCAGTTCAGCAGCTTGTGCGATTCCGCGTGCCACAAAAACGCGCTTTCTTTGTCCACCGGAAAGCTGGGCAAGTGGACAATTCATAAGGTCGGCCAGATTAACGCGTTCTAATGCTTGAGCAACCAGTTCCTTATCTTGGGCGGAAGCTATGCGCATCCAACCTTGATGAACATATCTACCTTGCATGACAACGTCTTTTACGAGCAGGGGAAAGGTTGCGTCAATTGCTTCCGTTTGAGGAACGTAGCTGATTTTGCCCAGCTTACGTGCTTGTGAAAGAGTCTGATTGCCCCAGGTGATGGAGCCCTCGTATGGGATGGTATCCATCAGCGCTTTGAAGAGTGTAGACTTACCGGCACCGTTGACGCCTACAAGTGCGCAGAGATCTCCTGTTGAGAGGGAGAAATTCACGTCATAAATGATGGGTTTCTCGCGGTCTTTTTTCTCGTACCAGGCTGAAAGTTGTGAAACGCAAAGATTCATTGAGCAATTACCTTCCCATGAGGCCAGATACGATTGCGTCTGCATCGTGTTGAAGTAGATCAAGATAAGTGGGAACGGGACCGTCGGCTTCCGAAAGGGAGTCAACGTACAAGATGTTTTTCTCGTCAGTTTTGAGGGTTGCACCTGTCTCGTCAGCTACCTGCTGCATTGCCTTGGGGTTTACCGTGGATTCGCAAAATACCGCAGGAATTTGCTGTGATTTTACAGCTTCAACGACCTTGGCAATCTGCTGCGGAGTGCCTTCATCAGCAGCATTAACTGCCCAGAGGTAGAGCTCCTTCATGTTGGTGTCGCGACACAGGTATGAGAACGCACCCTCACAAGTCACAAGTGTGCGCTGGTTTTCCGGTAGGGCACTAAGCTCTTCGATTAGTCGAGAAGAGATGCTGTCGAGTTCTTTTTTGTATGCGTCGCCGTTGGCTTTAAAGTCTTTGGCATGGTCAGGAACAAGGCTGCTTAGCGCGCGGACGATATTCTCGACATAGATCTTGCCGTTTTCAGGTGACATCCACGCATGTGGATTGGCCTGGCCCTGAAAATCGCCCTCGGCAATAGGGATCGCGGTAATACCTTCGCTGAGGTTAGCACGTTGGGCGGGTGATTCGTCAACAAAGCGCTCAAACCAACGCTCAAGCCCCAAACCATTGTTGAGGATAAGCTGGGCTTTCTGCGCGCGCTTGAGGTCGTCGGGAGTGGGCTCGTAGTCATGAATTTCAGCGCCAGCCTTTGTGATGGACTCTATCTGGCAGAATTCGCCTGCTACGCGAGAAGCCATGTCTTGGATGACGGTGAAGGTAGTCAAGACAAGGGGAGCCGAGGAGTTCTGGTTTGGTGTGGAGCCTGAATTGGTTGCAGAATTGTGTGATCCGCAAGCAGATAGGGAGGCGATAGCAATTGTGGAACTCGCGACAATTAGAGACATCGCTGACCTGCGGGTTAGGAGAGGGTTACGGTAAGCGTGCGGTTGCAAGTCTGTGTGTGAGCGTAGACTTGCAGCTGTCGAACAATGTGTGTAGTGATGCTTCATGGCGACTTCCTTCGTAGAGATTAGAGCTGGTAGTCACAGAATTGGGAACGTGGAACTAAGAGCTCAACGGTTTTCTCGCTATAGTATATTCCTAAAAGTTAGCCTTGTCTAACTTTTAATAAATAAGATTCTATTTAGAGGTGATTTGAGGACAAAAATTTGAAAGATTGAGCACGAAAATTTAATGTGTCATTTGTGTCACATTTTAAGCAAATTATTATCTTTTACCTAATTGACCATATGATTTGTCTCTCAAAAATAAATTTTTTGTAGAAAATTATGTGAATATAGCTAAAATTTATTTTGTTCCCTAATGGTTTTGCTCGTGAGTAATAAGGAGAGAGCATGACGTTCGATTTTACAGGTAAATTGGTTCTGGTTACAGGCGGAAGCGCTGGCATTGGCGCTGAAATCTCCAAGGGTATTGTTGCTGGAGGTGGACATGTAATCGTTTGCTCTCGCCATGAGGACACTGGCCGTAAGTTTGTTGAAGAGCTTGGTGAGGGTAACTATTTCTACCCAATGGACATTTCAGATGCAGAGGGTGTTAAGAAGACTGTTGCTCAGATTCTTGAGGAGTGCGGAGACGTTAACGTTCTTATCAACTGCGCTGGTCGCATCAGCTCCGTTCCTTTTGCTGAGGTAGATGACGAGGAGTGGAATAAGACCATTAACACCAATCTCACTGGTACTTACAACGTGACTCACGCTCTCTGGCAGCATTTCATTAAGCGTGGCGGCGCTCGTATCGTCAACGTTTCTTCCGTTGCCGGTAAAATTGGCGGCGGCCTTCTTGGTACCGTTGCGTACGCATCTTCTAAGGCTGGCATGAATGGCTTTACCAAGGCTATTGCTAAAGAGGGTGGCAAGTACGGCATTTCTTGTAACGCTGTTTGCCCATCTTTTACCATTACGGATATGACCACTGCACTTTCCAATGATGAGGAGAAGTACAAGAAGGTCGTAGGCATTATTCCTCTTGGCCGTCCTGCTCAGGCATCTGAGCCTGCACAGATGGTACTGTTCTTTGCTTCTGATGCTGCTAGCTTTGTCAACGGTGAGGTTGGCGACTGCGACGGCGGCATTGTTATGGACTAGGTGATTGTTGATGGCTACAAAAGATCCAATTTCTATTCAGCATCCATTTAAGGCATTGGGTCGTATTCCAGGTGCAAATATCCTGATACCATTGCTGCTTGGTGTTTTTATGAACACATTTTTCCCAGAGGTATTTCCAACGCTTGGTAGCTTTACTGCAGCTATGACCGTCAAAGGCACTGCTGCTCTGGTTGGTGCTTTCATGCTGTGTGTTGGTGCAACCATTTCGTTTAAAAGCGCGCCAAAGGCTGCACTTCGTGGTGCAATCATCATCATCTCTAAGGTTGTGTTCTGCGTTGCTCTGGGTCTTGCTGTTTTGTTCTTCCTGAACGACAACCTGCTTGGCCTTTCTTCTATGGTTATCCTTGCTGCTTGCTCTGGTGCAAACAACTCTATGTATGCAGGTCTGATGGCTGATTACGGTAACGAGTACGAGCAGGGCGCAGTTGCAATTACTACACTGGTTGTTGGTCCTCCAGTTACCATGCTTGCTCTTGGCGCAACTGGCCAGTCTCCAATTAACTGGTCTTTGCTTGGTGCAGTTCTCCCAATCATTCTGGGTATCCTGCTTGGTAACTTCTTCCCATCTATGAAGAAGATGCTTACTAGTGCTCTGCCAGCAATTATTGTGATGACCTTCTTTGCAATGGGTACTACCATGAAGTTTGATTCTCTAATCATGGCTGGTCCTGCAGGTATTCTGCTTGGCGTAATCTGCTCCGTCTGTGGTGGCTTTATTAACTACTTTGTTGACCGAGCAACTGGCGGAACAGGTATTGCTGGTGTTGCAATTTCTTCCTGCGCGGGGGCAAATGCACTTACACCTGCTGCTATGGCAGAGGCTAATCCAGCTTTGTACGGTGGAGCTGCTCTTGCAACAGCAAATGCACAGGTAGCAGCCGCAGTTATCGTAACTGCAATCTTGACTCCTTTGATTACTGGTTATGTCGCTGAGCATTTTGCTAAAAAGGACAACACCTCAGAGGAAGTTGTTGAAGCTGCTTAACAAGTTTCACAAATCTAAGTGTAAAATCCCAACACCTAAAGGTGCTGGGATTTTTTGTTGCTTGAATAGTTAACTTTGTAACTCAAAAGCCTGTTGTTAGTTTTTATTACAAGTAATAACTACTTAATCAGAATATTTCCTTCATAGCGGTCATGAACATCCTGAGGTGTAACGCCCATGTGTTTCTTGTACAGTCTGCTGAAGTAGAACGGATCGTTGTAACCAACTGCCTCGGAAGTCTCTCGTACAGAAAGACCAGACTGAAGTAGCTGTTTAGCATGATCAAGACGCTTTGCAATGATGAACGTCATTGGGCGAACGCCAAATGTTTGGACAAAATTGTTAGAGAAGCGCTGAGTACTCATTCCGCAGCGTTTAGCCAAGTCGGGAATGGTAATTGGATTTGCAAAGTGGAGCTCAATATATGTGCGAGCGTCGGCCATACTCTCCTGGACTTTTTGGCTGTTGGTAAGTAGGAACATCGATTTGATAAGCTCGGTGCCATTGACAATTTGTGCAACACGATTGTCCAGTGATGGGGTGGTATTAAGTTTTTCTAGGTCAAGTGTCTTATTAAGAATGCGATCAAATCCTTGAGGATCAAATGCGTATGCATTGAAGATTGGACTGGTGACATCGTCCTGCACGCCGTCATAATAGATGTTTACGTGGTCAAAAGAACGACCGTAAAGTGTGCGATATGAAACGGTCTGACCTGCGGGAGCGTGTACAACGGTGGTTCCTTCGCAGATAAACTCTTCGCCGTCAATAGTAATTTCAGCTGCTCCAAAAATAGGAATAATGAAAACAGAATGGGCAAGCGAAAAAGTAACTTGGGAGTCAGCAATCTTCTGCTGACGGTTTATTGAAAACACACTATACGTCTGCCGCGAATAGGTCTTTTTTAGTTCTTGCAGATTTGCCTGCATAGAATCTCCTCATTTCACAAGCGTCCTACCATACTGAATATTAAAAATGACATGGAGAGTATTTTAGTCAGCAGAGCAGCGATTGCAACCCAAAATAAAAGAAAAAATACCATTTCAGGAGTTAATTTTTGATTAACGAAAAAGACAATTGGTTACGTACTTTTTATGAAATGATTTAAAAAAGAGCAATTTATGTATAAATTTTATCCATTCAGTTTAAAGATTTTATCTGTCGCCTATTTGCTTTAAACTGCCGATAAATAGTGTTTTTGATACCATAACTAGCTATGCACAAAATGGGTACTACAGGTTTTCTTTAGTTTGTTATGGATTCTGTTGGTTTTTGCAGAGATTTTTCGTAGAAGGTTTGTATATGGAGCAGCTTGCACACGTTTTTTCGCTTATTGTTCAACCCGCATACGACTTGACCGGTAGTTGGTGGGCGGCAATTTTCCTTTTTACCCTTGCAACTAAAATTATCCTGATGCCTCTGGCGCTTTGGACGCAGCAAAACTCTATTGTTATGGTGCGTCTTATGCCTGAGACCTTCCGCTTGAAGACACGTTACTTTGGCGATAAAGAGACTATCGAGGAGCGCTCAAACGAGCTCAACAAAAAGGCAGGTTATCACCCACTTCTAAGCCTTATTCCTCTTGCAATTCAGGTAGTCATTCTGTTCGGTCTGGTTGACGTTATTCATGGCATCACAGATTCCGGTGCTCCTGGCACTGAGTTTTTGGGTATGACTCCAATTATTGATGGTGGTATCACTTGGATTATGCCACTAGCAGCAGCTCTGTCTTCAGTGGCCTTAGGTCTTGCATCCAACAAGCTGAATCCACTTCAGCGCGAGCAGTCCCGTGCTGAGAAGAACACCACAAATGGTCTTTCTATTGCGATGTCGCTTGTGTTAGCAGTTTACGTTGTTTGCGGCATGGCATTCTACTGGGTTTGCTCAAACCTTCTTTCAATTCTTGTTCAAATCGTATGTAACATTATTATTGACCCTCGTAAACAGGTTGATTACGAGGATTTGAATGCTGCGCGTGATGAGTTTGAGGCAATGGACGCAGCAACCAAGTCTACGCACAAATGGTTCCAGCGCGATCCTTATGCCGCCCGCGAAAAAGAGGATTACAAGCGCTTCTTTGACACTATTGGCAAGCATTTAGTTTTCTACTCCGAATCAAGTGGCTTCTACAAATACTTTCAAGGCGCAATTGAGTGGCTGTTGGCAAATTCTGACATTCGTATCCACTACGTTACCTCTGACCCTAATGATCAGGTCTTTGAGCTTGCAAAACAGCAGCCTCGTCTGATTCCATACTACTTGGGTCAGCGTCGCCTTATCACGCTTTTTATGAAGCTTGACGCAGACGTTGTAGTCACCTCCCTCGGTGACCTGGAGAGCTCTTATATGAAGCGCTCCTACGTGCGTAAAGATGCTGAATACATGTATATGTGCCACCACATGACCTCTATGACGGTCACCTCAACACGCAACGAGTACACCTACTACGATGACGTTCTGTGCGTTGGTCCTCATCAGCAACATGATCTTGAGCTGGTCGAGAAGTACTACGGTACGCCATCAAAGAGAAAGCCTGCCATTGGTTATGATCTTCTCGATAGATCAATCCAGAATTACCAGAAGCAGAATCTGGGCCAGCGTAAACCTGGCGAGAAACCCCTGTTGTTGATTGGTCCTTCGTGGCAGTACGACAACTTGATGGACAGCTGCCTTGACGGAATTCTTAAGCAGCTTATGGGTCGTGGCTGGCGCATTGTGGTTCGTCCGCACCCAGAATATTTGAAGCGTTATCCTGCCCGTATGGAAGAGATTCTTGCTCGCTATGCTGACGCGGATCCTGAGGAGCTTTCCTTTGAGACTGATTTCAGCTCCAACACCTCAGTTCTTTCAGCTGACCTGCTTTTTACTGACTGGTCAAGTGTTGCCGAGGAGTTCTCGTTTACCACGCTTAAGCCGTCGGTCTTCATTGACACCGCAATGAAGGAGAATAATCCCGATTGGAGCAAAATCCACTCGGATCCGTGTGATATTACATTGAGAAATCAAATTGGTCGCAGTTTTAATCCTAAGGACCTCTCGGACCTTGGCGATGCAGTTGCGCAGATGCTTGAAGAGACTGATAGTTGGTCGCACAAGATTGAAGAGATTCGCAACAACATGATCTTCAACCTTGGTCACGGTGGAGAAGCTGCAGGTAAGTTCATCCTCGAACGCGTTTTGGCACATCAGGAGGAAACCGCGGACGACACCACCGTCGAGAAGGGTGATGACGCCGCAGTCACTAAGAGTGAGGACGCCGAGAAAGATTGTGATTTTCGTGCGTAAGAAAGTTGTTTTATCTGCGAAGGCTGCATCGCGTATCGCTACCTACGAGACACGAGTGCTCTTTGCGCATGCTGCACTGTATGTTATTGCCTTAACACTCATCTGGTGGGCACTTCTGCCAGCAACAGCTCAGGCGTATGTTGATCCGTCAGTTATGACGTACACCATTCAGGCACTGGCAGCAGTTGTAGTTGCGCTTTCAGCAGTCCTCGGTGTGGCATTCAGACGCTCTCGTAAGGTGCTTTTCCGCCTGCTTAAGATTGATGAGAATGCAAACAAAATTG
>ERZ773070.69-NODE-69-length-78357-cov-10.188028_pt1 | contig 78357 bp, 58 predicted proteins | sample MGYA00580618_ERZ773070 | MGnify/ENA primary metagenome ERZ773070 (study PRJEB29015, sample SAMEA2738023) | human oral metagenome | biome: human oral; feature: human-associated habitat; material: dental | place: China | collected 2019 ...
AACCGGTGGTCGAACCCGAACCGGTGGTCGAACCCGAACCGGTGGTCGAACCCGACGCCGCGCCGGAACACGGTGACACCTTCGAACCCGAACCCACGCCCGCGGCCGAGCCACCCCTGGCTCCTTCTCCCGCGCCGGAAGTGGAGCCGGAGCCAACCGTCGCCTCGTCGATGACGTTTGACGATGCCGCGGAGATGCCGACGGCTCAGCTGCCTCGCGTCCGCCGAAACACGACGTTCGATTGGTCGTCCTCCGAGGCAGGCTCCCCCGCCCCGGAATCGCACGAGCAGACTCCGTCATTCGTGGAGGAGCCACCCGTGGCCCCTCGCGCGCACGAGGAGACGCCCACCTCCGGCGCTTCGTATGCTCCGATCCAGCCGGCTTCCGCTCCCGCCGCACCCCCCGCAGCCGAGCCGTTCGCTCCGGTCGTACCACAGACCCCGGTCGTACCACAGACCCCGGTCGTACCACAGACCCCGGTCGCACCGCAGACTCCGCCGCCCGCTCAGGCCCCCGCGTCACCCGCCCCCGTTCAGGAGGACTGGAACGCAGAGTTCTCGTGGAACGAGGAAGCCAAGCGCGAGCAGGAAGGCGAATCCAAGCGCCGTCGGCGTTGGGGTTGGGGCAGGCGCAAGAAGAAGCAGGCCGCACCCGAGCCAACCACGCCCGAGGTCAACGAGCAGACGCCCTCCGATCGCGTTCCGATCATCGCCATCGACGCCCAGGATGACGACTGGAACGACTGGCAGAACTGGAACTCGAGAAGCTAGCTCAAAGCGCCGAGGGGCCGCCGAGGACACCGTCCGGATCACTGCGTCGCCTCCAGGGATCTCGCGCGTGGCGGACACGATCTTGCCGAGGGGCACGAGCGGTGTCGGCACGTACGCACGCCCTGTTATGCTTGTGACCAGGTACTCAGATTCTCGCCTCGATATGAAGGAGCTGCCGTGGATTCGCGTTCGTCGCTCATCGCCCAGATCAACGCCCTGCACGATGAGAAGGAACATCAGAAGATCATCGCCCTCATCGAAGGCCAGCCCCCCTCGTCCTTGGACTACGAGCTCACGAGCCTCTTGGCCCGCGCGTACATCAACTACGCGCAGCCCTACATGGATTCCTTCCGCGAGCACATCAAGCACGCGATCGAGCTGCTGCGCAGCGTCGAGGCGGAAGGCATGGCGGACCCCCAGTGGTACTACAGGATCGGGACTGCCCTGTACTGGCAGGACGAAGAGGAGAACGCCCTGACCTACCTGGAACAGTGCGTCGCCATGGACCCGACCAACGAGGAGGCCCCCCAGATCATCGCCGAATGCAAGCGCGCCCTCGAGCGCCGCACGGTCGTCCGTCCCCTCACCATCAAGGCAATCTCGGATTTCTTTGATCGCAACGACTACAAGTACGAGGTGGAGGACAATCGCCTGCGGACGGGTTTCTCGCAGGGATACTACGTGTTCGCCGTCATTGACGATGCGAGCGACCTGAGTCTGTGGGGCGCGATTCGCGAGGATGTGTCGATGGAGCTGCGGCCTCGTCTCATCCAGGCATGCAACGACTGGAACGCTGCGGCCAAGTGGCCCAAGGTCTACGTTGCCTCCCTTGATGACGGAACGCAGCGGGTGTGCGCCGAGCAGTTCATCTCGGCGCGCTACGGCCTGACTGACGCGCAGGTATCGATGAACGTGGACCGTTTCATCGCCGCGGCCGAGGCGTTCTTCAAGGAACAGATCGAGCGGATTCCCGCCCTCGGCGGCACGCAGGAGTAGGGCGCAGCATTGGGAGGATCCTCGGCCTCGTGAGGGACGAGGCCGGGGTTTCCTATTCGCGCACGCGCGGGACGTAGACGCTCAGGCCGCCGTCGCTGACGGTTCCCGCGAGCATGCCTTCCCCTGTAATGCGCACGGGCGGGTGGCCTCCGATGATGCACTCCCACTCCTGGCCGGCGTGATGCTTGCCCACGTAGAGGGTCTTGTCGGCGCCGCGGCGGTCGGAGACGATGACGGCGCACCCGGAGCCGGGTGCTTCTTCCCTGCCCTCGCGGGCGAAGCCCACCACGTCGGGGTCGTCGAAGGCGTCGTGTTGGGGTCCCGTGGCGGCGCGGGAGCGGATCGCCATGAGGGTGGGCAGTTCTCGCACGGCGGGTAGGTCTCCGGTCTCGGGCGTTCCCAGGAGGTCGCCCCAGAACACGCAGGGGATTCCCGCCTCGGTCAGGAGGATGAGCGCGTAGGCCGCAGCCTTGAACCAGGGGGCGACAGTGGAGGCCAACGACTGGCCGGGCTGGGTGTCGTGGTTCTCCACAAAGGTCACCGAGCGAGACGGATAGGAGTGGGTGAGCGTGCCCTCCCACAGGCGCGACAGGTCAACGTTCCCGTCGCAGGTGGAGGCCTCGTGGAGCCGGTAGTGCAGGGGCACGTCGAAGAGCATGATGTCGGGGACCGCCGCAAGGTAGCGCTCCAGCTCCGTCACGTCCCCGTTCCAGTACTCGCCGACGGCCGGGAGTGCGCGTCCGGTCGAGGTTCGAAGCTCGGCGAGCCAGCGGGCGTAGAAGTCGGATCCAACGTGCTTGACGGCGTCCAGGCGCAGGGCGTCCACTCCGGTGGTCTCCACGTACCAGCGTCCCCACCGGTCGAGCTCGGCGCTCACCGCGGGATCTGTGACGTGCACGTCGCAGCCCATCAGGTAGTCGTAGTTGCCCAGTTCGGCGGTGACGTTGTCGTTCCACTGTTTGCCGTCGAAGAGCCACAGCCCCTTGCGCCCCGTGGCCGCGTCCCAGTCGATCCCGTGGAAGCACGTCCAGTCCCAGGTGAAGTCCGAGTAGGCGCCGGCGCGGCCCGGGAAGGTAAAGCGCGTCCATGCCTCGATGACTTCGGGAGGGCCGGTTTCCTTGCGCCGGTCCTCGGGATCGATCGGTGTGGCGAGCACCTTCTCCGACGCGTCCGCGCCCATGCGGTGATTGAGGACGATGTCGGCCACGACGGCGACGCCCTCTGCGTGGAGGGCCTCGATCGCCGCCAGGTATTCGTCCTTGGTGCCGTACTTGGTGGGCACGGTCCCTTTCTGGTCGAACTCGCCCAGGTCGTACAGGTCGTAGACGCCGTAGCCGACGTCGCGGATTCCTCCCTTCCCCTTGTAGGCGGGCGGGAGCCAGACGACGCTGACGCCGAGGTCGGCGATCGCCGAGGCGTGGTCGGCGAGGTAGCGCCAGTGGCTTGCGTCGGCTCGCATGTCCCAAGCGAAGGCCTGCAGGATCAGCGGGCCGGCCTCGTTCATTGACGAGGCCAGGGCCGGGTTCCTTGTCTCACTCACCCGAGTATGGTGGCAGGTTCGTGCCTGTCTCCGCGGGTGAGAACCGTAAACAGTGGCAGGGTAGACACGAGGCCGGGGCGGGCTTGCGCGGACGGCTGCGGTCCCCGTAGTGAGTGTGGGGCCAGCGGATCTAGAGTTGATTCCATGTGGATCGTCTTCGCCTGCCTGTCTGCCCTCTTCGCGGGGTTGACGGCCGTCCTGGCCAAGGCGGGCGTCGCGTCCACGTCCTCGACGGTGGCGACGGCAGTGCGCACGATCGTCGTGGCCGCTGGAGCGTGGGCGATGGCCGCACTCACCGGCGTCGTCTCCGGTGTTGCCTCCATTGACGGACGATCGCTGCTCTTCCTCGTTCTCTCGGGGCTGGCGACGGGGGCGTCGTGGCTCTGCTACTTCGCGGCCCTGACGCGGGGTGACGTGTCCCGGGTGGCCCCCATCGACAAGCTGTCAACGGTTGTGGCGATCCTCCTGGCCCTGATTTTCTTGGGTGAGCCAGTGAGTCCGTGGGGAGGCGCCGGGATCGTCGTCATCACGGTGGGGACGCTCCTCATGGTCGAGCCCGCTGACCTCGCGGCGCTGCCGGGAGCGCTGCGTCGGGGAGGCAGCTGGCTGGTCTACGCGCTCGCGTCAGCGTTCTTTGCGGCGCTGACCTCGATCCTTGGGAAGGTCGGTGTCAGCGGGGTGGACGCCACCCTGGGGACGGCGGTGCGCACGATTGTCGTGCTGGTGATGGCGTGGGGTATCGTCGTCCTCCGGGGACGCGCGGGCGATGTTGTGGCAATCCCCTTACGGGAGCTCGCTTTCATCGTCGCGTCGGGAGCGGCAACCTGCGCGTCCTGGCTGGCGTACTACCATGCGCTTCGAGGTGGGCCCGCCTCGATCGTGGTTCCCATCGATAAGCTCTCGGTTCTGGTCACCGTCGGCGTGTCCGCGTTGGTGTTTCACGAGCGTTTCACGAGGCGCTACGTGCTTGGCCTGGGGCTCCTGTGTGCGGGGACGGCGGCCATGGTGGTGCTGTAGGGGCGTGGCTCGGTTCTCCCCCGGCCGGCTCGGTCCCCGGGCGGCCCTGTCACTCGGGGAACAGCCCGCTCCTACATCACGCTACCGAGCGCCTCCCGAATCAGCTCGGGTTCGCCCGAACCGTTCGTTGGGAGGCGTAACACGGGCACGCCGTACGCCGTCATGATCGAGTCTTTCAGCGCGTCGCGCCTGAGCTGTTCCTCGTTGTTTCCGTGAAACTCCCACCCGTCAACCTCGATCGCGAGAATCAGCTTTCCCGTCACTCGCGAGTAGACGCCAAAGTCCAGTGCGCTGGCACTGTAGACGAACGCACGCTGTACTTCGTTGAGGCGTCGCGTGTTGGGAAGCGCGTCCTTCAGGGGAACTTCCATCCGATAGCCACACCTCGAGTATCGCTGCTCCGCGAGCACCTCTTGGAGGCAGAGTTCCGCAGTATTCTCGGCTGGAGAGCGATTGCGGTTGGCCCACTTGACGCGCGCGTAGCGCTTAAGGGAATCACTGTACGCGTCGTAGAGGACGTCAAAGATCGACACGATATCCGAGTCGACGATGCTGGCCGGGTCGTACATCGTGATGTATTCGAGGAGGGACCTGATATTGCGGCTATGGCGAACACCCCCGTGAGCGGTCACCACTATGAGCCGGTTCTTCGCTCGTGAAACGATGACGTTTGCCATGGCATCGCAGTCGTAGAATTCGCGCGCGGCGTTCGAATCATCTGCGTTGAGGACCGTGGACAGGATGACGGTGTCCGCGCCCCTGCCCTGGAACTTGTGTGCAGTCTCCGCCAGCCAGCGCGCATGTCCTCCGCCGTTGAGGTCGGCACGGACGCGCTGCCCGAGACTCTTCGCCTGCGCACGGAAGGGGGTCACCAATCCCACAACATAGTCTCCGGACGGGTCCTTCTCGTCGGCCCCGATCCCCTCGCGAATAACCTGCATCTCCTCAAGTTGAGCGATGATATCGATCTCTCGCTGGGAGAAGCGACTGCCACTTGTCGTGCAACGCGCGTGGTTTCCGGGTGCCGCGTAGACGATCGCGAGTGGGTTCGGGGCATCCGGCACCGGGACTCGCATCGGGATCAGCTCGCCGTCGTAGTACATGCGGTTGCAGAATTCGATGATCGCCGGGTGGCAGCGGTAGTGCTCTTTGAGCAGCGTGCTGGGCACCGGCGCGCTGGCGGCCAACATCTTGGCGGAATCCAGCAGCGACACGGCGCGCACGTCGAATCGATTGTCGGGCGGTTGACGCGTGCTCTTGTCCCACCCATCGAAGATCGGGCCGATCTGCTTGTCGTCCCCAACGATGACGGCGTTACGCGCTTTGCTCAACGCGGCCAGGCCGGCTGGGAGCACGACCTGGGATGATTCGTCGATGATGATCCAGTCCAGCAGTGCGTGCGTGGCCAGGTTCGCGCGGATTGAGAAACAGGTGGAGGCCACAACCGGGTAGGTGCGCAGCAGGATATCCGTCTGTTCACCGAGTCTTCGCTCGGGGCTCAGGCGGCTGGGGCGCTGGCGATCGAAACGGCTCAGGAGGGCCGCGTCAAGCCGCTCCCGGGAGCGCCGACGATACGCGGCACTGACCGTCGCGAGGCCGTGGCGGTCGGCGCGCGCCTGCGCTTCCTCGATGCGGCGGGTGATTTCACGCTCTCGCGCCTGGTAGAAGGCCGCCTGGAGCGCCGACTGCACGTCCACGTCAACCAGGTCAAGCCCCTTGAGGGAACCGTATGCGAAGTAGCGGCGCACTCGCTCGACAATGCCTCGCAGGGTCCGAGGGGGTATCGGCGCGCAACGTGCCAGGGCGAGCAGATCGGCGATGGTGGCAGAGTTGCGCGTCGCGATTGGAAAGCGGGAGATGTCAGGAATCACGCGACGGCTCTCCTTGACCTTCTCCTCGAAGACAAGGCGCTCGCGCTGGGTCGCGGTCAGGAGCGCTCGCTGCGCCGGTATCTCGCGCGCATCCTCCCATAGGGATACGAGGTGTTCCTCGTCGGCCTTCAGCGCTGCGTCTTCGACGCGTGAGGGGGCACGAGACGCCCCAGGCCGCGCCTTCTGGATCCAGGTCTCGCGCCTTTGCTCGAGGATGCCCTCTCGCCGGTGGAACTCCTTGACGCGCTCCCTGTTGCCGATGTTGGCGACGAGGAAGCCGTAGCCCTCCTCCGTCAGCTTGTCGACCACATTATCCACCGCGGAGTTGGCGCCCGCGACGACGCCGACCGTCTTCCCCTGGGCGATGAGGGTTGCGATCAGGTTGAGGATAGTCTGCGTCTTTCCTGTTCCCGGGGGTCCATCAATGATCGAGATCTGGTGTGTGAGCGCTGCGCGTATGCCATTGCGTTGATCAATGTTGGAGTGAAACGGCATGATGACCTGGTCTCTGGCGCCGGTTGCACGGTTGGAGGTGCCCGAGAGAAATGCCTCCAGGGCGGAGCCGCGGGGTACCGTGCGCATCCACTCCCACACGTTTGCCAGGACCGCTGCGGGAACCGCGTCTCCCTCACCAACCCACTTGTCGTAGCGTCCGCTCGTGTCTAGGCTCGCCCCTGCTCGCCTGGCTTGCGAGCGGACCTCCTCGCGCACGTAGTCGAGCGTGGCGGCGCGCTGACGATCCTGCGGGGTCGCGTACGCCGCACTGACCTCGCTGCTGCCGTATCTCCTGATCCCGAGCTTCCCATTAGCCTTGCGGTATGCGAGCGTGTAGCGCACGTCGCGAGGGTCGTGCCTGGGTCGGAGCGTCCAGATGATCTCGACGTTCGTCCAGCGCTTCCCGCACACGCGTACCTCATCGAGGGCGTCAATGGTGCGGCGCTCGACCTGGTCGTAAATGCGTACCCTGCCCTCGCCGTACGGAAACTCCTTGCCGTCGGTGTAGGTGATGACGATACGCTTCCCATCGCGGCGCGTCTTCGCGACTTTCCAGGTGCAGTCTTGCCAGTTCGGAGTTTCCTTGTCCCGAATCAGTACGTGCATTGTCCTTGAATCGACAGCTTCCATGCCCCTCCCCCATGAGTTGTACGTCCAGGATAGGTCAGTGGTGATGCCTGCGATAGGTTGCTGGACACCCACCGGCAGGCTGCGGGACACAGATGAGCACGGTGCCTCGTATGGTTCCGGCATGGGTACTTCTCTCGTGTTTTTGGTGATTGGTTTGGTCGTGGGAGCGCTAGCCGGGTTCGCGGGCGCGGTGGCGCGTCGCGCATCACAACCGGGCGACGAGCTCGGCGCGCTTCGCGCGCAGGCCGCCGGATGGCAGGCGCGCGCGGAGGAACTGCGGGGCAAGGGGAAAGCGGATGTCGTCACCGCCCGCGCTGTTGCGAATATGGCGAAACTGGTCCGCATGACCTCGAAGCTCATCGCACCGGGGGGCGCGCTCGTCGCACTCAAGGGACGGAGAGTTCCGATTGAGATAGAAGAAGCAGCTTCTGAATTGAAGCACCATCATTTGATGGCGCAGATCCACGAGGTCCCCTCGGTCATGGAGGACGAGTCGACTTACATCGTGAAATGCACGCGCACGAAGTAGCGCCCCGTGGCGCAGCTCCCTGCGCCCTGCTCTGCAGGGCGGCTGCCCGCCGCGGGTATTCGCACGTAGACTAGTGGTGAGCCCGAAGGAAGGTGAGCCGTGACCACTGAGAACAACGCGCCTCTATCCGGCCAAGTCGAGCGCGCGCTGCGCGACTTGAAGATGCTGGATGACGCGACCTTCGGCCGTCCTGAGCGCACCCGCACTATCGCCATCGCCAATCAGAAGGGTGGCGTCGGCAAAACGACGTCGACGGTCAATATGGCCGCTGGATTCGCACTCGGTGGCCTCAATGTCGTCGTCATCGACGCCGATGCGCAGGGGAACGCGTCCAGCGCGCTCGGTGTCGCGCACGACACGGGCGTCCTGTCCACTTACGATGTCATTATCGGTGGCGCCTCCATCGAGGAGGTCCTCAGGCCGTGCCCGGATATCGAGGGGGTCAGCGTCTGCCCGGCCACGATCGACCTGTCGGGGGCCGAGATCGAGCTGGTCGATGTCGAGGGGAGGGAGTTCCTCCTGCGCAATGCGCTCCGTGAGTTCCTCGACTCGCGCGACGACATCGATGTCATCCTGATCGACTGCCCCCCGTCGTTGGGGCTGGTGACTCTCAATGTCATGGTCGCCGCGGATGAGGTGCTGATCCCGATCCAGGCCGAGTACTACGCGCTCGAGGGGCTGAGCCAGCTCTGGGCGACTGTTGAGCGCATAGGGGCGGATCTCAATCCCGGCCTGCACGTGTCGACGATGCTGTTGACGATGGCTGATAGGCGCACGCGCCTTTCCGAAGAAGTCGAGGCCGAGGTGCGCGCGCACTTCCCGGAACAGACGCTGCGGACAGTCATCCCGCGCAACGTCCGCGTCTCCGAGGCGCCCTCGTACGGGCAGACCGTGGTCACCTACGACGCGCGTTCGGTGGGCGCTGTCGCGTACCGCATGGCCGCCCTGGAGGTCAGTCTCCGTTTCCCGCAGTCCGAGTGAGGCCGTGCGCCGCGTGCCGCTGGCGCCGCGGTCGCGGGCGCGCCGGAGCTGCATGTTTCACGCGGAGCCCGCGCGTCAATGCGCCACGTTTCCGCAGGTCATGAACGTTTTGCCGACCGCTTTGAACGAGTGCTCCCGAAAGTGACCAATGACGCGCCCTGACGGTGCCCGCGGGGTTGTTTCACGTGAAACAATGAGCTGACGCAATTGAAGGAGTATCGCAATGGCGGATGTTCAGAAGGCTGACAGCGTGAAGCGCGGGCGCAAGCACACGGGTCTTGGCAGGGGGCTCGGGGCGCTCATCCCCCCGGTGCAGGACACTCCGTCGCAGACTCCGGCGCCCAGGGCCGGCGGCAGTCCCCTTGATGTTTTCTTCCCCGAGGGGAACACTCGCCAACGCGGTGGTTCAGCGAAGGAACTGCTCCAGCCGAAGCAGCGCTCCTCCGCGCAGGGGAAGAAACGGGGCCCTGCTAAGCGAGTGGAAATGCTGCGACAGGCCACTCCAGTGAAAGACGTGGCGGAAGGCGGAGCTGCGCCTTCCAGGGGAGCGGATCGTGCGCCCTCTGCCGGGACCGACAGTGTCCTCCCCGTGGAACGGCTGGCGCCGGATGCCTCTTCCGATGTTTCACGTGAAACATCGGAAGAGATTGAACTGCTTCCTGTTCCGGGTGCCTCCTTCGCGGAGGTTCCTGTTGATCAGATCGTTCCCAATGCGAAGCAACCGCGTGAGATCTTCGACGAAGAGGATCTCGCCGAACTGGCCGCCTCCATCAAAGAGGTCGGCGTCCTGCAGCCGGTCGTCGTGCGCCCGATTCCTGACGGTGAACCTGAAGGCCGGCTCAAGGAGTACCTCGCCGAGAAGCCCGAGGCGAAGTACGAGCTCATTATGGGCGAGCGCCGGCTCCGCGCCTCCCAACTGGCGGGCGAGACGACGATTCCCGCGATCATCCGGCAAACCGACGACAGTGATCTGCTGCGGGACGCCCTTCTGGAGAACCTGCACCGCGCTCAGCTCAATCCACTGGAAGAGGCCTCCGCCTATCAGCAGCTCATGGCCGATTTCGGTGCGACGCAGGAAGAACTGGCCAAGCGCATCGCGCGTTCTCGTCCGCAAATCGCCAACACCCTCCGTCTGTTGAAGCTGCCCCCCGCCGTTCAGAAGAAGGTCGTCGCCCAGGTGATCTCCGCCGGCCATGCCCGCGCCCTCCTGGCGCTCCCCTCAGCGGATGAGATGGAGCGCTTGGCTGATCGGATCATCAGCGAGGGCCTTTCCGTGCGGACCACGGAGGAGCTGGTGCGACTCGGCAAGGTCAAGGCGGGCCCCAAGCCGCGCGCCCGCAAGAAGCCACAGGTTTCGGCGCTCGGGGAAAGTGTTGTCACTGCACTCCAGGATGTCTACGAAACGCGCGTGACGATCACAGAAGGGCGCAAGAAGGGGAAGATCGTCATCGAGTTCGCGGGTTCCGATGACCTGCAGCGCATTGCCGATCTCATTCTCCGACACTGAGGGCATCCAGATCCGTAGAACGCTGCTGCTCAGAGTCGGTATGTTCGAAAGCTGACATTCTTAGCACGTGCGCGTCCGGATACCGGTAAATACACTAAGGGTTTCCAGTGCCGGGAACCCCGATCTGATGAAGGAGCGAAAGGCATGATTGCTTCAAGCAGTACGCGCAGCGTGCTTTTCGATGTCGGCGGCGTGCTGGTGGACTCCCATCCCGATCCGCTGGCTGTTGCCGCGTTGCTCGGCGAGGAGACGGCGGCTTTCGCCCGCCTCGTCGACCAGGCGATCTGGGCGCATCGCGGCGAGTACGATGCAGGTTGCTCGGATAGGCAGTTCTGGGACCGTGTCGCCGGCGACTGTGGGCTCCCCGAACCCAGCCCCGCGACCCTCAAGGAACTCGTCGGCCTGGATACGGCGCGCATGCTCGACGCCAATCCCGATGTCATCGAACTGGCTCGCGATCTGAGGCGCGGAGGAGCGAGGCTCGGCATTGTCTCCAACGCCCCCTACTCGGTCTCCCGGTCGATCAAAGAGTCCGAATGGGGGAGCTGTTTCGACTTCTTCGTGTTCTCCTGCGACTACGGGGTGTGCAAACCGCAACGCGGGATCTACAGGGACGCTCTCGTCCAGTCGGGATCGAACGTCCACGACGTTGTCTTCGTCGATGACCGCAAGGTCAACGTGCGGGCGGCCGAACTCATGGGCATGGGCGGGATCCTGTGGACGAATCCGTTGGACGCGCGTCAGCGCCTCAGAGAGTTCGGTTACCTGCTCTGAGCGGAGGACGAGCCCCGGATCCTGGAGGATCCGGGGCTCTGGTCGCCTTTGGCACCGGGGCCGGGGCTATTCGCTTGTGGAGTTCCCGCCGGTTGAGGCGACGAAGTCGACGACCTCCTTGCAGAACGCGGCGAAGGAATAGTCGTCGGCCGCCTCCGCCGCCTGGGGGAGCAACGACGTGTCCGTCATTCCGGGTGCGACATTGGCATCGATGAACCAGCACGTCCCGTCCTCGTCGATGACGAAGTCGATGCGGGACAAGTGGCGGAGTCCCAACGCGGTGTGGGCTTCGATGGCTGCCGCGCGCAGATCGGCGAGTGCATTCGATTCGAGGCGGGCGGGCACGAAGTACTCGGTCTCGTCAGTCGTGTACCTGGCGTCGTAGTCGTAGCGGCCCCCGTCGGTGGAGATCTCCACAGGCGGCAGGGCGATGGGGCCGTCGCCCAGGTCGACGACGGAGACCGCGACATCGCGGCCGTCGATGCGCTGCTCGACCATGAGTTTCTGCCCGTAGGCGAAGGCGTCGACCATGGCGGTGCGTAGTTCTTCCGCGTTGTGGGCCGTGGACAGCCCCAGGGCGCTGCCGCCGTCGGTGGGTTTGATGACGACGGGGAAGCTCACGCCGTGCTCGATGGCGCTGAGGACGTTGGTGGCGCCGACCTGGCGGAAAAGGGCCTGGGGGAGTGAGAACCATCCAGGTGTCGGCATTCCCGCCGAGGCCAGGAGCGCCTTCGCCGTCGGCTTGTTCGAGGCGAGCATGGATTGGACGCTCGCGGATCCGACGAAGGGGATGCCGAGGGATTCCAGTAGTGTCTGCAGGGAGCCGTCCTCGCCGATGGAGCCGTGGACCAGGGGCCATACGACATTGGGCTGGAATGAGGCAATAGTGGACACGAGTGTGTCATTGACATCAGTGATGCGGACCACGAATCCTGCACGGGTGAGGATATTCGCCACCCGGCGCCCCGAGCGGACGGAGACGTCGCGCTCGTGGGTGAGCCCGCCGGCGATGATGAGGACTTTGGTGGGGGTTGCCATGGGGTGCTCCTAGATGTGGGTCGGCGGTCAGCGGGACGACGGGTTGTCACCTGTTCCGAACATGTCGACGATGTCCTTCTCCGCGTTGACGACGGTGGAAAGGCGGCGGACTCCCTCGCGGATCCGCTCGGGTGTGGGGTAGCAGAAGGACAGGCGCATGTGGTCGTTCCCCTGGCCGTCGTAGTAGAAGGCCGTTCCGGCGACATAGGCGACCCGCGCGCGCACAGCACGGGGGAGCATGGCCTTCGCGTCGAGGCCGTCGGGCAGGGTCACCCACGTGTAGAAGCCGCCCTCGGGAACGGTCCACCGGCAGTCGGGCATGTACTCGGCCAGGGAGTCCAGCATCGCCTTGCACCTCTCGGCGTACATCGCGCGGAAGGACTTCACCTGCCCGTACCAGTCGTAGTCGCCGAGGTAGTCCGCGATGGCCATTTGGCCGACCATGGAGGGGCACAGGATGGCGGATTCCGAGGCGAGCACCAGCTTTGCCCGGATCGCGTGGGGGGCGTACGCCCATCCGATGCGGAACCCGGGTGCGAACATCTTGGAGAAGGAGCCCAGGTAGACGACGCCATCGGGGGAGAAGGACTTGAGAGCGGGCAGGGGGTCGGAGTGGAAACCCAGTAGGCCGTAGGGATTGTCCTCCACGATGAGGATGCGCTCGCGCATGCAGATCTCGGCGATGACCGGGCGCCGTTCCAGGGAGAGGGTGACCCCAGCGGGGTTGTGGTAGTTCGGGACGATGTAGATGAACTTGATGGTCTTCCCCGCGGCGCGCGCATTGCGGATCGTTTCGACGAGGGCCTCGGGAATCAGGCCGTGCTCGTCCATGGGGACGTGGATGACGTCGGCTTGGCGCGCGCGGAAGACGCCGAGGGCGCCTACGTAAGAGGGGGCCTCGGCGAGGACGACGTCGCCTGGGTCGACGAAGAGCTCGGTGACGAGGTCGAGCGCCTGCTGGCTCCCCGTGGTGACGACGACGTTGTCGGGATCGGCGCCGACGATGCCGTCGTAGGTCATGACCTCGGTGATCCGTTCGCGCAGGACCTCCCAGCCCTGCCCGCTCCCGTACTGCATGGCCTGCGCTCCGTGCCTGGTGATGAGGCGCTCGGCGGAGGCGGCGAGCTGGTCGAGCGGCAGATCCTTGAGATTGGGCATTCCGCCGGCCAGGGAAACGACTTCGGGCCGTGACACGACGGAGAACAGAGCGCGGATCTCGGATGCGCGCAGGTTGTGAGCTCGCTCGGCGTAGGCGTCGAACCAAGGGTCGAGGCGGGTGCCGTGGTGGGGTTTCTTTCCCTGCGGGGAGGGGGTGGGCGTGCTCACGCGTGTCTTCCTTTGTTCTGACGCGCCCTTCGTTCGGGGCGCGGATAGGTCAAGTGTGCCACTTTTTCGGCTCCGGCGCGGGCGGGTACCGCAGGCCGGAAAGGGGTGTCCCAGTGGATGCGATTCGATTGTTTCACGTGAAACAATCGAATGCTTCCGGAGTGGGGCTGTGGGTCTTGCCGCGCTGTGGGGCGGGTGTCCCGCGCCGCGCGGCGTGCGGTGATCATGGCGCTGTGATCGCGATCGGTTCACGAGGCGGGATCCGTTTCCGGCATCCCATCCGGGGGTGAAGGGATGGGCCCCGACTCCTAGCCCCGGAGGCGTTCGCTAACGGGGTGGGTCCCGACTCCTAGCCCCGGAGGCGTTCGCTAACGGGATGGGCCCCGACTCCCAGCCCTGGGGCTACCAGCTGATGGTGTGGGGCGGGCGCTCCGCGAATCGGGCTCTGTTCCCGGGGGGGAGCGGGTTCGTCGGCGCTCTGCGCGGGGAGACTGTGCTTGCGCCTGCGCTCATGCCGTCAGCCTTCTGAACATCCGCTGGAACGTCGCTTCCGTCGCCCTTGGCGGGCATCGTGCGCCGGGGCTGCGCTGGTGCAGGAGGGCGTGGCGTTGTTGGCGGGGGCGGAAAGGGATCTTGCTTCCGTTCCCCTCGTCGGGTCGTTACTCGGGCCGCCCTTGGAGTTCCCAGAGGATCTGCCAATCGAGGATCGCCGTCTGCTCGGGGGAGTTGACTGTCAGATCCACCAGCGCTTGATTGGCTCCAAGAACGATGTTCGATCCATTGGCCAGGCGCCACCGCGCCTGCAGTCCTGTTCCGTCGTCCTCGACCTCGCGCTTGGCGCCGGTACGGGCGTCGATGATCTGGGCGTAGGTGAGGTACACGGATTGGGTGAGCGGAGCGGAGCGTCCGTACTGGTCAGGAGTGGCGATAGTCGATAGGGCGATGTGCGCGCTCTGGACGTGTTTCCCATTCGAGATGAAGAAGGAGTCCGCCACAGGGCACAGCTCCGAGCGGAAGGCGTGGGTGCCGTGCCTGTCGGACATGAAGCCGGTCTGGGCGAACAGGTGGGCGGCGTGGCGTTCCTTGAGGGGCCATCGCACCGCAGCCCACGCGGTGATGATCTGGTCGACGCGCTCGGGGCGCAGCGCGATGAACTCGGTCATGAGTGGATCCTCTCTCTCAGGACCGCCAAGGTTTCGGGCGTGAAGACGAAGGGCTGCGAGCGGTACTGGATGGAGTCGAGGCCCGTGTCATCGACCCAGCACATATCGTTGTGCAGGCGGATCCGCCCGGAGGCGATGCCGTCGAAGAGGTCGGGGTTCTCGCGCAGCAGTTGGATGAAATCAGGATCCACAGTCGCGATGTGGTTGAGGTACTCGGGTGTGCCTTGGGCGAGGTTCCTCCCATCCGAGGTGGAAACCTGCGCGAACGCCCAGTCCTTCGCCCGCACCGCGACGAAGTGCAGGTTCTCGACGCTCTCGTCGACTGAGAGGAGGTTGAAGTTCCATGGGCGGAACTTGGTGCCCCCGACGGAGGGGATGCAGGTGCGGCCCGCTTGGTTCTGGGAGTACTCGGCCGCGAGGAATGCGAGTTCCACTTTGGAGGACGCCTGTTGCATGTGGGCGTCCATGTACTGCAACGCGTTGTCCATGAACTCCTCGGACTCATGGACCGGTTGGCCCTTGGCCTTGAACTGGCGCAGCGTCTTCTCGCGTTGCCGAATGAGTATCTCGTCCACTCCGCCTCCTCAGTCAGCTACTTCATGGTATCCCCGCTGCGCGCGTCCGCGATCCGTTTTGCCCGGATCGGATGGCTCCGGTGGCCGGAAGGCGCACCAGGCGCATGGGGGAAAGGCCCACCGTCCCGAGGCGCGCAAGGCGGGGGAGTAGCGGCTCTGCCTGGCGTTGTCGGACTGTTGGTCGTCGAGGTGCGCCAGGCGCATTGGGGTGGGCGCGCAGGGCGCTGGGGTGGCGGTGTCGTGGCTATGAAGTTCCCTGGGGCCGAAGGACGCAGGTGGGGTGACGGGTACGTGGCTGCGCGAGGGGCACGCGAGGTGTCCAGGATGCGGGGAACGGCCGGGCCGAGCCGCGGGCAGTGTGCCCGGAGCCCGGGGTTTCAGAGCGTTGTCGCATCGATTGGGCGTTTCGGGAACCCGGAGCCTATAATGATAACGATTCTCATTCAATGTAAGTTGCAGTCAAAGGTTGGATTCTATGGCCGTCACTAATCGCCGCTCCCGTCCGTTGGCCTCGGCCAGCAGGATCCAGTGGCTCCGACGAACGATCGTTGCCTCATTGGCGGGTGCGGCGCTCCTCGTTCCCCTCGCGCAAGGAGGGGCACGGGCATCCGAAGGGGATGGTGGGGCGGCTCCCTCCCCAGTGGCGGCGGTCGACTCTGCGGTCGACTCTCCCGGTGCGCAATCCTCTCCTGGGCATGTGGCGCCCTCCGATGAGGCCGCTCCCATGAGCGGCGGCTCCCAGGCTCCTGCAACCGCCGGTCGGGACTTCCGTGTCGTCGCGACTGTTTCACGTGAAACATTGAGCCTCGGCCTCGCGCTGGACGGGCTGGCGGTGGATGCGCAACACGCGGTGCTAGGAGTGGATGACTCCGCTCTACTGAAAGGCGCGAATGCGCCCATGTCCACAGAGGGCTACGAGATGGGTCAGGCGCCCGGCGATGGAACGGACGCGCTCGGCTGGTCCCTGGGCGCACTCAGGGAGGCCGGATACGACCGTGCGCAGATCAATGTCACGGCCTCGGGTCCCGAGGGTTCCCAAGTCCTCGTGTACAGGAGGGATCCGAACGGGAAGGCGACCGCAGTCCTCCACGGCGGGTCCTTCAATATCGCCGACGCGGACACGGAGGCCTACTCGATCCTCCCATTGGGGGAGCAGACCGAGGGGACGCTGTCGTGGATGTTCACAGCTCCGGGTGAGTACTCACTGAATATGACGATCACCGCGTGGAGCAGTACGACCGACGCAGTCGTCCAGTCACCGGCCACACTCGCGCTGCGCGTCGCCGTGGGATCCGAGGCGATCGCGAATGCCCTCGCCCCCGCTGGCGTTCCCGCATCGAATACGCCATCGCAGCCCGCTACCGCGCAACAGCAGACCGCCCCGGCCAGTAATGCGACCGCCTCGCCGAGCGCGCAGGGCGACGGGAGGGCGAGCGGACAGTCGGACGCGCGCGGTACGGCCCGCGCCTCGTCGAGCGGCGAGAAGTGCGTGGCCACCACGATCACCCGCGAGGCGACCGCTGAGGAACAGGCGTCGCTCACCTCCAACCAGGCCTCGCCGAACACGGCGCGCACGACCCTCACCTTCAGTGTCGGTCCGGGGGCCTCGGGGAATGCGACGGAAGGGCACTTCGACCTGGGGCCCGCGATAGAGAACGGGCAACTGGTCGCGCGCGTGAAGGACGACCGCAGTGCGCCCGCGCAATGGGTGGATCCCGCTTCCCTCACTTTCGCCCTCGGTGACGCCGCCCGCATCACGGCGCCCGACGAGACTTCCTTCGTCGCCACCCCCGGGTCGCAGGTGTGGCTGATCTCCTCCACCCAGGTGCCGGGCGTCCCCTGGTTGGGCATGAACTCCCAGAGGGACGAGATCGTCAACGGCACCACAGGCGGGGTGAACTTTACCCTTGACTCCGTCGACGGTCCCGGGCGCGTCGCGGTCTTCAACTCCGGAAGCCTCGGGGGAGGGGTCGGCGAGCACGTCTTCGACGGAGCCGGCAGCACCTACACCCTGCCGCCCAACACCCACGCGCACCAGAACTGGCTCTTCACCGAGCCCGGGACCTACACCCTCACCCTCTCCATGCGGGTCACGCCGACGGGCGCCGACCTGGCGGGCACCGGCGGCGGCACCACGACGCGCCTGACGCCCACCGGCGCGACCGGGGCGAATGGGCGCCCCGTCGTCTCAGAAGTCGTGGGACGAACCGCCTCGGGCGACGAATGCGACCTCACGCTGGCGACGACCGGTGCCGACGCGCAACGGATCCTCCTCCTCGCCACAGCACTGGTGTTCAGCGGCTGCGTGGCCGTGGGAGCGTCCCGGCGCAGGGGCGCGCAGGACAGAGTGGGGAACCGCAGTGCCCACTAGGCGTCGCGCGGCCGGCCTGCTGCTCGCAGCCGCCCTGTCCGCCTCCGCGTGCTCCAGCACCGCCGCAGGGGCGGACGCCCAGCAGAACCACCGCATCCGCGTCGTCGCCACAACGGGGATCCTGGCGGACCTGGCGCGCAACGTCGCCGGCGACCGCGCGAGCGTCACGCAGATGGTGCCCGATGGCGCCGACCCCCACTCGTGGGAGCCGTCCCTGCGCACCATCCGCGATGTCGCCTACGCGGACGTGGCCCTGTCCAACTACCTGCTGCTGGAGGAGCACGCGATCATCCGCGCCATGGACGCCAACCTGCCGCCGAACGCGAAGTCCGTGTCCGTCGCCGAGGAGGCCGCCAAACAGGGGGCGACCGTGCTGCCCCTCGTGGAGGATCGGAGCCTGGACACCGTCTGGCTCGGCATGCGCGTGATCGGCAGCGGCCGCTCCCTGGGGGCGGACCGCTCATCCGAGGTCGACCTGGTCGCCATGGGGGTCAAGGGACCGGGCGCGGCGTCGGCCTACCTGACGACCTCCTTCGGCGAGCCCCAGGTCGGATTCGCCTCCTCCGACGGCTTCGACGAGGCGTCGGGCTACCAGGCGGACACCTCCGTGCTGCCCGCCGACGCCCACCAGCACATGAGCTGGGCGTTCACACAGCCCGGCGTGTACCGCATCCACTTCGAGGCCCGCCTGCGCACGAGCCCGGGCGCAGCGCCCACTCCGCTCGGCTCCGGGACCGCTGTGTTCGCGGTGGGCGTCGGGGCGGACGGGGTCGCCGCCCAGCAGGGCCGCGCCGTGCTGGCCGCCGGGCACGCCGACATCACCGCGGACCTCGACCGTGGGATGCTGACCCTCGCCGCCGACAAGGGCGCAGTGGGGGAGGGCGCCACACCGCTCCCCGCGGCGGCCCCGTCGGCCACTGGGGAAGGCGGGGGAGCAGGCCCGACCGGGGGAACAGGGCTGTCCACCATGGAGTCCTACAGCCTCGACGACGTCGTCATCGATGTGCCCACGCGGACCCTCACCCAAGTGCCGGGCACCGGGTACCGGTTCGTCGGCGAACCCGGCTCCGACGTGTACATGCTGCCCCAAGCCGTCCTCGGCAAACACGTTCACGGCGAGATCGACCCGCACCTGTGGCACGACGCCCACAACGCCGCCGCCTACGTGCGCGTCATCCGCGACGCTCTGACGGAGGCGGACCCGGCCTCCGCCGACGAGTACCAGCGCAACGCAGCGGCCTACCTCGCGCGGCTCGACGGCCTCGACGCCGAGGTGCAGGCCGAGATCGCGCGGATACCGCCCGAGCGCAGGCGCCTCGTCACCACCAACGACGCCTTCGGGTACCTCGCGCGGGCCTACGGCCTCGAGGTCTCCGGTTTCGTCGCCCCCAACCCGGGGGTGGAGCCCTCCGTGGCCGACAGGGTGAGGCTCCAGGCGACGCTCGCCGACCTGCGCATCCCCGCCGTGTTCCTGGAGCCCAACCTGGCGCGGACCCGGTCGACCCTGCGCACGGCCGCCGAGGACGCGGGGGTGCGGGTGTGCCCGCTCTACGGGGACACCCTGGACGCGAACGCCCCGACCTACATCGACATGATGCGCTTCAACGCGCACTCCCTGGCGACGTGCCTGGGGGACACAGAACAGGAGACACCATGAGACTCCGCACACGAGGCGCGGTCGCCTCCCTGGCGGTGGGGATCATCGCACTGGCATTGGGGACCGCCCCCGCCCGGGCCGCGGACGACCCGGCCCTGGACCAGACGGTCACCGCCGACGAGGAGGCGTCGACCGAGTCCGCAGTCATCGACACCGGGCACGTGGACATCGGTCCCCGCATGGTGGACGGGCAGTGGAGCGTCGCCCTGCGCGACGACTCCGGCGCCCACCCCGTGTGGCGGGACCCCGACCGGACGGTGCTGCGCGTCAGCGACGCCGCCCTCATGGCGGCCCCCACCGGCTCCGACTACGCCTTCATGGGCGCCCAAGCGGGCGAGCAGTACTACGTCGTGCCGCAGACGCAGAACCCGGACGTCGTGTGGCTCGGCTGGAACACGCAGGACCCCGGGGTCGTCTCCGCCATCGACCGCGGGGCCACCATGAGCATCGGATCCGTCGCCGGCCCCGGGCGGACGTGGATGTTCCTCCAGGACGGCACCTTCGGCAAGCCCCGGCTCCTGGTCGACGGGCAGAGCGGGCAGGCCCAGGACGTGTGGGTCGACGCCTCCACCCACGTCCATGCCAACTGGGTGTTCACCGCGCCAGGCGTCTACACGGCCGCCCTCACCTTCTCCGCCCGGACCACCGACGGGCAGCAGCTCAGCGCCTCTACGACCCTGCGTTTCGCAGTCGGGTCGCAGACCTCCGCCGACGAGGCCTTCGCCGCCGCTCCGGCTGCGGCCGCCGAGGCGGGCGGCGCTGGCTCTGCGGGGTCCGCGGGTTCTGCGGGTGCAGGGGGCTCGGCGGGCGAAGCTGGCCGCGCAGGGGACAGCGCCCTGGCCGATGACGGAGCCTCGGCGAACCAGGGGCGGGTGCCCACCACATCGTCCGCGGACGGGACCGGGCTCTCCGACCAGGTGATGCTCATCATCGCCCTCGTCGTCGCCGCATCCATCACCGTGGCCCTCGGGGCCGTCCTCATCATGCGGTCCAGGAGCATCGCCGCCGAGCGCCGCAAAGCCATCGCGGAGGCCGACGGGGCCGAGGGGATGGACGGAGCCGATGGAGCGGACGCAGCCGGGGGGACTGACCGGACAGTCGGAGCAGCCGGTGCCGGAGGAGTGCGCCAGGCGGCTGGAGCGGCCGACGCCGACAGAACGGGCGGACCCGACGGAGCAGGGGGAGCGGACCGGGCAGGCGGACCTGGGGGAGCGGACCGGGCAGGCGGACCTGGGGGAGCGGACCGGGCCCCCGCCTCGTCAACGGGCGAGCGGACGTCGGCTCCCGCCTCGTCGAAGAAGGGACTGCGGTGAAACAGTCGCACAGGAAAGGCGCCCGCCCGACAGGGGGCGGGGGCCCGACGGGGGAGGCGGACAGCCCGCTGGTCGTGCGCGGCCTCAGCGTGAACCTGGGCGGGCGGCCCGTGCTGCGCGGCGTCGATCTGACCGTGTCGGCGGGGGAGCTGGTCGGGCTCATCGGCCCCAACGGCGCTGGCAAGACGACCCTCATCCGCGCAGTCCTCGGGCTGGTCCCCGCCGCCGCGGGCAGCATCGAATGCGCCACCGCTGTCGGGTACGTGCCGCAGCGGCACGAGTTCGCGTGGGACTTCCCCATCAGTGTGCGCGACGCGGTCCTGGGCGCCGTGAGCGTCAGGCTCGGGCTCCTCGCGCGCCCCCGCCTCGCCCACCACAGGGCAGTTGAGCGCGCGCTGGCGAAAGTCGGGATGAGGGAACTGGCCGACCGGCCGGTCGCGGAGCTCTCCGGCGGGCAGCGGCAAAGGGTGCTCGTTGCCCGCGCCCTGGCGCTGGAGCCCTCCGTCCTGCTGCTCGACGAGCCCTTCACCGGATTGGACATGCCCACGCAGGAACTGCTCATGGACCTCTTCACCTCCTTGGCGGCATCGGGCTGCGCGGTCCTCATGACCACGCACGACCTGGTGGGGGCGCGCGCCCAGTGCGACCGCCTCTGTCTCATCAACGGAACCGTCATCGGATCGGGCGCGCCCGATCAACTGCGCGACGCCGACGTGTGGGTGCGGACCTTCGAGGTGCGCGAGGACAACCCCCTGCTGAGTGCCCTGGGGGTGGTCGCATGAACGGGGCGGTGATCGCGCGCGCCGCCGAGTTCCTCAGCCCCGTCGACTTCCTACGGGACCTGACGAATCCGGTTCTGGCGTTCCTGCCGCGCGCGCTCCTCATGGCGGTCCTCGCCGCCGTGGTGTGCGGCGCTGTCGGCGTGCACGTGGTGCTGCGCGGAATGGCGTTCATCGGCGACGCGGTGGCGCACTCCGTGTTCCCCGGACTGGCCATCGCCTTCCTCACGTCGGGGTCCCTGGTGCTCGGCGGCGCGATAGCGGGCGTGGCCACGGCCATCCTGGTCGCCCTGCTCTCACACAGCCGGCGCCTCAAAGAGGACTCGATCATCGGAGTGCTCTTCGTCGGCGCCTTCGCCCTGGGGGTCGTCATCATCGCGCGCGCCCCCGGCTACGCGGGCAGCCTGCAGGACTTCCTCTTCGGGTCGATCACCGGCGTCCCCGCGTCGGACGTGCCGGTCGCCATCGGCGGGGGAGCGGTGGTGCTCACCCTGCTGTGCGTCTTCCACAGGTGGATCGTGGCCGTCACCCTGGACCGCGAGACCGCGCGCGTGGCCGGGGTGAAGATCCTGGTCACGGACCTGGTGCTGTACACGGCCGTCGCCCTGGCGGTGGTGGTCTCCGTGCAGACCATTGGGAACGTGCTCGTGCTCGCCCTGCTGGTCGCGCCCGCCTCGGTCGCGCGCCTGCTCACCGACCGCCTCTTCACCATGATGTGGCTGTCGCCCGCCCTGGGGGCACTGGCCGGGATCGTCGGCCTCTACCTCTCATGGTCCATCGACGTTCCCACCGGCGCGACAATCGTCCTAGTGCTCATCGGATTCTTCGCCCTCGCCTGGGTGTTCGCCCCCCGCCACGGCGCGCTCGCCCGGGCCCGGGCCACGAGGCGGGGAGTGTCCCGGTGGGTGTCCGCTGTTCATGGTTGATGAGTTCAGCGACGGAGTGCGTTTGCTGGTGAAAGCTCCTGTTGGTGAGCGTCTTCGGTGGTGGGTGTCTTTCGTTGGTGGGGCCCCTGGATGGTGGACGCTCTTCGTAGGTGAGTGCATTTTATTGGTGGACGCTCCTCCGGATCCGGGTCATGAGGCGGGGGGCGGTGGTTGAACATTGTTGGCGCTTCGTTGGTGGACATCGCTCGTTGGTGGAGACTCCTCGTTGGTGGACACTCTTTCGTGTCCAGGTCGCAAGCCGGGGCTGGCCGGTTGTCGAGCGCACTGTTGGTGTCGTTGCTGACGAGTGGCCGCGCAGGTTCGTTTCTTCGACGGAGGGTGGGGCGCCGACTCGGCGAAGCGTGAAAACGCTCGTTGTTTCACGTGAAACAACGAGCGTTCTGCGGGTTCGGGATGTTTCACGTGAAACAATCGGCGACTGCGCCAGCGGTGTCGATAACCGGAGTCACTGGCGCGGCGGTAGTCGTATGCGATGGTGGGAGATGTGATGGCAGCGCTGACCTCAGTGGTGCTCACGAGTGGCAACTATCCGGATATTCCGGATAGTTCAGTAAAGCAGGGCGTATGTGTTTGGCACGGTGCCGACCACTACAACTATGACATGATCATTTCCGTTGGCGGGAAGCGTGGTGTCGGCAGGTGTGGTGCCGCTTGTGGACATGGGAGATGCTGTGACGGCCCGGGAGGAGCGAACCTCTTTGGCCTTTAACGGCCATCAGAGTACTAGGCGGATGCCTACGTTGTTCAGCATGGTGAAGTTGTTCATGTGATCAACGTTGAAAGAGTCACATGCGTCGGGGATTTTGATGCGTTTCTTCGACCTTGATCGACCGACTTCCTGTGTGACGATTGTGTGTCCGTGTGCGGCTCCGTAGGCGACGAGGGCTGAATCCGCCGCCCGGAGGAACTCATCGGCAGCGGATTCCGGGTACTCCTCCATCGCTCAGGAAGTGACGTTCCGAAGCGCTTCGACTGCGCGTGCGTCGAATGGGAGGAAGAAATCGGGATGCTCCTTTGCCCATTCGCTGAGCTTGTCATTCCCCCGGATGATCTCGGACTTGACTTGCTCAATACTCGCCAGCGTGCCTTCATGGTGATGCAGGTCGAGCCACTCCCAGAATCCCGGCGCCAGGTCGAAAGCGTAATGAGGCCACGTGCCCGCCCGTCGCTGCCTGCGACGTTGTGCATCGCCTGGTACTTCTTCACGCTCGATTTCGCCAGATCGCCGCGCAGCTCCAACACCTCCCGCACGACACCAGACGCGGTGTCGAGGGCGGCTTCGACATCAGCCTTGGCGAGCGGGTCGATCTCGCAGCCGTGGGTGGTGAGCCATTCCTTCAACTGGATCGGCGAGTTCGGGTTCTCCAGCCCGGTCAGCTCCCGCGCCTTCGTCAACGTCGCCTCACGATGCCGGTCGTCGAGTACGACGGCGGCATCCGCGAAGGTGCGATCCAAGTTGATCCCGGTGTCGTTGATGCGCTGATCCAACGTGTAGGCGTCCCACTCGGCTTCGGGCATCGGGAACAGGGAGAGCCGGTCGTGGATAGCGAGTTCGACTTCAACGTCGCGCCGGTTGTACTGGACGAACTGCGCCTAACCGGTCGGATCGGATGCGGGTAGGTTCCGGGGGCCGCCGCCGTTGAGCACGCTCGGTGTGGCTGGGGTGCAGAACTGCTTGATCAGCTTCTTGCCCGCGCTGTCTTTCTTGACGTCGAGGTCGAGGGCGGCACCGACCGCGTCGAGGCTCATCGGCAGGCCGAGGTAGGCGCTCCAGATCATCGTGCAGCGCCACTGCGTCGGATCAAGAAACTTGTCGTCAAGCAGCTCGGGATGATGCGAGCGCAGCCATGCGGATAGGCAGACGCGTTCGAACGCCGCATTATGCGCCCACTTGACGATGCCCGGGTCGGTCAGTGCCGCGAGCACCTCGTCGGGCAGTCGTTCGCCACCAGCGAGGTCGATGACGCGGGCATCGCCGCCGTCAATCGAGTAGCCGAACAGCAACAGCTCGAACTCAGGATGCGCGGCATACGGATACACGCCGGACTTGGCGAGGTTGACAGGGCTGAATGATTCAATATCGCAGAAGATCGAGCGCACTTGTGCCTTCCTTCAGGTGGCCGAAGGGAGGGAGCCAAGTAATCTCGGCTCCCTCCCATGCGGGGTTTACTTGTCGGGTGGTGTGGTGAACCACTCGAACTGTTCGTCCTCGACCGACTGGGACTCCTCGTCCTGCTCGCACTGGGCGGCGCGGCGTTGGTCGCGCTTCTCAAGTACCCAGGTGGTGAGCCAGCTGAGGAGGGTGCCGAGGAACCAACCCACCATGAAGGTCAGCCCGGCCAGTGACGCGCCGATGTAGCAATCCGTCATGAGCACGCTCCTTAGTTGAGGAAGTCGTCGCTGGCGGCGGGGCTGCCGAAGTCGGATTCGGCGGAGATGCGTCCGCCGCCGAGGGGTTCACCGTCGCGCAGCTTCTGGATGTTGCCCAGCCCGCAGGCGATACCACGGTTGCCGTTCGTGTTGAACGCGTAGAACGACAGGGACACGCGGGCGTAGCAGCCGGAATACACCTCGGAGCGGTCGAGGATCGGGGCCACGTTCTCGTCGACAACCTGCGGTGGGGTAAGGCTGTTGGCGTTGACGAAGAAGCTGTTTGCGTAGGCTTCGTCGTCGCGCTCAGTGTCACCGTCACGCAGCGGCAGCTTGAGCGCCGCCTTGTTCGGGCGCTTACCCCCGAACTTGGCGATCCCGGCGTCAATGGCCGCGTCGATCGCCTTCTCGATGGCGGTGATGGTGGCGGTGTCCGTCTTCGGGATGATCAAGGAGACGCTGTACTTGGGCTTGCCGCCCTGGATCGAGTTCGGCTCGAACACGTGGGCGTAGGAGAGGCGGACTTCGCCGGTGACGATACGGGTCGGATTCTTGGTTGACATGATGGTTACCTGCTTTCTGTTTTCGTGAATTCGGATTCGGCGCTGTGGATGTCCAGCGCGGGTCGTTTATCGGTGTCGGGCACGAGCGTCGGCTTACCCACCGGCTTGACCACCAGGCCGCCGAGCACCTCGTTGAAGGTGGTCTTGCCCATGAGGCGTTCCATCGCCGTGAGCGTGATGAGCCTGCGGTCGTAGATGTCGGTGTATCCGGCCGCCTCAGCCGCTTCGGCGACGGCGTTCTCGTCGGTGTACTTGCGGATGGAACGGCCGACGACGAGCTTGAAACCGTCCCAGGTCTTGCCCTGGTTGACTGCCTGTGCGAGGGCGTAGGCCTCCACGTCCGCAGCCCACGTTTTGAGCTGTGGAATCCTCGTGAGGACGTCGGCGATCTCCGCATCCGTGAGTTCGGCCGGTGGCGCGAACTCGTGTTGGGCGAGGGCGAGATTGGCTTGGGCGCGTGCCCGGCAGGTCGGTGCGATGCGGCAGAACTGGCACCACGAGCCGGGACAGAACTCGCCCTCGCCCGTCGCAGCCAGCTCGGCCTTCGGCTTTACCTCCGTTTCAGCCCACGCTTCGAGGTCGGCGACGCTGGTTTCCCAGGTGTCGACGTTTCCTCGGCGGGGCTGATAGATCGTCACCGCCAGAGTCTCGATGTCATACAGATCCCCGAAGGCGTGGAGCGCCCCCAAGGCGTAGAGCATCAACTGCGGGTTGCGCTCGGCATCGACGAGAACGCCCTGGCCGTACTTCAGGTCGATGATCTGCAGCTTCGGTTCGGCGATGATCAGGCAGTCTCCGGTGCCGAACCCGCCCGGCACGATGTGGGAGAAGTCGAGACGCTGCTCGATCAGCACCTGCGGATCACCACAGGTTTCCCGCGCGATCGAGATGTGTTCCTGGACGAAGGCGACGTAGTCGTCGGTCAGGTGTTCCATCTCGGTATCGATCCAGTCGGATTCCGGTTTGAAGACCGGTGCCTGGTGGAGGGCGCGCCGCAGTTTCCACTCTGCGAGGGCGTGTGCTGCGGTGCCCTGTTCGGCAGCCGCCGACGAGGCATCCGGCTCGCGTGACTCCAGGACTGCGCTGGGTGGACAGTTCAGCCAACGGTGCGCACCCGACGCCGAGAGCAGCGAGTGCTGGTCAGGCATCGGACAGCTCCTTCGTCTTGGCGAGCAGCCACGAGTATTTGGCCGGGTCGACCGCCGACAACTTGTCTGCGCCGGTGGCGACGATCAGCTCACGTACCTGCTCGGTCAAGCCTTGGCTGGAGACCCCGGCGAGCACCCCACGCACCTGCGCCAACGACACCGCCACCGGCTCAGGTGCCGGTTCGGGTGCCTGCTGGTGGGTGGCCTCGTACTCGGCGGCTGCTTGCTCAAGGTCGGGTTGGGCGAGTTGGGCGGCAGCAATCGGACGCGCACCGGGCATCCCGGCATGATCCTCGAACCCTTCCCACGCGGTCTCCTCGATCGCGGCCGCGAGCATGGTCACGCCTTCGGCGATCCGGTTGAGTGCCGCGATGTGCTTGTTCGCGTCGGTGACGTTCACGCCGCATCACCGCCCTTGCGGGTGACGCCGACCGCGTCGGCCAGCGCCATCAGGTCGTCGTTGGTTTCGGCGATGTCGATCTGTTTGACCGAGTTGCCGGGCACGACGATGGTGACGCGCTGCTTGCGGCCCAGGAGCTTGCGCATGATGCGTTCGCGCAGGGTGACTGTGCGGGTGCCGACGATCCCCGGATCATCGGGGATCTGCTTGGCGATATGGAGCTTGAGCCGATGCTGGGTCATCTCCTTCACCTGCCTTCCTTACTGGTGGGAGCGGCCCGGGTGGCTGCTCCCTTCACCCCACTGCCGACACCATCGGAAGTGTTAAATCGCGTCGCCTCCACCGCTGCGCGAAGGACCGCAGCTGCTTCCTTGAACAGTTGTGAGACCCGGGCTCGCGACAGGCCCAGGGCGCGGGCAACGTCGGACTGCTTCATGTCCGCGTCGGCGAGCATCAGCTCCATCACCTGCCGCGTCTTACCCTCCAAACCGGCGATCGCTTCCCGCAGCGCCTGAATTTCACGGGTCTTCTGGGCGGCATCTTCAGTGGCGATCAGCCGGTCTTCCGGCGACGCGGCAGAGTCTTCCGGGTCGCGTTCGATCTCCGTGAACCAGTTGAGCGACCACGGCGTGTTCTTCGGCACCCGGCAGCCGCGGCGTGGGGCGCATCCGGCACCGCAGCTGCACTTGCGTGCGCCGGGGCCGCGATCACCCCGGTACGCCTCGTGGAAGACGGCTTCTTCCTGCCGGGCCATGTCGTCGAGGATCTGCTGCGGATGCCTCGGCTTGACCTCGTCGACCGGACGACCGGCTTGGGCAGCGCGTTTACGGCGGTCGGTTTCCACCATCACGGCGAACTCGCCGGGGTCGATCTCGTAGACGTCGGTGATGGATTCGTGCTTGTTGTTGTCGGCTTCGTGCCTGAAGGTGACCTTCATGGCGGTCTCCGTTCTCCCCAGTCACGGGGGTTTCGGAGACCTGCGCCGTAGCGCTCAGATCACAAGTGAGAACCGTCCAGAAAACGACAAAGGCGAGCCACCCCACCCGCCACCCCGTGAAGGAGTGGAAGGTGTGGTGACCCGCCGAGCGCTCCCAGAGCAGGTCTCACTAGTGAGTGTTCTTGTCTACAACCACAGCCAGCACTCGCTGTGGAGGTCGCCCATCCGCCAGATGAGCACCCGGCACCAGACCCGGGCTTGAGGGCGAACAGCCGCGTTGGCCACCGCAAGCAGCTCGCCCTCACCTGTCCGGCACGGCACAAGTCGAAACCGGACAGGTTGCTGGAGGTTCGCCAATGCAGGGCGGCCCGCGTAGGTGTGTTGATCTGCTCATTAACCAGAGCTTGCCGAAGTCCAAGAGCTAAATCCTGACTCGCCAAGTCGGGAATGAAACCGCTGGTCAACGCCGTGTTCGGCGGTTTTCGGGCATGAAAAAAGCCCCTTGCGGGGCTTGATCCTGACTTGCGGAGTTTTCGAGTTTTAGCTGGAGCGGGATTTGCTTCCCAGCGGTTCTATTCCGTGGGCTTCGAGTATGCCGTTGGCGTCGTAGATGGAGATTCCGGGGAAGCGTTCGAGCATGAGCAAGTAGACGCTGTCCGGTCGCATGTCCCTGTTCAGGTGTATTTGCGCCTTTTCCATGAGCTTGATGGTGGCGTAAGCGTTGAGGCCAAGACCGATGGCAAGTGCCATGAGGGTTTCTCGCTTCATCGTGGGCACGGTGTCATTCTGGATCTTGTTGAAGAGCGCGTCGTACAGGCCGGTGCGTTCCGTGAAGGTGCGTGGGTATCGGATCTCTCGGTACTTGAGCAGGTTGGCGATGGTTTGGCACAAGGATGAGTGGCGATCACCAACGATGTCGTCGAGCTTTGCGGCATCCTCCAGGATAGAGTTCATCGTCCCGGCGGCGGAGGCGAACACCTTCTGGTCGTCGTGGTCGTCGGGTGTGGCTTGATGAGCTGGGTCGATGTAGATGATGCGCTTGTCGACGCCTTGGCGGTGTTCGAGGTGGAACAGCGAGTCGAGGTCTTTGTCGAGGCCGACGTAGTCCTTGGTGACGACGGATTGAATGCGCAGGAAGGCTTTCGCCGGGCTCTTCTTCGCAGCGGGTTTGAGCCGATAGGTGCCATGGGCGTCAATACGCACATATCTCGTGCTGTTCTTGACGAAGTAGCCTTCGACAAAAATGTAGTCACCGGCCTGCACCCATTGACGCAAACGGGGGTTCCCACTGAGAAGCACAGCTGCATCTTCATAGCTGAGCGTTGCGAAATCTTCTTTGCCCTCACCCATGAAGCTGTAGACCAGCTCATAGTCGGAAAGCTTTGCGATCCGAGATTTCAGCCCAACTTCAAGAAGACGATACTTTACAGCCGATCGGGAAACCCCGAAGACGCAGGCCAGCTGATCAAGCAGGCTGCCACAGCTCAGGTTCGGTGAGGAGTCCAGTACGTCGCTGGCTGCTTTGGTGAAGGTTGATCGTGGCATCAGGACTCGGGGCGCGAGTCGATGGGCTTGCCATTCGAGCCACTGAAGTTCGGTTTCCTTGCGTCTTGATTTTTCTGAAGGAGTGAAGAACGTAGTGGAAACCCGCGACTTCATCGGTTCCAAGGTCGCGTCTGTGTTGGCTAGGCGGGCATGGTGGATTTGAAAGAAGGTGCGGTCTTTTTCCCAGTGGAGGATTTCGTGCATGAGCGCGTTCCGTTTTTCACCTTCACCCATCGACCACTCGGAGGTGGGGTCAACGATGATGGTGCCTGCTGGGAAGTACGTTGGAGTGTATTCGCCGGTGGCGGGATCATAAATACTTACCTCACCATCAACGAGGACGCAGCAGGCAAATACATCTGAGCTAGCCGACAGGTGCGCTTCCTTGATTACGAGCCCGCTTTCTTTCGCGAGCTCCTCGACGGGGATGGCCATCGGTGTTTCGAGCGCTTTTGGGTAGTGCTTGGTCAGGTACTTTTCGGCATAGTCATCCAACCGGTTTTTCCCCAAGATGAGGGCACCGGTTTTCTTGTTGATGTCGTACACATCAGCATGGCTAGGCATTGCGCTCGGCAACCGGCACGTCTCCTTCGCTGATGTGGTCGAGCGGCATCTCCTTCAATGCCTTGTCGGCTTCCCGCCACGCCGGGCAGTACTGCTCCACGAGCTCGTGGAACCGGTGGGTGTGGTTCGCTTCAACCAAGTGGACGAGTTCGTGGGTAATAACGTAATCGAGGCACTCCGGTGGCTTCTTGACCAGTTGCAGGTTCAACCAGATGCGTCGTTGAGGAATGTTGCACGTGCCCCAACGGGTTTTCATGTTCTTGATTCGGAACTCGTCCGCTTCAATACCAGTTACTTGTTCGCAGCGTCTGGTAGCAGGCTTGAGAACTCGACGTAGCTCAGCCCGGTACCACTCCGTCATCACGCGTTCGCGCTGTTCGAGCGTGTAGCCGTCAGGCACGGTCATCACCAGTTTGCTGGCCTTTTTCACCACTGAGGCGCGAGTGCCGTCGTAGACCACTTGCAGTCGATACGGTTTGCCCCACAGGTAGTGAGCCTCGCCTGAGACGTAGGTTCGCTCCGTTTGTCTGGGTTGTGAACGCATCCGTTCCTGTCGCAGGTAGATGTCCGGAAGCTTGGAGAGGAGAAAGTTGGATAGTTCCGTAGTTGTCACGTAAGTTGGCACGCTGACGGTTACCTGCCCGTCGGGTGGCAAGATGCGAAGGTACACATTCTTCAAGTTCTGTTTGCGAAGAACCGTTACGGGAACATTTCCGACTTGGAGCTCCTCTTTAGTCATCGAAGTACTCTTCCTGCCTGGTTGCCAACTCGTAGATTTGCTCCACAAGCTGGTCAATCCTTGGCTCCAACAGTTCGTAGTCCTCTAGGGTCTGGGCGATCGCCTTCTTAATTCGTTGCTGCTTAGCGCGGTTCGATAACCATCCCACCTCTGCTACGTCCACTATTGCAAGGTGTACTTGTGAGGCCACATCTTCAATATCGAGGCCATCGAAGTCGCTCTGTTCCTTCGCAAAGTCATACAGGGCACGTTTGGCCTGCGAATCACGAATCGGTACCGGATAGTTTTCGGTCTCCTCCGGGCTGTGGATACGACGAGCCAGTTCAGTCACCTGCCGCAAGTACTCGGCATACGACAATGCCCCAAGGCGACGCTCTCCGATGAGCCTCTTCAACAATTCAGACATCTTGCCGTAGTAGGTCTGGTTCATCGGCATCTTGCGGATAATTTCGCTGATCAGGTTCGCATCGATGATCTCGGCCTTGGCATTGTCGTCACCCGTGACCCCGCCCAAGATTTGGTCGATCGGAGTGGTTGAAGCATTGTCCAGCAGCAGCTCCACCAAAGGCGTGTCATCAAGTTTCGAGACAACCGTACTGTCTCGAGCAGTAACGTAGGTGTCCAAGATGAAACGCATATCTTCCTGGTAACTGCGCAGATCGATCCAGTCTTGTGCAGCCAGCATGACCGCGTCCTTTAACTGGTTGTAGTTGTGGACGTCTGTGCGGATCTTTGCCACGTCCGCATCGGTGTAGTTGAAGTCCGTAACGAGGCGATCGGCGCAATCTGCGAACGAACGTGTGAACGCCGACACCAACCCGTAGAACGTGTTGCGCTTGCGCGAATCGGCGTCAGCCTCATCCTCTGCAGCGGGAGGTTCGCAGAAGAAGCGGATGTGAGATGCATCATCGTGGGGCGCGGGAACCTCAGACAGTAGTTGGTGCAGCGAGTCACGAGCTCCCTCCATCTTGGCTTTCGCTTCAAGGGCACGCTGTTTGATGAGACCCTCGACGTCCTCCTTGTTGTACCCTTCGAAAGCCTCACTGGTGTAGTCAGTGAACGCGGACTGCACTGAGCGGAAGAGATCCTTGTAGTCGACGATGTAGCCGTAGTCCTTCGACGGGTCGTCGGGACGGTTCACTCGGCAAATTGCCTGGAACAAGTCGTGGTCCCGCATCGACTTGTCGATGTACAAGTAGGTGGCGCTCGGTGCGTCGAAACCGGTCAGCAGTTTGTCGACGACGATCAGTAACTTCATTTTCGCGGGCTCGTCTTTGAACAGGCGCTTGGCCTCATCCTCGAAGTCCTTGACTGTCTGGCCGCCAAGCATTCGCTCGTAGATGCGCTTCTTGTACTCGTCCTCGCTTTCCTGATCCGGGTCAGACGTGGAGGTGCGAACGGAGGCATCGGTCGGCTCGTAGGAAGTCACGACCGCGCAGCGCTTGAAGCCTGCCATCTGGAACAGCTCCCAGTACCGGCAAGCCTGGTAGATGCTGCCTGCCACCAGCATGGCAGTGCTGCGCTCGCGCTGTAGCCGCGGCTTGGTTTGCATGTCGAAGATGATGTCGTTGACGATCTTCTGCAGGCGTTCCTTCGACGAGTACAGCTTGTTCAATGTCGACCAGGATGCCTTCAGCTTGTCCTTCGCGGTCTGGGTCAACCCCGCGGTTTTCGCCTCGAACCACTGGTCGATCTTGGCTTCGCTTGACAGATCCTGATCAATGTCACGTGCTTCGTAGCGCAGGTCAAGAACCACACCGTCAGCCACGCCTTCGTTGAACTTGTAGGTGTGGATATAGGGGCCGAAGACTTCCAGCGTGGTCTTCTTGTCCTTCTTCAACAAGGGTGTGCCGGTGAATCCGATAAGGGTTGCTCCCGGCATGAGCTGGCGGACAGCTTCGTGGAGCTTGCCGGAGTTGGTGCGGTGCGCCTCGTCGATGAACGCAACGATGTGTCCCTCGGCCTCGTAGTCCGCAGGGAGGTTGTCCAACAGCTCCTTCCGGTAGGAGTCAATGTCGGAGTCCTTGCCTGCGTTGTGACCATACTTGTGGATCAGCGAGCACACCACGCGATCGTCTGACTTGTTCAGGATCGCTCGCAGGTCAGCGCCACTTTTTGCTCGACGGATCGTCTCATCGATGTCGACAAACAAGTCGCGGATCTGCTTGTCCAACTCGTCCCGGTCGGTGATGATCACCACGCGTGAATCATCGATATGCTCGATAATCCATTTGGCCAGCCAAGCCATGATCAGCGACTTTCCGGACCCTTGGGTGTTCCAGATGATGCCACCCTCACCACGCTCGACGAAGGGACGGGCAGCGAGATTGGCGAACAGCTGGTTAGGCCTGGGCACCTTCTTGATCCCGGCATCGAAGATCACGAAGTCGTGGATGATCTGCAGCAGGCGCCGTTTTTCGCACAGCGAGATCACACCCTGCCGCAGCGGGTTCTTGGTCTGATCCCGCAGACGACGAACCTCAACCGAGACCGGGTCCAGAGCCTTCGGGTCTTCACGCCACTGGAGGAAGAACTTCTCCGGAGTCTCGATCGTCCCGTAGTAGAGCCCTTGGGTCTCGTTACCCGCGAACAGCAGCTGCTGGGTGGTGAAGAATCCAGAAATGTACTCGGGCTTCTGGTTCGTGATCAACTGGCGGATGCCCTGGGACGCTTCGACGCACGACTTCTTCAACTCGAACATGCCCACGGCGATCCCGTTGACGTACAGCACGATGTCTGGCCGCTTGGACTTCTTGCCGGTGGTGTAGCGAACCGTGACCTCCTCTGCCACAGCGAACTTATTCAGCTCAGGGTGTTCCCAGTCGATGTAGTGGAGCCGCTTCTTTTCCTTCCGGCCAGGCTCGCTGTAAGTGATCCCGTAGCGCAACAGCGAATAGACCTTCTTGTTCAACTCGTAGAGCGAGGTGACCCGGTCTTCGGTCAGATCCCGAAGCTCCTTGACGGCCTTCACCACGCCCGACTTCGGGTAGCCCCGGCTGTACAAGTAGGACGTCAGGCGCTCCTCATCGACCGGCTTGTTGAACAGGTCATGCAGGTTCCCGATGTACTCGTAGCCCAGATCGTTGACCAAACAGTCTTTGATCAAGCGCTTCTGGGTCTCAAACTCGCTACTCACAACGACGCTCATGCTGCCTCTTCCTCCAAAGGCAGGCGCACCCGCCCAGTCAACAAATCGTCCATCGCGCCAAGCTTCAACCGTTCCACCTTCGCCCGCTCCTCGGCAAGCAGACGAATCTCCTCATCCATGCCAGACAACACCTCAGCGATCGCACGCTGCTCATCAACTTCTGGCACCTCAAAACTCTCGGTTTTCAGCAGACTCCAGTCCGCTCTTGGCATCTTTGTGCCCATTGTCTTGCCTGCCGCGTCCAAAAAGCGTTGCGTGCGAACAAGGTGGAACAGGAATCTGGGATCTATGCCGTCCTTTGCAGCCAACGCCCAGATCTCGCCACTCCTCAGCCCAGAACAGGTAGCTAGCCAGTACTTCTTTAAGTACGGTCGTAATCTGCCAAAGAGAACGTCGCCGGGGCGAAATATAAATGAGGCCGCAGTTCGCACACTGGTGTCTCCGACCACTTGTCCCTCGCCAGGCAAGAGATTCTCTAGCTCCACGTCCATGTCCATCGGGTCACCCGTGGATGATTCACGGCGGGAGTGGGCTATCTCATCGAGTGACCTAACCGCCCAGGGCATGTTGTATCCATCGAGCCTGAGGTCACGTGACATTAAGCCTTCGAGTGCGCCGTCGCGGACGGCCTTCTTCTTCCTGATCAACTCATCCAAGTTCGCCAGATGCTCATCAAACCCCGACAGCACCTCGGCAATCGCACGCTGCTCAGCTTCTCCGGGGGCAACTGTTTGGATTGATGCAAGACGCCCCGCATTCAAATGCACGATCGCATTCCCTTGGGCAATGGAGGCAACTTGATTAACCAAGGTGTGATTTAGCTGGTAACTTATAAATCTCCCACTTGCGCCCGGCTTTGGCCTGGCGATTATAATGTCCCCACCAATGCCTACGTCGGCAATCGTTACGCAGGTGGCTTTCGCCATTTCCTCGGGGGTCTCGCCAGAGGAAGGGAGAAGAACATCTTCTTCCTTCGATAGGGTCAACTCATGGAGTACTGCGGAGCAGCGCGAGTGAATGCGATTCGTAACCTCGCCATATCTCGTATATAGCTCGCCGTATAGAACACACGGAATGCCAGATTCGGCTAAATCCATTTTGGAGAGTGTGCCGCCCTTGTGAAAGCTGACCAGTTCACTCAGTGAAACATGTCGCCAGGAATTCAACACATTCACCATGTGTAGCCCATCCTTTCCAGGCTGCGCATCACGTTGGTGCGCGAACGCTCGACGGCGTCCTCGATCGCGGGGAGGGTGCGTTCGTATCGTCGGGCGATGTCGGTGATGCGGGTCGCGTAGGCGTTGACCTGCTGGTCGAAGATGTCGGAGATCTCCGATTGCAGGTGTGGGAGCCATTTGCGGTCGAACAGCAGGTGCTTGATCTCGTCCTCAGTGAGCTTGCCGTACTGGGCGAGCACCTTCTGGTCGAGTTCGTCACGGGCTGCCCTGACCTGCTTCTTCACCGCCTTGAGGCGATCGAGTTTGTCGCGGTAGTTGGCCAGGGCTGCGTGCTCGTCACGGTAGGCCTCTGGCACGGGAGCCGTAGCTGCCAATTGCTGGCGAGCAGCAGCCAGCTTCGTCTTGATCGGCTTGCCGCTCTTGCCGTACAGATCCAGTGCGGCAATGTCAGGGTGTTGTTCGAGGAGCCAGTTGACGCGGATCGTGTTCTTCTGCACGAACTTGTCGATCAGCTCGTCCAGGACGTCAAGTTGCGGCGACTTCTTCATGTCGTCGAGTGCCTTGAGCCTGGCGTTGAGTTCCTTCTCCACGACCTTGCCGGTGGAGCTGAGGACTTCGGCGAACGGGTTGTCTTCTTCGGGCTGCTCCTCCAGGAGGGTCTCCAAGTCAGCTTCGATGCTGAGCAGTGTGCGGTCAAGCCCGGCGAGCTGTGCCTGTTCCTGCGGGAAGTACTCGGCCTCGATGATGGTGGCGGGGATCAGCAGACCCTCAAACCCTTTGACCTGCCCGGTGTCGGTCGTCTGCCCGTCCTCGGTCTTCTTCTGCTTGTAGGCGTACTCCACTTCACGGCCAGCCTCAAAACCGGAAGCCTTGATGATGTACACATCGTCCTGGAGGCGGGCGTTCCAGTAGTTCATGAGGACGTCGAACGCATCGTACGGATCAAGTACCTTCGCGTCAGCGTAGTGACCCAGTAGTTCCTCGCCAACCTCGCGGATCATCAGCCGAGGGTGGGTATCGCTGTTCACGCCAAGCAGGGCGGGCTTGGCGCACGCGTCAGCCCAGGAAGCCAGCATGTTGCTGACCTCGACGGTCTTTTGTGCGGTAAGCATCTCGTCTGCCGTGATCTGTGCTGCCAGTTCGTCTGGGGTATGTGGCAGCGCGAACCGACCTGAGTCTTGTTGAGTGAACAGTCGTTTTTTCAGGTTTGGTGCGACCTGCCAGAGCGCGGCCAGGGAATCGAGGTCTCCAGCCGGGATGCCGCCTTGCAGATGTGCGGCAATATCCTGTGGTAGCTCGGTGCTGGCGCGTTGAATGTAGCGAGGGACGTTGAGGTTGCCGTCGTTGTCTTCGAGAATCTCGTCGTAGCCGACCATCCGGGAGTAGCCGTCGACTTCGAGTCGCTGGTTGAAGGTCAGGACGATGCGCTCGATGTCCTGCTCGCGCAGGCGATTCTTGTTGCCGTCCTTCTTGAACCCTTGGCTGGCATCGATCATGAAGATGCCTTCATGATCGACGGCGTTCTCCTTGTCGATCACGACAATGCAAGCCGGGATGCCGGTGCCGTAGAAGAGGTTTGCTGGCAGGCTCACGATCCCAGTGATGTACTTGCGAGCCAGCACCTGCTTGCGGATCGTCTCTTCCGCGTTGCCCCGGAACAAGATGCCGTGCGGCATGATGATTGCGGCCTTGCCCTCCTCGGTCAAGGACTTCAGCACATGCAAGAACCACGCCCAGTCGCCGTTCTTCTCCGGGGGAATCCCGTAGCCGTCAAATCGGCGATAGGCATCGTTGGCCGGGGAGATGCCATCCGACCACGACTTATCGGAGAACGGCGGGTTCATCACGATGAAGTCGAACTTCGTGAGCTGCCCGTAGTCGTCCGTGAACTGCGGCGATGTCAGCGTCGAGTGTGTCTTGATCACGCCGGTGCCCTTTTGGTGGAGCACCAGGTTCATCTTCGCCAAGCCCGCCGTCGAGTTGTCCTTCTCCTGACCGTAGATCGACACGATCGAGTTACCTTGGCGATTCACCGGCGTCTCGTCGGCGGCACGAATCAACAGGGAACCGCTGCCGGCCGCTGGATCGTACAGCGTCCACGAGCGGCCGTGTAGGCGCGGCTGGATGCGCGAAATGCCAACCAACCTGGCCATGATCCGACTCACTTCGGAGGGAGTGTAAAACTGGCCTTTGCTCTTGCCGGACTCCTGGGCGAACCTCATCATGAAGTACTCGTAGGCGTCGCCGATGATGTCGTCGCCGCTGGCACGGTTGGTTTTGAAATCAATCGCCGGGTTCTCGAAAATCGCGATCAGACCCGTGACCTTGTCCACCAGCTCCTTGCCGCGTCCCAGCTCGTCTTCGTTATTGAACGAGACCTCCGGCAGTGAACCTTGGAGTTCGTTTTCCTCCAGGAACGCGGAGAGGATTTTGTCGACGCGCTCACCGATGTCTTTCTTGCCCTTGGCGGCGATCAGGTCATCGAAGGACGCGCCTTCTTCGACGGTGAAATCGGCGTACCGCTGTCCTTTGTACCGATCCGAGACGTACTTGAAGAACAGCAGAGTGAGCACATAGTCCTTGTAACGCGCAGGCTCCACGCCGCCACGAAGCTTGTTCGCGGCCCCCCACAGTAAGGAATATAGCTCTGTCTTTTTCACTGCCATCCAAAATCCCTCGTCGAAAATCCTCAGTACTCGGTGATGTCGATACCGGCCTTCATGAGCCGTTCGTAGCGTTCAATCGACATTAGCACAGCCAACGGCCTGCCGTTCTTCAACACGAACGCGGCCTCGTCGTTCTCGGACAGCTTCGTGATGATTCGGAGTGGCCGGGCCCCTCGTCGACCTGCGCGTGCGACGCGATCAGCCGGGCGAACAACTTCGCGGACAGCGCATCCGCTTTCTGTGCGGCGATCACGATCGCCCCCGGGTCGGTCATTCCCTTGATCGAGGCGCACTCGGCGTCGATCCGGCTCAGCGCTGCCTCGCGGGCAGCCGGGTCCGCCTGCCCGAACTCGTCGGACGCGGTGACCTCGGCGCGCGCCCCCTCGAACGCGTGCAGTGCCTCCGAGCGCCGCTCCTCGACGAAGACACGGCGCGCCCGGTCCACCCGCTTCCGCAGAGGAGCCACCTCGTCCGTGCGGTTGTACAGGTGCTCGTCGCTGACCAGGGCCCGCAGTTCCTCAATGGCGCGCCGCCCGTCCTCGCCCACGCCATCCCCGTATGCGGCCAAGGAGTCGGCCGCGCGCACGGCGTCCTCAACGGCGGGCATGTGGCGCGTGAGGAACTCCTGGAGCGGCTCCAGGAAGTCGGAACGGATCTCCACCACGTCGTCGAAAACCGCCTGAACACTGGGCGCCAAGTACGCCTCCGCGCCCAGCGGCCCGGCGCCAACCGCCTCCAACGCGGCCTCCGCCTCGTCGATCTCCCCGCCGAAGTCGAACGGCGTACGACGCGCCCGGTCCAGGACCGCGCGCCACCCCTGCACAGCGTCGTCGACGGCGACGGCCCGCGCGTTGTCGTCGTCCAAGCGCCCGTCGGACAGGACGAACTCCTTCGCGAAAGCGCGGAAACGCGCCAACGCCCGCTGGTCCACCTGCCTCTTCGGCTCCAGGAGGATGCGGGATCGCTCCTGGGAGACGCGCAACCCCGACGACAACTCCGTGCGCGTCAATGGGCGTTCGTTGAGTTTGGCGTCCACAAGGCCGCGGCGTATCGCTGTCGCCACGATCGCGAGCACCGGGTTCTGCCCCCACCCGAAGGGGGCGGCGCGGAAGTGGTCCACGGCGTCCCGCACGAAAACGCTGCGCCCCTCCAGCTCGCGCGACTGCTTCACCCACTGCGCGAACTGGTCCGCCAGAGGGTTCGCCGCCTGCAGGCCCCCCTCGGGCAGCAGCCCCTCGTCCTCGTCGCGCAAGAACCGGTCGACGTCGCCCTCCTTCAACTTCGCCAAAGGCAGGGCGTCCCCCATCCGGTGGTAGACCCGCCCCACCACCACGCCCATTCCCTTGTTCACCGCTTCGGCGGGCGGCATCGAGGCCGGGACCTCCACCTCGGAGCCGTCGGTGAAGAACCGCGCGCCCTTGAAAGACATCCTCACCGCGGCCTTGATCCGCTCGTCGCGCTCGTTGTTCTGCTCGCCGTAGGTCTGGATCAACCGCTTGCGCCCGCTCGGCGCCGAGGAGCCAGTGGCCCCGCGCACGTACCTCTCGGTCCGCAGGTACATGTAGACCTCTTCAACGGTCTCATCGCTCAACGCCAGCACCACCGTCAGCGTGTCCTGCCCGCCCGTCGAGCGGATGCGCGCCGCCTCCGCGTCGACTTGCGACAACGGGGTCACGCAATTGAGGACGAGGGACTCCGTGGAAGCGGGCCTCATACAGTCCATGATCGTTGTGATCCGCAGGTCCAGGTCCGTGTCCGGGTGCCGGTACGAGGCGGCCGCATTGCCCAGGACCGCGCGCACCGACCGCATCAGGTGGCCCGTCACCTCGCCCTCCGACACAGGCATCCGGCCGATCTGCTGCTTCACCTCCTTCTCCTCGTCGGTCATGTACGTGTACGTGCCCTCAGGGAGCTTCTGCACGAAGTACTGGCCGACCAGGGCGTCCAACGACCGCTTGACGCGGGCCTCCAGGGCGGTCGCGTCCTGCCCCAGGTCGCGGCGCAGCAGCACCACCAGGTTCGACGGCGCGCACGGGAAGTCCTTCACGTAGCGCGCCAGGAGCAGGGCCTTCAGAACGGAAATGGTGAAGGGGTCGGAGGTCAGCGAGTTCGCCTGCGCGCGGTGCAGGTTCTCCTTCACATCCGACTTCAGCATCGCGGCGATGCCGTCGTAGAACTGGTCGAAGGACGCGATGGTCCCGATCGGGCGCTCCTGCAGGTCCTGCGCGATCTGCTGGCACACCCCCAGCAGTGAGCGCGCCCCCACCGACGAGTGCCGGCCCGTGAACAGCCCCGACTCGGACATGCCGATCATCATCTGCGAGAACATGTCGAACTGGTAGTCCACGAACGGGTACTTCGCGATGAACGCCTCCTCGTCCGCGTAGTTCGAATACGCCTTCTGCCACGCCGGGAACGTGAACATCGAGGCGAAGCCCGCGCCGGAGCGCGACCACTGCCCCTCCAGCGCGGCGCGCCCCGCATCGCTCTTGGCCAGAAGGCGCCGCGCGATCACCTGCTCGACCTCCTGGGTCGACAAGTTGATCTGCGTGGTGAAACGCCCCTGGATCTTCGAGAAGTCGTTCCCCTGCTGCTCCCCGAGGCCGCCGATGACGTCATCGAGCTTCTCTTGCGAGGTGACGAACACCCACGCCCGTCCCGAGCACTTCGTGAACAACTGCTCGGTGATGGTCTGCAGGTTCAGCATCAGGTGGGTGTTGCGGCCGATGAACTGGCCGACCTCGTCGATGAAGAAACCGATCCGCGCACCCGGCTCCCGGGAATCCAGCCAGTGGGCGACCTCGTCGGCGAAGGCCTCCGCCGAACGGTTCAACGACGCCCGGTAGGACGCGATGGGCTTGTCCACCTCGATGCCGACCCCGGCCAGTGCCCTCGCCGTCGGCGCCTCGGCGAACACGGTTCCCGCGCGGCGGTCCTCCCACTCCCCGCCCGCGACCGCGCGGAAGCACTCCTTGAACTGGTCGAACAGGCCCCGGTCCACCAAGTCCCGCTCGAGGGCCCCCACGCCCAGATCCGCCGTGTAAAGGCCCCGCGCCTCGAAGAAGGCGCGGTAGAAGACCTCGATCATCGCCTCTGCGCGCGATGTCGCCTTGTCGTCCTTCGCGTCGATGTTGAACAGCATCGACAGCGCCGGGATCTGCTGGCTGCGCCCGATCCCGGCGATCAGCATCTCGTGGCGACGGGCCTTCTGCGTGAAAACCTCCGCGACCTGCTGGCGCGTCATCTCCCCCGAGCCGCGGACATCGCCCAGCAGGTACGACATCATTTTCAGCATGTGGGACTTGCCCGAGCCGAAGAACCCGGAGATCCACACGCCGTTCGACTGGGGCCGGGGGGCGTTCCACTCGTCCAGGATCCGGTCCAGGCCCGCGCGGATCTCCGAGGTCATCACGTACTCGTCGACCTCGGAGCGGATGTGGGCGGACTCGTCCGCCTTGATCACCCCGTCGATCGTGCGGTTGATGTCCTTGGCGTAAATGCCCGTCATGTCCATTGGCTACTCCCCGGTCCTCTCGGTCGCGCCGCCAGCGCCATCAAGAGCATAACGCTGATCCAGAAGGTCGAAAGCGCGGTAGTAGTTGTCCTCGCCCACCCGGTCGAAGAGCACCAGCGACGACGCCCGCTCCGGCGACTGGTTGTAACTGCCGGGGAAAGCCAGCACCAACGGCCTGCGCGAGGTCAAGGGCTGCAGGCAGTTGAGCAGCCTGTGCGCCCTCACGAGCGGGAACAGGTGGTGGACCCCCGTCACCAGAACGGCGCGCGCATCCGGGTCGCGCGCGATCTCGCGGTCGATGGCCGGTGCCAGGCGGGCTTCCGGGTCGATCAAACCCGTCAGGCCGTCGCGGAAATCCTGTTCGGGCATGCTCCCCTCGGCCTCGATGATCGTCTCCAAGTAGCCCGACTCCCTCCATAGGCGGTGGGCCAGGCCGAACACGTCCACCACAGTCAGCGGGTAGTGCTGGCGCACCCGGGACGTGAGGCGGCGGACCGCCTTGTCCACGCCCGGCTCCCACTCGGGCCGGTATCGCAGCACGAAATAAGGGACCTCGTTGCCCAGGCCCTCCATCTCGATGAAGCGCTCGGAGGTCATCACCTGGTAGGCGATGTCGAAGGTGTCGTCCAATGACCGCGCGTAGGTCCGCCTCATCCTGATCGCCTCATCCTGTACTGCTCCAATGCCTCGCCCTCCAACACGTCGAATTGCGCCTGTGGAACCGGGAAGGCCTCCCGCAGCGGCCACCCCCAGGGCTCCGGCGCCCCGTTCACCAGCCTCGCCACCGACGGGGGGACAAGCAGGGGCAGGGGGGCGCCCGCCCCGTCGATGAAACCCGCCTCCCGCAAACAACGCAGGAACACGCTGCGCTGCCTTTTACGATTCGCCGCCGACAGGGCCGCCAGGCTCGGTTCTGTGAGGGCTTTGAGCCGCCAGAACTCGTCGAAATCCGCTACGCGGAACGGCCGCTCCGCCAGCACCAGCGCTTCCCACACCACGTCGCGCGCGCAGTCGGCGAACAGGCGCGCCTCGCTGACGATGGCCAGCCACAGCAGCAACTCGAAACCGGGCCGCGCCTGGGCGACGTGCGCGAGCGCGTCCGGACTGAGGTGCGAGAGGTGGCGCGTCGTCGTGGTGGCCAGGCGCCTGCGGTTCTGGGAGGACTGAGTGCGCGTGAGGTTGTCGGCCACCAGGCGGTCGTTGACCGCGCGCACCGGCATCCCGTCCGCCAGGAGCCCCGCTGCCTCAACGGTCCCCGGATTGACCAGGCCGCCCACGGTTTGCGCGGAGGAGTAGGCGGGCAGCATCGTCGGCGTCATCTCCTCTGCTGTAGATAGGTACCTATCTATAGTACGGGGCTCGTGGTGTCGCCGGGGGCCAACTGGGGCGTGTCTTTACTCGGGAACCCGCGCCCAGTCCTGCCTGTGGCGGGAGTCGGCGAAAACGCTCGTCCGCTCGCGCGCCTTCGTGCTCGGCGGAGAGCCGTGGGCCGCGCGCGCGGCGCGCCTCGGGTTCAGGCGGTGGCGCGCTCCGTGCGGCGCGCCCCGAGCCCTCGAACACGGAGGGCGCGTCGAGTGCTCATCAGCATAGGCGTAAAATGTTAAATGATGTGAGCGTAAAATGTAAGCTGATATCAGCGTAAAATGTACAATCTCAGCATGTGAGGGGAGTGGGAATGCCTGCGAACACGCGGAATCTGCGGCCCGACGGCTACCGGGCTCGCGTTGTCGATGCGCGCGTGGAGAAGATGCTCCAGGCCTTCGGCGGCGTAGAGATCACGGGGCCGAAGTGGTGCGGGAAGACCTGGACGGCACTCGCCCACTCCCGCAGCGTCGACACGCTCATGGACCCCGCGACCCTCGCCGCCGCGCGCACCGACCCGGCACTTGTGCTCGAGGGCGCCGAACCCCACCTCGTCGACGAGTGGCAGGAGGTCCCCCAGATCTGGGACGCCTCGAGGAACCGGATCGACGCGAACGCGAACAGGCGCGGCCAACTCATCCTCACGGGATCCTCCGCCCCGAAGGACACGGGGGCCATCCGCCACAGCGGCACCGGGCGCATCGCGCGCGTGCGGATGAGGCCGATGGCGCTGAGCGAATCCGGTGACAGCGGGAGAGGGGTGAGCTTCTCCCGCTTGTTCGACGGCGGTTTCGAGGCGGGAGCGCGCCGCCCCACGAGCATCGCCGACATCGCGCGGTGGTGCTGCCGGGGAGGATGGCCCTCATTGATCGGCCTCGATGACGAGTTCGCCCTGGAAACTCCCGCCGAGTACATCCGCAACGTCAACGAGGTCAACGTCCCGCGGCTGGGGAAGTCCCAGGCGACCTCACTCGCCCTCATGCGCGCCCTGGCGTTCAACCTCGGGCAGGCGCCGACCCACAGGACCCTCGCCTCGGACATGGGGGAGGATGGGGATCCGGGCCCCGCCCGTCAAACGGTCACCTCCTACCTGGAGATGCTCGAGGACCTGTACATCATCGAGGGAATGCCCGGTTGGTCGCCGCAGCCCCGGGGCAAGAACAGGATCCGGGTCAAACCCAAGCGCTACTTCGTCGACCCCTCGCTGCCCGCGGCATTGATCGGGACTGATCCGGTGGCGCTGCTCCGTGACACCCAGACGCTCGGGGGACTCTTCGAGACCCTCTGTTTCAGGGACCTGAGCGTGTACCTCTCCGCGATGCCGGGCGCGGCGAACCGGATCCACTACTACCGCGACGAGAAAGGACTGGAGGTCGACTTCGTCGTCGAGCTCTCCGACGGCAGGTGGGGGGCGTTCGAGGCGAAACTCTCCGACGCGAAAGCCGATGACGCGGCCGCCGACAAGCTCATGGCCTTCCGCCAGAAGACCACGCGCAACCCGTTGGCGCAGACGCGGCCCCCGGAGTTCCTCGCCCTCCTGGTCGGCAAGGGCGACATCGCGTACAGGCGCTCCGACGGCGTGCTCGTCATCCCGGTGGCGGCGCTCGAGGCGTGAGTGCGGCCCCTGTTCGTCCGCCAGCGCGCGCCAGACAAGCGCACCACAGTGGGGGCGTAAGCCGCTCCCTGGTCCCGCCTCGTCCCGCGGTAGTGCCTGCGGCCAGCGCCCGAGGCGGGGGAGGGGAGGAGGCTCCCCGGGCCAGTGCGCGCGGCGGAGAGCGTCGGAAGCGGACCGGGCAGGGGGCCTGGGATCAGTGCGCGCCGCGCACCCGTTCCTCCATGTCGGGGGCAGGGAACCACACGATGCGGCGGCTCCGCTTGGTGCGGGCCAGGAACCCCGCCTCCTCAAGGCCGCGCAGGTCGTTGTGGGCGGTCTGGGCGGACACGCGGTGGGTGCTCTGGTGGTCGACTGCGGAAACAGAACCACTGGGGTCGCGCAGGAACGACTCGATGACGGCGATCTGCCGGTTGTTCAGCTGCGTCCCGCGCAACAGGGCCGCCGCGCGCCCCAACTCCGACGACTTCCTGGCGAGGTACTCGTGCAGGTCGGTGATGGCGCGCGAGATCACCCGCGCCTGTGCCAGCAGGAAGTGGGTGAGGTCCCCCTCGTCCTGTTCGACGCGCAGGAAACTGCGGGCGTAACGGGCGGGGGCCTGGCGCAGCAGGCGCGAGATCGACAAGAACTCGGCCAGGAAGAAACCCTGGTGGAGCATCGACCACTGGAAGACGGCGCGCGCGGTCCGGCCGTTGCCGTCCACGAAGTAGTGGTCGTACCCCATCATGAAGTGCACGATGATCGACCGGACCAGCGGGGGGACGTACTGGTCGGCGAAGTCGCCCACCCCATTGGCGAAATCGCAGAGGCGCCGCAGGCGTTCCGGCAGTTGCTCGGCGGGCGGGGGGACGTGGAGCACTTGGTCGTCCGTCTCGTCGCCGTAGATCCGGATGCGCTCCTCGCCCGGCTGCTGGATCCTGCCCGCGTCGGCGGGGTCGTCCAGGGTCCCCTCGGTGACGACGGCGTGGATGTCGAGGACCATCTGGGGAGTCAGCGCCTGGTCCTTGAGCTCGCGCACTTGTAACATCTTGCAACTTCTAATTTAGACAGAATTAGAAGTTAATGGAAGTCGGACCGCGTCCGCTGGATGCTGTGGCCCGGAAAGGCGGGGGTGGGTGGATGGAGTGACGGACGCGCGGGACGGGGCCGACACGGTCAGGGCAAGGAGAGTCCTGCGGCCCCGAGGGCTGCCCGTCCTTCTGGGACGAGGCGCACACACCGGTTGGAGTGGGTTCGCTCAATCCACGACAGCGCGAGTAGTCGAGCGCAGATCGTGGACCCGAGCCCGCCCGCCAGGTGGAACACGCGGTGGGTCGTGTCCAGGCAGGGTTTGCCCTCAAGGCGTTCTGGATGTGGGATCCCCCATGAGCGGAGCAGCTCGTCGCCGTCCTCAGTCACCTGGAGGTGCGCTGAGATGTAACCGTGCGCGCTGAGTTCCTGGAGGAGCCGGACACCGAGCTCGCCGGCAAGATGGTTGTAGCACGTTCTGCCCGCTGCGAACTCCGTGTTCGCCCGATGGGCGTTGTAGTTCTTCGGACTTGGGAAGTTGGCGCCGGCGATAGCGGCAAGGCTCTCGATGACGGACGCCACCTCCGGTCCTGCGAGGCGGACGTAGCGGTGGCGCCCTTGCCTGACTTCCCCGACGACGCCCACGGCCTTGAGCACCGCCAGATGCTCGCTCATCGTCGATTTGGACACCGAGCAGAACCCCGCCAGCTCGGTGGGGGTCCAGGCGGCTCCGTCCATTAGGGCGCCGCACACCGCTGCTCTGGTGCGATCCGCGAAAGCGCTGCTGATCTTTGAAATATCAGGCATCGCCACTGGAAGGGTTCTGAACGTCACGCTCCCGCTCCTCTCCTGAACGGTTCTAATCGTTCCACAGTTCGGTGCCCGTCGAACCGTCGCGGTCCTACCCTTCCACCATCCGCAAGCTCTTCACGGACAAGGAGTGAACACCGTGGCTGGAACGCTGCCCATCGGCTGTGCGAGCCGACTCCACTGGATGAACGCGAACCGCGGTTCTGCCCCGCTCGGCGAGGTCGCACCATGACGGATCCGCGAACGGGCCCCGATGAGCGCCGAGCGCGCAGGTCCCTGGTAGGGGCTTCAGCGGGATTCTTCGTGGTCATGCTGGACACCACGATCGTCAATGTCGCCCTGCCCTCTATCGGTGCTGGGCTCCACGCGTCCTTCCAAGGACTGCAATGGGTCGTTAACGCGTACGCCATCGCCCTGGCCGCCCTACTGCTCGGTGCAGGCGGCATGGCCGACAGGTTCGGGACACGGCGAGTGTACGAGGCCAGCCTCCTGCTGTTCGCCATCGCGTCCTTGGGATGCGCGCTCAGTCCAGAACTATGGGCTCTTCTGGCGTCTCGATTCGCGCAGGGGGTGGCCGGAGCGTCCCTGATCCCGACCAGCATGGTCCTGGCTGCCGACGGTTGCCGGACTCCTGAGGAGCGTTCCGTTGCGCTGGGTTGGTGGGGTTCTGCCGGTGGTCTCGCTGCGGCAATGGGGCCCGTCCTCGGCGGTTGCCTGGTTTCAACGCTGGGATGGCGGTGCGTCTTCTGGGTCAATGTCCCCATCTGCGTCCTGATCCGCTTGGTCCTCACTGGCAGCGGTTCGCGCCGCGCTGGCCGCAGCCGGAGGAGAGCAGCGCCATCCGATGGGGCGGGTCAAGTGCTGTCCATTCTCGCTATTGGTTTGACTTCGTTCTCCGTGATCGAACTCGGCAGCAGCTCCACACGGATCCTGGGGAGCGCGGGGTGCGCGGCGGCCGCCGCTAGCTGGTGGGCTTTCCTTCGATACGAGAGCCGGAGCGCGAAGGCGTTCCTGGAGACGGCTCTGTTCCGTGTTCCAGCTTTCGCAACGAATTGCGCGATCGGATGGATCCTGAACTTCGCATTGTTCGGAGAGCTGTTCGTGCTGTCGATGTACCTGCAGCAGGGCCTCGGGTACTCCAGCGCCCATGCCGGACTGGTGATATTCCCACAGACCTGCTCGGCGCTGATAGCCGCGCCACTCGGCGGCAGGGCGGCCGCCGCCTGGGGCGGGCGGCGGGCGACCGCCGTCGGTTTGACCGCGGGCGGGATCGGGTTCCTCGGGATCGCCCTGTTCCCCCTCACTGGATCGCAGGCCGCCCTCGCCCCGCTGAGCTTCCTGGCGAGTTTCGGAATGGCGTTCGCCATGCCCCCGGTCTCGGCGGAGGCCATCGGCAGCGTCGCAGAACGCCGAAAAGGGATGGCCAGTGGAGTCATCAACACAGCCCGGCAACTGGGAACAGTGTGCGGCACTGCGGCCATGGGAGCGGTCTACGCCATTGCCGGGGCCACGATGGGCGTTGTGGTCTCGGTCGCCATCGCGGCGTTGCTCTTCTTCGTAGGGGCGTTCGCCTCGTGGTCCGTGGGGTCTGCGGGCGCGAGCGCGAGGGGTGCGTGACGCGGTTCCTGCGGGGCGGGGGCCGCCGGACGTCCAGGAACTTCGAATTCTGCCCGAACTAGAAGTTCCTGGATGCTGTCCATGGCGGTGCCGTTTCGTTGAGCACGGCTGAAGATGATGCGCCGAATCCTTGCGGCACAAGAATCTACACGCGTAGAATCAACGCTGTCCGTCATCGGAGCACTGCGAGGAGGCAGCACATGACAACGCAGAACGAGGACCTGCAGGCCTCGGACCTGAGCTTTCGCACACCGGAGGGGCGGCGGAGCTTCTGGATCAACATCGTCTCGGTCTGGCTCGGCACCACGATGGAGTACGTCGATTTCGCGCTCTACGGGCTGGCGGCCGGCCTGGTCTTCGGAGACGTGTTCTTCCCCGAGCAAACCCCGATCATCTCCCTGCTGTCGTCCTTCGCGACCTACGCAGTGGGCTTCCTGGCCCGACCGCTCGGCGCCATCGTCCTCGGCCATGTCGGCGACCGGCACGGACGCAAGACCATCATGGTGATCACGGTAGGACTCATGGGCGTTTCGACCACCGCCCTCGGTTTGCTTCCCACGTACCACCAAGTCGGCTGGGTGGCGCCCGCGTTGCTAGTGTTCCTCCGCCTCTGCCAAGGATTCGGAGCGGGCGCGGAACTGTCGGGTGGAGCCGTCATGCTCGCGGAGTTCTCGCCGGTCAAGCACCGCGGAGTGGTGTCCTCGCTCATCGGCGTCGGTTCGAACACTGGAACGCTGCTGGCATCGAGTGTGTGGCTCCTGGTGCTGATGATCCCCAAGGACGACCTCGTGGTGTGGGGCTGGCGGATCCCCTTCCTGGTCTCGGTGCTCATCGCGCTCTTCGCCATCTTCCTGCGGCGCTCTATGCAGGAGAGCCCCGTGTTCCGCGCGTTCCAGCAGAAGAAGGCCGAAGAGCAGGAGGCGGTCGGCCGGAGTGGTCTCGACGCGAAGAAGGGCGGCTGGAAGGCGTTCTTCGTCATGCTCGGCCTGAGGATCGGGGAGAACGGCCCCTCGTACATCGCGCAGTCCTTCCTTGTCGGGTACGTCGTCAAAGCCCTTCAGATGTCGAAGTCGGTGCCCACCACCGCGGTGATGGTCGCATCGGTGCTGGGGTTCGCGATCATCCCCTTGTCGGGCTGGCTCTCCGACAGGTTCGGGCGCCGTATCACCTACCGGGTGTTCTGCGCCCTTCTGGTCGCGTACGCGTTCCCCGCGTTCGCCTTGCTCGAGACTCGTGATCCTTGGGTGGTGGGAACGGTCATCGTCGTCGGCATGGGATTGGGATCCCTCGGCATTTTCGGCGTCCAAGCCGCGTACGGAGTGGAACTGTTCGGAGTGCAGCACCGCTACTCGCGCATGGCCGTCGCGAAAGAACTCGGATCGATTCTCTCCGGTGGAACAGCGCCCATGGTCGCATCCGCTCTGCTCGCGGCCTTCGACTCGTGGATCCCCCTGGCGGCGTACTTCGCCGCCACGGCTCTCATCGGCTTCGCCACGACCTTCGTCGCCCCGGAGACGAGGGGGCGCGACCTCGCCCTGATGGAGGACGCGATTTGACCGCCGAGCGCCTGCGCCCTTGGACGCGACGGACCTAGACTGGGACCACGATGAGCAGAAAACCCACCCGTGACGACGTCGCCCGGCTGGCTGGGACTTCCACGGCCGTGGTCAGCTACGTTGTCAACGGCGGCCCCAGGCGCGTGCGCGAGGAGACGCGGCAGCGCGTTCTCCGGGCGATCGGGGAACTCGGGTACCGGCCCAACGCCCTCGCCAAATCCCTTTCCCATGGGCGCACGGACCTTTACGCGCTTCTAGTCCCCGACTTGGCGAACCCTTACCTCGCGGCACTCGCCCAGGCCCTCGAGCACGAGTTCTTCGCGCGCGGGAAAGTGCTCCTGGTCGGCGACTCCCACGACGACCCCGACAGGGAGACTCTGATCCTCGAGGCGTTCCTGCGCCAGCAGATCGCGGGCCTGGTTTGGTACGGGGTGAACCAGCCGCTCCCCCTCGACCTGCTGGAGGAGTCGCACGTTCCTGCGGTCCTGCTCAATCAGCCGACCGGTCCACCGCAGAACGGTTCCCGCGCCGTCGGCCTCTCCGGTCGACCGGGGATATGGTCGGTGAGCGCCGACGAGCGCCTCGAGGGGCGCCTCGCCACCGAGCACCTCGTCGACCACGGGCGCAGGACGATCGCCATCGTCGCGGGTCCGAACGGTCGCCGTAATGCGCGCGAACGGGTCCGTGGGTGGGAGAAGGCGCTCCGCCGCGCCGACTTGCCCTCCTCCGCGCCCATCCACGTCCCCTTCACCCGTGAAGGCGGCCGGGCCAGCGTCGATCACGTGCTGGAACTGGGGGCGGACGCAGTCGTCGCCTCCAACGAGATGCAGGCGATCGGGTTGCTCAACGGCCTTCACCTGCGCGGCGTGAGAGTCCCGGAAGACGTCGCCGTCATCGGCATCAACGGCACGCCCCTCGCTGAGTACGCCTCCCCGTCGCTGTCGATGGTGGAAATGCCCGCCCCCGCCGTTGCCGACCGCATCGCACGCGCTTTGAACGGCGAGGGGGACGCCGGGGGCGCCGCCATCGCCCCGTACGTGGTCGCCCGGGCCAGTTGCGGATGCGGAGACGTATCGGAACGGATTGAAGATGGCGCCCCGTAGAATCATCCTCGACTGCGATCCCGGTAACGGCGTTCCGGGGGCGAACGTCGATGACGCCCTCGCGCTGGCCTACGCCCTCCGATCGCCCCTGGTCGACGTGGGGGCCGTGTGGACGGTATTCGGTAACACGCCGCCCGATCTGGGTTACCGCTGCGCGTCCGAGGTGATCCGTGTCGTCGGGGCTGGAGGCAGTGGGGCGGGCGGGGGCCCATCCTCATCGCCGGTGCTGCGCTGCGGCCCGTTCCAGCCGGCATCGGGCGATCCCCAGCGCTGGCTCCGGCAAAGGCGTGAGTTCGCCTCGTCCCCAGCCGGGCTCGCCGCGTGGGGGCGGCGACCGGAGCGGGCCTCCGTCCGGGAGGAGGCGGACGGGGACGCGGCCGGGGAGGTCCCGCCTGCCCGTCTGGACGACCTCGTCGACGACTTGCGCTGTCCGGAGCAGACCACGCTCGTGGGGATCGGCCCCCTGACCAATATCGCACGTGTGCTGACTGGGTGGGGCGCGGCGCCGGGGCGCGTCGACCGCATCGTCGTCATGGGAGGGGCGTTGGCTTTCGGCACGATGGTGGACACGAATTTCGCGGTCGACCCGCGCGCCGCCCGGGTCGTCGTCCGCTTCGGAATCCCCGTCACGATCGTTCCCCTGGACACGACCCGCACGACGTGCCTGACTCGTGACCGCTGGCGGGCGATCATCCGGCGTGCGGCGGTGAAGGGGCCGATGGCTGTCGCCGCGGCCTCCGCCTTCGACGCGTGGGTCAGTCCCTGGTTGTCCTTCTCGGAGGCGACGCGCCCAGTCGATGGGATGTGGGTGCATGACCTGGTCGCCCTGGTCGCCCTCGCGCATCCGGAGTTGGTGGACTCCAGTCGGCACCGGGTCGATGTGCGCGATGACGGGAAGCTCGTCGAGTGCCCCGATGGAGTCCCGGTCGACATCGTCGAGGCTGTCGACAATGAGGCGATGATCTCCCTTTGGGAGCGCACGGTGTTCGATGCGGGTACCGCCGCGCCGCCGCCATGACCGCCCCGGCCCCGCTGCCGCCGGGTCCTGCTGCCGTAGAGTCCCGCTGGACTTGCGGTATGATCTGCGCCATACTTTGGTAGCGTTAACGATGCTGTTCGAGTCGGTATGTTCGGAAACTATCGTTCCGGCGCCGATCGGGGAGGGCGCGAACCGTTGGAATCCCAACGGAGAATGCGTCCACGACGGATGGGAGGACGTCCACCGCCAAAGTCTGAATATCCTATTGTCATGACCTGGTAACACGTGCTACCTTCCAACAGTCACGTTCAACGACGAATCGCGGCCGACCAGGCGCCGGAGCACCACGATGCCACCGGTGCCGAACCCGCTGCGTTCCCCCACCGAGAGGAACCACAATGCGTCCCCACACCCCCCGCCCCGCCCGAGTGGCCGCACTGGCCGCCGTGGCGCTGCTGGCGCCCCTCGCCATCACCGCCTGCTCCTCGGGAACCGCCCAGTCCGGCTCGGGCGGCGCCCAAACCACCCAGATGTACACGTGGGTCTCCACCGAGAACGACCGCGCCCAGTGGCAGGCGTTCGTCGATGCCGCCAAGGAGAAGGACCCCAACTTCACCCTCACCTTCGACGGCCCCTCCTTCAACGACTACTGGACCAAGGTGAAGACCCGCATGGTCGCCTCCGACGCGCCCTGCATCCTCACCACCCAGGCCGCCCGCGCCCAGGAGCTCTCCGGCATCCTCGAGCCCCTCGACGAGTACATGAAGGAGGCCGGCATCCAGGCCGGCGACTACAACGCCGCCATGATGCAGGGCATGACCGTCGACGGCCACGTCCTGGCCCTGCCCTACGACGCCGAGCCCGACGTCCTCTTCTACAACAAGGCGTCCTTCAAAGCGGCCGGCCTGGACGAGCCCACCACCGCCTACACCACCGAGCAGTTCCTCAGCGACGCCAAGGCCCTCACCGGTGACGGCAAGTACGGCCTGGCCGTCAAGGCCTCCCTGATGGCCAACGCGGCCGGCGACTTCGCCATCGCCTTCGGCGGCGACGTCTCGCGCGACGGACAGGTCACCATCACCGAGCAGAAGTTCGTCGACGGCATGCAATTCGCCTTCGACCTGGTCGCCAAGGAGGGCGTCGCCGCCGCCCCCAACGCCGCCGACGCCGACGGGCCCTCACAGGGCGCCTTCCAGAACGGCACCGCCGCCATGATCGTCGACGGCCCCTGGATGTACGGCACCTTCGAGAAGGCCCTCGGCGAGGACCTCGGCGTCGCGGTCCTGCCCACGCCCACCGGCCAGCCCCGCGCCGTCATCCAGGGCTCCGGCTTCGGCATCTCCAAGAGCTGCCCCGACAAGAAGGCCGCCTTCAACGTCCTCAAGCAGCTGGTCACCCCCGAGGTCATCGGCGCGGTCGCCGAGAAGCAGGGGACCGTCCCCTCCGTCGAGTCCGCCCTGGACAAGTGGGCGGCCAACAAGCCCGAGGGCAACGTCGCCGCCGTCAAGGCCCTCCTGGAGAACGGCACGCCCCTGGTGACCACCAACACGTGGAACCAGATCAACACCTCCTTCGAGCAGTACTCGCCCGAAGGATTCCGCGGAACGCGCACAGCGGCCGACATCCTGGGCGACCTCGCCAAGACCGCCGGCTGACACCACACGACCGACGAGGCGGGGGCCCTGATCCCCACGGCCCCCGCCTCGCAGTCCAGGGCGCACCGCCCGGCCACCGCGCTGGCCGCCCGGCCCTCCGGTGCCAGCGCCCCACGGCCGCCGCCCCAACGCGGCCCGGCCCCCGCCTCGTACCCCACCCGTAAGGACAACAATGAGTACCGCTGCCGCTACTCAGGCACCCCCCAAGCGCGCGCGCAAACGGGGCGACGGCCTCCGCGCGCTCGCCTACCTCGCCCCGGGGATGAGCGGCTTCCTGCTGTTCATCCTCATCCCCCTGGTCGCCTCCCTGGTCATCTCCTTCTTCGACTGGTCCCTTTTCGGCCAGGCGAAATTCGTGGGAGCCGGCAACTACCAACGCATGCTCAGCGGCGAGGACCCCGCCTTCTGGACGATCCTGCGCAACACCGTCGTCTTCGCCATCAGCTACACCATCCTCAACCTGGTGATCTCGCTCGGGCTGTCCTACTGGCTCCAGCACCTGTCCGACTTCTGGTCGCGCCTGCTGCGCGTCATCTTCTTCATCCCCGTCGTCACGCCCATGGCGGGCAACGCCCTCATCTGGAGGCTGCTGCTCGACGACCAGGGGGTCGTCAACTCCGCCCTCGGCAAAGCCGGCCTCGGCCCCGTGCCGTGGCTCAACCACCCGGTGCTCGCCATGGGCTCCCTGCTCATGATGAGCCTGTGGCAGGGCCTGGGCTACAACATCGTCGTCCTCACCGCCGGGCTCAACGGCCTCAACACCTCCGTGCTCGAGGCCGCCAAGATCGACGGCACCACCGGCTGGCAGCGCTTCTTCAAAGTCGTCTTCCCGATGATCTCCCCGACCGTGTTCTTCTGCACCATCATGACCGTCATCGGCGCCTTCAAAGTCTTCGCCCAGCCCTACATGCTCACCAAGGGCGGCCCCGGCGAGGCCACCAACACCATCGTGCTCGCCCTGTACCGCAACGGCTTCTCCTTCGACAAGCTCGGGTACGCCTCGGCGATGGCGTGGATCCTCTTCGTCATCGTCATGGTCCTCACCGCCCTCCAATTCAGCCAGCAGAAGAAATGGGTGAACTACGATGCCTGAGACCCCCGCAGCCAAGCGCAAGCCGCTGTCCCGCAGGATCGGCCGGGCCGCGTCTGCGGTGGCCATGGCCGTCATCGCCGTCGCCTTCCTCTTCCCCTTCGCGTGGATGATCGCGACCTCGCTCAAACCCACCACCGAGGTCTTCACCTCGGGCATCTCGCCCGTGGGCAGCGAAGTCGCCTGGTCGAACTACTCCTCGGCCCTCACCACCATCCCCTTCGGGCGCGTCATCCTCAACTCCTTCATCGTCTCCCTGGTGGGGTCGCTGCTGGTCATGACCGTGTCCGTCCTGTCCGCCTACGCCTTCGCGCGCCTGAGGTTCAAGTTCCGCGACCACCTCTTCCTGCTCTTCCTGGGCACGCTCGTGCTGCCCCAGGAGGTCCTCGTCATCCCCCTGTACATCGGGATGCAGCGCATGGGCCTGATCAACTCCTACTTCGCGCTCATCGTGCCCTTCGCCTTCGGGGCGTTCGGCGCCTTCCTGATCCGCCAGTTCCTCATGAGCCTGCCCCACGAGTTCGAGGAGGCCGCGCGCATCGACGGGTGCGGGGACTTCCAGATCCTCACCCGCATCCTGCTGCCGCTGCTCAAAGCCCCGATCCTGGTGGTCGGCGTCTTCGCCTTCATCGACTACTGGTCGACCTTCCTGTGGCCGCTCATCGCCATCAACGACCGCAATATGGCCACCATCCCCCTGGGCCTGCAGATGTTCTCCGGCGAGCGGGGGACCGACTGGGGGCCCATGATGGCCGCCGTCGCCATGACGACGATCCCCTCGATCATCATCGTCGTCTTCTTGCAGAAACAACTCGAAAAAGGCGTCGCACTGGGCGCGTTCGGGGGCCGCTGACATGGACCCGCGACCCACTCCCGCCCCGCGCGCCCGGACCTGGGAGGACCTGCGCCGCCCCACCCCGCAGTGGTACCGCGACGCCCCCCTGGGGTTCTTCGTCCACTGGGGCCCCTACTCGGTGCCCGCGTGGGCCGAGGACCACGGGGAGCTCGGCGCCGAGGACGACTGGAGGGCCTGGTTCACCCACAACTCCTACGCCGAGTGGTACTACAACACCATCCGCATCCCCGGCTCGCCCGCCGCCGAGCGCCACCGCAGCCTCTACGGATCCCTCGACTACGAGGCGTTCCTCGATATGTGGGACCCCAGCGCCTTCGACCCCGCCTCGTGGGCGGGCCTGTTCAAACGGGCAGGCGGGCACTACGCGGTGCTCACCACCAAGCACCACGACGGCGTCGCCCTGTGGGACGCCCCCGGGACCGGCAGCCGCAACACCGTCCGGCGCGGGCCGAGGCGCGACCTCGTCGCCGCCTTCGCCGACGCTGTGCGCGGCGCGGGCCTGCGCGTGGGCCTGTACTACTCCGGCGGCCTCGACTGGCACTACCGGCCCCACCCGCCCATCCTCTCCGAACAGGACTGCAAGGACGTGTGCCGCCCCAAGGACGCCGACTACGCGCGCTACTGCTACGAGCACGCCCACGACCTCATCGACCGCTACCGCCCCGACGTCTTGTGGAACGACATCGACTGGCCCGACGAGGGCAAGGACTTCGGCGAGCACGGGCTGGGCCGCCTGCTGGAGCACTTCTACACCACGCGCCCCGAGGGCGTCACCAACGACCGCTACGGCGGGGTCCACGCCGACTTCCTCACCTCCGAGTACCAGCACATGGGCGAGGCGGAGGGCGGCGCCGTGTGGGAGAACTGCCGGGGCGTGGGCCTGTCCTTCGGGTACAACCGCGCCGAGGGCCCCGACCAGTACCTCAGCGCCGCCGCCGCACTGCGCCACCTCATCGACGTGGTCTCCCGGGGCGGGCGCCTGCTGCTCAACGTCGGGCCCCGCGCGGACGGCTCCCTGCCGGACCAACAGGTCGAGTGCCTGGAGGGCATGGCCGCGTGGATGGGCCGCCACCGCGACGAGTTGATCGCCACCACCCCCCTCGGCCAGGTGGAGGTCCTCGACGCGGCGGAAGGCGCCTCGTCCGGGGCGCCCGACGGCCACTCCTCGGGGGCCGGGTGGGCGCGCGTCCTCGCCCGCACCGGCTGCGCCGCCCTCTTCGTCGACCCGTCGGTGCGCAGCGTCGGCGCGCTGCCCCCGGGCTACGACTGGGCGCGCGCCACCATGGCCGGGGGCCGCGCCCGCCACGACGGGCGCGGGGTCCTGGACATCGAGGCGCCCGCGGGGGACGCCCCGCTGGTCGTCACCGCGCCCGCAGTCTGAGCGCGGGGAGGGGCGGCGAACCCGGCCGCTACCGCAGCGCTGCCTGATCAGGCTTCTCTGCGTGCGCACGCGGCCATTCGCCGCCGGACTCCTCCTCCAACCAGGACAGGGGGTCGTCCACCAGGCGCTGCAGCACGCGCAGGGCCGCTCCGCGCGCCGTCAGGGACTTCGACTCGCCCCACACGCGGATCATGGGCGGCACCCAAGCCGCCTGCAGGACCCGGGTCCCGAGCTCCTTCCGGGCCGGTGCCACCAGTGCCGGAGCCAGTTCGGCGACCGTCCCTCCCAGGATGACCACGGGGATGTCGGTGGCGTTGATGACCGCGGCCAGGCAGCGTCCCAGTGCGGCCCCCGCCTCGTCGAGCGCCGAGCGGGCGCGCTCCGAGACCGCCGCCTCGCGCAGTATGTCCGCAGCCCGCGCCCCCCGGTCCAGGCCCGCCCGCGAAGCGAGCGCGTACATGCCGAGGTAGGACTCCAAGCAACCGCGCGCACCGCACTTGCACATAGGGCCGTTCGGGTCGGCGCAGATGTGTCCGATCTCGCCCGACCATCCGCGCACCCCCCGAAACGGCCTGTGGTCGACGACGATGCCGGAACCGACGCCGACCTCGCCCGACACGTAAATGAAGGAAGAAGGGCCGGAGGGCGCGCCCGGCACACTGTGCGCCACTGCGAACGCCGCCAGGTCCGCCTCGTTCGCCACGACCACGGGATCCAGGCAGGAGATGGGGGCCAGCAGTTCCTCCAACGGGATGTCCCGCCACCCCAAGTTGGGCGCCAGCGCCAACGCGGTCGGCGACACCAGGCCAGGGATCCCCACGCCCGAGCCCAGGAACAGCGCCCCGGGCGGCAGACCGGCTTCGACCACGCGCCGGGCCGCCCTGGATGCCCTGCCCATCGTTTTGATGGGGTCGGAGCCGGCGAAATCCCCGAGGATGCGCTTGTGCGCCAGCACGCGCCCCGTCAAGTCCACCAACATGGTGTCCAGCGCCGAAACATTCATCTCGATGCCCAAAGCCGCCACTCGCCCCGCTGTCGGGGTGAGGCGGTTCGCCGGGCGGCCCCGCCCCGAATCGCCCACGGGGTCCAACTCCTCGACGAAACCACGCCCGATCAGGTCATCCACCAGGCGCGAGATCGTCGCCCGCGTGATCCCCGTCGACGAGGAGATGGCCGCCCGCGTGATCTCGCCCGGGTTGGCCAAGATCTGGCGGAGCACCAATGACAGGTTCGACGCTTTGAGGTTGGTCGCCCTCATTCCCTGTGTGATCCGCTCCCCGTGCGCCGCCTTGAAACACGTGTGCCCGTTTCCGGACGAGGCGGGGGCGGCGGCGTGATCGGGCATGGCAACAGGCTACCGGTAGTTGTTCGAGAAGAAGGGACTGATGGGTGCGGTGCCGTGCCGCACGGCCACTGGGGCAGGAGGGGTGGTTGAGGGCGGCGCTGTGGGCTCGTCGCGCGGCGACGGCGTGTCATCATCCCCAGGTGGGATGGGTGGCGCGGAGTTGTCCACAGGCGGAGTTGTGGCTGTTGCGGGAGGGGAGCGCGCGGCGGAAGGTAGGTGCACGAGGGCAGCAGTGAGGGAGCGCGACATGGATGTTGCAGGGATGCGGGCAGTTCGATCCGCACTCGTGCTCGCAAGGGACCTGTCGGGGCGGAGCGGCATTTCCAGACGGGCGCGTTCCGGGGAACTGCTGAGGATCTCCAGTGGCGTGTACCTCGAGGCCAAGGCCCTTGAGGGACTTGAACGGTGGCAACAGGCCGAGTCCATCTACTGCGCCAGGCTCCATGCGGTTTGCGCGAAGCGCGGGAGCGCGGTCCTTTGCGGGCAAAGCGCCGCTTTCGTCCACGGACTGCCCATGGTGGAGATGGGGGAGGTGGCCTGCTATTCGAGATCCGCCCACGGGCAATCCGTCATGCGGTTGCCAGCGGTGCGCATCCCGGGCTCCATCGTGGTCAAAGGGCTTGCCGTTCGCCCATCCAGATCGGCCCATGGCGGGCGCATCGCGGAGGCCGCTGGCCTGCGGGTGGGCGACCCGCTGGAAACCGCGCTGGAGTGCGCATTCGGAGAGCACGAGGAGACCGCATTCGTCCAGACCTGTTCCGCTCTCCACCTGTTCAGCGGATTCAGCCGGTTCAACGCCGATAGCCGCAACGGCGCTGAAATGTTGCGCCAGCACCTGCTGGAGGGAATGGCGGCGCTGCCCCTGGTCCGGAAAATGCGGGCCAACGCCCGCTGGACCCTGGAGAACGCCGACCCCGGGTGCGAGTCCCCGGGCGAGTGCCGCGTGCTGTACGCCTTGAAGCGCGCGGGGCTGGAGGGGCTGCTCACTCAGGTGGAAGTGCCCACCCCTGGGGGCGTGTTCTTCATCGACATCGCCATTCCAGGACTGGGAATAGCCATCGAGTTCGACGGACGTGTGAAGTACGGGGCCTCCGTCCGTGAGGTCCATGAATCACTGGAGGCTGAGTCGCGGCGCCAGCGGTTACTGGAATTGGCAGGGTGGACGGTGATCCGCGTGCGGTGGGGTGATCTCAAACGGATTGACGAGATCATCGCGAGGGTGGGATTGGCGATCACCGCGAGAAGGCGGTGAAAGGGAGGAGCGCCGCCGCGGGGCGTCCCTGACGGGCGTGTGCCGGTGCTCGGGGCCGATGGAACGGCGGCTCCGTGCCGACGGTGTGCCCGTTGCGCGCGTGTGCCGAAACACGCGGCAGAAGGGCGCGGCGCTGGAGTCGAAGCACGTCCAGACAGTTGGAGGCGGACGGAGCGCGAATCGACCACTCAACGACCGGGGTGTTCCAGAGGTTGTGGTCCAAAATGCGTCTGAGTCTCGAGTGGGAACGCGGGCTTGACGGCGAGTTGTTCCAAAAAGCGTCTGAGTCTCGGGAAAAACGGCGGATCCTGCCGAATTCGGGGTAACTCAGACGCATTTTGGACCAGCGCGCTGCGGCACCGCCTGGGAACTGCGAGACTCAGACGCATTTTGGACCATTTCGGCGCGGTCAGTGCTGCTGGAGCGGATCGTACTGGGTGCGGCGGAGGTTCTGGGCCCGGGAGTCCCCAGTGGGTCCCGCACGAAGGTGCGACGCTCGCCGCCTGCCCGGTGTGAGTAGTGTCCCGCATAGTGGTGTAACCGCGTGGTGGTCGGCCTGTTGATCGTGATGGGTGCGGTCGCCGTTCGGTTCTTCGAGAGAGCCCTTCGTCTTCGGTTCGATCGGGATCGTCTGCTGGCTGCTGCTCGAACCGGTAAGCCAGTGCGCCTTCTCAGAGGGTTCTGCGGGCGCGTGTGTTGAGCGGTCCGCAGCGCAGGACGCGCCACTCCGACTGCGAAGCGGAGGATGGCGCCCGTCAACGTCGTAGGGTTCCTGAGAGCCCGCAGCGGCGACGTGGTTGGGCACGGCAACAGGCTATAGGCGGTTGTTCGAAAAGTAAGGGCCCGATGGGGGGTGCCGCGCCGCGCGGCCGCCGGGGTCAGTGGGTGTGAGCGGGATCCCTTGACGCGGCCCCCTTTCCCGGTTTAAGTTTAGTTCCGTAACAAAACAGTGACGGCCCCTCCCCGCGGATGCCCGGACGGGCCGGCCTCCTGTGAACACCGCCGTTCCCGAAAGGACACACACATGACACGCCAGCCCCGCCCCGAGGACAAGTTCTCATTCGGCCTGTGGACCGTCGGCTGGAACGCCGTCGATCCCTTCGGAACCGCGACCCGGCCCGTCCTGGACCCGTGGGAGTACACCGCGAAACTCGCCGAACTGGGCGCGTGGGGCATCACCTTCCACGACAACGACGTCTTCGACTTCGCGGCCACCGACGCCGAGCGCCACGACCGCGTCATGAAGGTCAAGGAGGCCGCGGACGCGGCGGGCATCGTCATCGAGATGGTCACCACCAACACCTTCACCCACCCGGTCTTCAAGGACGGCGGCCTGACCAACAACGACCGCTCCATCCGCCGCTTCGGCCTGCGCAAAGTCCTGCGCAACGTGGACCTGGCCGCCGAGCTCGGCGCCACCACATTCGTCATGTGGGGCGGGCGCGAGGGCGCCGAGTACGACTCCTCCAAGGACCTGAACGCCGCCTTCGACCGCTACAAGGAGGGCCTGGACACGGTCGCCGGCTACATCAAGTCCAAGGGCTACGACCTCAAGATCGGCTTGGAACCCAAACCCAACGAGCCCCGTGGCGACATCTTCCTGCCCACCGTCGGCCATGCGCTGGCCCTCATCGCCGAGCTGGACAACGGCGACGTCGTCGGCCTCAACCCCGAGACCGGCCACGAGCAGATGGCCGGCTTGAACTACACCCACGCCCTGGCGCAGGCCCTGAACGCCGGGAAGCTCTTCCACATCGACCTCAACGGCCAGTCCGGCCTCAAGTACGACCAGGACAAGGCCTTCGGGCACGGCGACCTGGTCAGCGCCTTCTTCACCGTCGACCTCATCGAGAACGGCTTCCCCTGCGGCGGACCCCGCTACGAGGGCCCCCGCCACTTCGACTACAAGCCCAGCCGCACCGAGGGCATGGAGGGCGTGTGGGAGTCCGCCTCGGCGAACATGGAGATGTACATCCGCCTGGCCGAGAAGGCCAAGGCGTTCCGCGAGGACCCCGCCACGGTCGAGCTGCTCAAGGCGGCCTCCGTCTACGAGCTCGGCGAGCCCACCCTGGCCGAGGGCGAGTCCGTGGAGGACTTCCTGGCGGACGCCAGCGTCTACGAGGACTTCGACGCCGACGCCAAGGGCGCGCGCGAGTACCACTTCGTGGAGCTCTACCAGCAGGCCATGCGCCACCTGATCGGCTGACACCGACGAGGCGGGGACCGGGTGCGGCGGGCGGTTCCGTCGCCGCCCGCTCCCGGCCCCGCCAGCCCCAGCGAACCACGCGAATGAGGAGCACACCATGAGCACACGCCCCTACGTGGCAGGCGTCGACACCTCCACCCAGTCCTGCAAGATCGTCATCGTCGACCCCGGGACGAACAGGATCGTCCGCCAGGGGAGGGCCTCCCACCCCGATGGCACGGAAGTGGATCCCCAGGCGTGGTGGGACGCCTTCCTCGAGGCGGTCGACTCCGCCGGCGGCCTGGACGACGTGCGCGCGCTGTCGGTGGGCGGCCAGCAGCACGGCATGGTCGTGCTCGACGCGCAGGGCCAGGTGATCCGCCCGGCGCTTCTGTGGAACGACACCCGCAGCGCCGCAGCCGCGCGCGACCTGATCCGCGCCAAAGGATCGGACGGGCGCGACGGCGCCGACTCCGAGGGGGCGGCCTGGTGGGCAGGGGCCACGGGCTCCGTCCCCGTCGCCTCCCTCACCGTGACGAAACTGCGCTGGTTGGCTGACAACGAGCCGGAGAACGCGGCGAGGACCGCCGCCGTCTGCCTGCCCCACGACTACCTGACGTGGCGGATCGCAGGCGGTTTCGAGGCCGTTGGACTCGAGGGGCTGGTGACCGACCGCTCCGACGCCTCGGGCACGGGCTACGTGGACCGCTCGGGCAGCCAGTACCGCTGGGACATCCTGGCCGACGCCCTCCGCATCGACCAGGAGGCGGCCCGCCGGATCGTCCTGCCCCGCATCGCCGGGCCTTGGGACACCGTCGGCCACGGCGACCCGGCGCGCGGCTGGGACGCCATCGCGCTGGGCCCCGGAGCGGGGGACAACGCCGCGGCCGCCCTGGGTGTGGGCCTCGCCCCGGGTGCGGCACTGCTCAGCCTGGGCACATCCGGGGTCGTGGCCGTCGTGTCGGACCATCCCGTGTCCGACCCATCGGGGCTGGTCACGGGCTTCTGCGACGCCTCGGGCAACTGGCTGCCCCTGGCGTGCACGCTCAACGCCTCACGGATCATCGATGCGATGGCGCGGGTTACAGGCTTGGACTACCGGGAATTCGACGAGGCGGCCCTGGCCGTCCCGGACGCCGCCGGGCTGCGTCTGGTGCCCTACTTCGAGGGCGAGCGCACCCCGAACCTGCCCGACGCCACCGCCTCCCTGGAGGGCATGACGCTGGCGAACTCGGACCGCCAGCACGTCGCGCGGGCCACCGTCGACGGCCTGCTGGACCTCATGCGCTTCGCCCTGGACGCGGTGCGCGCGCTGGGGGTCCCCGCCCGGCGGGTGCTCCTGGTCGGCGGAGGCGCCAAATCCACCGCCGTGCGGGCACTGGCCCCGCAAGCGCTCGGCGCGGCCGTCGAGGTGCCCGAGCCGGGCGAATACGTCGCCCTGGGGGCTGCCAAACAGGCGGCCCGCCTGCGCTGACGGGGCGCCGAACACAATTGAATACCGCTACACATAACTGAATAGCACCACGCACAACCGAATATCGCTGCGCACCGCAGGGGCGCGGGCCACAACGGCGTGGTCCGCGCCCCTGCCCCCATCGCGCAGGGCGCGCGACCTCCGAGGGGTCGGCGGGGCTGCCGTCCGCCTCTGCCCCCATCGCGCAGGGCACGCGCATTCGGAGGGGTCGGTGGCGCTCCTCATCCGCGCAGGATCACGTGTGTCCGGCCCCGGGCGCCGGGCACGTCGAGTCCCGGATCACGAGGCGCGTCTCCAACCGCATGGGGTGGGATGCGGACGTCCGGCCCTCGTGCTGGTCGATGACCGCGCGCGCTGCCGCCTCCCCCATGTGGCGCATCGGCTGGCAGACGGATGTGAGAGGCGGGGATGACAGGGCCGCTAGTTCGGAGTCGTCGAAGCCGATGACGGAGCAATCGCGGGGGACGGCGACCCCCAGTGAGCGGCACGCCTCGATGGCCCCCAGGGCCACGAGGTCCGAGGCGCACATGATCGCGGTCGGGCGCTCGGATTCGGGCAGGCGCAGGAACGACAGGGCGGACGAGTGCCCGGAGGCGAAGGAGTAGTCGTCGCCCGCGACCAGTGCGGGAGGGACGTCCAGGCCCGCCATCCGCATCGCCGACCGGTACCCCTGTTCCCTTTCCCCCGCCGGCACGGAGTCCGTCGCCCCCCGCGAGAACGCGATCCGGCGGTGGCCGAGTCCGATGAGGTGCTGGGTGGCGGTGAGGGCGCCGTTCCAGTTCGTCGCCCCGATCGTCGTCACCTCCTCCTCGACGGGGCCCTTCGGGTCGACGGCGACCAGGTGGAGGCCCAGGCGCCCGCAGCCGCGCACGAGCGAGGGGTCCACGTGGGTGGTGGCGACGATGACGCCGATGTGCGTGCGGCTGACCGCCGACAGCCAGGCGTCCGACAACGGGCGGGTGGCGTCCGGAGCCCCGCCGATGCCGAGGTGGCCCGATGTCAGCAGGTACCCCTGCCCGGCGCACTCGCTGATCGCGCCGCTGAGCACGTGCGCCGTGTAGATCGAGTCGAACTCGTTGGTGACGAAGGCGATCGATTGGACGGCCTGCGCCGCGCCCGTGGGGCGGTAGCCGAGCTCGGTCGCGATCGCCGCGATGGAGTCGCGCGTCGCCGCCGAAACGTCTGTTCTGCCGTTGAGCGCCTTCGACACGGTCGCGCGCGATGTCCCCGCGGCCTCGGCGATCATGGCGATGGTCACCCGTTGGCGGGGGGCCGGGCCTGTGTTCCCAGTGTCAAGCATGTCATAGAGTATACGAAATTATTTCGCATAAGTTGTCTGCTCATTCTGCTTAGTTAAGCAATGCGAACAAGCCTTGACAGAATTTGTTTTTGTTCTAAACTAGAACATGGAAGCGGGAATATACGAAACAGTTTCGTTATTCCTCGGCAACGACGCCCGCTTCCCCGGCCCGAGGGGCACCCGGGTCGGCGATCGAAGTGGATCACTGGAAGGACTGACCCGTGAGGACGAGACTACGAATGATGGCCTCCATCGGCGCCATCGCCATGGGCGCCAGCCTGGCGCTCTCCGCGTGCGGCGGGGCGAAGCCGGGAGGCGGCGCGGGCGGCAGTGCGAGCGCCTGGGCCGTGACAGGGGGGACGCACGAGCAGATCTGGCGGACCTCCTTCGACAAATGGAACGAGGCGCACGCCGACGCGCAGATCAACGTCGAATGGTTCGCCAACGACGCGTACAAGGAGAAGGTCCGCACCGCCATCGGCTCCAACAACGCCCCCACACTCATCTTCGGCTGGGGCGGGGCCACCCTCAAGGACTACGTCTCCTCCGGAAAAGTGGTGGACATCACCGACGCGACGCAGCAGACGGTCGCCAAGGTCATCCCCTCGATCGCCGAGGGCGGCAAAGTCGACGGCAAGGTCTACGGCGTCCCGAACGTGGGCACCCAGCCCGTCGTCCTCTACTACAACAAGCAGCTCTTCGACCAGGCGGGGGTCGCGGTCCCGACCACTTACGACGAGCTGCTCGCAGCGGTGGACGCCTTCAAAGCACAGGGCACCACCCCCATCGCGCTCGCCGGTGCCTCGAAGTGGACGAACATGATGTGGCTCGAGTACCTCCTCGACCGCAACGGCGGGTCCGAGGTGTTCAACCGGATCGCGGAGGGCCAGGCCGGCGCCTGGTCCGACCCGGCTGTGGAAACGACCCTCACCCAGGTGCAGGACCTCGTGAGGGCCGGCGCGTTCGGTGACGCCTTCGGCTCGGTCGTCGCCGACAACAACGCCGATGTCGCCCTGGTCCACACCGGCAAGGCCGCCATGCTCCTCCAGGGGTCGTGGGCCTACGGCACCTTCCTCACGGACTCCCCGGACTTCGTCAAGGCGGGCAACCTCGGATTCGCGGCCTTCCCGACAGTGGCCGGGGGAGTGGGCGACCCCAGCGCGGTCGTCGGCAACCAGTCGAACTTCTGGTCGGTCTCCGCCAGCGCCTCGCCCGATGCGCAGACGGCCGCGAAGGACTACTTGGCGGATCTCTTCACCGACGAGTACGTGAAGTCGATCGTCGACGGCGGCGACATCCCCCCGACGATCGATGCGCAGAAGTTCATCAAGGGGACGGAGCAGGAGGAATTCGTCGGGTTCGGGTACGACCTGGTGCTGGACTCCTCGAACTTCCAGCTCTCGTGGGACCAGGAGCTCGACTCCGCCACCTCGCAGGCGCTGCTCGACAACATCCAGCAACTCTTCGCGCTGTCGATGACGCCCCAGCAGTTCATCGACTCCATGAACGCGACGATCAAGTGAGACGGGCGCGCCATGAGTTCACGTGATCGGGGAGCCCCGGCACCGGCCGCCGCGCCGGCGCTCCCCGCCTCGCGGGGCGGCCGCGGGAACCAGGGGTCGCGCGGGAGCGGTCCCTCCGGCCTCTACGCCCTCCCCGCCCTCGCCTTCTTCGGCCTCTTCGCGATCGTCCCGCTGATCGGCGTCCTCGTCCTCAGCTTCATGAACTGGGACGGGCTGGGCGCACCGGCGTGGGCGGGGTTCGACAACTGGTCCCAGACCCTCGCCGACCCCCTGACGCGCCACGCCATGGTCCTCACCCTGATCGTCATGGTGGTCTCTTGGCTGGTGCAGACCCCTTTGTCGATCCTGCTCGGCGTCTTCATGGGGTCGCGGCAGCGCTACCGCGAGTTCCTCTCGGTCCTCTACTTCCTGCCGCTGCTGTTCTCCGCCGCCGCGCTCGGCATCGCCTTCAAAGCCCTGCTCGACCCGAACTTCGGCTTCTCCCAGGCCCTGGGGATACCCTTCCTCAAACAGGACTGGCTCGGCTCGCAGGCGCTGGCCCTGCCCGTGCTCATCGCGATCATCAGCTGGGCGTTCATCCCCTTCCACTCCCTCATCTACCAGGGGGGCGTGCGACAGATCTCCAAGTCGCTCTACGAGGCGGCCGAACTGGACGGGGCCTCGACCTGGCGCAAGTTCTGGTCGATCACCATCCCCCAGCTCAAGTACACGATCATCACCGACACCACCTTGCAGCTGGTGGGGGCGCTCACCTACTTCGACCTGATCTACGTCATGACCGGCGGCGGGCCCGGGAACGCGACGCGCATCCTGCCGCTGCACATGTACATCGCGGGCTTCAAGAGCTTCGACATGGGGCAGGCCGCGGTCCTGGGCACGGTCCTCCTGGTCGTCGGGCTGGCGCTGTCCCTGGGGCTCAACAGGCTCTCGGGCGCCTCGAGAATGGAAAGCCAGGCGAGCGGGCAATGACAACGCACAAGGGCTTCGGCCGTTACGTCTCCGGTACCCTGGGATGGCTGTGGCTGATCGTCACCATCGTGCCGATCTACTACATCGTCATCACCTCCCTGCGCTCGCAGCCGTCCTTCTACACGGAGAACCCGCTGCTCCCCACGGGCTCGCCCACGCTCAAGGCCTACGCGGACGTCTTCCAGAACAAGTTCTGGATGTACTTCCTCAACACCGCGATCGTCACCGTCGTCTCCGTGGCGGTGATCCTGCTGGTGTGCGTGATGATCTCCTACTACATCGCGCGCAGGAGGAACTCGTGGTCGCGCCGGGCGCACTCAATGATCCTCCTGGGCCTGGGGATCCCCATGCAGGCCGTGATCGTGCCCGTCTACTACCTGGTCGTCCAGCTGGGGCTCTACGACTCGCTCTTCGGCATCATCGCGCCCTCGATCGCCTTCGCCATCCCCGTCACCGTGATGATCATGGTCAACTCGATGCGCGACATCCCCGAGGAGCTCTTCGACTCGATGGCGGTCGACGGCGCGAAGGACTGGCAGATCCTGTGGAGGCTCGTCGTCCCCCTGTCCGCCCCCGCCGTCACCACAGCGGGCGTCTACCAGGCGCTCCAGGTCTGGAACGGGTTCCTGTTCCCCCTGATCCTCACGCAGTCGGGTTCGGTGCGGGTACTGACCCTGAGCCTGTGGACCTACCAGGGCCAGTACACCTCGAACATCCCCGCGATCCTGGCGGCCGTCATCCTGTCCGCCCTGCCGGTCCTGGTCGCCTACGCGGTCGGCCGCAAGCAGATGGTCGCCGGCCTGACCGCCGGTTTCGGCAAGTAGAACAACTCCGCGTGGGGCGGGTTGGGCCCGCCCCGCCGACCCCCGACGAAGGGAAAAGCACATGAGAACAATCATCCACGTCGCCACCACCGGCTCCGACGACGCGCCGGGCACTGAGGAGCGCCCGCTGCGCACCATCGACCGCGCCGCGCGGCTCGCCATGCCCGGCGACACCGTCCGCGTCCACGAGGGCACGTACCGCGAGCGGGTCGATCCCCGCAGGGGAGGGCTCTCCGACCGGCGCCGCATCACCTACGAGGCCGCCCCCGGCGAGCGCGTCGTCCTCAAGGGGTCCGAGGCCGTCACCGACTGGAGCGACCAGGGCGGTGGCGTGTGGAGGACCGACATCCCGGACGCCGTGTTCGGCTCCTTCAACCCGTTCGCCACCCCGGTCGAGGGCGACTGGGTGGTCGAGCCCTACGTGTTCGGCGACGAGAAGCGCCACCTGGGCGACGTCTTCATCGACGGGGTCCAACTGTACGAGGCGCCCTGCCGCGACCAGGTCTTCGCGCCGGTGCGCCGGACCAGAGTGCGCGACTCCTGGACCGGCACGACTGTGCCCGTCGAGGACCCCGACGTGACGGAACTCGTCTGGTTCGCCGAGGTCGGGGCGGGGGCGACCATGATCTGGGCGAACTTCGGGGGGCGGGCCCCCGCCTCGTCGCTCGTCGAGGTGAGCGTGCGCCCGACGGTCTTCTGGCCGTCCGAGCACCACATCGACTGGATCACCGTGCGCGGCTTCGAAATGGCGCACGCCGCGACCCAGTGGGCGCCCCCCACCGCCCACCAGCAGGGCCTGGTCGGGCCGAACTGGGCGAAGGGGTGGATCATCGAGGACAACGAGATCCACCACTCCAAGTGCGCGGGCGTGTGCTTGGGCAAGGAGGGGTCGAGCGGCGACAACTACGCGACCCTTCGCCGCGACAAGCCCGGCTACCAGTACCAGCTCGAATCCGTGTTCGCCGCCCGCCACATCGGCTGGGACAAGGAGCGGATCGGATCGCACGTCGTGCGCCGCAACCACATCCACGACTGCGGCCAAGCGGGGGTCGTGGGCCATCTGGGCTGCGCGTTCTCGCGCATCGAGGACAACTACATCCACAACATCGCGCTGCGCAGGGAGTTCTGGGGCCACGAGATCGCCGGCGTCAAACTGCACGCCCCCATAGACGTCACGATCGCCCGCAATGTCATCACCGACTGCTCGCTGGGCATCTGGCTCGACTGGGAGACGCAGGGGACACGGATCACCCGCAACGTGCTGGCCGCGAACTGCCGGGACCTCTTCGTCGAGGTCTCCCACGGCCCCTACACCGTCGATCACAACGTGCTCGCGTCCCGCGCGTCCGTCGAAATCGCCTCCTGCGGCGGCGCGTTCGTGCGCAACCTGATCGGCGGCACGGTGCGCCTCGACCCCATCATGGACCGGGCGACCCCCTACCACGTGCCGCACTCCACGCAGGTCGCCGGCTTCGGGTTCATCCCCGGGGGCGACGACCGGTGGGTGGGGAACCTGTTCTTCGGCGGGGACGCGGACGAGGCGTACGCCCCCGACGGCTGGTTCGGCGGCAAGGCCCACTACGGCCTGGAGGGGTACGCGCCCTATCCGGGGTCGTGGGAGCAATACATGGAGGGCGTGGGGGAGTCCGCCGACGATCACCAACGCTACTTCGGCCGAAAACTGCCCGTGTACGCCCGTTCGAACGTCTACCTGGAGGGGGCGCGCCCCTTTGAAGGGGAAACGGGGAGCGCCCAGTGCCCGGGGGAGTGCGCCCTCTCCGTGTCGGTGCGCGCCGCCGGGGAAGAGGGCCTCGCCGGGAAGGACGCGGCCCTGCGCCTCGTGACGCTGCGGGTGGAGCTGCCCGCCGCGTTCTCCGGTTTCCGGCTCCCGCTGCCCCAGGGTACGGATCTGGAGCGCACGTACTACGCCAACGCCGAGTTCGAGGCGCCCGACGGGTCGCCGGTCGACCTGGCCACCGACCTCGGCGGGGCCCTCGCCCCCGCGGGCGCGAAGGTGCCGGCGGGGCCGCTGGACTCGTTGGCAGGCGGGACGCAGGAGGCGCCGGTGGTGCGGTAGCGCCGGCCCGGGGCCCGGGGGGCGGTCACGCGACCGTCCCCCGCAGGGGCGAGGCGTCGATCAGCGCCTGCTGCCCCTCCCAGTCCAGGCCGTGGGCCAGGGAGTCGAATTGGAGGCCGAACAGGTCCCTGGCCGGACTGCCCCCCGGGAAGAGGTGCGCGTCGACGTGGGCGAGGGCGCGCGCCTCGTCCCACCCGTCCTCACCGGCCAGGCGCCGGGCGCCGACGGCGAGGGCCAGCGAGAGGTACTCGATGGGGGTGCCGGCCCGGCGGGCGAGGGCGTAGGCCCCGATGAAGCGGTCCTTGGCGCCGAGCTTGCGCTCCGGATCACGCCCGACCCGCTCCACCGTGTCCCCCAGCGCGCGGTTGGCGAACCTGGCCAGCAGGTCGTCGACGTGCAGCCCGAGGGCGCCGATGCCGGCGCCGTAGACGACGGACAGGGCCAGTGCCGACTCCATCATCGCGGCGCGGACGATGGAGTGGACCCGGGGCTCGGCGATCGCCTCCCAGATGAACGTCGCGCCCAGCAGCTCCCCCAGGTAGGCGCAGGCGCAGTGCCCCATGTTGTGGATGAGCAGCTTGCGGTCGGTGTAGAAGGAGAAGGGGATGTCCCTGACGGGGAAGAGCCCCTGGACGCGGGGCTCGGGGGCGGTGAGCCCCGTCGCGTCGTAGGGGAGGATCCGGTAGGGCTCGGCGCGCACCAGGGTCGGTGGCTGGCCGGGTGCGGGCGGTGTCGTGGGGATCATGCGCCCGATCGAGGTCTCCGCGAGCCCGACGTCGGTTTCGAGCCTGGCGCGGGCGGAGGCGGGCAGGGCGTCGCGGAGCATACGGCGGAAGGCGGACGAGGCGTCGTGGAGGTTCTCGCACAGGAGGACGTCGAGCGCCCCGCGCCCCGCGGCCCATCTGGCCTGGAGGGCATGGGCGAGCGCCGGCGCGATGGCGCCGAGCACGCGGACCCCGACGGAGGTGGTGACCAGGTCCGCCTCCGCCACGAGGGCGTCGACGGCGGACTGGTCGGTGGAGTAGGCGGCGGTGACGCGCGTGACGACCTGCCGGAGGACACCGGAGTTCGACACGGTCTCGTGGATGTAGGAGCGGTCTTCGCCCAGCCTTTCGACCAGGCGGGGGGCGACGTCGAGGAAGGCCACGTCCCATCCGGCGGCGCTGAAGAGCTCGCCGATGAAACCGCGTCCGACGTTGCCGGCTCCGAAGGCGACGAGGAGCGGCATGTCAGGCCTCCGGGAGTTCGGTGGCCAGGGGGCGGCGCAGGAGTTTCTTCCCCACCACCTCGGAGGCGAAGCGGATGGCCTGGCGGGGGCGGGCCCGGCGCGTGAGCGCCACGAGGAACGCGGCTTTGAAGGTGTCGCCGGCGCCATTGGAGTCGAGGGGCTGGTCCGTCTGCCGCTCGACGAGGATCGCGGGGTCCCAGATGGACTGCCCGGCCCACTCGTCGGCGTCGATGCCCGTCAGGCGCGCGAGCCGGCCGAGCGAGTGGGCGTCGGAGGTGGCCAGGTGGGCGCCGTGCTTCCCCGCGGTGATGAGGACCATAGCGGCGCCTTGGGCGATGAAGGCGCGCGCCCGCTCCTCGATCCGCGCCCGGTCGAAAGCGGGGTCGATTCCGGGCAGGCAGGAGGCGATGTCGTCCCACGAGGGGCAGAAGACGTCGGCGTGGGGGAGCACCCGCGCGAAGAGGAGGTCCCAGTCGATCGCCCGCAGGGGCGAGTTGCGCGCCAGGTAGGCCAGGTCGAGGGAGGTGGCCCCCTCCTGGGCGTGGGCGCGCTCGAAGAGGTCCACGATGGGCCGTCCGGAGTCGGCGCACATCGCCGGGCACAGGGTGGGGTAGCCGAAGTGCAGGATCGAGCGGGGCTGCAGAGCCCCCTCGCCGCGGTATTCGTCGTTCGCGCCGGTGTGGTGCCAGAAGGAGCGGTCCTCCCCGGGGACGCACACGACGACCGAGTACGAGGTGGCGGCGGTGGGGTGGACGATGAGCTCGACGTGCCCGGGGTGGGCGTCCTCCAAGTGCCTCCTGCTGATGAGGCCGAGGTCGTCGTCGCCGACCATGCCGGAGAGGAAGACTTCGGCGCCGAGTTGCCCGATGGCGCGCGCGCAGTTCGAGATGGTGCCCCCCATGCGCACCTCGATGGGCCCCACTTCGGTGAGCTCACCGGGGACGATGACCTCGTGGGAGCGCAGTCGGGGTGTCAAGTCGACGCAGACGTGCCCTGCGACCTGGATAGAGACCACGGTGTACCTCCTGGTTCGCGATTTATGTTCGATTGTAGAGCGTAAATCGCGAACCGGGTAGGGGTCTTCCTAGTCTGTTTCGTGTTGGGTGCCATTCGGGGCCGGTGCGGGCCCGTGCCGGTCGATCCAGACGGCGGGCTGGGCGATCGTGGTGTTGAGGACCTCCAGCGCCCCGCCGGTGCACGCGGGGAGCACGGTGATGGGGCACGCCTCGAGCACGATCCCCCTGCTGGCGTGGCCGAGGACGCGCGCCCGCAGCTCCCGGGTGATCGGCGGGGTGAGCCAGGGCAGCAGGACGCCCAGCGACGTGCCGAACACGATCCGGGGGATGTCGAGGAGGTTCACGGCGATCGCGATGGCGATGCCCAGGGCCTCGCCCGCCGCCTCGACGGCCCTGGTCGCGCGCTCGTCGCCGTCGGACAGGCGCGCGGTGAGGGCGTCGATGGGCGCGTCGGGGGCGAGGCCGGCGGCGCGGCGCAGCGCGTTCTGTCCCGCGTAGGCCTCGAGGCAGCCGCGCGATCCGCATTTGCACGCCAGCCCGTCGGCGTGGACCGTGGTGTGCCCGACCTCGCCGGCCCAGCCGTGGGCGCCCCGGATGGGCGCGCCGCGGTCCATGATGGCGCCGCCCACCCCCACGTCGCCGAAGATGTACAAGAAGGCGCCGTCGGCCAGGAGCTTTCCGGGGCGCTGGTAGGCGGCCGTGAGGCTCTGGAGGTCGGCGTCGTTGCGGGTGAGGGTGGGGATGCCCAGCGCCTCCCACTCCCGGCCGAGCATCGCCAGGGGGTCGAGGTCCGACCAGCCCAGGTTGGGGGCCACCAGGAGGCGCTGGTCGTGGGCGTTGAGCAGGCCGGGTATGGCCAGGCGGGCGCCGATGACCTCCGTGCCGGTCGCGCGCAGGTTCGTCGCCATCGCGGCCGCTGACCTGCCCAGCAGGCGCAGGGTCCCCGCCGGATCGGACTCCACGTCGGCGCTGTCGAGGCGGAACTCCGCCAGGGTGTTCCCGCCGAGGTCGAGTGCCCTGCCCGCGACGAAGTGGACGTTGACCTCGAGCCCCAGTGCCGCGATCGTCCGGGCAGCCGGGGCGATCGGCGTCCCCGGGCGCCCCCGCCCTGTGGCGCCGCCCGGGTCCTGCTCGCGGGCGAAACCGGAGTCGAGGAGGTCCTGGATGAGGCGGGAGACGGTCGCGCGCCCGAGTCCGGTCGCCGAGGCGAGGGCGGCGCGGGTGGGGGGCGCGTCGGCGGCGTAGATGGTGCGGCTGAGCAGCGCCAGGTTCTGGTGGCGCACGTTGGCGTGGCCGACGGCGCCTCCGCCGGCGAATCCGTAGTCGAGGGGGGAGCGCAGGGGTGCCATGGGAACGAGGTTAGTTCATGAACAATATGATTGTGCGAAAATCAGTTGACACGCTCCTCATCGCTGTTATAGTTTCGACGTAGAACATTATTCGGTGTTCGTCTCAACCGCCAACCGTCACGCCCCGACGGACACGCAGCGCCGCGTTCCGGGGCGGCGGAGTGAGGAAACGATACAGGTGACCAGGTTCAAGTACACAGTCGGCCCGTGGAACGTCGCCGAGGGGACCGACGTCTACGGGCCGCCCACCCGCCAGCCGCTGGCCATGCGCGAGAAGGTCGCGCGCTTCGCGGAGATGGGGTTCTCGGCCATCCAGTTCCACGACGACGACGCGGTGCCCGATATCGCCTCGAAGTCCGTCGCGCAGATCGAGGACGAGGCCCACGAGCTGCGCGCCCTCCTCGACTCCCTGGGTGTGGGCTGCGAGTTCGTCGCCCCCCGCCTCTGGTTCGACCCCGCCTTCAAGGACGGCGCGTACACCGCCCCGAAGAAGGAGGACTGGGAGCGCGCCATGTGGAGGACCGAGCGCTCCATAGACATCGCGAACATCCTCGGGGCCGGCCTCGTCGTCCTGTGGCTGGCGCGCGAGGGAACACTGTGCATGGAGTCGAAGCCGCCGGTCGCCATGATCCGGCAACTCGTCCGCTCCCTCGACCGGATGCTGGCCTACGACGACCGCGTCCGCATCGCCATCGAGCCCAAGCCGAACGAGCCGATCGACCGGTCGTACGCGGGGACCGCCGGCCACGCGATCGCCCTGGGGGATATGACGGCCGACCCGTCGCGCTGCGGAATCCTGGTCGAATCCGCCCACTCGGTCCTGGCCGGGCTGGACCCCACCCACGACATGGCCTTCGGCCTCGCCTCCGGGAAACTGTTCTCGGTCCACCTCAACGACCAGAACGGCATGAAGTTCGACCAGGACAAGATCTTCGGCTCCGAGTCGCTGCGGTCGGCCTTCAACCAGATCAAGCTCCTGGTGGACAACGACTACGGGTCGAACGGCGAGTGCATCGGGCTCGACGTGAAGGCGATGCGCTCGACGGGCGACCGCTTCGGCTTCAAGCACCTGGAGAACTCCCTGCGCGTCGTGCGGCTGATGGAGGACAAGGCAGCCCTCTACGACCAGTCCGTTGTCGACTCGCTCGTCGCCGAGGACGACTACGAGGGGCTCGAGATGTACATCCTCGAGCTGCTCCTCGGGGTCTGAAACGGCCAACCGGCCCGCCCCTCGCAGGCGGATGCCACCCCCAGGACGGCACCACTAACGGAACACGTCGCGGATGCGCGCAGACGCGGCGGACGCCAGCCACCACTCGCACGACGGCACCACGACCGCGCGGACCAGCATCGCAGGTGCGCGGAGCGCTCGGGACCTCTGCGCGGGCCCGTGGCACCGCATTCGCACACATCCCACCACGAACAGCGGCGGCCACGGACCGCCGCGGCAACGATGCCAGGAGGCACACCATGAAACTCATCAGACTATTCGCAGCGGCCGCCACGTGCGCCGTCGCCCTCGCCGGACTCGGGGCGTGCAGCTCCGAGCGCGGGGGCACCGGCACCGGCGGCACGGGAGGGGCCAGCGCCTCGGACACCCTCGTGGGGATCGCGATGCCCACGAAGTCCCTGGAGCGGTGGAACCGCGACGGCTCCCACCTGGAGGAGATCCTCAAGGGGAAGGGCTACCAGACGTCCCTGCAGTACGCGGACAACAAGGTCGATCAGCAGATCACCCAGATCGAGAACATGATCACCCAGGGGGCCAACATCCTCGTCGTCGCTTCGATCGACGGCACCGCCCTGGGGCCGGTCCTGCAGAAGGCGGCCAATGCGGGCATCAAGGTCATCGCCTACGACCGTCTCATCAGCGCCACTGAGAGCGTCGACTACTATGTGACCTTCGACAACTACAAGGTCGGCCAGTTGCAGGGCGAGTACATCAAGCAGCAGGTGGCGTCGATGACGCCGCCCGTCTACCTGGAGCCCTTCGCGGGGTCGCCCGACGACAACAACGCGAAGTACTTCTTCTCCGGGGCGTGGGACGTCCTGCTCCCGCTCGTGGAGGACGGAACGCTCGAGGTCCGATCGGGCAAAGCCCCCAAGACCAACGACGAATGGCAGTCCATCGGAATCCTCGGATGGAGCTCGGACGACGCGCAGTCCGAGATGGAGAACCGCATCAACTCCTTCTACTCCGACGGCACCAAAGTGGACGTCGTCCTGTCGCCCAACGACTCGCTGGCCCTGGGCATCGCGCAAGCGCTCGAGGGCTCCGGCTACACGCCGGGATCCGACTACCCCCTGCTCACCGGCCAGGACTGCGACAAGGCGAACATCAAGAACGTGATCGCCGGCAAGCAGGCGATGGACGTGCTGAAGAACACCGAGCTCGAGGCGGAGCAGACCGCGTTGATGATCGACCAGATCGTGTCCGGCCAGCAGGTCGACATCAATGACACCACCACGTACGACAACGGCGTGAAAGTGGTCCCCACCTACCTGCTGGCGCCCCGGACCGTCACGAAGGACACCGTCAAAGAGGTCCTCGTGGACTCGGGCTACTACACGGCGTCGGACATCGGACTCGAGTGAACCAATGGCCCTGCGGTGCGCCGGGGCACGCCCCCGGCGCACCCCGAGGTTGGGAGAACCACATGACAGAGCAACCACAGTCCGCCGTCATATTGAAGATGGAGGACATATCCAAGAGCTTCCCGGGGGTCAAAGCGCTCTCGCACGTGACATTCGACGTCCGGGAGAACGAGATCCACGCGATCTGCGGAGAGAACGGCGCCGGAAAATCAACCCTCATGAAGGTGCTCTCCGGTGTCCACCCCTACGGGTCCTACGAGGGCAGGATCCTCCTCGATGGACACGAGGCCGCCTACCGCTCCGTGAAGGACTCCGAGAAGGACGGCATCGTCGTCATCCAGCAGGAGCTGGCGCTCTCGCCCCACCTGTCGATAGCGGAGAACATCTTCCTCGGCAACGAGCGCGCCACCCGCGGCATCATCGACTGGGACCGCACCAACGCCGAGGCAAAGGAACTCATGGCGGAGGTCGGACTCGACGAGTCGCCCTCGACGAAGGTCAGCGACGTCGGCGTCGGCAAACAGCAACTCGTCGAGATCGCCAAGGCGCTCGGCAAGGAGGTGCGCGTCCTCATCCTGGACGAGCCCACGGCCGCCCTCAACGACGACGACTCCCAGAAGCTGCTCGACCTCATCGTCGGGCTCAAGCGGAGCGGGATCTCGTGCGTCATCATCTCGCACAAGCTGTCGGAGATCCGGGCGATCGCCGACCGCGTCACCGTCATCCGCGACGGGCAGACCATCAAGACCCACGACGTGCGCGCCGGCGGGGAGATCACGGAGGACGTCCTCATCCGCGACATGGTCGGGCGCGCGATGGAGAACCGGTTCCCCGACCACGAACCGCACATCGGCGACGAGGTCCTCCGCGTGGAGAACTGGTCGGTTGTGAACCCTGTCACCGGCCGTCGCGCGCTGCACGACGTGTCCTTCACCGCCAGGGCCGGGGAGATCGTCGGGATCGCCGGACTCATGGGAGCGGGCCGGACCGAACTGGCCATGAGCCTCTTCGGGCGCTCATGGGGCCGGTACGAGTCCGGGGACCTCTACCTGCGGGGCGAGCGGATCGAGGTGGCGTCCGTGAAAGCGGCCATCAAGGCGGGGATCGCCTACGCCTCGGAGGACCGGAAGCGCTACGGGCTCAACCTGATCGCCTCGATCAAGCACAACGCGACGTCGGCGTCGATGGACCGCGTCTCCACGGCGGGCGTCATCTCCGACATCACGGAGTACCAGCTGGCCGAGGCGCAACGGGCGAAGACCCGAACGAAAGCGCGCTCCGTGGATGTTGTGGTCGGGACCCTGTCCGGAGGCAACCAGCAGAAGGTCGTGCTGTCGAAGTGGCTGCTCACAGAGCCTGATGTGCTCATCCTGGACGAGCCGACGCGCGGCATCGACATCGGCGCGAAGTACGAGATCTACACCCTCATCAACGAGCTGGCCGACGCGGGCAAAGCCGTCGTGGTCATCTCCTCGGAACTGGTGGAGCTGCTGGGTCTGTGCGACCGCATCTACACCCTGAGCTACGGGCGCATCACCGGCGAGGTGGAGCGCGCGGACGCCACCCAAGAAATCCTCATGTCCCACATGATGCAAGAGAGCTGAAGGAGAGCATGCCGTGAGCACACAAACCGCAGAAGCCGCGGCCCGGTCCGAAAGGACCTCGTGGCTGAAGAGAATCGACCTCGGCCAGTACGGGATCACGCTGGCGCTGGTCGCGGTCGTCGTATTCTTCGAGGTGATGACCGGCGGGAGGCTGCTTCGCAGCAACAACGTCGCCTCCCTGATCCAGCAGAACGCCTACGTCATCATCATGGCGATCGGCATGCTGATGATCATCATCGCCGGCCACATCGACCTGTCCGTCGGATCCCTCATCGCCTTCATCGGCGGTGTGCTGGGGATCGCGATGGCGCAATGGAACCTGCCGTGGGGCCTGGCCGTCGTGCTGGCGCTCGCGATCGGCGTGGCCGTGGGAGCGTGGCAGGGATTCTGGGTGGCGTTCGTGGGCATCCCCGGATTCATCGTCACCCTGGCCGGGATGCTGCTGTTCCGCGGCCTGGCGATCGTCATCGTCCCCCAGACGATCGCGCCCCTGCCCTCCGGGTTCGTCCAGATCGCCAACGCGGGCATCCTGGGGTGGTTCGCCTACATCGGCGTCTACGACGTCTTCACCATCGTCCTCGGCGTCGTCCTGGCCGCCGTGTTCGCAGTGTCGCAGCTGCGCAGGCGGGCCTCGCTGGTCAAGCACGGCCTCGTCGTCGAGCCTCTGTGGCTGGCCGTCGTGAAAATGGTGGGAGTGGGCGTGTTCGTCATCGCCTTCGCCTTCATCCTGGCCGGCTCCGCCATCGGCCTGCCCTTCGTCCTCGTGATCTGCGCGGTCCTGGTGCTGGTTTACGCCTTCGTCCTCAATAAGACGACCTTCGGGCGCTACATCTACGCCGTGGGCGGCAACCGCGAGGCGGCGAAGCTGTCGGGCATCTCCGTGCGGTCCATCAACTTCTGGATCTTCGTCAACATGGGGCTCCTGGCCGCCATCGGCGCTATCGTCACGACGTCCCGCGCGGGCGCGGCGGTGTCCGCGGCCGGCCAGAACTACGAGTTGGACGTCATCGCGGCCTGCTTCATCGGCGGCGCCGCCGTGTGGGGCGGCATCGGGCGCATCTCGGGCACCATCATCGGCGCGCTCTTCATGGGCGTGCTCAATATGGGGTTGTCGATCATGACGGTCGATTCCGCGTGGCAGCAGGCCATCAAGGGCCTGGTGCTGATCATCGCCATCGCATTCGACCAGCTCAACAAGGCGCGCAGCGCGGACGGTTAGTGGGGTTCGCCGCTGTTTCTGGCGGTGCGCCGGGCACGGGCCCGGGGGACGAGGCGGTGGCCGTGTTCCCCGGGCCCCTCCGCGCCAGCGGTTCCTCGGTACCGCCCCGGCACTCCGCCGGCCCGCCGGGTACTGGGAAGGGGCGCGCGGCGTTATCAGAGAACTTTGTACTGCGCGGCGCGTACCCGCGAGAGTGTGCGGGATGAGCCCCTTCCCCTCCCTCGGTTACGCACACAAGGGCAGTGTTTTCGAAACACCCGGCCGCACACAAGGGCGTGATTCCGCAGCCCAGTGCGGTCGCGTGTTGCGTAATTCCG
>ERZ773070.71-NODE-71-length-77677-cov-14.370501_pt1 | contig 77677 bp, 70 predicted proteins | sample MGYA00580618_ERZ773070 | MGnify/ENA primary metagenome ERZ773070 (study PRJEB29015, sample SAMEA2738023) | human oral metagenome | biome: human oral; feature: human-associated habitat; material: dental | place: China | collected 2019 ...
TCAGCTACTCTGTAATGTAGGTGCAGTAGCCGTGATTTTCGGCTCACAGTCAAATCTATCTTGTCACCAAATATTCAAACCTTCAGAGATCAGTCTATCTCTCAAATCAGCAAAGGTACAATACGTAGACTGAACTCCAATATGCCTAAGCTTTGTAAAGTCCAAAATCCCTGCTTGATGTTTAGCATCTATAGCCTCCAAAAGCTTTTTATAATTTTCACTCGGATATCGATAGATACCTTTTACTTTTAATGCATCATCTTTAATAACGATACCTCAAAATTGACCATGATTAATTTGAGAGAAATCCCAATTTGAAATATCCTGAGTAAAACTTGAAGCTCTATTAAACATAAGCCACATACTAGTAACCTTACTTGTATCCCAACTGGAAATATCAGCATTAAATTTTATAGCACCTGCAAACATTCAACCCATATTAGTCACATTACTCGTATCCCAGTTGCCTATTGCTTGGTTGAAATTTTCTGCATTACCAAACATTGAGGACATAGTAGTAACCTTACTCGTATCCCAATTTCCTATCGGTTGATCAAATTTAGTAGCTCAGGCAAACATATAATCCATACGAGTTACATTACTCGTATTCCAATTTCCTATTGGTTGATTAAAATTTGGTGCTCATTGAAACATAGCCTGCATGGTAGTTACCTTGCTGGTATTCCAATTTCCTATTGGCTGATCAAACTTTAGAGCTCAATGAAACATCATAAGCATATTAGTCACATTACTTGTATTCCAATTTCCTATTGCTTGATTGAAATTTACGGCTTGGCGAAACATTGAATTCATTGTAGTAACCTTACTCGTATCCCAGTTTCCTATTGGTTGATTAAAATCCCTTGCAAGATGAAACATAAAGGACATATCTGTTACTTTACTCGTATTCCAGTTCCCTACCGGTTGGTTAAAAACTGTCGCTCAATGAAAGGTCGACTGCATATTAGTTACATTACTCGTATTCCAGTTCCCTATCGGTTGATTGAATTTATGAGCATAATAAAACATTGAGGCCATAGTAGTAACTTTACTCGTATTCCAGTTTCCTATTGGTTGATTGAAGTTTTTTGCATTCCCAAACATACCAGCCATATTGGTTACTTCACTGGTATTCCAAGTAGAAATATCTCCATCAAATTGTTCTGCTCAGTTGAACATTCCTCGCATATTCTCAACTTTTGAAACATCCCAACTAGAAAGATTCTGATTAAAAGTCTTTGCATTTCCAAACACCTGACTCATATCTTTTACCTTACTCGTATCCCAGCTCCCTATTGGTTGATTAAAGTTTTTTGCTCAATAAAACATTGTCCCCATTTGATTTACCTTACTCGTATTCCAATGAGAAATATCAATATTAAAGCTTTCCGCCCTATTAAACATTCAACCCATATTGGTTACGTTACTTACATCCCAGTTTGAAATATCAGAGTTAAATTTTACAGCTCCAAAAAACATACTTGCCATTGACAAAACATTGCTCGTATACTGATTTGATGGGAAAATAATCTGACTTTTAAAGCTATGGAATAAACTATTTGCTACATTTGGAAACCAAACATCCTGCTTAAATTCGACCTTGGTAATCTCCTCTGTTTTCAGACTAAGCGTATTCACCATGGTATTCCATTTAGCAGTTACAATTTGTCCTGTCCCTGCTCAACGAGGTTGAACAGTCAAGATTTGAGTTCCCTGATCCCAAACTCCATCAACATTCGTTCATAGATCAAAAGTCTGACTAGGAACACTTACCGCAGCAAAAGCAAGAAAATTTCATATTCCACCAGAAAAAACAAAACACAAAATCAGAAAAACTAAGCGTCTCAAAAACATTTGCATCAACCGTAATACAAAACAACTAAAAAACGAAGGAACTATAAGAATCTTTTCCAAAAAAGCAACTCTTCCTTTGCTTCCTTCCTCATCAAAAGTCCAATCTATAGCCCAAAACCCACCTTGCTAGAAAAAATCAATTGCCAAATAATAAAAAATATCCCTACATTATTCATCCAAAATAAGCGTACAAGATTTGATAGAATCAACCCAATAAAATCCTTCTGGACAAATAGGAGCAAGTTCTGGCTTCTCATCAACAGCTTCATTCTGAGACTTTGCACCACATCCAGAAAATACTATACAACACAGCAAAAATACTCCAATCACAAATTTTCTCATTTTTTTCCTCACAAACTAAAAGCTATTTGGTTTCAATCAGCATCATCCCATCTCCTGGCTCACTCTCCAAAATCTGATAATTGATTTGATTTTTTTCTAGGAATTCGTATAATCAAGTTAGTTTTGTTTGATACTTGACGACATCGTCCAAGAGTATGATATTTTCCGAGCTAAGATTTTCTTGTATTTTCTCTAAATAGGTTCCATACTGGCTTTTCTGAGCATCAATGAATACAAAATCACAGTGCACGGGCAATACGCTTGCTGTTGTTTCAGATTTCGTAATATCAAACGGATACAGAGTCGTATTCCAGCATTTTGCCTGATGAATATTTCTCTGTGCTTCCAAATAGGCAGGATACGCCACTTCAAAAGAAGTAAGCTGACCTCACCATTCTGCAATCGTGCTTGCAATCACGATACTACTATATCCCTCAGCTGCCCCAATTTCCAGACAGGTTTTTGGCTGATGTTTTTGGAGGAGATTACGGATATGAAGTTCGCTTTCACGAGAAATCAGTGGGACACGTCTCGCCTCACACGAAGCCCTAAGTTGAGTCAAAAACTCATTTAACATCTTATTTACTTTTAAATTAAAAATTCAAAAAATGGAAACTACAATGCAATCGAACATTTCTATCAATTTGTGAGAGAAAAACAACAAAAAATCTGGTTCAACTTCTCGTTCATCCAGACCTCGCAGATCTTCAAATCAACAACCCCTTTCTTCAGAGGCCTTTCTCAGACATAGAAACAAGCCTGTAAGCAAAAAAATTGATGATCCAAAGAAGTTGATCAAAAAAGGGGAACAACCGGTCAAAGTTTTTGGACTTTGAGGACTAGAACAGATCGGATCAAATATGAATGTCGTAGAATACGGGAATGATATTTTGGTAATTGATGCAGGAATGGAGTTTGCCGATGACACAATGCCAGGTGTAGACTACATTATTCCTGATGTTAGCTATCTGGTAGCCAAAAAAAAGAATATCAAGGGAATCGTAATCACACACGGGCATTTGGATCATATTGGAGCAGTAAAAAACATCATTGAAAGCCTAGGGTATCCGACAATTTACACCTCTCCTCTAACAATCGGTATGATCAAGAGGAGTTTGGATGAAAAAGATGCAAAAAATCTGAAATTCAAGCTCGTTGATCCCGATATGGATATTTTCAAACTTGGAGCTTTTACCTTAGAATTTTTCAGAGTCAATCACTCAATACCAGAATCTATGGGACTTTCCCTTCATACTCCAAAAGGATTAATTGTATTCTCTGGAGATTTTAAAATTGATTTCACACCAGCGATAGATAAGCCTGCCGACCTCGGAAAAATTTCTAGAATCGGTCAAGAAGGAGTCAGACTTTACCTCTGAGAATCTACCAATGCAAATAAACCAGGGCATTCCGTTTCAGAAAAGGTAATTGGAGAAAATATCGATAAAATCCTTAACGCCTACAAAAAGAAAAGAATGATCGTCTCTACCTTCGCTTCTAACGTAGGAAGAATCATCCAAATCATCCAAAGTGCAGTAAAATACGATAAAGTAATCTTCCTCGCCTGAAGATCTATGGTGCTTAATGTGCAGCTCTGTCAAGAACTCGGATATATCAATGTTCCTAAAGGGATGATCCGCCAGCTCTCATCAGAAGCAGAGTCTATGCCTGATGAAAAAGTACTTGTCCTTTGCACTGGTTCTCAAGGAGAAGAAAACTCAGCTTTAGTAAGAATGGCAAAAGGAGAAGTGAAAGATTTCATGCTCAGACCAGGAGATGCAGTTTTGCTTTCTTCTCACACCATTCCTGGAAATGAAAAAGCAGTAATCTGAATGATCAACGACCTTGTTCGTCTAGGCGTAGAAGTCATTGATGAACCTGGTTTAGATACTCATACTTCAGGACATGGATACCAAGAGGATTTGAAGATGATGTTTTCTCTCTTGAATCCTGAATATTTTTGCCCGATCCACGGAGAACCCTATATGAGACACGCAAACAAAAAAGTTGCTATGATGATGGGAATCCCTGAAGATAAGGTACTTCTTCCTGATAATGGACAAATCGTAGAACTCTACGACGAAGTAGCTTTTGTTTCAGAAAAGAGGATTAAGCTTGATACCGTAATGATTGATGGGAAAGGACAAGGGCACCTTTCTGGAGAATATGTAATGAAAGCCAGATCTATTATGGCAGAAAATGGGATCGTCGGTCTGATTTTCAAGGTAGATACAAAAACCAAAGAACTTGTTGGGAATATCCAGATTGAATCGAGAGGATTCGTCTATTCTTCAGAGGTAAAAAAGATTCATACCCAGATTGTAGAGTTCGCAAGAGCAAAATACAACGATAATTGCAAAAAGAGAATGGATATCAAGGATAATCTCAAGTTCATTAGAGAAGCACTCGGAGAATACATCACCAAAATTATCGGTAGAGTGCCAATGTTGATGCTCATGTATGTATATATCAATCGCGAAGCCGTGCAAAACATTCCAGTAGATAACAATGAAGAAATTATCGGAATGACACTCGAAGAGCAGGGCTATAACGACTAAAAAAATAAAACTGAAAAAAGAAGGAGTTTTGCCCCTTCTTTTTTTATAGATCACAAGAAATAGCACTAAATCAGACTATTACCATAGACATAAAACCCTCAATTATAGGAATCTCTCTTCACTGCACCAACAATGGAAACCTGACTTCATATACTATCAATCTCTACTCCTTTACTAGAAAACAAGCTAGAAATCTGTTGTTCACCGAATTTTCCATAAATCTTAAGATGCGACCCACCATTTTTTCAAACCTTCTCTACCTTTTCAACCTTAATACCTTCTAGTAGAAAATTAGGTTCTTGATTCCCCTCACCAAAAGGAGCAAGCTGCTCAATCTCTGAAAGTTCTTCAGCATTCCATTCATGAGAGAGAAGACACGTATCCACCTGAATAACCTTTTCCAGCTGTTCTGAAGTAATACAAGACTGACAATAGTTTTGGAAAATACCAAGCACCGTATCCAGATGTTCCAGATCAACAGTCAATCCTCAAGCCCCCTTATGTCCTCAGAATCTTTTCAAATAGGGCGAAGCTTGAATAATCATCTCAATCACATTGAAATAATCAGGCCCTCTAAGGGAGGCAACGGCCTGTTTTTTCTCCAAATCAAGCTTAAAAACAGCAGAAGGCTTGTAATATTTCTCCGTAATTCTCCCAGAAACAATTCCTACAATCCCCTCATGAAACGACTCATCACAAACAAAAAGAAAATTCTGATCAGGATTGACCTGTTTTTCTGCCACTCTAAAAGCCTGATCCTGCATTCTCCTTCTTTCTGTATTGATAGATTCAATCCTTTCTAGATACGGCAATTGATGTTCTCACTCCGAGAGGAAAATCCTAAGACTATCATAGGGACTTTCAATTCTTCCTCCCGCATTAATCCTAGGACCAATCACAAACCCAATATGAAACGTATCAATTTTCCCCTTAAGATTCAGAAAATTAAGGAAACCTTGCAATCACTTCGGCAAAAGATCAGGATGATAATTCATAAGTTCCAAGCCTCTTTTGACAATAACCCTATTCTCCTGGACCAAAGGAACCACATCAGCCACCGTCCCAATAGCCACAATCGGCAAAAAATAGTTAAAAATCTGATTTTTTTTCTCTTTAGAAAAAGTAGATTTTGAGAGAAGAGCATTAATCAGCTTAAAAGCCACCCCAACTCCAGCCAATCACTTAAAAGGATAGAGAGGAGAAACCTGTGGATTGATCAATGCACAAACGTCTGGAAGCGTCTCAAGAGCATGATGATGATCCGTAACCACCATATCTATTCACAACTCTTTAGCGTACTTTGCCTCTTCCACCGATGCGATTCCATTATCGACCGTGATAATCAGCTGCACTCCTTCATTTTTCATCGCATCCAAATGCTTATTTTTGAGCCCATATCCATCCTCAACTCTGTTGGGATATCTAATGCTAATATTTTTATATCCCAAAAAATAGCTAATAAATTTATAAACCGAAAAACTCGAAGTAATCCCATCTACATCATAATCTCCAAAAATCATAATCTTTTCCTTACGCTTCATCGCATCGATAATTCTATCGACTCATTTTTCCATATCATTGAGCAAAAAAGGATCTAACCGATAATTTGCAATACTTGGATTGAGGAAATCTTGAGGAGCATCTGAGACATTTCTTACTTTTAGGAGTCTTTGGATTAAAGATAAATCTGCATCTTGATTTAAGATTTGATAACGCATATATACATAGAGAATATAGAACAATCTTAGGATGTAAAAGCCATTTCTCCCCTTCTAATAATTTCACATACTATGGACTTTTCCAAGCACAAGGGAGCAAGGATTAAGCTTTAACAATAAAGGCTTTCATCTCGTATCTACCCCAAAAAATTCCATCACCAATAAAAAACAAAAGCCGATGCTGATAATAAAAAATCAGTCTCAGAAATCAAGAGTTCTCTTAATTTTAGCAAATAGCAGCAAAAAAATCAGACAAAAAACTTTGCAATCTGCTTGTGAATTACTATACTTCATAGCGTTTTATGTTAGCTTTTTGATTGATGCTCCTTTCCTACAAAAATAAATTTGCCGAACTGCTCTCTCCATTTTTTCAAGTTTCAGAGGAGGAACTCTTACCTCTTATTCAAATAGCTCCTGATAATATCAAAGGGGACTTAGCATTCCCATGCTTTCAGTTTGCAAAGTCGCTGGGGAAAGCTCCAAATGTGATTGCGAGTGAAGTGCTTGCCTTTCTTCAGGAGAAAAATCAGACTTCTTCTCTTTTTTCTGAGTTTTATGCGGTAGGACCTTATGTAAACGCAAGTTTCAATACTCAGGTTCTTGCCTCAGAAGTTCTTCAACAGATCAAGAAAGAAAAAGCTGATTTCGGAGCAGGAGAAAAGACTGGGAAAACAATCCTTCTTGAAGGTTGGGCTCCGAATACCCATAAATCAATTCATATCGGGCATGTGAGAAATTTTCTCCTGAGTGAAAGTATCGCAAGAATCCTCAAATTTGCTGGGAATAAGGTCATCAAAACTTGCTATCCAGGCGATATTGGGGCGCATGTAGCGAAATGGATTTGGTATTACAAAAACTTTGATCAGCAGCCTTTCCCAGAGCAGAATTTCACCAAATGGGTCGGTCAAATCTATACTTTGGCGACGAGAAAAGTAGATGAGAATCCTGATCTTTACAAGCCTCAGGTTGAAGCTCTCCAAAAAGCACTTGAAGATTGAGATTCAGAATTAGTTGCGCTTTGGAAAGAAACGAGAGCGCTTTGTCTGCAAGATATGCAACATATTTTCGCTGAGCTTGGAAGTGCAGAGATGGACAAGCGATACTACGAAAGTGATGTTGAGCAGCCAGGAATCCGCATTGTTGAGGAACTTTTGGCGAAAGGTATTGCGACCAAATCGCAGGGAGCAACGGTAATGGATTTGGAAGAATTTGGGCTTGGGGTCTTTCTTCTTCTGAAATCAACAGGAGCGTCACTCTATTCTACCAAAGATATTGCACTTGCCTACCAGAAAAAAGCTGATTTTCCTGACTATGATCAGTCACTGTATGTGGTTTGACTTGAACAGGAGCATCATTTTGAGCAGCTCTTCAAAACGCTGGAACTCATTGGCTTTGAGCACGATAAACTCAAACATGTATCCTATGGTTTGGTGGATTTGGTTGATGGAAAAATGTCCTCGCGTGCGGGAAATGTCGTATTGTATGAGGATTTTCGTGATGAACTGCTTGCAAAAGCAGAAGAGCTAGTCGCTGATCGTGATTTGCCAGCAGCAAAAAAAGCTGAAATTGCTCACGATGTAGCTTTTGCTGCGATGAAATTTGGAATGCTGCTTCAGGACTCAGAAAAAGGGATCACTTTTGATAAGCAGACGGCACTTTCTTTTGAAGGAGAAACTGGTCCTTACCTGCAATATATGTCTGCAAGGATTTCTTCTATTTTCAAAAAAGTGGATCGTTCCCAGCTTTCAGAGCCAGATTTTGGCCTTTTGACTTTAGAAAGCGAAAAAAATCTGATCCTTCAGCTTGCGAGTTTCCCTGACCTCGTGCAGAAATCAGCCAGCGAATATAAACCCAATGGTATTGCGAGATTTGCATTGAGCCTGGCAAAGCAGTTTTCAAGCTACTATCACGAAGCGAAAATCCGAGATGAGAGCAATATTGCTTTGAGCACGGCTCGTTTAGCCTTGATTGAAGCGGTTCAGTGCGTGATGAAAAATGCTCTTGAGCTCCTCGGAATCTCGACACCTGAAAGTATGTAAATACAGATTTTTATATCTTCATTCCATAACACCATGACAACCCGAGCAGAACTCGCAGATCTCCTCTTTCCTCAAGTGAAAGAAAGCATAGATGACCTTTTGGCAAAATACCCTCCAAGACCTGAGGGCAAAGTGCTTCGTTTCGCGCCAAGTCCAACCTGATATTTGCATTTTGGGCATCTCTATACCTCATTTATTGGGCGAAAACACGCAAGACAAAATAACGGCGTTTTCTTCCTCAGAATCGAAGATACCGATCAAAAAAGAGAAGTAGCAGGAGCCACTCAGGTTTTACTCAAAATCCTCAAAAAATTCTGAATTCAGTTTGATGAAGGACTCCTTACTTTGACAGAAGAATTTGGAAACTACGGTCCTTATGTGCAATCTCAGAGAAGGTCGATTTATGAGGTGTTTGCGAAACATTTGGTAGCTCAAGGACTCGCCTATCCTTGCCGAATGAGCGAAGAAAGACTCAATGAAATCAGAGAAATGCAGACTGCAAGCAAGCAAATCCCCGGAATCTATGGAAACTATTCCGAATGGAGAAATAAAACTCCAGACGAACTCCTAGAAAAATTCAATGCAGAAGGTCAGACTTTCCCTGTTTTGAGATTCCGTTCTCATGGCGATACGACCAAGAAGATCGTTTTCCAAGACCTGATCAGAGGCGAGATTTCCATGATTGACAACTATAATGATATTGTGCTGATCAAAGGAGACGGGCTTCCAACCTATCATCTTGCACACATTGTGGACGATACTTTAATGAGAGTGACGACCATCACGAGAGGTGAGGAGTGGCTGACTTCTGTTCCGCTTCATCTCCAGCTTTTCGGAGCATTTAACTTACCAGCACCTGAATACTGCCACTTGGCTCCGATCTGTAAGCTTGATGAAGGAAAGAAAAGAAAGCTAAGCAAGAGAAAGGATCCAGAAGCGAATGTAGAATTCTTTTTTGAGGCAGGATACGCTCCACAAGCCCTTTTGGAATACATTATGACGCTCGCAGATTCTAGCTATGAAGACTGGCAAAGAGCGCACGAGGATCAGACTTTTTTGGATTTTCAGTTCTCACTTGAGAAAATGAATGTCTCAGGAGCACTTTTTGACTTCGTAAAGCTCCAGAATATCAACAACGGCTACCTTTCCAAGCTCAGCACTGCAGAACTCTATGAACAGGGACTCGCTTGGGCAAAGGACTATCACAAGAAGCTTGCCGAGCTGATGGAAAAGCACGCCGACTATACCAAAGCCGCACTGAACATTGAAAGGCACACGGAAAAAGACCCGAAGAGGTTTACTCTTTATAGCGATATTGAGAAAAATATCCTCTTTTTCTACGATGAGAGGCGAACTGAAATCAAAAAATCAAAACCTGACTTCCCAGAGCAGATTCCTCTTGAGACTTGGAAAGCCTTTGCAGCCGATTATGCGGAAAACTTCAGCTTAGATGGCGAGGTAACTGAGCGATTTGATCAGCTTAAACTGATTGGAAAGAAATATGGTTTCGCAGGAAATAATGCGGAATTTAAGGAAGGAAATTTTATCGGAAAAGTCGGAGATTTAGCAATGTTTCTCAGGATTCAGCTCTGCTGAGCAAAACAGACTCCAGACCTCTTTTCTGTGATGAAAGTAATGGGAAAAGAAAGAGTGAAAGAGAGGATTTTAGATTTATAGAAATCTTCTACCGTTATTTGCTTAGATTTTCTTCTCGATGAAGTCTGTATTTAGATATTTTTTAGTATAATGACGACTAAATTTATTCCTCCAAGTAGAAAGAAACAGCGACAACTATCTTTGATTTTGGGAGCTCTGACACTGCTATTATGAGGAATAGCACGATGGCTTTATACAGAGTTTTCTAGGATAACTATTTCACTTTGGATTCTCTCAGGAGCTTCCTTATTTTTGCTTGTCTATAATATCGCAGATTTTACATTCAATCCTCCGAATAAAAGAGGTCTATATCTAGATCAGGAGGGAATTTTATTTCAACAAACGCTTTTAGGACGCCAAATCGGGAAGATTTTATGGAAGGATATCACTGATATTCAAATCCAAAAGAATTCCCTCTGATTAAAGGCGATTTACCTTAGCTTGAAATCTCCTGATAAATATCTTGCAAAGGTATCTTCTCAAGAGACAAAAAAGCTGATCCTGCAACAAGGTTTTCCAATTTCAGACAGTGAACTTGAAATTGATCTTGATGAGCTTTTTGATCGAATTCAATCCTATTTTCATCAGAAACGCTAATCTATTTCTCCATTAAAGATAGGTAATTTTTACTCGTAAAAGGTAAAGTCATGAATAGCAATCCAAAACTCAAAGACCTTTACCAACTCATAACAGAGCTCCAGACCTTCAAACAGGGGGAAAATACAAATCAACGACAAAATCTCTTCTCTAGGAGACAAAAAGCCCAAGTCGCAAAATTTCTTACAGAACTCTATTATGAGCAAAGACTTCTATCTGAAGATTGTTACCAAGAGATTAAAAAAAATCTGAGTTTAATTCTTCTGGAAAATTTTAGTCAACAAATCCTTCCAGCAACAACAGGTATTATTCCAGCAACAAATCAAAAAAAAGAAATGTATCTTAATACTTCTAAGGTCCTAGGGAGAGATATTCTGGAACCGAGAGAATATATTGGAATCGTTCCTGAAGTAGCTTCAGATTTAGATGCTCCTTCCTTGGTAACAGCAGAAACTCCTCCCAACTATGAACAGTCATGGCATGATCACTGAGAAAACCGAGAGATTACCTTTTATACTTGATTCTCAATAGGTAAGTTCAAAACTGAAAGAATTGAACAAGAAATCCAGGCTGATTTTTGAGATATCATCATTTTCCCTCCGAAAACTTGGCATACGATCAAAAATCCTACCGATCATCCTGTTATGAATTTATCCGTTAAGCTTCCTTCTGCATTATTGGATAGGGGAAAAGTTTATCAAGGCAGTGTAGGGCAGGGAGAAAAAAGAACATTAGATCAAAAAGCTGATCATGTTTTTGGATATGATTTGAATGATTTAGAAATGCCATATCACATCCGTGTTTATGTTTTTGATGAGGGAAAATCTGAACATATCATAAGTCATAAAGGGAAATCTCTCCTTTACCCACTTGAATGAGAATATCTCGTGAGCACTCCATACTTCAAAAATAAAACCTTTAGAAAAGGTGATACTCTACTCTTAGATGCGGAAACAGAAGCTTCTATCATCAATATCAATGGAAAAGGAAAGATTTACACAGTAATCCTAAAAGAAAACCAGGCAAAACAGACATAAAAACCCAACAATTCTCAGCCCAGCAAATCTCACGCCTTCAATTTTTCCTTGAACTTCCCGTTGATTTCCCTATACCAAGAGACGAAAACTTTTATCTTCCTACGCCAAAATGGCAAAAAACCTTGTAATCGTTGAGTCTCCTGCAAAATCACAGACCATAAAAAAATTTCTCGGTCCTGACTATGACGTGAGAGCTTCATACGGACATACCGTAGATCTCCCGACCAAAGAACTTTGAATCGATATTGCCAATGGATTTGCTCCCAAATACGTCGTCTCTCCGGACAAAAAGAAAGTACTTTCAGAGCTAAAAAGACTCTCTGAATCAGCAGAGAAAACCTGGATCGCAACCGATGAGGATCGTGAAGGAGAAGCGATTGGACGACACCTTGCCAACCAGCTAAAATTGGACATAAAAACGACTCCAAGAATCGTTTTTCACGAAATCACAAAAACAGCAATAGAAAACGCCGTCAAGAACCCGAGGACTATTGACATGAGCCTAGTAGATGCACAGCAAGCCAGAAGAGTTTTGGATAGACTAGTGGGATTTGAACTTTCTCCGATTCTTTGGAGAAAAATCAAAACCTGACTCTCTGCATGAAGAGTGCAGTCCGTAGCAGTAAAATTGATCGTTGAAAGAGAAAGAGAAATTCAGGCTTTTGAAGCTAATTCTTTTTTCAAAGTCATAGGAACATTTCTAAGCCAAGAGCAGAAAACCTTTACCGCAGAACTCAACAAACAGTTGAAATCTGAAGCTGAAACCATGAAATTCCTCGAACTTTTACAAGGTGCCAACTACGAAATCAAAGATATCGAGGTAAAACCTTGAAAAAAATCCCCTTCAGCTCCTTTTACTACCTCAACACTCCAGCAGGAGGCAAGTAGGAAACTTGGATTTTCAGTTGCAAGGACAATGCAGGTTGCTCAGAAACTCTATGAAGCAGGACATATTACCTATATGAGAACCGACGCGGTAAATCTCTCTGATTTTGCAATACAGGCAGCAAAAGCCCAGATCATCAGCGAATATGGAGAAAACTATTCCAAACCAACGCATTATGCGACCAAGGCAAAAGGAGCACAAGAAGCCCATGAATGTATCAGACCTACACATATGGAAAACCACATTGCAGGGGCAGATCCAAGCGAAAAAAAGCTCTATCAGCTGATTTGGAAAAGAACGATCGCTTCCCAGATGGCTCCCGCTGAACTTGAAAAAACCAAGGCAACAATTCAGATTTCTACAACTAATAAGTTTCATTTTGTAGCGAGCGGAGAGGTCCTCAAGTTTGACTGATTTCTAAAAGTATATATGGAATCCTCAGATAATGAAGAGGATGATGAGGAAACAAAAGGGATGCTCCCTAAGCTCAGCAAAGGAGAAATGCTCCAAGAAAAAGGAATCCTCGCAACAGAAAAGTTTAAATCACATCCACCAAGATATACCGAAGCAAGTCTCGTTAAAAAGCTAGAAGAACAAGGCATCTGAAGACCATCAACCTATGCTCCAACAATTTCAACTATTCTCAAGAGAGGTTACGTTGTCAAAGAAGACCGTCAAGGGACCAAGAGAAGCTATGTAGAGCTCTCCTATACCGAAGGACAAATCAAAAGAGAAACAAGGGATCAAATAACCTGAGCCGAAAAACAAAAAATGTTTCCGACTGATATTGGAATGATCGTAACTGACTTTTTGAATCAGAATTTTGCTGATATTATGGACTATAGTTTCACCGCCAATGTGGAACAAGAGTTTGACGAAATCGCAGAATGAAAACTAAAGTGGACACAAATGATGGAAAAGTTTTATGGACCTTTTCACGAGCATGTCGTTGAAACCACAGGGAAAGACAGAGTAAATACTGAAAGACTCCTCGGTCAGCACCCAAGCAATGGAAAACAAATTATCGCGAGAATGGGAAGATATGGACCGATGATTCAGATTGGAGACCAAGACGATCCTGATAAAAAATTTGCTTCGATCCCGACGGGGAAAACGATTGAAACGATTACCCTTGAAGAAGCGCTACAAGCCTTTGCTCTACCAAGAAGTTTGGGGAAGCGAGAAGGAGAGGAAGTTTCAGCTTCTACAGGACGTTTCGGTCCTTATGTAAAATACAAAAGCCTTTTTGTATCGATCAAAAAAGATTCTGGTTTAGACCCCTTTTCCATCACGCTAGAAGAAGCCATTCCAATGATTCAGGAAAAAATAGAAGCTGAAAAGAATAAATACATCAATGAATTCGATTATGAAAAGGAAAAAATTCAGGTTTTAAATGGTCCTTATGGTCCTTATATCAAATATGCCAAGAAAAATTATAAAATTCCAAAAGGCTGAAAAGATGCGAGTGATTTGACGTTAGAAGACTGTTTGGAACTCATCGGAGTAAAGAAGGATTCTACAAAATCCGCACCCAAAAAAGCTCCAGCCAAGAAAAAAACCACAAGCAAGAAAAAATAGCCGACCACAAAGTTTCTCAACTTTAGCCTCTTTCCTATATTATGATGGACACCAAGCAATTTGAAGGCAAAAATATCGCCATTCTCGGCTTCTGACTGGAGGGAAAATCAACACTCAACTTCCTGCTCAGCAATAATTTCGCATTCAACAAACTTTCTGTCCTAGATATGAAAGATCAACCTACTTTACAAGAGCTCGGCATTTCAAATGAGACCTGAGAACACTATTTAGACCATCTTGACCAGTTTGATGTAATTTTCAAGTCTGCTGGAGTGCCGTATAGCTCTAAACTCTTGCCTTACAAAGAAAAAATTCTGACTCAGATGCAATTTTTTTTCAATACGTACCAAGGGAAAGTTATCACAGTCACTGCAAGTAAATGAAAATCCACGATGACTTCACTTATTTTCTCAATCCTCAAAAATGCCGGATACAAAGTCAAACTCGTTGGAAATATCGGAAATCCCGTTTTAGAGGAAATTAATTTTGATGAAGAATTGGATTTTGTAGTTTGCGAGCTTTCAAGCTATATGTTGGAACGTTTAGAAAAGAAAAACTATATCTCAGTACTTGGAAATATCTTCCCAGAACATATGGATCGGCACGGAGGATTTGAGAAATATGCACAGGCAAAACTGAATATTCTCAAAGGATCAGATTTTAATATTGTTTTGCAAAAAACCGCAGAAGAATATGAGCTTACAAAAAGCTACACAAACATCGAAACCTATGGAATCTGAGGGAAAACTTCACGAGATCACGGATACTTCCTACATAATACACAAGAACTTTTCCCTACTACTGATAAATTACTTTTGGGAAACCACAATATCCAGAATATTTCAGCTGCCATCGCAGTTTGCCTCAAAATCGGAGTTCCTATAAATATAATCCACGATACCATAAAATCATTTACAGGACTACCACATAGATTACAGTTCGTAGGCGAGGTTCAAGGAATTAGCTTTTATGACGACGCAATTTCCACCACCCCAGAAAGCACCCTAGAAGCACTGAAAACATTTTGAAAAAAAGTCGGAACCCTTTTTCTCGGAGGAACCGACAGAGGCTATGATTTTAAGCTTTTGATGCAAAAAGTACAAGAATACTGAATCCAAAACCTAGTTTTTTTCCCACCTTCTGGAGAAAAAATGGCAAAACTCACCCCAAATTTCAAAGGGAAAATCTTACATACTGACCAGATGCAAGCCGCAGTAGATTTTGCTTTTCAATATACCGAACCAGGACAAATCTGCCTCCTCTCTACTGCTTCACCAAGCTACAGCATCCGAAAAAATTTCGAAGAAAAAGGAAGACTCTTTCAAGACGCAATCAATAACTTCAAAGCACAAAAAACCTCCAACTTTCCTCCGAAGACTACTTCTCCTCACTAAACTCCATAAGATTGATTCTTTCCCCTTCTAGCTCTAGCTGATCAAGTTTCTTTTCAATAGATTCTCCAAAGTAAAGCCACGTATCCATCCCATCAACTTCCTCGAGTTCAAGGACATCTGAAGACTGAATAATTCAGAATTTTTTCCCATTTCCCTGGATTAAATAATTAAGCTTAGCGTTCTTCCCGACAAAAGCCTTAATCGTCCATCCTCTAATATCATACTCTCCTGGATAATCTACAATACAAATTTCACCCTCATTATACCTCATATCTGCACCCATTTCAGAAGCCAAGTTGATGAGACCGTTATGCGCATAAGCATATCCAAAAAATAAAGACTTTTCTATCTGAAACCCCCCATCAATTCTAATCTGTACACTCATTTTACTCCAATAAAAAAGATAAAAACTGATCCAGTCTACAAAGTTTCGCCTCGTTTTCAAGCGCTCCTAGCCAAAAAAGTTCGGATTAATCAACTTAAGGATCACACCAGAAGCGCCAAGAAGTGCCATTCCAACAGCAACTTTTTGAATAATATCCATTCCTTTAGTATAGTTTCTAGATTCAAGTCACGCTGTCGTCATCATAACTCCGGCCGCAACAATCATCAAGAGCGACATCACAAGGATCACCGTCATCAAAAGTTTCATCATCGCTCACATCAACTTTGGAAAAGCGTTAATCTGATTGGTTTTATCGCCACCTTTAGTAGTTTCAATACAATTCCCCACAAAAGGCACATCCGTATTAAGTTTTATTCCACTACAAGTCTTCCCATTAGCAAAAATAGCTCAAAAACTGACCATCATCATCAAAAAAGCACAAATCAGAGACTTAATTACTCTCATCATATCCACGGAAAAACTAAAGCATCTCATTAATAAGCTCATTTACAAGAGTCCCATCAAGTTCACTCTTGTGTTTAGCCATCAATTCTTTCATCAAAAGTCCTCTTCCTGTCTTAAGATCAGAGATTCTAAGTTGCACAAGAACCTCTTCAATAAGTTTCTTTGTCGTTGGCTTATCCAACAACTGAGGCAAATAGGATTCCAAAACATATTTTTTCTTTTGTTCTTCAGCCAACTCTTCAGATTTTTGTGCCTTCTCTAGAAAAGAAATCGTCTCATTCAGGGCTTTTACCTCTTTTTTCAGAACAGCAATGATCTCATCATCATTAGGTTCTCTCTGAAGTTCAATTTTTTTATTCTTAATCTGTGCTAAAACAAAATTTAAAGCAGACTTTTTAACCTCTTGCTTCTCCTTCATAGCGCATTTATAATCATCCAAGAGCTTCTCATACAACATCTTCATAATAAAAAAGATAAAATACACATCAAAACTAAGTATATAAAAACTTTCTAAAAATACAAATCTTTTATAAAAACTAACACAACAAAGCAGACAAAAGACCACTCATTTTCCAAGGAATCTGCTTGACCTTCAAAAGATAATAGCTACCATAAACGAACGACGATATTACTGCTTAAGATTTTAAAACAACAATTACATTCGACAAAAACAAAAAAACTCAGTTCTTTAGTCTTCTCTCTATTCCTCATAAATCATGGAACCGTTATCTTCTCTCCTTCGCCCAAAAACACTTGAAACTTTCGTTGGACAACCGCACCTTATCTGAGAAGGGAAGCCACTTTCCGTTTTTCTTGAACAAAAAAAATTTCCCTCCTTACTTTTTCGATGACCTCCAGGTTGCGGAAAAACGACTCTCGCAGAAATCATCGCTTCTCAGATACAGGCAGACTTTTTTCCCCTTTCTGGTGTAAGAAGCAAAAAGGAAGACCTGACGACGATCATCCAACAAGCAGAGCTAAACCAAAAATACGGCAAAGCAACGCTCGTTTTCCTCGATGAAATCCATCGCCGAAATAAATCACAGCAAGATACCCTTTTACCTTTTGTGGAAAAAGGGACTATCACGCTCATAGGAGCCACGACAGAAAACCCGAGTTTTACAGTAAATAACGCACTTCTTAGTCGCTGTCGCCTCTTCGTTTTCGAGAAAATCAGTCCCGAAGAGATGATCAGGTTTTTTACTTTACAAAAAGAAAAAATCAGATCTCTATACCCAGAAATCCAAATCCCTTCTGAAAGCCTAGAAACCCTAGCGTCTTCCGCGAATTGAGATCTTAGAAACGCAATCAATCTGCTAGAATCCGCATTATTACTACTCGGGAAAGGAGAACTTACCAAAGAAATCTTAATAAACGCGGGGACACAGCAGCTCTACTATGACCGCGACGGAGAGGAGCACTACAATATCATTTCTGCAGTCCACAAATCCCTCCGTGACTCAGATTATCATGCTGCTTGTTATCGAATACAAAGAATGTTAACAGCAGGAGAGGATCCGCTCTATATCGCCAGAAGATTACTCCGCTTTGCTAGTGAAGACATAGGTCCAGCAGACAATAACGCCTTACTCCTTGCAAACCAAGTCTATGACGCAATACAAAAAATCTGAATGCCTGAATGCGATGTTTTCCTAATGCAGCTCGCCATCTACCTTGCAAAAGCTCCAAAATCCAACCTCTCCTACAAAATTTCACTCCAAACAAAATCCGATTGTGAACGCTATGGTAATCTGCCCGTTCCACTCCACCTAAGAAACGCCGCTACCAAGACAATGAAAAACCTCGGCTATGGTAAGGGATATCAGTATGCACATGACTTTCCCGATGCAAAAATACAGCAAGAACACTTTCCTCCACAGCTCAAAGGAAGAAAATACGCATAACATTTATTCTCAAGCACAGAAATTCACATGAAAAAACTTATCCTCTTTACGATAGCATTCCTGACGATGACAGGAAATAGCTGGGCATATACACCGTTTACTACCGCAGACCACCTACAAATTGATCGCCAACTCAACCAAAATCTTTCTAAAGCTGAAAAGAAAGAAAAATCTGATTTCTTTTCTCGTTTAGCCCAAAAATCTCTCGCCATTCGCAAGGCCTTCTCTCCCACAAAGACAAAGCTCTATTGAGCAAAGCTTTCTGCCAAAGACCAAAATGATATCAAGAGCAGGATCTCTGCTATCGCAAATTTACCAGAAGAGAAGAAAAAAGAAATCCTAGAAGAGCTCTTGAAAACAGAGCAACTTGCAGAAGAAATATCCAGATCTTTACAAATCGAAAGCCGAGATACTTTCGAAGGTTATGCTAAAACAAAGCTTCCTACGCCGGTTTTTCGACTTCCAATTGATGATGTAGATCTCAATAACATACTTTGAGGGAAAGGCACAACTGGTATGAAGGTAAATGAATACAATATGATCGAGGAACTGGCTGTTGTGCTCCCCCCAGATACCATAGTAAGCCTAATGAAGAAGATTCAAAAGGGAGATTTCGTCTATTATCAAATCCGCACGAGAGAATTTGATGCAGGAAGGGGTGCAAAATTTGGATATTTTCTTGATGCAAGATTCATCGAAAAAACAGCAGAAAAACCTGAAGAAAAAGCACAGACACTCCCCTCACTAGAGGACATAACAAACAAATTGCTAGCCACATCAGGTTCTGTATACGTATGGGGCGGCTCTCGATACGAAGGAATACCAGAACTTGAAAAATACTTTCCTTCAGCAACAAAACTTTCAGCCCTAGAAACCAAAAGAAAACTCATGAAAGGAGTAGACTGCTCTGGACTTCTCTACCAAGCAACCAACGGCTTCACACCTAGAAATTCTCGTAGCCTTTTGAACTTTTGAGAACCAATAAATATCGAAGGGAAAAAAATTCAGGAAATCATTCCTCTACTCAAACCTCTCGATTTAATAGTACGAGACGGACACGTAGTCATTGTGCTGGACGAGAAAAGAACAATTGAAAGCAGAGGTAGAGGAAAAGCTCCATGAGGAATCGAAATCATCCCAATTAAAGCCAGACTTACAGAGCTTTTTAAGACCAGATCCCCAGTTAATAATTACGAAACTTCCCAACTTCCTAGGAGCAAAAAATTTGTCATCAGAAGGCGATTTTCTGAAAAATAATCCGTTTATTCAATAAACTGCTTAAAGTCCGAAAAGTTTTCAAAAGACTGATAAACCGAAGCAAACCTTACGTAAACCACAGGATCAATCTCCTTCAGCGCAGACAAAATATCATCTCCTATTTTTTGGCTCGAAACCTCTGATCCTGCGTTCTGCCAAGAAATTTCCAAATTATTGATCATCAAATCAATAACCTCGGCATTAAGTGGTCTTTTGGCGAAGGCCAACATAACAGCTTTCCTAAGTTTCGCTCTATCATAGAGCTCCTTAGTTCCATCTCTCTTGATCACTACAAGCTCCGTCAATCCAATCCTCTCAAAAGTGGTAAATCTATAGGCACACCTCTCACATTCCCTTCTCCTCCTAATAATTGTCCCTTCTTCAATCATCCTCGAATCCACAACTTTTGAATCCATATTTTTACACTTTGGACATTTCATCGCTCAATCATAAAAACTAAAAAATAGACTGATTCTGACCTCAAAGAACAGGAGTTTCTTGTTCTTCATGAGAATGATGACGAGATTTTGTTACAAACTCCTCAATATCAAAAGGATATTCTTCCCCATCCATAAAAATTTTCTTGTAATGCAAAAAATAAAACATTACCAAAGCTGTCATCCTCACATCGTTCTTACAGTATTTTTTAAATTCATCCAAATACTTCTCATCTCCTGTATCCTGATATTGTCTCCAAAGAACTTCTCACTCTGCCCCAGAGGAAAGTGTCTTTTGAACTCCAACAAGAGCTTCTGAAAGTTTATTAAGTCAGATTCTCCTTTTCGTAAGGGTTTGAAAAAAGACATAAAGATCAATACTTTTTTGGTTTAGGATTTCAATTTCACGATCCCCATACCCTACATTCCGTGCAGACACTGGATTATCAAACCAAATCTGATTAAACCCAACGATATACCCATCAAAAGCCAGCATTTCATCTACAAATGCCTTCAAGTCATCTTGCATAATACAACAATATTCCATTTTTTCGCCATTAGGAAACATAGCATAAGCAAGCAAAAACTTTGCAGATCTTAGATCATCTATCGTAGTTGTTTCAATATCATAAACCAAATAAGGCTTATCAAGGATCTTAGAATATTTCCCAGTTTTAAATTCATCCATCAATAATTGTTCAATAGTTTTCTGTCAGATTTGTCTTTCCTTTTTGCTGACATATTTCATAACAAGAGAGTTGAGACCTCATTTCTGATCAAAAGGCAAAACTACCTCAATTTTATCCTCTTCATCAATCAAAGAAAGCTGATTCTCATGCTTAGAGATCCTAAAAACCACATCTGAACGATAAAAATAGTAAAGATCATTCCCTTCACGAAAGCACATCTTGAAAAAATCATTCGCTCACTGACATTTCTCTCTCTTAATGATCGCATAGAAATGAGGAATGAAATTATTTTGAATCTTTGTTAAATCAGTTAGGGAAAATCTCTTATACATAGGAAAAAAATAAACAATTAAAAATCAACAAACTTTTCTTTGTTAATTCTTAAAAAGTTCCTATGATAATCCTGGAATATTAGGCATTCCTCCTCAATTTCCGCCTCCAAGCATTCCTGCCAAATTGCTAGGATCGAAACCGAGAATATCCTTTGTCTTTTCTGCTGCGACTTCTTGAGCCTTATTTTGAGCCTTTTGAAAAGCCTTTACCACCAATTCTTCCAAAACGACTTTTTTCGCAGGATCGAGAAGAGCAATTTCATTGACTTTAAAATCCCTAATTTTCATTTCCCCCGTCATATCAATAACAATACTACTTCATTTTTCTCAATTTTCATCTACAAACTCACCCTCTTTCGCCCTAATTACCAAATTCTTGAGTGCCTTTTGAAGCTCCTTATACTTATCATACATCTTCTTGAGCTCTCCCATCTTTCCAAAATCCATCACAATCATACTAATAAAATAAAAAATCTGACTTCACTCTAATAATTACTTCAAAACAAAAAAACATAACAAAACCACAAAGAGAAACAAGCCTAGCTTAAAAGTACTTTCTACCTCTTACCTCTTAAAAAAAACCTCCAAAAGCCAATTCTCTTAGATCATTCTTGAATCTGCAAGAAAAACCATTGAATTAATCTGAATAAATCAAGACAAGCAAACAGATAAATAATCAATAGCCCTTAAAGGGAACGGTTTAATCTCCTTTTACTTTTTCACAACACCAAAATACTTAATCACAAGAAACACCAAAAATGCTGTAATCAAAAAGTCGATCAATCTAGCAAGTGCCTTTCCATACAAAACACCATGTCGAGAAAGATCCTCCAGTTTATCAATCTTGAGCTTCTTAAACAAAGGAGCAAAAAACAATGGAGTCACTAAATCCTCAACAATTGTCTTCACAAAATCACCAACTTTAACAGCAATCAGGAGACCTATCGCCATTCCTACGACATTATACTCCGCTAAAAACGCTGCGAATTCTTCAATCATCCATTTCAAAAAAAAATAAAAACGAAAAGATTATACAGAAGCCTCCCTCAAATACAAGTCAGGCTGAATCTTTTTTTCGATCACTTTTTTCAACAGTTTATCCTCAAGGAATCTCTGAATTTTCGCGTTTCCATCTTTCAAAATAAAAAAATCAGAAGGTAATCCACATGCTGTATCACCACATAGTTTATTAAACTGATCACGAAAAACAGGAAACATACGTGGAATCAAGAATTGAGCACCTTTTTCTGAAGCGGTATTCATATATTCAAGAAGCCACTGATCTACCATTGCACGATTTTTCGTGGCTTTAGGAATGACAAAGCCATAAAGCCTAACAGGCAACCCTACATATTGGTACGGAAACAAATAAGAAACAATTTTTTCCTGAGAATTCGGATCTTTCGGATAAAAAGGCACTGAAGAATGAAACATAAACTCAATTCCTATAATTTTACGAAGTAGCAAAAGATGATCCACCTGGGATGATCAAGCCGCGAGTTCTCAAAGCCTTTTCTGCTGATCCGGAGAAAGAAGGTTCATTTCAAGCCATTGACTAAAAGCCCCAACATCATTAAACTTAATAAAATCTTCCAATTGTTGTGCCAAAAGCAAATTTTGATCCTTCAAGTTCGGATCATTAAAGAGCCCAAAAGAGAAGGAAGAAAGTGCAGTTTTAGGTGTCCATTGCGAAAAGTAATACTCCAGCCCATCTAATCCTTCTTCTAGTCAGGAAAGTCAAACCATCACCGCAGGATCCACAGCAACAGGAAGGAAATCTGACTGTTCATCAAAGAAGCTACGCAATTGTGGAATAAAAAAGGGCTTCAAATCCTCTTGAAAACGTAAAGATTGATGAGCAAGCCCAGTAAAATCATCATACGCCAAAAGAAGCAAATCGGCACCAGAAACAACATCTCCTGTCAAAAAACGCACCTTTCATCCGTATTTTTTGGAAAATGAGTCTGCAAAAGTCTTCCATATTGGATAATCAGCAAATTTCCCAACTGCAATAGTCAAGGTTCAGGTAAACAGATGAGCTACAGGAGGCAGAACATCTCAAGAAAATTCTGATTTTTCTTCTTGTGAAACTACTCATCAAGACTGACCTCCCTCATCTTCGGTAGAAGAAGAGCCTCGTGGAACAAAAAAGACAAACGCAGTACATAGAAACCCAAAAATCGACAAAAAGAAAACCTGCTTAAGTTGACCCTTCATAAACCCTAAAAAATAATAGTAAAACTTCCCAAAGCTGGCTGTTTAAGTGTTGGCTTTTTTAGTTGAAGCTTGATATGATATTTTCATACTTTCCCTTCTCCTTGAATAGTAAAAAATCTATCAGAAATCCTGACTCCACCAAGTGTATGAAACTCGTATTCCAAGAAAGGATAAAGATTCCTTCCTAAATGTCCTCACTGCGTCCAAAGATAATTAGCCAAAGAAAAAGTTAAATAAGAATTTTTTACATTACCATTCGTTAAAATGTTAGAAAAACTTTCCAAAGTATTCAATTGAGCTTCATTCTTAGAAATAATATTAAGACTAAAACGACCTTGATTATTACCATGTTTAAGAGGATGCTGATTTTGTCAAAAAACAATTTCTTTGGGAGTTCATGAATTTTGATAAATATTTTCCTTCCTTATCAAGGTATCTCGCTCTTCAATAATCCCTCTGTTAAAATTAGGAGCATTAAATGGAAGCAGAGTATACTCAGTATCTCCATAGTTTCCCTTTATCGTCCATGAGGCAACAACTTGATTTTCATCTCTCCATTCCTCCCCAAAACGAGCACCAGGACAAGAAGACGTACAAAGCTTCGCTCATCCTCAACCCGAAGTTCCAGTACCAAACTTTCCAAACAAAAAAGGATTAAGTCTGAATGTTCCAACCAAAGAAAAATCTGGAACATCCAGATTAAATCCGGACATCGGAATATAGTACTTATTAGACGGAACAACTCCGACGGTTCACAACGGGATAAGCTCTGTAGTTGAGTAATTCAACATATTATAATTCCTACTATCAAGATTATCTCTCACTATAAAGGCAGGATCAACATCCCCGTTTCAAACAGAAGGAATCCTATCAGTACTAGAATGCACTTTCCAGAGCATAGTATCAGAACCATTGCCGTAGGTATAAAAGTTATCAATCCTACTATCACTACCCTTTCCAGTAGCAAGAACAGCTGCAGCACTAGTCTCTCGACCAGACTCTCAATCAAAACCAGGTCCGGTATTCCTTACGGCCAAGACTCACCTTTCAAGAGCAGAAATTGCCCCATAATAGGCTGTCGAATATTGCATTACATTCCCATATGTACGGACAAAAGGAAAAAAACCAGAAAAAAGTGCCAGCAAAAGTGCTAAACTAATAATCATCACGATCAACACAAGCATCAACAACATTTTATTAGTTTTTTATCCATTAAACGATCTAAGTATACTCCAAATCTCCCAAAAAAGCAACTATTCAATATTTGGAGCTCCACATTCAGGACAATATGCAAACTGACCAGAATATTTACTATGACATTCCCTACACTCAACACACAAAGCTTCCCCACACCGAGCACAAACCTTATGAGAAACAGAATTCAAACCGCGACAATGAGGACATTCCACAACAGTCTGTTGCAATGCCTCTCTCCAAGATCCTTTTTCTCGCTTATATACCAAAGGACGAAACGCCAAATAAAGTGGCAAACCAAAAACCGGAGTCAAAACAACGATCAAAAGAACGGAAAAAAACTGGTAAAATGAACTATCACTCCTCGCCATCGCATCTCTCAAGGTCCAAATCGCACAAAGAAGCCAAACCAAAGCCAAAAAACCAAACAGCAAAAGCTCACGATCCGAATAAGAAGCCAAAAATGGGAAATATCCAGAAATAAGTGAAACTACATCAGTTCAAGAACCAAGATTTTGAAGATTAACTACCAAATCCGGCACCTGCGGCTGCGCCACAGTATCGACAGTCGAAGGAAGAACTCAGCTTTCCGCTATTTGTTCTACTCCTGAGAGAAAACCACTTGCCATAATATTAACAAAAAAATAAAAACTAAAAAATCACTTTCTTCAGAATTTCTAAGGAAAGGGAAAACTTTTTCAAGTCTTTCAGAATAAAAGCGATTTTTGATGGATTATCCACTTGCAATTCAAAATCAACAATCACCTCTGCATTTTCTCCATGCTTTATTGAGATCTCAGAAAGTTGCACATTAAATTGAGAAAAAACCTGAAGAAAATCTACGATCGTCAATTCACGAGAAGAAAATTTAATCTGAAGCTGAAAGTGATAACGATTTGGACTTTCTTGGTCCCAATGAGCTTCCAAAAGAGAATCAAACGAAATAGTCTTTAACGCTTTACAATGCATAGTGTGAACTTTAATTCCTTGTCTGGTAGATTTTGCGATAATTTTATCTCCAAGCTTAGGATGACACTCCGGACAAAAAGTACAATTCAAATGCTTGTCATTATCAACAATAACAGAAAAAGTTGAATTCTGATTTTTTATCTCTTGTTTTAAAGTATCTTTGAGTTCACCAGTATCTTTGATAATACTTTTCTCCACGACATTTTTGAGCAAATCAGGATAAGCCAGCCTTACAATATTTCCATAGGAATCTTGCTTATCCAATACCATCAAAATTCTCCTCTCCACCTCAAGAGGATTATCCAGCTTCTGAATTTTATCTCTATCACTACGAAACAAAGGAAGACCTAAATCTTTCAAATACTGATTCAAACCATCAATTGCTTCCTCCAAACGCGTCTCTCTTTCTATAGTTTTTAAATATTTTAAAAGCTGATTTTTCGCTGATGGAGTACGCAAAAACTCAATCCAATGTTTATTCGCGACATACCTATTCTTAAAAGTATTAATATTTACAATATCCCCAGTTTTCAGCTTATAGCTGATTGGTCTAATTTGTCAATTCACAATAGCATTCTTAAATCTGAGCCCAATAGCACTATGAATACTAAAAGCAAAATCTAAAACCGTTGATCCAGCAGGAAGTTCCTTAATATCTCATCTCGGAGTATAAATAAATATCGTTTTATCAAGGACTTCAATATTAAGTTGAGATTTGAATCTTTCTTTCTCGGAAGAGTCGGTATAATCTGCTACAATTTTTTGAAGCTTTTGAATCCAAACTCACTGCTGCTCAGAAACCACGGTTGGAGCATTACTTTCTGCATAAGCAAAATGAGCAGCGACTCCAAACTCCGCCACATCATCCATTTCCTGAGTTCTAATCTGAATTTCCACAGGGAAACGAAACATCCCCAAAACGGTCGTATGAATACTCTTATAACCATTAAATTTTGGAATCGCAATATAATCCTTAATCTTTTTGATAAGTGGAATATAATACTTATGAATTACCCCCAAAACCATATAACAATCACCAACACTCTGAGTAATCACCCTAAAAGCAAGCAGATCCATTACTGTAGAAATATCGGTCTCATGATACTTTTTGGAAAGCTTTTCATATACTCTATAGGGACTTTTAATTCTTCCCTTGACCTCAAAATTCTGAACCCCTTCTCTATGAAGCATCCCTGTCAGCATTTTCACTCCCTTTTCAGTATATTTTTCTCCCTCACGAAAATATTTTTTCAAATAGCTCAAAATTCTGGAAAACTCCTCGGGTTTCATTGTAGCAAAAGAACCATTTTCGAGAAGAAGTTGAAAATGATAAAGCCCGAGCCTTTTAGCAATTGGAACATAAATTTTTAGAGTTTCTTCTGCAATTTTCAGTCTTTTCCTCTCTTCTGGATGAAACTGCAAAGTCTGAATATTGTGAATACGATCAGCCAATTTCACAAAAATCACCCTCAAATCTTTCGCCATCGCAAGAAAGGTCTTTTTTATCGTTTCCAAATGACGATCCTCTCCTTGATACCTCACTTTTGAAACCTTAACCAAGCCCTCACAAATTTCCGCTACTTCTTCGGTAAACTCAGCAGCAACTTCTTCACGAGTTATCGGCGTATCCTCAATCACATCATGCATAATACAAGCTTGAATAGATGCCAAGTCGGGCTTAAGCTCCATCAAAAAAAGCGTTGCCTTGAGAGGATGAACAATATACGGCTCTCCAGAAAGCCTCTTAACTCCAGCATGAGCAGCTTTAGTAAAAGTGTAGGCATGTTTAATACCTTCAATCTGTTCCGCTGGAAGATAAGCCGAAGCCTGAGCAATAATTTCATCAAGCAAAAAAAGCGGATCCTCATCAAAGGTCATCTGATAGTCAAAAAAACTATCTATCTCCTTGATATCCATCTCTCTAGGCAGAAAAAATAAAAGACTACGCCAAAGAATAGGAATAATTGATAAATAGTCAAGAGAAAAGAAGAATTTTTAACTAAAAAAAACGGTTCTTCAACTGACGTTCAGTTTTTTCTGATAAAGTATCAAGTTTTAGTGCCATCTCCTCATCTGGCTCATGCAAAAATTTAGAAAGTTCTGCCGTCTTTTCCGAAGCTTTTTTCATATGAACATAATACTTTCCCAATTCTGCTACAACATCTGAAAGTTCATCATTTTTCTCAAGAAGCTCTGTAGTTTTTTCTCTAAAAAGCTGGTTTTGCGCGGTCAATTCCTCCATCTCTTCTTGAAGATAACTGAGCTGTTCATTCGCAGACTTTAGGTTTTTCCTAAGTTCTGAAACGATTTCCCTTCTCTCATACTGAAAATAGAAGATCGAATACGCGATCACCGCCCCTACAACAAATCACAAAACAAGAAATCACCACATAAATCCAAAGGTCACAAAATAAAAGTCAATCAAGAAGCAAGGCACCCAAAACTCAAACAAAATCAAAAGACAGACTTCACCGACTATTTTAACACTAAATGCTCCATCATACCAGAAAAGGTTTCATCATCAAGAGGAGAGAAAATCCCTTTATGTAAACGAGCCATTTTAAATAGAGGAGAAGAAATCTGAATACCTGTGCCATTTTTTTCAATTTGTAATGAAGCCAATAGGGGAATATACGTAGGCACTCTATTTTTCTTCAGTTCATAATCATAGTTAAAATCAAATTCTCCAACAGAGGTCTTCATACCCCAATCTTGATCAAAAAGAAAATTTCCAAAAGAATAAAAAATCGGCTTCCCATTATAAATTTCATAAGGTCAAGGAACATGTGAATGTCCCCCAAGAAGAATATCAGCTCCAGCATCGACAAGCTGATGTGCCAAGAGAACCTGCCATTTCGCTGGTTGGAAGCGATATTCTGCTCACCAATGAAGCCCTAATACCTTCACATCACAAAGATCTTGCTCCATCACATGAAGAGTCCCGGTCATCAAAGGCAAACTAAGCGGATTCCAGGCAAGACTTTTCTTTCCGTAAATTCAATGAGTTCAATCATAAGAAAAAGCCTGAAAACAAAATTTTATTCATCCTTTACGGGTAGAATAAAAAGTCTCTGCTTCTCAGGTAGTATTCCCCGCTCCAAAATGTCCAACTTCATGAGCAGAAAGTCGATGACGAGTCAACTCTACCCCATCTCCTCAGGCATTATTAGTGTGGTTGTTCGCGAGTGAAAGCACTAATTCATTATTCCCCTGCAAATCAAGCAAGGTCTGAATATTCCCTGTATTAGCACGAAAGGTAAAGCCTCACTTTGGCTGATCATTATCCTTAGCAGAAAACATACTTTCAAGATTAAAGTAGAGCAGACAGTCTCCCGATGCATAGCACGAAAATTGAGAAAGAGGATTAAAATTCTGACCAGAAAAGGTACGATCATACCCCTCTTGTTTAGCGAGCCATCCAATATTCCTGGAAAGCATAATATCTCCACCAACCACAAGTTGCACCTCTTCTTTTTGAGTAGGAACAACCGCTCAGGAACCCATAATAAATGATTCAACATTTAAGCCACCAAACGAACTGGCAAAAAGTAGCCCCGCTCATCACAAAAAGAAAACCACCATCAAAATCACCAATACTTGCTTCCTTACCATATTTCGTACAAGGATAAAAGACCTCCAATATAATAAGATTCCTCAAAAAAACAACCCAATCTCAAAAAAATACTCAACTTTGCAACACAAAAAAATCCCCCTATTCAGGGGGAAGCGGTTCATCATAGGAGAACTCATAATAATGAGATCCCCCAAGTGCAAGGACGTAAGCAGCGGAGCTAATACCGATGCAATACCAAACTCCAGAAAAGAGCGATAAGACGAACACAAACAAGAGTATCATCACAGTCAACAGGAGGATACTGCTGAAAAAATCTGAGTATTTTCTCTTCATTTCCTTATTTTTTTATTAACCCAGAAAGTATAAAGTTCAGAAAGTAAAAGTCAAGGAATTATAAACACATTCTGCTATACAAAAAATTGTCAACACAAAAAGTAAAGCAAACAAAAAAAGAAAAGTAGAGATTGCTTTTTTATTGTAGAAAATTATAATTCCAAATCTTTTTTTATTTTTCAAGAGTTATCTTGATGAGATGGAAAAACACACTAATACTATGAATAAGTGCAATAACACTCGAAACCATGTACCCAGAACACACAAAAAAAGAAATTCTAAACACCTTATCTACCAAAGACGCTCTCGAATTAAATCAAGAAGAAAGTCTTTCAGAAAAAGAAGATTCCTCACAAACTTACAAAGTAAAAATTTCTGATTTAGAAGGAGGACCGCTGCGATGAAGCAAAAAAATAATAGATCCTACTTATGGGAATTTAATCGGAGTATCACAATTTTCTAGTATCTTAAAAGAAAGTTCCTCCACAGATTCTATTCAGATCACAGAAAACACCATAGTCAAAAGTAGTGATAACATCAGCGTACCATTGATCTATCCAGAATTAAAAAAGTATTTTCCCGAACAACTTGATACATTACTTGAAAAAGCCCCTTTTTCTAAATACAAACAAAATAAATCTGATCATATACTCATAGTCAGCCAGTGCGAAAACGGAAGAAACGCCCTCGCCTATTACGAAAACTGAACACTAAAATTAGCAACTCACGTTTCGATAGGCACAAGAGGAAACCAGACTCCAGAATGAAGATATCCACTAAGCCACGATGAGATTTTCCGCAGATCAAAAACCTATCAAAATGCACCAATGCCCTATTCTTTAAAAGTTTTCAAAGGCATTTTTCTTCACCAAGGACGAAGCAACGGTCTGCCAAGATCGCATGGATGCATTAGAGTTCCATGACTATACCAAAAACGAATCTATGAAAATCTACCCAAAGGGAAAGCAATAATCATCCTAGATGGATTATACAAACCGACACTAAAAACACGCGAAAAAGATGCAGAAACACTACTCCCACCAAAGGAATTGCCTAGAAGTGTTTTGATCCATCAGATCCTTTCCAACGATAGTGCTTGATGAATCCCTCCATCGCTGATGGACCCTGATTTTCTCCCTTGAAGCAAGACGATAAACGACCCCCAAACAGGCAGGGCAATCAACATCCAATCTCCTTAGTTGATCAAAAGCCCCACTTTGCTGCAAAACAGAAAAAGAAACCTGATCATGTTGCTCGGCAATAACCTCTGACAAATAGTGAGAAAAATCCACGGAAGCAATAACCAAAGTTTTTCAGGGCAGTTTTTGGATGTTTTCAGCCAACCAAGAAGCGTGCTCCATATGATGTGTAGGAAGAGCCAAAAGATAAACAGTTCTAACAGTAGGAAAAAACTGATTAATCCAGCGAAAATGCTCTCCCAAACCATGATCTTTCGTATAGATTTGTCCTCCTTTCTCATAAAAAACCCCTCCATCACAAGCAATACGATCATCTACAAAAGGAGTAGCAATGATAGTCTGATCTTTAAACCTAATTCTCCCCGAAGTACAAAGTCCTTCTACACGTTTTTGTTTCAGAAAAAAATGATTAGGAGAGAGAAGAACAATTTGATCTGGCATTTCATGAGAAGAAAAAAAACGCCTCTTCAAAAAAGAATAAAAATCCTGAACTTTGACCGGGTTAATCATAAAATGGGGAATAACAGCCAGAAAGTACTGACGTTCACGAGAAATACGAGAAAACATAAAGAAAATAGAAACTGCTGAAACAAGCAAAACTGCAAGACACCAAAATCAGATTTTTTTCCTAGTAGACATAAGCATTATTGTTAGCAATATAATATTTAACGTGCCTCAAGAGAAAGGCGCAAGCGCATCGTTCACAACAGAATCCAAAGACCAAACATCTTCTAACTCACAGAAAACATTCCATTCCTATCAATAAAAAGGGGAATTTCAAGGGAAAATCATCAAACATTCTAGTAAAAAACAAAAACACTCGCTAAAAATTTTTCTACAAGTTCACTCGTTTTTATCACATCTCCACTTGAAAAAAGAAAAGAAATTGCTATCAAAGAAACAGAATTTTATTTACTGAGATAATTCATGACAAACATGACGAAAAAATGACCAATCATAATAAGCATCATCTATATCTTTGTAATCCAAGCAATTATCATAGGGCTTCTACGAAACGAACCAAGGCGATACATTTTAGGAGGTATCAACTTTATAGCAACAATTCTCCTGGCCCTTTTACGAAAACAATCTAAACAAAGATCGGAACAAAAATGAGAAGCTCCTCTCATAAGAGAAAAACATCCAGCTCCTAAAGAAACAGCAGAAAAAGATTTTTTTACAAAAGAAAAAAAGGAAGAATCCTCTCCTACACTATCTGAATCCAACATTGAGTATATCAAAACCAGAATAAACCGTAACAGAAAAAATCAGGCAACAAACGGAGGAGGACTTTATCGTCTTTTAATCTTTCTTCTTGCACTTATAGGATTTTGAGGGATTCTCTATATGTTTCGAGAAATCTTCGACTTCATTGCAATATTCATCTGAGCTATAGGAATGATGATCGCAATCATGGTCATTTTCAGAGCTACTCAACTGCGAGAGAGACCAATTTTTTCTTCATTATATTTCCTCATTTTTTTTATTCTTGGATGTGGAGGGCTCGCAGCATCTCTTTTCTGAGGTAAATATGAAAAAATAGAAGACATAAAAAACTGAATATCTACCTTCATTGAAGGAGTCAAGGGAAAAGAAATTACCAATACCGAAACAGGGAATAACGAATGAGAAATTGATTCAGATTTTCTTTTTGAAGGAACTGGAAGTGTTATTGAGATGAATCTTAGCGGAGATGCGTCTTCTCTCTCTGGAGAGCAAAGTTTATCTGGAGACAATATCAACCTAATCATCAACGAAGCAGGTGTAGAAGCCAATGGCCTCACCTCAGGAGAATCATCTTCTTTACCTAGTGGAACAAATCTCTCTACAGGACTGAGCGTCGAAAGAATTAAAGAGCCTACAAATACACAAACTCCTGCCAATACACAAACCCAGACTTCAAACAAGACAAGCAGCCCAAACCAAGAAGTGACGATGATTGATGCCATCAAACATCTTATCAAAACAAATAATATTCCTCTTTCTACCAAGAAAAATACAAAATTCACCCACATAGCAACTTCCGACAGTAATTATCCTTATATGAAAACAGCGCTTGAAAAAAGAATGATCGGCTCTAATACCAATCCAAACATGACCGTAAGCTGTGATATTTATATGGTAATGAAAGGCTTGGCAGAAGAACGAATTACCGTAAAAACAGCTGATGTAAAAGGAGACTATCGAAATATGGCAGAGTCTAAAAACGCCCTCAATGGTTGCACAAAAGGAGCAAAATTAACCGTAGCTAACTTATAGCATTTCCATCAAATAGAAAAAACCTGAAAAAAGCGAGACGTTCTTCCTTTCCAACCAAGTATTTCTAAAGCAGAATAAAATACTTGACATTCTCTTTCCATTTCTTATACTCCAACAGGTAAGAAAATACATAAATTAATTTATTATTACTACATACTCCATGGGATTTATTGCAAAAATGGATGATAAAAAAATTAAAGTAGATATAGAAACTACTCAATTAAAAGATGTTCTCATTTACTGCAAACCAAAGGAAAGGCTGGTTTTAATGAGAAAATTTTGACTTGATGGAGAAAAAGAGGTTCCTCTTCAGAAAATCGGTAGAGAATACTCTCTCACCAGAGAAAGAGTAAGACAAATCGAAACTCAAGCATTAATGAGATTCAGAAGACTCATTGTCGGAAATGAAGCATACATCAACGTCCTAGAGGAAACCAAAAAAATCCTTGAGATCCATGGAGGACTTCTTGACGAGGACACCCTCCTTGCAAAGACAATGAACAAAAATGTTCAAAAGTTTTCAAAGCCAGAATTAAAATTAATTCTGATTTCCGACTTTGATATCACCTATCTCAAAAGAAATAAATATCTCTCTAAAGCATTCTATATCGAGCCTCTTTACGAGGACCTTCTCACAAAAATGGTAATTTTCAGTCAAAATTACTTCACAAAGAGAAAGGAAAGCCAAGACCTCTACGAATTTATCGGGACGCTAAAAGAGGAGTTTCTAGAGGAATTTAGAGACATCAGCTTCCTAAAAAACGATCTCTTCTATATCAACTTTTTCCGCATTGTAAAAGGTATGGCAATTTTGGATGGAAAGATTGGACTGGTAGAATTTCCAGACATCTATCCAAAAACTCTGAAGCTCAAGATCCTTTATACGATGAGAAGACTCAATAAACCAATCCATTACCAAGAGCTCCCAGCAAAAATTATGGAGCGATTCCCAGAATGCTCTATCAAAGCAAATTCCGTGCACAACGACCTCGTCAAACACAACGACATCTTTGTAAACTTAGGACTCGGACTCTACGGACTCAAAGAGCGAGGATATGAAGGAGGAAATGTAAAAGATATTCTCATAAGAGTTTTCAAAAGATTTCAAAAGCCGATGACCGTAAAGGAATTAGCCAGAGAAGTGCTAAGGGAAAAAATGGTGAGTCAGAATACTATCCTCCTCAATCTCCAAAAATACAATACCACCTTTGAGAAAATCGAAAAAGGACTCTATGCTTATAGAGAGAATCCACCCCACAAAACCAAGAAATAATTCCACTCAAGAACTGATCCTAGGATCAGTTTTTTTAAACTTGAAGTTTTTTGCGTTTTTTCTATACTCAGGAAACGCTTTACCCTCGCCGCTCCAATGGAACTAACAATTACTCCCGACCAAGCCAACCAGAGATGCGATCGCTTCCTGAGAAAATTTTGTAAACCCTATCCGCAGGTCAGACTTTCTGACATCTATTCTTGGATTCGTAAAGGAGAAATCAAAGTAAACGGCAAAAAAACAAAAGAAGAAACCAGACTCCATGAAGGCGACCTGCTTGAGCTTCCAGAATCACTCCTCGGCGCCAAAGACAAACAGCTTATGCTCACGCAAAAAGAAAAAAAATTCCAAAAGCTGGATCCTAAACTCGTAAAATCATGGATCCTCTACGAAGACCAGCAGCGACTCGCATTTAATAAGCCGGCTGGGATCGTCCTCCACCCAAGTAATAAACACCGAAACGATCTCTGTATGAACGATTACTTAGAACGATACTGCTCGAGAAGCGAGGGACAAAAAGAGGAAAAAAATCAGACTTTTAAACCTTCTTTTTGATACAGACTAGATAAAGATACCTCTGGAGTGCTCATCGCCGCAAAAACCTACGAGTCCCTCCAATACATCAACCAAATCATCAGAGAAAGGGCAATCAGCAAAGAATACCTGACCCGAGTCGCAGGAAAATTTCCCAATCACCTCATCATTGATAAAGCAATAGAAAAAACCTACAACGCCAAATTCGCCAGAGCTCAGATGCAGCTCAACGAAAGTGATGGACTAGATTCAAAAACTGAATGCCGATGTGAAAAAACACTCCAGCATAACGAGCTCGGTCAGATTTCCCTCGTTAGGGTAAAGCTCTATAGTGGCAGAATGCACCAAATCAGAATCCATCTTGCAAGCGAAAACTTCCCTGTCTTGGGGGATCTCATCTACGGGAAGCCCGCAATCAATAGAATTGTATACAAAAGCTTGCATATTCAGAGACAATTATTACACTGTTGGAAGTATCAGTTCAAAAACCTTAATGGAAAGCTGATTGCCTTCGAGGCTCCACTTCCTCAGGAGTTCAAACTGTTTACTTAACTTTTAGTTTATTTATACAAAATCATGAAAGTATTCAAAACTATTTTACGAACAACCCTTTTTTGGCTTTTGGCACTCGTGGGACTCCGAATCTACACGAGCTACGAGAGCGAAAATAGCAATCTCGTTCACTACCGAGCAAGTGCTTTACCAGAATCCGTAATACAGCACCTCCACAATCAATATAATTGTAGTTGTGCGAATTGCGATACCGCTACAGGCAACAACGAAACCGCTACTACAGATGAAACTCCTACCACAGACCTAGCAGTCAATATCCCAGCGACCTGCAAAAGCTTCTACGATGGATGCAATACATGCAATAGACTAGCAGATGGGGGAACGGCTTGCACCAGAATGGCATGTGAAAGTTATGGAGAGCCTAAATGCTTAGACGAGGAAACTACGACAGGGACAACGACTTCCCTCCTCCCTACAGCCTCTCAACCGACGACAACTGAAGGGCTAAACTCACTTGAAAAGAGAATCACAGAGCTTGAAAAGAATCACTGGGCACTCGTGCAGGAGTTGCAAACGATTTTCTCTACTCCAGAGGGACAGAAACTCCTTCCTGCTCCTACTCCAGTAGCAAACCCAGCCGCTCAAAACTAAAAATCCTTCCTCTCCCAAAGAAAGCGAAAAATTACGAGAAAAAACAGACATAAAAATCTGTTTTTTTCTCTAGGAAGCCCAAAACCCAATGATCTAAATACCATGCTCAAACTCGCAAACACCGATAGCATGTTTCCTTCCCCCCCCTCCAAACTTTCTCTTCATGCTCGACCCTCAGCAACCTCCAATCTGACCGGAGGAGAGCTTTCTCGCCCCTCAGCGACCTCCATTCTGTCCAGCGGGGAGCTTTCTGACCCCTCAGCGACCTTCATTCTGTCCAGCGGGGAGCTTTCTCGACCCTCAGCGACCTCCATTCTGTCCAGCGGGGAGCTTTCTGACCCCTCAGCGACTCCTCTACAACCCAAAAGGAAAGCTTGATGATCCAATGCTCCTCCCTCTCAAAAATTCGCTTGACAAGCTCAAAACGATTCCTACACTTCATCAACATTCTTTAACCCCCTAAACCTAAAGCCGATGTTCCTTGCAAGCTTTGCATTGTTTACTCGAGCTTTCACGAGCTTCCTCCGCCTCAAGCGAGGACTAATTTTCTTTGCTGGAGCTTACCTCTTGAGCGTCTTGATTCTTTTCCTCATCACGCGAGCAAGCAAACAGGGGAAACCCTTTTTCTTCGCAAATTGCAAACGCCTCCTCCAGACCGAAAGCCTAGCCTTATTGCTCGCTAGTATAGCAGTCACATTCACCTTGCTACCAACAGATCAAAATCTGATTTCAAACTTCTTTTCCTTTGCTCCCCTAAGGATCGAAAGTCCTCAATCAGCTTTCACTCCTTTTATGGAAGAAGTCCTCGTCCTTGAACAAACCAAACCGAACACTTACATCGTCCAAACCAACAACGGAAAAACATATTTCCTCAAGACCGAGACACCGCACCACATAGGAAAAAGCCTGCACCTAGGAGCCGCACTAAAAACCATCGATCCATCAAAACTCTACACAGAGCTGCTCTTCAGCGGAGGCGGAGAAAACTTCCGAGACTACCAATTCAACTATGATAAACGGCTGCTAATGAAAGGCATCTCAGGGACCCTGTATGAAAAATTCTCCCTTCCAGCTCAACAAAATAAAATCCAAGCATCTTGGCTCCATCACCAACTAAGCACCACCAGAACCCGACTCAAAGAACGCATCCAAAAAGTGTTTCCCGACAAAGAAGCCGCCTTACTCTTGGGAATGCTGATTGGAGACAAGTCCCAGCTAGAAACGGGAGCCTATCAAAACTTTGTCGCAAGCGGAATCGTGCATATCATTGCCGTCAGCGGAGGGAATCTGGTGATGATTGTCGTATTCCTGAGTGCCGTGCTCTTTTGGGTTCCTTTCTATATCAGAAATGGATTGATTATTCTCGGAGTGATCGCCTTTGCTCTGCTCTGTGGTGGGGATTCCAGTGTGCTAAGAGCTTTAATTATGGCAGTGCTTTCGCTCCTGGCAGTATTCCGAGGGAGAGAAATCAAGATTTGGAGGCTCCTAAAATATGCGTTTATACTGATGCTCTGCTATAATCCCTTCTTTCTGATTTACGATCTAGGATTCCTCCTGAGTTTCGGAGCGGTGATCGGGATCGTCCTCATCAACGAATGGCGGACAAAATTCCAAAAATTCCCCCCTTTCAGACCAAAAGTAAAAGAGAAAAAAATCTGACTCCCATGCTTAACGGGTTTCCTCAAGAATTACGGACTCCCAACCCTCGGAGCAACACTCGGAACCCTCCCCATTCTGCTTTTCTTCATTGGAGAAACGAACCTCACCGGCGTGCTCATCAACCTTTTGATCGTTCCCTTGGTGCCGATTATCACGATCGGAGGTTTTATCACAGTAATAATAGTCATTTGGACGCATTGGCTATGGCTTGCCCTCCCTCTACAGCGGCTCTTAACTTTTATCTTCCGAATGGCCAATCTCGCAAATAGCCGAAGTTTCTCAATCAGCATTTCTGCGACCTGGGCAAAACGAGCGTTCTTGCTGCTTATAATAAGCATTGGTGCTGTGATATACCAGCTGAGTAAAAAGGAATAACCGTTCACCAAAAAGAAACATCTCAAAATCTGATTTTGTCAATCTAGACCCAAGATAAAAAGTCAGATTTTTTTTCTTATTTCAAAAAATAGCTATAATAGAAGAGGAAAACTTTAACCTCTGTAAGAATTAAAAATGTATGTCCATCTTGATGAATTAGAAAACCTTTACGCAAATACCAGCGGAGAGCTCAGCATAGCTGAGTCTGACTTGGAGGCTAAGAGACCAGCCAAGAAATCATTCTCTTTTCCGGATTTCAAGCTCCCAAAAATAAAACTCCTATCAGAGTTAAAAATACTGATTATCCTTTTCATCATTGTTTTCTCAGGATTTTTCTTTTTCACCAACGCAAGACTCGTCCTCTTAACAATCAACGATACCTTTGCGACCGAACCAAAAGCAGCTCCCGAGGATTTAAAAATAACCTCAGTCCCAACATCTCAAGATCACATTAAGCAAAAAGTACAAAAGCTGAATGAACTCGAAGATCAGTTTACGAGCCTCCAGGCAAGCTTTAGAACAGAGAAAGAACTTGCTCCTACGATGAAAGAGTTCCTTGCAAAAAAGCAAGAAACCCACAGTATTGAATTTAATACCCTCCCTCCGACAAATAGACTCATCATTCCCGACCTCAACGTCAATACACCACTTATTGATGTCCCAATCAAAGGAGAAGAGGACTTTTCAGAGGGACAGTTTGATGAAGAATTGATGCAAGGTGCCGTAAAATACCCGACTACACCGGCTCCATGAACAGAAGGAAACGCTCTTATCTTTGCACATAGCTCAACAGAGTGGTGGAAGCACAATGAATATGGATTTATCTTTAGGAACCTCCCTAAACTCCAAGCAGGACAAAAAATCCAAATCGTATGGAATGGTCAGCTTTCAACCTATGAAATGCTCGAAAGGAAAATCATTTATCCAAAAAATGTCGCTGAATATTACCATGAATTTCAAGACCAAAAAGGAAGTTTCATCACATTAATGGGATGTTATCCTATCGGAAGTAATGCTCAGAGGATCATGGTTGTTGCAAAAAAAATTAATAACGAAGATGCAAACGCATAAACTTCTAACTAAAATACACCAGCACAAAAGAAAATCTGCCTAACCTAAGAGGAAACATCACAGCAAGGAAATAAAAAACAGAAAAATCTGATTGTCCTTGACTTTCTCATTAAAAATACTAAGGTTAAAGCAGAATTTCTTTTTTATTTTCTTATCAAATAAATCATGGTAGTAGTAAGACCGTTCAAAGGACTCCGTCCTCCACAAGAGATCGTAGCACAGCTTGCATCTCGCCCTTATGATGTGATGAATTCAGCCGAAGCGAGACAAGAAGCTGCGGACAATCAGTATTCTCTTCTTCATGTTACCAAGGCAGAAATTGATCTTCCAGAAGGGACTGATGAGCATTCTCAAGCCGTATATGACAAGGTTGTGGAGAACTTCAAGGCATTCCAGGATAAAGGATGGCTTGTTCAAGATGCTGAACCAAAAATCTATATCTATGGGCAGACGATGGGTGAAAGAACTCAATACGGATTCGTAGCCTGCACCAGCATTGATGATTATTTCAATGAGAGTATCAAAAAGCACGAACTTACTCGTAGAGACAAGGAAGATGATAGGATGATCCATGTAAACATTACGGATGCGAATGTAGAACCAGTGTTTTTTGCATATCCAGCACAGGCAGAGCTTGATGGAATCATTGAAGAAGTCGTAAAAAATCAGAAACCTGAATACGATTTCGTGGCGGATGACGGATTTGGACATCATTTCCGAGTGATCAATGATCAGGCTTTGATTGCTAGAATCACTGAGCTCTTTGCAAAAGTTCCTGCGCTCTATGTTGCTGATGGACACCACAGGACCGCTGCTGCTGCAAGGGTTGGACTTGAGAGAAGGGCTGAGAAACCTGATTATACTGGAGAAGAAGAGTTTAACTACTTTATGGCAGTAATTTTCCCAGATAACCAGCTCAAAATCATGGATTACAATAGAGTTTTGAAAGACCTGAACGGAATGAGCGAAGCAGAACTCCTTGAAAAACTTCAGGCTCATTTCACGGTAGAAGAAAAAGGGGAAGCTGAATATAGACCAACAGCACTCCACAATTTCAGTATGTATCTAGGAAATAAACGATACTCCCTCACTGCAAAAGAAGGAACCTATGATGATAAAGATCCGATTGGAGTGCTTGATGTGACGATCCTTTCCAATCTCGTTTTGGATCAGCTCTTCGGAATCAAAGACCTCAGAACCGACAAGAGAATTGACTTTGTAGGAGGGCTTAGAGGACTTAGGGAGCTCAAAAGAAGAGTAGATAACGGAGAGATGAAAGTTGCTTTTGCACTCTATCCAGTAAGTATGCAGCAGCTCATTGATATTGCTGATACCGGAAATATTATGCCACCGAAGACCACTTGGTTTGAACCGAAACTGAGAAGTGGACTCGTTATTCATAAATTGTCATAAAAAAAAGCTGACCTTTTCGGAGGTCAGTTTTTTTTAATTAAACATGCTGACCATCCTCTCAAGCACGGTCTCTGCTATCAAAAAGTCATGATTTCTCCGAAAAGGCATAAATCAGGCAAAGTAAATTCCCAACCTGGCGAAAAATTAGCCCAATATCTCTTAATACCCCATCAAAAAAGTCTTCCTCAGCTGATAATCCAAATCTCCAGCCGTAAAGACAATAACTACCGTCCTTTCATCTATAGTCGATAAAAGCTCTTGTACTGCCTGAAAAGTGTCTAAGTAATCAGCTTTCACTGCTTTGGCAAAATAAGCTCAAAACTCAGAAAAAGACTGGAAATTTTGCTCCTGAAAAAGCGGTTCATCAGCAAAATCAGAAAGCTTTTCCCTTGCAGTATAGATAGAGAAAATCGCACGCTGATCAAAGGGAGCAAGTACTTTTTGAAAGTCCGCTCGTCCTTTTAGGACTCTATGGGTTTGATGGGGCTGAAAAATAGCGAGAAGTTTGTGGTCTGGAAAGCGATTTCTTAAAGTCTCATAAGCAAGCTGGATGGAAGAAGCAATATGTCCATAATCAGAAAAGAGTTTTGCTCAGCTTGGAAGTGTCGTTAAAAACTCCATTCTCCTCCAAATCCCTTTGAATGGCTTCATTTCCTTTTCAATCTGCTCCAAAGAAAGTTCAGGATTAAGTTCCTGAAAAAGTCCTGCGACCAGTGAAGCATTGCAATCGGTCGGTTTCCCTCGGATATAGTCTAAATTCCAATGCTTGAGCGGAATTTTCTTTATTTTAGAAAAAATTTCTGGAGACTCAAAGGAATCCAAAACGAAAGTCAGATTTTTGGTTTTTTGATTCATCTGCACGAAAGCAGACTGATAATCTGCCAAATCACGATAATAATCGGTATGATCCAGCTCAATATTGGTAATCAGAAGATATTCTAGGTCAAGATTGAGAAAATGCCTCTTGTATTCGCAGGCTTCCAAGAAGAAATAGTATTTTTTGATCAATTCATAAGGGAGTTTTTTTCCTGTGAAAATAAAGTCAAAAAGCTGACGAAATTCAGATTTTTTATCTTCTTTTAGATAGTAACTCTTGTTATTCAGATCAGGAACTAGCGCTCCTACAATTCCAAGTCCCAGCTCAGGAATCAGCTTCCTCCCCGTAGTAATGGCAAGGGAAGTAGAGCTTGATTTCCCATTTGTCCCAGCAAAACCGACCGTGCAAAAATATTTGGTAAGCTCTCCAAGGAATTCAAAATAATTCCAAATCTTCATCGGAAAATGCTGTTCCTTTTTAAGCTGAAAAGCGGATTGGACTTCTGGGCTTTCCTTCGTCGCTTCGGAATAGATGAGAATGTCATCAGCCTTCGGCTGATATTTTCCATGTCCAATGATAACTGGGATTTCTCTTTCACGAAGGGCTTGAGTAATTTGCGATTCTTGAGCATCAATGGCGATGAGATTCGTATAGCCAAGATCTCGGAGAAGATGAGCGATATTGGAAATTCAGCTTCCACCCGCTCAAACGATAACGATATGCATAGGATTTGGGGAATGAGGATGTAAAAGGATTTAAGTGGCTACAAGCGATCGTAAAGCAATCTAATGTAGCTTGTCATTGCGAACGAAGTGAAGCAATCCAGTTATTATAGTCTTTCTAGATCGCCACAGTCGCCTTACTCCCTCGCGATGACGGTCATTGCGAACTAGTGAAGCAATCCAGTTATTATACTCTTCTAGATCGCCACAGCTTCACCTCGCGATGCGGTCATTGCGAACGGAGTGAAGCAATCCAGTTATTATAGTCTTCTGGATCACCACAGCTTCGCCTCCCGATGACGAGTTTACTCGTGGTAAGGATTCGCTTTACGAGAATGAAACATTATGATTTGAAAGATGTATGCTATCTTTTCTACTTTTTCGGCTTTACCTCAGAAGGAGAGTGCTAGCTTGAGATTAGTCAAGCATCTGTTCTAAAATCTGATCCTTTGCCTTGCGAATTTCAACTTTTCTGTCCCTAGAAGATAAGCTTTTTTTGAAGGATTGCAAAGCAAGTAGGTGATTTTTGAGCTGCTGAAGGAAATCAGGATCGTCCTGCTGGATCAAAATTCAGTTTTTATGCTGAACATATCGCTTTGCATTGTCCAACTGGTCGTGAGTTCGTGGAATAGGAATCATCAACAACTTCATATCAAAAAGTTCCTGCTCCGCAAGCGAGGTCGTCCCAGCTCTCGTGATCGCAATATCCGACTGAAGATAGAGGCGACCAATCTCCTTTTGACTCACAAAATCCAAGGTCTCCACATTCGGAAAATCAGAAAAAAGCTGAGCAAGGTCTTGGTTGAGCTTTCCAAGGATGATGGTAAAGTGTATTTTTACAAGTTCTGGATTTGCCTTCAGCACTTTTGCAAGGGCTTGATAGAGGTTTTTTGAGCCTTGAGAGCCTCACATTACGAGGACTTGTGTCTGCTTTTGGTTTGAAGAAAAAGGGGAGTTTTCTGCTGGTAATAAGTCTTCAGAAAGGATTTGCCCTACGACTTGGGTTTTCGGAAGTACTCACGGGAAGCCAGAAAAATTCTTGGCTGAAAACTTTCCAGCAATACGGTTTACTAATCAAGGATGGACATCAGATTCGTGGACGATGATTTTCTTTCCCAGAAGTTTCGCTGCAAAAACGACTGGTAATGCGACATATCCTCCTTTACAGAAGACCACATCAATCTTGAAGCGCAAAAGACAGAAAACTGACTGGAGAAGTCCAATCGTAAAGAAAAAGAGGTCTCTGATATTTTTTATCAAAGCTCAAATTCCCTTTTCTCTCCTTCGTTTTCAAGAATAAATGGAATGAAAGGTCAGATTTTTGATGCTTTTTTGAAGTTCAGAACAGGTTTCTTGTTCTAGGCTATTTGAAGTTCCAAATCGGAACATTTGATCCACTTTTCCTCTAAGATTTGGATTGCTTTGGAGATGTTGGATGAGACTTTTGATTGGAAAGGCATGACCACCTGTTCCTCATCCTGCTCGTGCTATGTTGAGAGATGTCATAGAATTAATCATATAGTAAGTAAAAAAAGAGAACAGCCACACGCAAAATCAATCAAAACTATCTCAATTAAAGCAAAAAAAACATAATTTGTCTGATTATCAATAAGCATTCGCAATTATCAAAGCAAAGACTTAAATACCATCAAACCTTTTTCATGGATAATGCATCTAACATGGATATTTCATGAGATATAGCTCCTCTTTTAGACTTCAAGAACTAAATCTAAACTGATTCTAGTGAATATCATTCATCTTTTCAAGAGAAAAGCATAACCTCATTCAGAAAAATTTCTAAAAAAGAAAAAACTCTCAGCCGAAGCCAAGAGTTTAATCCTAAGTAGCAATAATACTATGACTTATATACAACCTGAAGAGTTCCCCAAGTAGCGATATTTGTATAGTTATCATTTACTGTATAGTTATAAGTCGCACCATCAACTACCTGATACTTCAATCCTGTCAACTTAAGAGTTCAAGCTGCAGTAATATTCATCTTAAGCTCAGTTGATTGTCCCTTAGCAAGAGTAACCTGCTTTCCTACTGGAATTGGACTAGTAACAGACTGACCATTAAGAGTTGTTGACGTAGGATCAGCATTAACAGCAACGTAATCTGTGATAGTAATATCATCATCAGATACATTTTCAATTTTAACTACCAACTGATTATCCTTAGCACTTACTACAGACAATTTAGGGAATGCCTTCACAAACAAGTACTTAGAGTTAATAGCCTTAGTAACTGTTGGGAAGTCTCCTTTCACTTCTGCTGATGCAACTTCAACAGCAACACCATTAGTTTGACCATCAGTGTTAATATTCGTTGTGAATACTACATTATGATTTCCTTCGTTAAGAGTAACGTTAAGACCAGTGAATTCAACACCAGCAGCAGTTGAAGTAGCAGTATAGCTATTTCCATTTACTTCAACAGTCACAGACTGTCCATTCAATGCAGCAACGGAACCACTATAGTTCAACTTAAGACCTGTAAGGTTGATTGAACCATTTCTAGCAGACAATGTGAACTTTGTCAATTCAGCATTTGATCCTTCATTTACTACCTGGCTAACAGCATTAGCATTAGCTACAGATACATTTGAAGATTCTACTACAGACAATTTAACAGTCTTTACAGCTGCAGTTGTTGCAGTATTTCCGTTAGTATCAGTTCCTTTAGCAACTACGTCAAATACGAAGTCTCCAGTCTGAGTCATTGTAGGAGTAGCATCAATCTTAAACTTAGAAGGAGTTTTTGTTGCAGTTCCTACATTGTAGAATGTTACAACATTGTTTCCTCTTCTATAAGTTGCATTAGATACAGGAGTATCATTGATATAGAGCTGAAGATCAATTTGTGAACTATCAGTAATTCCAGTAACATTAAGTCCAGAAAGAGTTACCTCAGTTACATTAATATCTCCCTTAGGAGCAACCATTTCTCCTTCAAAGATTGTCTTGATAGAAGATTCAGTCAATGTTACTTTCTGTGTTGAAGAGGCTTTATTCTTAAGAGTGAATTGAGCTTCTTTTACATTAATCTTAGCAATTTGTACTGCACCAGCGATATCATTTCCTTTCAAATCTTCTGAGTTATTAGTATATTCACCCTTTGCAGAACCGAAAGCCAATGATCCGATTGTTGTTGGAACAAACTGAACTGAACCATGTGCAGGTAATGATTCTAATGAAGCGATAAGCTTAATAGAAGCTGTCTTATTTACATATACATCATCAAATACGAAAGCTGTTCCATTTACAGTAGATGCATATCTAGATCCTCCGATTTCAAGAACAAGAGATCTAACAACACCTGTATTATTTACAGCAAGAGTCATCTTAGGAAGCTTGATTGGTTCAGCAACAGTAAGAGTACCATCTGCGATTACAACATCTGAAGATCCACTTCCTGCATCAACTGTTTTAGGGAATGCAGCAGTGTTTGTAAGAGTAACTCTACCACCATCGATCTTGTAATTCTTCATGATCCATGAATTATCCTGAATAGGCTTATTCATAGTAGTTCTAAACTTAGTTGAAGCTTCATAAGCTACCAAGTCTCTATCCTTTCTAAGTTCAAGTTGAACAGTATCACCAACTCTTTCTAGAGAAGCTACTTCACCCATTACAGTATAAACAACTGCTTTTCCTGCGTTGATAGTATCTTCAAGAGTAATAGTAATATTTCTTCCATCCATAGATACAGACTTAGAAACTACTTTATTATCTCTCATAACTTTTACATTCTTAAGAAGAGAGTTAAGATCTGCTGTTCCGTTGTTTCTGAAAGTAACAGACTTCAAGAATACATTTCTGTCGTCTCCCTTAGCTTGATTTGAAACCTTGAATTGTCCAAAAGTCAATTCTGATTGATTTCCAAGCTTGTAAACAACATTACCAGTTCCTCCAACATTAGAGAAATCAAGAGCAGCTACATCATATTTAGCAGTTCTATAAGTTGAAGTTACAGCGTTGTAAACAGCATTTTTAGCAGTAGAATCTACACCAATAAACTTGAATGCAACTTCTGCACCTGCGCTAGCTCCGCTAAGTTCTACAACTAGATCAAGCGTTTCTGATGACTTAACCTTGAAACCTTTGTTGAAGTTAGTCATAACTTTTCCATCTGTAGCTACAGTTCCTCTAGATGATACAGCGATACCATCCTTTTCGAACCATACACCTTTGATGTCTGATCTACTAGAAAGACCAACTCTTTCCAAAGTAACTGAATTAACAGTTACATCATTAGTAGCATCAAATTTGATAGCGTTGAAGATAGAAATACCAACCATAGGAACAGACCTAATCTGGTTTGAGTAATCAACTACGTTGATGTTCAAATCTCCAGCAGTATTATTAGTTCCTGTATTAGCACCTGGATTCTTATCCTTACATCTAGCAGGACAAGCATCACCACCTAATGCACAAGCCAAGATCACAGCAGGATCCTTACATTCAGAAGGAGTAACTACATTAACTGATCTCATAAGCATAAGCATTACATATCCTCTAATTTCCATTTGATTTGGAGTATCAATCATTTTCATGATTCCAGCATCTCTCAAAGCCTCAAGATGATTCTTGTAGAATGGAGTAGCTCCATTGTACTTGTCTCCCCAAAGAGCTCTAGAAAGAGTTGTTCCAAATTCACCTCTTGTTACTTTATCATTTGGTCTGAATTTGTCAATTCCTTGACCCATCAATCCCATTTGACAAGCTTTCTTTACATAAGTAGCCAAGTCTCCTTCAGCTGTGTGTGCATCTGAGAAAGAGCAAACAGCAGTTGTGTCAACTTTAGTACCCATTTCTTTTTCAGCCCAGTTAGCGATCATTTTTGCCAACTGACCTCTAGTAAGTTCACCGTACATATTAGCATTATCAATAGGGCTCATAGTAGTAATACCCTTTGAATAAGCGTAATTGTAGGCTCCTTCCAGTTCACTACTGTATGAAGCAGCACCAAGTACTGATACAGGAAGAACTGATGCAAGCATTAACCCTCCAGTCAAGCCTGCGAACATTTTTTTAACGTTCATTCTTTGTGTAAATTAAATATAAAAGCTTTTTTGGTGAGGAATATTCCTCATCAAGAACGTACTACCTGTTGTCCATAGAACAACGAATACTACGACCATCAAAAGACATAAATCTGAATCTTTCCTCTAATCAGAAGCTAAGATTCCGACTTATTGAGTTTTTCAAGAGTAGAATACGAATGTTAATGATCAACAAGGTATGAGTAAGCCGTTTCTATGTCTCCACATAGACAACTTACGAGTGATAATACCAATACCGAGATTAAAATCAAGACAAAGTTAGACGATTTCGACATTAAACTGTCAAAAGCTCACATCTGCTTAGTAAAAGCCAACCTTCAAAGAGGAAAAGCTTCCACCTGTCCTGACTTTAGAGTAGAGATACCTCACTCCTACATCCTTACACAGATGATTACGCAATTCATATTTATTTGTGACTTTTTTTTTATTTTTTTCTCACAAAAACACAATAAAGCCAATCATAAAGCCACTTTTTACGACACAAAAACAAGCGACAAAGTCCACCGAAAACACCACAAAAGAAAAAGAAAATATTGACAAAACAAAAAAACTGATCCTTAAGATCAGTCATTATATACAAAATTTAAAAGCTATTCCAACTGTTCACAATAATTTTTTGCAGCATCTTCTTGGGCTTTCTTCTTATTTGTTCAGAAACCTACCGCAAGCACCTCCTTTTCAGCAATAATTTCAGAACGAAAAAGAAGCACATTTCACTTTTCATCAACCTTTTCATCATAATCATGATAAACAGGCAAATGTTTATAGAATTTTTGAATATGCTCCTGTGCCATCGTCTTATAAGATTTTACAGGACTTTTGGAAACCTCGTTAATCTCAGGATAGATACTATCAAATACAAACTGCTCCATAATAGGATAGCCCATATCAAGTGCCAAATATCCGATCAATGCTTCCATTGCATCAGAAGTAATCGAAGCTTTTTCACGGCCTCAATTTCTTTCTTCCCCTTTACTAATAAAAAGCTGATGATGAAGTCAGATTTTTTTCGCTACTTTACAAAGAGTTTCCTCCCTTACGAGAGCAATCTTATAAAGTGTCATCGTAGATTCCTGCATCTCAGGGAAATCCAAGAAAAGTCTCTTCGCAATCACCGATTCCAGCATCGCATCACCCACAAATTCCAATCTTTCATTATGATCATATGCCACCTTAAAATCTGCCGCATAAGACTTATGCACAAAACAGCAACATAAAAGATCAGAATTCTGAATCTTTTCAAGTGGTAATCACAGAGAGGAAAGGAACTGTTTGAGACGAGGAAGTGCCTCATACACCTCCCCAGGCAGAGAAAGAGAATACATAATAATAATGAATAGCTAAATTATTCACGATGACTAAGCACAAGTTCATCATACTTAAAAGGCTGTTCTTGCAATCCACTAAGATAAGAAGCCCCCAAAATCAGCTGAATATCCGCTCAAGTAAATACTTCTACTTCATTTCCATAGTCGTCGATGATTTTTTTCACTACTCCCGTATTATACACAACCTCATCTATCGGCACAAAGTTCCTCATCGCTGTAATAGTTCCTTCAAACCCTTTTGCCTCAGCATTTTCAGTATTAACAATCAACCTCGTAAGTGGAAGCGGTTCTGTGTTGTCAGTAGCAATCACATCCAATCCATACCTTTTCATCTTAGAAGCAACCCTACTCGCCACCCTCACATTTTGCATCTTGCTTGAACGAAGAAGTTCTTTATCAACACCATTATCGACTTGAATTTTCGCATTCTCTAGGAGAAATCTCTGGAGATGGGAAATGAAATCCACATACTCATGAATCGCCTTATAATAAGTGATATTATTAACCGTAGCCCCAAGAGGAAGCAAGACCGCAGCCCCACCAAACAAATCTCTCTGAGGCGCATAGAGAAAACTTCCTTTCTGAGTAGTTAAGTTCTCATATCCATAAGAAGTATTAAGTCAGAAAGAAAACGGCTTTACTCTATCTAAATACTGAATTGTCCAAAGCATCTCATTGAGTGAAACATTAGTATTAACCATTGCTACATAACCAGAATAGAGTTCTTTTGCCTTTTCCAAGCTAAGATTTCCTCCAGAAAGCATTTTATCCTTAATTCCCTCAACAATAAGCTGCTGCCTATAAGAACGATCAAAATCTGACGCATGTCCAGCAGCATGCCTAGACCTCGCATACTTAAGCGCTAAGGATCAATCCATATGCTGAAGTCAAGCTTCTACATGCAAAGGTTCATACCCTTTGAGATTAGCGTCTGGGAACTCATAATCATGCAACGCATAAGGAACATTAACATCAATACCTCCTAAACTATCAATAACTCCCTTAAATCCTCAGAAATCAATCGTAGCATAATAAGGAATCTCTAATCCTGTAATTTTCTCTAATTCCCTAGCAAAGCCAGATCAAGCTTCAGGCAGACTCTTCGTGCGACCATAAAGCTGAGTAAATACCGCATTAATCCTCGAATAACCTCCAAGTGGATTCTTCACATAGAGATCTCTCGGAATAGAAAGCATACTCACTGCGCCCAATTCTGGATTTCGTGAAGCAACAATGATCGAATCTGCCAAATATCCTCCACCATGTGCAGCACCTCCATATCCCACCAAAAGCACATTCACATTTCAGTAAGCATCTGTCTTCATCGGCGTCCCAACAGTCTGACTTACTACTTTTACCGTTTCTTTCGCAACTCCTACAAAGAATCCCTTAATAGTATGTGCAAAAGAATGAATCAGAGCCAAGATCACTACCAGTGCAAAAACAAGAATCCCACATTTTACCAAAACTGAACCCGACGATTTTTTAGTTTTCGTCTGTCAAAGCTGCCTTTTTTGCATAATCATACAACGATAAATAAAAGATACAGTGAGCGAGTATAGTGATATCTCCCAAAATTTCAAACCACAAAAAAAGAAAATATCTTCGACCTTATTTTACCTTCAATAAAAGAAAAAATCTGAATTTTCTGGAGGAGTGAGCACTTGTCTGGGAGAGTATTTTTGCCTATAACATTAGAAATACTGGAGGAGATGGATTGACAAACGCCACTTTTTCCAAACCGCCCCACCACAAAAAAACATTCATTTTTTCTCCAAATCGCTTAGTCTAACCAAATTTTAAAAGTAAAAATGGAACAAAACGACGATTTGAGTGATTTCCCAAAAGTGAAAATGAAACGACTAAATAAGGGCCTACCCCTTCCACAACAAAAAAAGCCCAACCTCACAAAGAGGATCAGGCTTTTAATATTTTTTCATCAATTATCCATTTTTCAAAGCAGCATGTGCCGCAGCGAGTCTTGCGATAGGCACTCTATACGGACTACAACTTACGTAGGTCAAACCTACTCTATGACAGAAATCTATAGAAGCTGGATCTCCTCCGTGTTCTCCACAGATTCCGAGTTTGATAGTTGATCTGGTTGCTCTTCCTTTTTCTACAGCGATCTTCACGAGTTCTCCTACTCCTTCTTGATCAAGGGTCTGGAAAGGATCTTTTTCAAAGATGTTCTTATTTACATAGTCTTTGATAAATTTCCCAGCATCATCTCTAGAGAATCCAAGTCCCATCTGAGTAAGATCATTCGTTCCAAAAGAGAAGAATTCCGCAGTTTCTGCAACTTTATCAGCAGTTACTGCTCCTCTTGGCACCTCAATCATAGTTCAGAGCTTGTATTCCACATCTACAGCATATCTATCCATCGTTGCTTTCGCTACCTTTCTCACGATATCAGCATTAAAGTCTAGTTCTGATTTGAATCCTACGAGTGGAATCATAATTTCTGGATGAACATCGACTCCTTCTTTCTTGAGTTCACAAGCAGCAGAGATCACAGCTTCAGTCTGCATTTCTGCGATTTCAGGGAAGGTAATTGCCAATCTACATCCTCTATGTCCGAGCATTGGATTAAATTCATGGAGAGAAGCTATTTTCTCGTGAAGTCTTTCTACACTCACTCCAAGTTCAGTAGCAAGTTCTGCAATCTGAGCCTCTTCTTGAGGGAGGAATTCATGCAAAGGAGGATCCAAAAATCTGATCGTTACTGGCATTCCCTCTAGAGTTTTCATCAGTTCATAAAAGTCTGATTTCTGATAAGGAAGGATTTTTGCAAGCGCCTTCTTTCTTCCCTCAACATCTTCCGCAAGAATCATCTCTCTTACTGCCTTAATTCTTTCCTCAGCAAAGAACATATGTTCAGTCCTACAAAGTCCGATTCCTTCAGCACCAAACTTCTTAGCAGTAATAGCATCGCGAGGCGTATCAGCATTAGTTCTAATTCAGAGTTTTCTATATTTATCAGCCAGCTGCATTAATTTCTCAAAATCTCCACTAAGTTCTGGATCCACTACTTTTAATGCTCCAGCAAACACTTCTCCCGTTCCTCCATCAAGAGAAATCTGATCCCCTTCTCTGAAAGTCCTTCCATGAACAGTTACCGTCTTCGCAGCTTCATCAATAACAAGCTCTCCAGCTCCTGAAACGCAGCATTTTCCCATTCCTCTTGCAACTACCGCAGCATGAGAAGTCATTCCTCCTCTCGCAGTCAAGATTCCCTCAGAAGCAATCATTCCTTGAATATCTTCCGGTGAAGTTTCCAATCTCACAAGCACTACTTTCTTTCCATCCTCTTTCCAATCATGAGCAACATCCGCAGAGAAAACGATCTGTCCAACAGCTGCACCAGGCGAAGCAGGAAGTGCTTTCACAAGGAGCTCAGCTTCCTTTTTAGCCTGAGGATCAAGTTGAGGATGAAGCAAACTATCAAGCTGTTCTGGCTGCACTCTAAGTACAGCGGTCTTTTCATCAATAAGTCCTTCTCCAAGCATATCCATAGCAATCTTTACAGCGGCAGCAGCAGTTCTTTTTCCACTTCTTGTCTGGAGAATATAAAGTTTTCCTTCCTGGATCGTAAACTCCATATCTTGCATATCTTTATAATGCTTTTCCAGCAAGTGATAAATATCACAAAGCTCCTTGTAGCAGTCAGGCATTACCTTATCAAGCTCCTCAATATGTGCCGGAGTTCTGATTCCGGCTACCACATCTTCTCCTTGAGCATTCATCAAAAATTCTCCATAAAATTTATTTTCCCCAGTAGAAGGATTTCTCGTAAAGCATACTCCCGTTCCAGAAGTTTCTCCCATATTTCCAAAGACCATAGACTGCACGTTTACCGCAGTTCCAAGAAGTCCTCTAATATCGTTGATTCTTCTATAGATGATTGCTCTTTCATTATTCCATGAGTTGAATACCGCATCAATCGCCATTTTAAGCTGTTGCCTTCCATCATTTGGGAAAAGTTTTCCAGTATCTCTCTGCACAACTTCTTTATAGAGTCTTACAACTTCTTTGAGATCATTCGTATCAAGTTCTGTATCCAGCTTTACTCCTTTTTTATCTTTTACAGATTGCAAAGCCTTTTCAAAGTCATGATGAGGCACTTCCATCACCACATCTCCAAACATCTGAATAAATCTTCTATACGAATCCCAAGCAAACCTTTCATTTCCTGTCTTGGTAGCAAGTCCTACTACAGATTCATCGTTAAGTCCAAGATTCAAAACCGTATCCATCATTCCTGGAAGTGAAGCTGCAGCTCCAGATCTTACAGATACAAGCAAAGGATCATTCGCATCACCAAGCTTCTTTCCCATTCTTGCCTCAAGCGCTTGAAGCTGTTTTTCTACCTGTTGATCCACTTCTGCTGGGTAACTTTTATTGTTTTTGTAGTAAATATCACACGTTTCCGTCGTGATAGTAAATCCCGAAGGGATTGGCAAACCTAAACTTACCATTTCAGCGAGATTAGCTCCCTTTCCTCAGAGGATTTCTTTCCCAACCCCCTTTCCTTCCGAAAAAGAGTAGACATACTTTTTTGTTTCTGACATATGCTACGATATAGTAAAATAAAACAATTCTGACTATAGGATTTCGTTTTGAGTTTGCAAGTGCTTTTTACTTTTCTCATCAACTGAGGCAAAATAACGTTTGACAGAAAACAAAAAATTTCTAAAAGTAAGGAATTTTCAATTAGATAAACCATAAAACATTGAAAATATAAAGGAAATAAATACTTGTAGTCAAATTAGTTTGTTTCTTAATTAGTATTTTTTGCCATCCTAATGAATAGTCAAAAATATAGTCACTCTAAAACATTCCTTTCACAAGAAGAAAAAAGAAACACTTTTAAATTATAATTTAGTAAAAAAAATGATAAAAAAGAGTCGTCAAAAAATAGAAAGTGTCTTTTTGGAACTAAACTTATTGTGATTTATTCCAATAAATATTTTAAAGGAACAATTAGACTTTACTGGCTCTATCATTTGCGATAAAAAACCTGTTAATCCATTTTTAGATGAATTTTTTAGAATCTGAAACCGTCTCAGACTAGAAGGGAAACAGTATTTTTCACATGGTAAAGATTACTTTATAGCTTTGGATGACAATATTTTTTTCTTAGAGAAGGTAAATATTCTCTTTTCTATAATATCAGAGGGCTTAGCTTGCTTAAAAAACTTAATACACGAAAACACCATTAATTTACTAGATACTAATGATAAACTATGGTTTTTTGGATTATTAGACTATATTAAACACTCCCTTATTAGTGTTTTTAATACCCTAATATCACAAGAAAAATTAGGGATATTCAATTTTGATAATAAAAAATATCAACAATTAAGAGCAGAAATGCAACTACTCACCGGAAAATTTCTACAAGAATACTATAATTTTATTGTGAATAAAAAAGCTTTTAAAATAACAATAAAAGATATTGATGATTTACTATTAGCTACAAATCAGACTATTCTTTTTCTTCAAGAGGAAAACAATAAATTTCTCCAAATTTCATATCCTGAGTGTAATCACCCGCTTACCATATTATCCTCCGTATATCTGATGTCAATAGACCACCCCTCTACAGATATTATAATTGCCATGCCTAGTGGATGAACTGAATGAGGTTATGCTCTACAATATGTTTATAATTTTTGAAGCCATAAAAACAATATTCCTAAACTTTGTCTATTCCCTCTTTCTCTACATAGTATTAAGCAAGAGTTTTGAGAAAATCAGTCAGTACCTATAGAAGAAGAGATTTCTCAACGGTTAAAACATCATATTCCTTCTACTACCACTGAGGATAAAAATCTTTTTATCATTGATGATAATTCTTCAACATGAAAAACTATCTCATTACTCATCAATCAATTATATAATAACAACAACCCCAAATCAATAGCAGCAGCTGTTATAGAAGCAGATATAAAGAGAAGTATTGTTGATAAAAACTCAGAAAAGAGAACCCATATTGCTGATCATTCTCTATATCAATATTCTACGAATATTTTGCCAATTTCCACAACTCTTTTTCCTAAAAATGACTTAAAAGAAATCAAAGGCAAAGAAATATTAAAAAACCACTATCATACAAAAATTGAAAATGCAAGGTCTATTGAAGAACGAATAGAAAATATTTTGTACTTTGATGTCATTAATATACCAGCCAAAGATATATTAAAAAATATTTCTGATGAAAATGATATAATAAGGAGTTTTAGACATACATTTTTATCAAATTTTTATCCCTGCCAAATTTTTTATCAAAATAAAGAATATCCTTCTGTAGAACACTGTTATCTTTCGCAAAAATTTGATCTTCCCAAACTCAATACAACAGTATCTGAAGAAGAAAAACAAGAATTAAATAACCTATTAAAATCCAAAGGTCAAAACATCCCTATTGAAGACTTTACTAACCTCTATACCAACCCTATTTTTCCTTCCTGAAACATAAAAAGCATTACTACGAAACTTGTTGAACGAGGATATGAAGATCCAACTTGGAATACAAGAAAATTACCTACTATGATAAATCTAGTACGACAGAAATTTTCAAAACATAATGAGCTAAAGGAACAATTATTAGCAACACAAGATAAGTATCTATTAGAAGGAAACGACCGATGAGACATCTATCGGTGATTTTCTCAAGGAATTTGATCTAATTACTTATGAAGAATTTTAATGACAGTTAGAGCAATACTACAAGAGAAAATTAAAATACCAATGTTTTCGACAAAAAATTCTCCTCTTCCAGAAAAATGCTAAAAAGAAAAAGCTGATCTCCATCAAAGAGTCAGCATTTTTCTAATAAAAAGTCTATCGACAAGCTTCCTATTTCTTAGCTATAGATCTATGAAGCATGAGAAGCACTCGACCTCTAATTTCTTGCATCATAGGAGTAGTATCCTTAAGGATTCAAGCATTTTTCAGAGCTTCAAGATGTCTTTTTGCCCATTCTTCTCCATCCTGATTGTATTTACTTCCATAAAGAACTCTAGAGAAGACAGTAGCAAACTCAGCCCTTGTAACAAGCTTATTTGGTTCAAAGCTGGATAATGCTGTTCCATCATACTTAATTCCCATGAGCTGAAGCTGATAAGCAAGCTGAATATATCCAGCCAAATCTCATAACTTCTCATCAACATCTGCATAGTGAACAGTTCCTGTGACAACAGGCTGCTTTCCTTGCACTTTAGTCACATACACTGACATCATCTTTGCAAGTTCTGCTCTGGTAAGTGGCTGATCAAGTCTCGCACCAGAAATCTCTCTGATAGTCGTAATATCTTTCCCACATGCCCAAAGGTAAGCTTGATTCTGTTCATCTGAAAACTGAGATCCTTCAACTGAGCAAAGCGGAGAAGTAACCTCTCCTGAGTACACACTTTCTACAAAGTTTGACACTGGAACAATACTATTTCCAGTATTTGAAGATGAAGAACTTGAGCTACTTGAAGAAGATGATGAACTACTTGATCCACCACCTCATCCTCCTCAACCTCCTCCTCAACAAGTATAGGCCCATTGAGCAGTGAGAGTAATATCTCCATCAGGGATAGTCGCTGGAAACGCTGAACTCCATCCGGCAAATCTATGACAACTTCTTGTAGGATTTGCAGGAGCTGTAACAGGAGTTCCATAACCTTGTACAACTGGAGCTACAGCAGTTCCTCAATTACTATTAAAAGTAATTTTATACTTCTTTGGTGCATAGAATCGTCCATAATCAGGCTTAACGGTCTGAAGGGCATATCCTATCACTTTTCCATCTTTCTTAATCTCATGATAAGCCTTAATTGGTTTATTCTTATTTACCCAAGATGGCACTACTGCATGATCAAGATCAGGAGTAATAGTACCTGTTGCTGTACTAGCTCCTGCAGATTTAAACGCTCCAGCTGCAAACAATCCATCATTCTTGGCCCTAAATACTTTTGTCTGATTTTTTCAGGTTGTAGCCATATTTAGAAACAAAAGCTTCTCTCCTTCTACTTCCTTTACTTCTACAATATCATTCACAGAATTTAATCCAGATAAAATCTGAATCTCAACACTAGAAGCCAATACTGGACTCTTCGCTACTAATTTATTCAAAATTGCCTTAGTTTCGTTAAGTTTAATCCCTGTCCCATCCAATACTACTGGAATTGGATTATTATTACTTGTATAGAAGTTTGTAGCCTGAGGACAGTCTTTCACTTCATATTTTCCATCTGCATTTTTGATAGAGCATTTCGTTTCTGCTAAATACTTTACTTTAGGATCACTTGAATAAAGTCCAGATTGAAGAATCAGCTTATTTTTATCCCCATCAAGAACCGTTAAATCTCCTCAAACATATTCAATAAACGAATCTCCATCAACAATAACCTGATTAGCAACAGAAGGCTCATTGAATAAAATTGCATATTGTTTATTACCCAGTGTCTCAACACGAGATTCTATCTTAGTATTGATAAGAATAACATCATATGCCTTTGCATGAATATCTGTAACATTAGTTGTATCTCACTCAATTACCAAAGTTCAAAAGTTATTTCGTCAACTTGCATTATATTGTTTATCATTTACACCTATTAAGACAGAATCAGAAACCTTTACCTGTCCTCAACTACCCCATAAATTAACAGCACCCCAACCAAGCACCTTCGAATTAGAGATATTCATAGTCGTATTTGAAGCTCCATTGATAACATTGATAGTATAAGCACTCGCAGATAAATCACAATTATCAAGATTCAAAGTTATATTTTTATAATCATTAACTTGAATTGCCCTTTCCATGTTCTTATTAGTCGACTTAACCGTGAGATTCTTGATAAACACATTCACGTCAGGAGCTTCAATCCATATTCATCTTGTAGCATTACTATCTAATGTGTATCAATCACCATCTATCGTAATAGACTTTTTGATTTCTATAACTTTATCAGGAGTAATATCTCTCAAAAGTTTAATCTCATCTGCATCATTAGCAGCATCTACAGCTTTTTGAAGATCTCCATAAAACTTATCACCAACTTTTGCTACAGCCCAATATTCAGCAGATTGAGTAGCGTCATTAAAAGTTCCACCTACGATAAATCCTTTAAAATTCTGACTATACACTGCTTTCGTTCCTCCATTTCTCGGGGTAAAAGTCCCACCATTAATCCTCAATTCAATTTTATCCAAGGCATCCTGCGGATTATTTTGAGGATTTGCCTGATAAAATGGTGTATGTCCTTCAAAAGTTCCCCCATTGATTTCTACTTTGATTGGTAACTTTGTCGTATGCTGAGAAATACCAACAGCTGCACCAAAAACAGTAGACCCATTTCCATTAGCAGTCGCACTCGCTGGCTTACCATGAGCAATAAATTTTCCTCCATCAACAGTTAACTCACCAGCTCTCAATTCCAATGCCGTATCCCCTTCAAAATTACAATCAGTAAATTTATAAGTTCCATTAGCAGGAAGATATGCACCTAAAGATCAACCTTGAGCATCAAGTCATCTTTCAGTTCATTTAAAAGTAGCACCTCTTGCTTTTACTACTGGAGGCAACGCAGGATTTCCCTTTTTATCTTTAAGACTACCATTCGTTGCAAGTCCGTACCACTTTCCTTCATATTCTCATCCAATAATTTCAACTTCAGCTGGTTTATTCATCTCTCCTAGTCAAAGAACAACAACTCCTTTTATCTTTGAATTAGGCTTAGAACCATCAATTTTTAAATTTCCTCAATGAATCAAAAGAGATCATGTCCCATTACCAAGAGTAAGCACCTTCCCATTGAGATCAAAAGTAACTCCTCAATGGACATTTAGTTTTTCATAACTAACATCTTTTAACAAAACAACAGTTGTATCAGGGTCAGCTTGCATTAAAGCTGCCGGCAAACCTTTTAAACAAACTTCTTTTCCTTTTACAACAGCTTTTGCAACATGAGTATCATCACATACAACAGTCGATGGAGTAGATTCCGCAAATACCCCTAAATCAGAAATAATCGAAGCAGAAAGTTCACCAGACAATTCTTCTCAAGTAGCAGACATCAACATATCAAGAGATGGCAGTACCACTCCTGAAGCATCTACCACTTCTCCAGTAGCTTGAACTACCTCTTCAAAAACCTGTGCTACCGTCCCCGTTACACTCTCCTCTGCAGAAGCAGCAGGGGAAACTAAATCCTCTTGCAGAGAAGAACTCTCGATTGCCAAGCTCTCTCCTTGCACAGTTGAAGCAACAGACTCACCCTCCTCCGCGAGTGAAATCCCTGTTGGCACAAAGATATTAGCCTGCAACATAACGAGCGACATAATCGCCAACCCTTTGACCATTTTCTTGTCTATCATGATAAGGCATAAAAAATAAAAACAAAACATCAGCAGAAAAAACTGACTAGAAAGAAATTTTTTTCCACTGAAAACACTCTTAATATAAGGATGTGATACCCCTAATTCAAGAGGAGTTTTCTCAGTTCTAAAGCAGAAAATCAGAATATCACCACTCATCCTTCAATTATTTCACAAAAAATGCGGTAAAAAAAATTGACATTTAAAAAATTTATGATTAAAATAATAATAAATTTAATTATAGCAATAAAAAATGAAAAAGAAATACCTATCCATTCTCCTCTTAGGAACATTACTTCTCCATTTCGGAACAGGAAAAGCAGAAAATTCAGATCAAAAATTAGATTCTATCTTCGAAATCCAAGACTACGTAGAACAAACACTTAATGTCAAATCCTCAACAATCTCAAGCAGAAACCATTTCCCTCTTATCAAAGAAATTTTAGAGAAAAAGTGCCCCTCTGAGAGCATAGATGAAGCCAAAAGTACTCTTGAACAAACCCTCCCTACTCGACAAGAGCTAATAAGCCAGATTTCTCCTAATAGAATCAAGTATGAATTTGAAAGAATCAAAACCTCAACATTGCAAATCCAAACAGAGAACCCTACCGAATTTTGCAAAAAAAAATACATCAGTTATACCTTCCTAGAAATGATGAGAAATCAGAATCTTTCTCACTACCAAAATGAACAAGAACACCCAGCTGCCAACCCTAGACAATCGGAAAGAGAAAATTCCACTTCTCAAAACCAACAACCAACAATAGAAGTCCAAAACAATACAAAAAACCTCTCATGACTGGATCTCACCTTTGCAGAACAAACGAAGCAGTTCGCACACGAGGAACTAACTAATTTACTAAGTTTAGGGATTTTAAATCCCCACGACCAAGAAACGCTAAATAATCATATTGAAATCAACTATCTCCCTTGATGCAAAAAAACACATGGCTCTTTTCATATCCTTCAAAACAAAACGACCAAGGAAAAAAAATTCAAAACCCTAAAGCTCAACATAGCAATCTGCAACACCGCAGAATATCAAGCAAACTACAGAGCATATTTCAAACAAATCCTTGCACATGAATTAGGACATTACATCTATTTTTTCAGGGACCAAAATAGCCAAGCTTTCGATACTATTTGCCGAAATAACGAGCAAAATACCTGCAATTCCAAAGGATTTTTCAGCGAATACGCACAAAAGAGCAAAGAAGAAGATTATGCAGAAAGCTTCGCCTATCGATACAAAAATCTCGAAAAAGAAAAAGAATTCTGATCCGCCCCAACGAGCGAAACGATCTACCAAAAAGAAAAACATTTCAACCAGCTATTTCCCTCCCTTTAACAGCTATTCTAAATCCGAGAAATCATCCAGTAAAACAGTTTCCTCAAATACTCCTCAAGAAGATGCAGAGGATTCAATATCGGGAAGAATAGCATCTTTTTTTGGGAAGGCAGAAAGAGAAGAGTGCAAGCCTGAATTTTGATAAGTAAACATTTCGTTATTAGAAGCGAAAAGGACATTTCCTTCAGAAAAGAACAAAAAATAACCAAAGAAAAGCGGCGAAACAAACAACGAACACCCTCAGATCAAAAAAGACATTCTCTCAAAAGAGATAAAACAAAACATCACTATGAAGATATCACAAAGAAAATCAAGAGCAAACACAAAAAAAAGACACTCCCAGAATCAAACTAGGAATGCCTTCAAAACAACAATCTCATACCTGTGGAACGACAAAGTATGAGACAGGATGCTGGATCGCATTACTCATTTCTATCGTTAATGAATGTAAAAGCCAGAGACTTCCACGATCATCAGCAACGATATATCGAGTTTTCGCATCTTGAAACCATCGCTCAGGAAGGATAATCATCACTCGCTCTCCCAAAAGAGCCATAGAAACCTTTCGCAGCAAATCTGATTTAATCGAAACTTCTCCAAGACAAAAGAGATTGGAAACGACCACCAGGAGATCGGAAAACTTCGATTTTTCTTCACACTTAACCTCGGAAAAATTAAAAACTCCACTAGAAAGAACACATCCAGAAGAAGCAATTCTCCGACCAAGGTCTGGCAACTTTCCTAAAAGGAAACCACCAGAAATAACCTTTAAAGCAAAAGTATCCATAAATGTTTATTTTTTTAGGTATTTTTTATGAAAAGAATATTATCAATTTTAAAAGAAAAGTCAAGAGATAAAAAAAGCTGAACCTTATGAAGATTCAGACTTCTTTTTTTGATCAATCTCTACAAAATTATCAAGCAGTTCCAGAAAGAGAAGTAGCTCCAGAAAGAGAAGTAGCTCCAGAAAGAGAAGTAGCTCCAGATAGAGATACAGCTCCAGATGTTACATCTTCCTCAGAGAAATCATCAAACTCTCCTGAAAATCCTCACATAGCTCCACCTCCCATTAATGCGCTCCAAATTTCTTGAAGATTCTGAGCATCAGTAGGCGCAGTAAAAGTATGATTAGCAATTTTCTTTGCAACGAAATCCCCCTCTACATCTACTCCCACTTTATCTATAGTCAATTTAAACTGAGGTTGAAGAGAGAAACGATTTTGACTCAACGTAGCAGAAATCTTTCATGAAAGCTTAAAGAGTTGCTCTTTTTGAATATCTTTTCCAGTTTTTTCAGCTACAAGATCCAACTTCACACTTCAGATACCAGCTCTCTCAGCAACAAGGGTTACTTCCACTTGTCCAGATCCATCAGCAGATGGAATAATTGCCTTAGCTGTCGTTACCTTACCTTTTACGTGCTGACTAAGCTTCATTTTAAGATCACCCATTGAGAAATCACTATTTACTACTACAAAATCCACCTTATCTGCAGAACGAATCACAAAATAAGCTTCAGTATTCTCAAATTTTATACTAGAAAAAATCTGATCCAAAGTGTCTTTCATCTGCTGCTGTTGAGCAAGCAATACTTCATTTCCAGTAGAAGCCACATCTCCAGTCTCATTCAAAGCATAGAAATCAAGCACAACTTTCTTTATTTCCTCTAGGTTAAAATCTACTTTCCAAGCAGGATTTCATTCATAAGTAGTTGATACCACTCCCGTATAATAACTTGGATTCACTGCATAAAGTTTTTCATTCTGCCAAATATTAGCATTAGTCTCTGCTGAAGTCCTAAGCATTTCCTTAATTTCTGGAACATCCAAAGTAAGCCACTTATTCTTAAACATTTCAACCATCGCTAACGGCATTCCCCCAGCATCTTTTGGATTTGTCTCCAATACAAACTCATTAAGCTTAAAATAGAGCTGATAATCCTTGAGAAGCGTATTCAAATTCACTTTCGCATCCAATTTCTGAAGGTCTCCTGTTTGAGCATCTTTCTGCTCCATAGTAAGATTAAGACCTATGTCAGACTCAGAATCTTTCGTCTTATTATCTGATACACTCTTCACATCAAGCATAACTTTTCCTTTACCTCCATCAGTCTGCACATCTACCTGTGCTTTAAGATTTGATTCAATTAGCTTCTCCTGATCACCCATAAACTGTAATACATCCTTTACGATAGCATTCTGTTTATTATACACTTGTAAAGTCTCCTCAAAAGAGAGATTTGGAGCTTTACCACATCATGCAAGAGTTATAGCAACAACAGAGACAAAGCTTAAAACTCCAACTTTTTTTAACTGCATTTTTCATACCATGAAGAATTAAAAACCAATATCTAGATCAACTAAATATTTTTCCAGCAAAATATAATCATCTGGGATCATTTGTAAAGCTCAAGTTTGCTGAAAGCGAGAAAATCTAACAAAAAAGGACGTATTCTCACCATAATCCTTATTTTTCCATCGTTTACCCTCCAAGCGAAACTGTTTCTGCAAAAAGGAAAGTTTTCATTCAAAAGAATTTATTCACCATATTCCAGAGTAAGAAATCTGATTTTTACCTTTTTTCAGTTCTATTTCCAAGGGTTCTCACTTTATCCCTGAGAAAGTTCCCTTAAAGACATTTCCATCAAAACTTCCTGAAAACCCAATCTCTTCTCAGAGATAATCCCATTTAGTCTGCCTAAAATATCGGACACCTCACTCACTTTCTATGCTTCAGCTAAGAAAGTGAATCCTCTCTCCATAATGTAAAAGATAGTCCTCCAATTTTTCACGCTGAAAAAGGGATCAAGAAAAAATCTGTGGAAATAAAAGTAATTCCTTAGAAGGGAATACAAAAACATCTTTATTCCATGGAATTTTTATCCAATGATGAAGGAGATCTTTCGCAATCAATTGAACAAATTGTGAGCCTACATTCCCCTCTCCCTGAGAAAAACGAAACCTTTCCGGATAAAAATAAAAATCCATATCAGCTCCCCTAAATTGGGAAAGAAAAGAAAGAAAAAGCTGGTTCGTCAAACTCGATCAGCTCGTTTGAAGAGAAAGATCTATTTCCCCTCAAAATTCTTGACCAGAATACGCCATAAAACCCGTTAAATTCAGACTTACCACGCGAGATTCTGTAGAAGCAAGCAGTTGACCGTCACCAGAAAAGACTGATTTTTCTCCAGCAAAAGCTTCATTTATCAAAGAAATCATTTGATTCATTCAGATCAAAATCCTTTCATTTTTCTCTTCAGGAGAAAGTTTTTTCCAACTACAGGCAGAAAAAAAGAAAACAAGACCGAGAAAGACGAAGGAAAAAGTTATTTTTTTCATTTTTTCATCGAGATAAAATAGATTGCTCCCCTACTAAGAGGAATATACAAATTTTGGAATATAAAGAAAGTCCTTTTCATTTTCTTTTAAATTTTTTGACAAATAAAGACTTTCTCTATATAATTGGAATAAAGTATTTTACTTTTAAGGGCAACGCTCATGAACACAGTAAGAGTCGATATTGATTCCATTTTAGCCGGGATTGCAGAAAACCCGAATATTTCCGATCTTCATCTAACCTGCTCCGGAAAAAGTTCATATAGACTGAACGGAGATATTATCAAAGATGAAAAAATTCCGATCATCAATAGCGAAAATATGGAAATCATCCTCAAACAACTCTTTCAAAATAATGCCCAAAATTTTGATAAGTTTATTTGCGACAAAGAAAGCGATTTCGCATATGAAGGAAAAGATGGAACCTCTTATAGAGTAAATGCCTTTTTTGAAAAAGGAAAAATCTGAATCGTAATGAGGAAAATCAATTCTCGCATCAGAACGCTTGAAGAGATGATGTTCTCTAATCTCGCCGAAAGTATAAAAAGGAACGTCCTTGCAGCAAAAAAAGGACTTTTCCTAGTGACAGGATCTACAGGAAGCGGAAAATCAACATCACTAGTAAGTATGATTGAATATATCAACAAAACAAGAAACGAAAACATCATCACCATCGAAGACCCTATCGAATATATCTTTGAAGGAGATAAATGTAGTATTTCACAGAGACAGGTAGGACACGATACCTGGTCATTCAAAAACGCACTAAAAGCTGTAATGAGAGAAGATCCTGATATCATTTTTGTAGGAGAAATTCGTGATACTGAAACTGCAGAAACCGTCCTTAGCCTAGCAGAAAGTGGACATCTCGTTTTTAGCACCTTGCACACAAGCTCAGCAAGTCATAGTTTGAGTAGATTTATGTCCTTTTTCCCTACAAATATGGAACAAAGTATCGCCGACAGACTTTCAGATAGTCTCATCGGAATCCAATCTCAAATGCTCGTAAAAAGAACGGATACCAATACGAGAATCTGAATTTTTGAACTCTTATTAAACACAGTCGCTATTAAAAATAATCTCAAAAAAATGGATCTTGGACAAGTTGATTCGACGATCGAATCTTCAAATCCACTAGGAATGATTTCAATGAAACAATATGCAAAGAAACTCGTAGATAGACAACTCATCAACCCTAAAGACGTAAAACATCTCTTTAGAGTAGAAGAAAGAGCAACCGAAACAGACTAAATCAGAATCTATCTATTATTTTATAAGGTATAGCCCAGGAATAATGCAGGAAACTTATAGCTGAAAAAGTGGGATGAAAAGACTTTCAAGGGATGAGATCAGAAAAATGAAAGAAAATATGCAAAAAACACCACTCATCCAAAAGCAAGCTGAACAATATCACAATAAAGAAAGTAAAGAAGCTGAAGCATTATTGAACAAGATAGAGATTCCTTCAGAAAAACAATGATGAAAACTTGATATCCAGCCACCAAAGAAAATCTGATTCTTCCAAAAGATTAAAAACTATTTATTTTGATAAAAATACCAAACAATGAATCCAGTATTGCAACAGTATCTACCACAAGAGCTACGGGAAATCGCAGCAGACTTCAAAATTCCTGAAGCCTTCTTGGTAAATAACTCAAACCTTATTCAGCTTATCCTAAAATCAAAATCTCTCGCCGAATACGAAGAGAAACAGAATTGGTTTAATCTTTTACCAATCATGTCTCCTGAACAAATAGAAAAACTCAGAGATATTCTCACAAGAGAACAACAAAAACTTGAGGAAATCAACCAAAAATACAGCCAAAAACAGGCCGAAATTTCGGAAAAATACCAGCAAAGTTTCAATCCTGCACTCTACAGCCAAGCACAGGCAAAAATCCATGCCCAAGAAAACGAAGCAAGAGAACAAGAAATGATTGAAGCAGACAATTTACTGACCCAAATGTAAATATGAAAATATCAATAGCCAAGAAAATCAGAATTTTTAGTTTTATGCTTAGTAGCTTAGGAAGTATAGCAGTCTTTTCTCTATGAATCGGATACGCAAAAGGACAAGCAGGAAATACTAACGGAGATTTTCTTGAGCAAGCATTTACACCAGCAATCCAATCTGATGCTATCGTAGGATGAGATAGTATTGGAACCGACAAAATGAGCGTAGGAAAATACATCCTAAAAGAGGGAACAGAAATAAAAATCTGATGAAAAAATAAAGGAATCAATCGTAGACCATCACTTATTATTAGTATTTCAAAGTTCTTGCTCAGAATGACAATGGTCCTAGCAGTAACCATGATTATTTACAACGGTGTTCATTATGTTATCAAAGCATCTAAAGGAGAAAACCCAAAAGAGATCCTAAACAACATCCTCTATATCTGAGTCGGAATATTACTTGCACTGTTTAGTGTAATCATCATCAGATTGATAAGTTCTATCGGATCAAGTAGTTTTAATGAGATTTCTTACCTCTCTAGCTCAATTTTTATTTCCTAATCACACCAAACCCGATGGCAAAAAAAATCTTCTCCACCGTCATCCTCGCATTGTTTGCCACGCTCCCTGTCTTCGGGATCAAAGTTACCGTTCCACAAGGACACGCAGGAGACGATCTTCCAAAAAAACACGTCGTCGATACCCAAGAGGAAGGAATATTTCAGTGAATCAATATCATCAATAAATATCTCCGATGGTCTTTTGCCGTGGTATGCACCGCAGTAGTTGTTTACGGAGGATATCAACTCATTACCGCCAATGGAGACAAAAAAGCCATGAAAAAAGCCGTCTGGGCGTTAATGGGAGCTTGAATAGGAATTACGATTGCAATGCTTTCTTATACGATAGTAAGTCTGCTGACAAATCTTTAAAAAAAATAATAAATCTGACCACAAAAAACTCTTGATCTTGCTCATCAAGAGATTTTTTTATAAAAAAAAGAATAGCTGATACTTTGGCTTGTTCTTAGCTGAATAGAGCAGTTTTCCATCAAAACACTCAAAAAACTTACAAATACAAACGAAAAAATAGCAACAATCAGCAAAAACTCACCCTGGAATTGAGAGTAAAATGACAATTTGGTTGAAAATACCCACTGTAGTTTGGAGTAAAATGATGATTTAAATGAAACGACAAAAGTTTTTTCCACCAAAAATAAAGTTTATTTAAAAAAAATCCGAAGAATCACAAGATTCATTCAGATTTTTTATCTCCTTATCAATGGCAACTTTCTTATATCTCTACGCCAAACTAAGCAAACTGATTCCTAAATTCTACAGGAACATTCTGGTTCACCATTCCAGAGATATAGTGGTTAAAATCTCACATAGTGATATAGCTTTTTCCTCTAGCTAACTTTCTATGCAACCCTGCAAGTTTTGCAGCAGAAATAGTACTAGACTGAAAAACATAATTAGGATTACTTGAATGATTCATAGCTATCGGGAAAAAAGTATAGAGATAAAGATCTTTGAGAGACCTAAACTTTTTTCCTGGAGAAAGTTGATAATACTTTTTCACATAATCAAGCTGTTGAACAGCAGACATAGATCTAAGAGCATAGACCGTTGTTCCCAACTTTGTAGCAGTACTTGGCATAATTTGGATCAAACCTGTAGCTCATGTTGATTTATTAGCTATAGCAGGATTGAATGTTCCTCAGGTTTCTGATGCCATCAGCGCCATTAATCGATTAGGATTAATATCCAGTTCTGCTGCAATTTTCTCCATCTTCTGCTTAAAAGCTTTCTTCTGTTCTTCTGTTCAAGGAACCTTATCATAGAAAAGAAGGCTTCCATTATATCCATGTCTTGACAAAGCTTCGTCTAACTGATCATTATTTATATCATTGCCAGATTCTGGTTTTTGACCAACATTCTCCACAAAATTATTGACATTTTCTGGAGAAGGATTTGGAGAAATAGGATTCACTACAGGGTTATTAGGATTCACTACAGGCTTATTAGGATTCACTACAGGCTTATTATTTCCAATAGGAGTAGATCCATTAGGATAAATATATCTATCCTGCCCATTTTGAATTGCTAGTGCTGCATCAGTATATTGATCAGGTAGAAAAACCTGAGCCTCCACACCATCTATCACATCATCTTTATTAAGAGCAACCCCTGAGAGGAGAATAAACGCTAAAGTATCAGCATTAGGTAGTGAAGATAAAGCTTTCGGATTTGAAGCAAAACGCTCTAATCCCTCATGCAGATAAGTATCCACAAAAGCTTCTCTTTCCTGTGGAGAGAGTTTTCTTTTGAGAGTAAGCTTCGTTTTTTCTCCAACCTTTACTTCTTGCACAAAATCTTCTCCCTTAAAAACAGGACTTTTAGTCATTTTCAAAGTAGAAAGATTTAAAAGTTCAGGTTTTTCATCTATTTTTTGAAGAATTTGACTTTTTATCAGAGGCATATCCAGAGCAAACTTCCGCTGAACCGCATCCTCCACTTTGAGATTATGTTGATCAAGAAGTGTTTTTGCGGTAGTAGCTTGGAGAGCTTTCTTCTGCATATAATTTTTATAAGATTCAGCAATATATGCTTTCTGAGGCTGTTTAAGCTCTCTCTCAAGAATCCTTTTTTTCCAAGCTCTTTCCAATCCCTCAACTCCTCCAGAGAAACCAAGCAAACCTAAAACAACATTAAGAGCACCTCCAAGTGCTGGAGTTTTCCTGATTTGCTTCCAAAGATCAAATCCTAGCGTTGATTTCAAAACTTTTGAAGTATTTCCCAAAACATCCATACTATCAAGTAGTTTATTTCCTAGAGCATCAATATTCTGAAAAACACCGTCCGCCTTTTCCAAGATTCAGAGCATTTTTTTCATAGTCTCAGGAGTTTCCACCATTTTGATAGATCAAAGCTGTTGTTTCATTTTTTCCTTTCCCATTTGGAAAGCCTGCTGTTTCTCTTCATTAGAAAGGTTATTTTTAAGAGCACGCAAATCAAACTGTTCCCAAGTAATTGAATCAAGTGAAATTTGATTCGGTTTTGGGCTATCCTTTGTCGTAATATCTTGCTTCCAGAGAGGATTTTTGAGCACTTTTTGATAGAATTCATAAGGATCATCCAACTTACTTAATTGAGCTTGATTTTTTGGTAAAGCAAGAAAGTCTGTAAGATTCAAAAGCGTCTTTCCTTGACCAAAAGAAAACGAAAACTTTTCAGAAAAATCTTTTACCTGGGTTACAAGATTCCCTAAACTACTAAAATCCATACTAGATAGCTGCCCCAAAAAATTGATATTCGTCTCATTTCCCATTTGAGCCAAAGTCTCCATCAAAAACAATTCCGTAGCAGGAATAACTACCTTCTTGAGATAATCTGGAACTGGTTCAGTCAGCCCAATATTTAGTTTTCTAGCATAAAACTTTGTTAAAGCAATATTTATCTTCCTAAAAACAAACTCTAACCTTTGTTCTGGAGTTTTTCCTTTCAAATCAGGATAATCATCAAATTGAGGATTCTTTAATATAGAAAGCATGGTATTTTTGAGCGGAGTTCCATCAAGAGTATCCAAAGTCACAAGCTCATTCATTCCATAGTTCAAATTTTCTATGGAGGTCTTTACATTTCCTATTCATTCTTTAACAAAATCTAATGAAGAGTCCTTTTTCTCCACTGGTTCTAGTTTTTTATCAGGAAAAGTCTGAATCTTCTCTTTAGTTTTTTGTTGTGAAGATAGAATCTTCTCGGGCACCTTCACACCATCTTTAGAGTTTTTAGGTTGAGACCAATCAGTAGGGAAATCAATAAATCTATAATTCATAAGAAGAACATAAAGTATATAAAATACATCTCTAATTGTAGCGAAAATAGCTAAAAAAGCAAAAAATCAAGTTTTTTTTCTTGACAGAGTAGTACTTTTCAGTAGTATGCCTATAAATATCATGTCAACCTTTATTTTCTAAGATTGAACAATGAAAAAAATCCTTGCATTTCTGCTGATCACTTCGCTTTTTTTTCAGCCACTTGCAATTTTTGCAGAAGAAATAGAATCTCATCCAGAACCAACCATTTCAAGTGAAGTTTGACAACCCTGAGCAGAAGAAAATAAGCCAGAAATCCAGTCATCACAAAAAAAATCAGAAGAATCTTTTTCTTGAAACATTGCAGAAACAAACAATTTAACAACTGGAGAAAACATAGGGAACAGCTCTAGTAAAAATATCTCTGAAGAGGAAAAATCATCTCATGAAAAAAGCACAGAAGAAGCAGAAGAAAACGACAAGGCAGACTCAGACATTGAAGATAAAGTTTGAAACTTCACACCAGAAAATGAAATCATCAGCCCAGACACCTCTGAAATAGACACTCAAAAAGATGTAATAGAAATCCAAAATCATCAACCGATTCTCCTTACATCTTGAAATTTAGAATCTTCAAACGAAGATGATGAACCAACACTCATCATTACAGAAGCTTTTTTTGACAAAACAAATGCACGAATAGAAATAAGCAATACTAGTCATAAAACATTTTCATGAATGATTGAGCTTACGTGAAACCTTAGCCTAACAAAATGAGTCAACAAAAAACAACCATTGCTCTACAACCTACAAATTCCCTGAGAAACTTCTATCGTCCTAACACAAAATAGCAAATATTTCACAACAAATTTTCCAAAAAAAATCATCAAAGATAAATATACCTTCAATTGGAAAAGTTGACTAAATCTGACTTTAACCTACTGAAACAATAAAACTGACAGTCTCATCGTTCACCCAGATTGGACACAGTTTTTGGAAGGGAAAGATAACTCTTTCGAAAAAGTGCTCATAAACGGGAAACGACTAACTACGAGGACAACCATCGACAGAATCAAAAACATAAAGTGAAAAAATCGGGTTGCAAATCCATGAACATTCTTCACAGAAGCTGAAAATGCAAAAGACATATCTCTACCCAAGGAAAAACAACCTTCAAATGAAGAGGAAGGAACAGACATCCCGATATCCTGCAATACCTTTATCGATCGTAATAGACTAGAAGTACAAGAAATTTTCTGAGGAAATAGTGCTTATCCAGCTTTCATAGAATTAAAGTGGACCGATACTCCTGCAAAATACGAAGAAATCATGTTAACAGGGACAATTTTAGCCAAAGAAATAGTCTTAGAAAAAACAGATTTTCGAGAAAAAAACAATACCTTCATCATCAGTAAAGATGAAACACGATACGACAAAGGAATCGACAGTCAATCTAATCCTGACTTTAATCTACTATATCAGACTTGATACCTAACAATTCAATGATTTGATGGACAAACACGACAAGTTTTAGACACTATTATTTTGACAGCAATTGCTCCAGAAAGTTCCAGCTATCCAAAAGGAGAAAAATCAGGATGCTTTCCAATATTTAATACAACTGGAGACTTTTCTCCTGGATTTGAAAAAAAATTCCTAGATTTTTTCAAAATAGACAGCAAACCAAAAATAGAATACATCACCATTAATTGAGGCGGAAGTTGTCACTGCCCATCAAAAGAAGAACTCTGCACTTCAGAAAGTAATAAACAAGAAAAGCCTCCTAAAAACCAAGAAGAAAACAAAAAAAATAAAAACTCAGAAAACAAAAATCAAGAAACCTCAAAAATAGATATTAATACCTACCAAATCAAAATAGAAGATATAGAATATGATCCTCCTGGAGCAGACACTAACGAAAGCATCACACTGATCTTGACCAAAGGTGAGGAATTAGACCTCAGTCTATTAACCTTGGATATCAACGGGAAAAATAAAAAACTAAAGGGTATCCTTAAGCAAGGAATTTCTGAAACATTTAGAGGAAATTATTGATTTCCTAATTCTAGTAAAAATGGAGATACCATCACTGTCCATTTAAAATATAAAGAAACTATACTGGATACTTATTACTATAAGATCTCCCCTAAACAAAAAAAAGAAATCCAAAAGCCAGAAGGAATCAAAGTATTCTCAATTATTGACGGCGACACGATAAGATACAAAGATGAAAATGGAAAGTTAGCATCTGTTCGCCTTATCTGAGTTGATGCACCAGAAAGCAATACTGCAAGATACAAAAAAACAGAATGCTATGGAAAAGAAGCAAAAGACTACCTTACACAAAGACTAAAAGGAAAAACCATAGAGCTTTCCTTTGACAAGGGACAGGAAAATACAGATAGATATGGAAGACTTTTAGCATACGTATCACTAGACGGGAAACTCATTAATGAAGAACTTATCCGCAATGGATACGCAAAAGAATACACCTACAAACAAAGTTATGAAAAACAAGAAGCTTTCAAAAAAGCAGAACAAGAAGCAAAAAACGAACAACTAGGAATACGAGATCCAAAAAACTGTCCAGATCCTTCGCTAAAAGATGAAGAAAAGAAAAATAATGTTGAAAATCTAATCATAAAAATCCAAAATATTGACTATAACCCCAAAGGAAGTGACAAAAATAATGAAAGTATCACACTATCTATCTTTGATAAATCAAAAATGATAAAATCTTTAGATTTTAATAATCAGTTTTGACTTTTCATCTTAGAAAAAAATGTATCAGGAATGAATCTAAGCTTTGAAGATATTGAAGAAAGTGGAAAATTCAAAGACCTAAGCTTTTTATGAAATATTGAAATAACTAATCCTCTTATCCTGAAAGGCGACTTTTGACTCCCAAATACAAAATCAAGCTGTATCGCTCTAGTTCAAAATGAGCATCTTTTTGACATTGCATGCTACGATATTGAAAAGAAAACAGAAAAAAATCCTGATAAAGAGAGTAAACAGAGAGAAAAGGAAGAAGAATGATTATCAGGGATTATACTTAAAATTCACAGCATAACGCCTAATCCAAAAGGAAAAGACCTAGGCAAAGAGAAGATCGAGATTTCTTTTACCGATGAAACAAAAAACCTCCAAAAATTATTGCTCTGAAGCGGATTCTATCTCCTAATAAACCAAAAAAATAAAAAATATCTCTCATGAGAACTAGAAGAAGGAAAACCAAAAATTTTCGAATGAAATTTCAATTTCCCGAATACCAATAGCTGTATTTCGATAGGAAAAGGAAATCAAATCTTTGATACTTTTTGTTATACCAAAGCAAAAGAAGAAGTAACCTATACTTCAACCAATGAAATACTACAAGATTTCACTACAGAGGAACGATCAATCATAAAAGCTACAAAACTAATCAAAGAAGGGAATAAATATTGCATACAGTACAAAAATCAGAATTTCACCTGCCGCAATATTCCAAACACCAGGAAACAACAAGAAAAACAACGAAAGATAAAATCCCAAGCACGAGAATCAGCATTTTTCTGATTAGAAAATATGCTCAAAACAGAATATTCTCCACGATACCAACAAACAAAAGTAAGTGAATACTTTTCCCTTGCTAAAAAGATGAAGTCAGATCTAAAAAATAATATTTTCTCAACCAACATAGACGAGGATAACTATGAATGGAAAGCTTTTCCAAAAATCTTTGAAAAAGAAATAGATCAAAACCTGATCGATACCTCCGAAAAAATCTTAAAAAAAATCTTCTCCTCAGAAATAAGATCACACTATGAAGAGAAGAAACAACAACGAATAGCAGCACTTCCAGACACAATCTAAAATAATCTATTCTTCAATCTGGAGCGTTATCTTTTCAGGAACAAGAGCTTTGGGAATAATAATCCACAAAATATTTTCCGGAGAAAGTTTACTATGAATTCTATCAAAATAAATCTGAGCAGGAAGATCGATGATTTGTCTAATCTTTCCTCGATAACATTCTTCCTTCACAGGCAAAAGATTCTCTTTTAAAGGTGTTAAAATCCTTTCTCCCTCAAGAATAAGCTTATAATCTTCAATAGTAAGACGTATAGTTTCCTTTTTTACTCCTCAAAGTGGCATAATAATAACAATTTCTTGAGAAGATTCATAAATATCATAAGGAATCAATGGTGAATTGTCCAATTGCATAGTTTTATCGTAAGGAAATTAGTAAAGCTTCATAATTTTTGTTATAATTTTCTTTTTCGCCTCTGGATCTTTGATATAGTGCAAAACAATTTCTCCCTGATTGTCTCTATCTCACTCTGAGAGAAAAATCAAGTTTCAATTATCAAAAATATTGTACCAAAAAGTATTTTTTTGAATAGTAATAGTTTTGATATTCTTTACATAACTAGATTTGATATCTCTCTTCAAAGGTCAAGTCTGATCGTATCTCGTAAGATACTCGGGAGTAACGAGAGAAAAATCCATAACATAGTCCAAATAATACTTAAACAGCGGAGCAATAACAAAAAGATAAATAATAAACAGCACTCAAGTAACAATATACTTTATATTTCAGAAATCCTCTAGACCAAGATAAATAGGAAACTGAACCAAGATAAACATAATCGTCCATCAAAAAAATGGAACAATCACCTTCGAAAAAAAGAAGAGAAAACTTTTACTGAGAATAAAAACATTCTCTTTTCAAAATTTATCTACGGCTTCTTGGTATGCCTCTTGTTTCCACTCAGTATCAAAGTTAGAAAAAATCTTCATAGTTCCAAGCTAAAGAACTAAAAGAGAGAAAAAGTCGGGAATAATCTCACAAAAACTCTACCTATAAGATGAGAATCTGGGACAAGATAATTCGCTCCTTGATAACAAGACTTTGAAAAACAAGAAAGAGAATCAGAAGTGCTTCCTCTATGATCTCACATGACAAAATACCCATTACTCACTTCAAATTCTGTCTTTTCTCACTGAGGAATCGTTTTGGTATCAGGATAAAGATACGGTTCATCCAAACGGAAACAATACTGCCCATTCGAAGCCTGAATATCAGAAACAGGAGCTTCATTATTACAAATATAGGTCAAATCATCTACAAACTTTACCGTCTCTCAAGGTAATCCAATAATCCTCTTAATATAAGGAATATTCTTACCAGGAGGCACAAAAACAACGACCTGTCCCCTCTCTAAAGTTCAAAACCTCTGAGTCAACTTTTCCACAATAATCCAATCATTAGATTCAAAGGTTGGAAGCATACTTGATCCCACAACCGTATATGGAGTCCCAATAAAAAACCTAATAAAAAGAATAATTCAGAAAACGAATACCAAGAAAACAATCAAATCAAAAGTTTCAAGTCAGAATTTTAATATTTTTTGCTTAAAAGACATCGATATGAAAAGGTTAAGAAGTAAGAGTAAGTAGAAAAACCATACAAAAAAGCCTTAAAAAGGAACCTCACTATCAAAATCAGAGAGTGGATCAATCTCTACTTCATCTGAGTTCGAAACTTTCGTATCAAGGAAAATAAAATTATCAATAATCACTTCTGTAGAAAATCTATCATGTCCTTCAGTATCCTGCCATTTTCTGGTTCTTAATCTCCCTTCAAGATAAATTCTCTTTCACTTAGTAAGATACTTTCCAAGCACTTCTGCAGTATTCCCATAGGCAACACATCTATGATATTCAGCATCTTCCAAAACATTTCCTTCTTTATTTTTATACTTTCTATTGGTTGCGAGAGTGAAATTAACGACAGCACTTTGAGTGCTCTCTATAGTCTTGACCTGTAAAGTACTCGTAGACCTCCCAATCAACATTACCTTATTCAAATCCATCTCACAAACACAAACGGAATAAAAACTTCTTCATTCAGTGATGAAATGTAGTTATTTTTAGGAAAAAAGCAACTAAAAATATCTCAAAAATACCCAACTCCCCAAAAATATAGCTCCAAAATCTCCTGCTTTCACTTCAAGCCTAAAGAACCAAATTCCAAAAACAAAAAAAATCTGAATATCACATCAGACTTTTTAGTCTTTACCTAGAGCGGGACTTGAACCCGCACGGCCGTGAAGCCACCAGATTTTGAGTCTAGCATGTCTACCAGTTCCATCACCTAGGCATAAAAGCAAGAAGTAATGTAAAGATTTTCCAAGCAAAATCAACCCTTTTTCATGGAGCGAGTGACGGGACTCGAACCCGCTGCCTCTTCCTTGGCAAGGAAGCGCTCTAGCCAAATGAGCTACACCCGCATAGAAAGGGAGTATTTCCTACCCCCAGCAAAAAAACTTACACCTCAATAATTTCCAAATTTTTCTCTTCTCTCTTTTTCTTAACCCCAGAAGTCATAATAAAATTCGTTGGTCAAATAATCAAAAGAAGCACACCTACCACACAACTCAAATCTCCAAAGTAAGCATCATTCATAGGATCATTGAGAAAAACGGTCTTTCACATCACAATAGCAGAGATTCCCAAGACAAAAAGCGTAGCTCTACTAAACCTCACATGAATCGGATAAATCCCGTAAAAAATCGAGATATAAAGAGAAATAACAATCAGCACAACACAAAAAACAAAATTCATATGTTGATATTCTGGGAGGACGATGGGTTTCTGCGTAATAAGTGAATAAATCAAATATCATGAAAAAGTTCCAAAAGCTGTGATAACCCCGATCCTCTTGAGAGCGTCCCTCATAAGCAAGAAACAAAGAAAATAAAACAAAGATTAAAGTAAGCAAATCCTTTCAATTTTCAAGAGCAATGTTAAATCTTGAGGATTAATTAATAATAAAAGAATATAAATTATTTAATAAGAATAATAAACCTAAAATGTAAAAAGTTTTCTAAAACTCATCTTTCAGTAGATTAAAAGGTAGATCTCTCAACTTACGTTCAGTGTTAAAACTTTGTGAATTTTATAAAACTTTTGTGAACTCAGACTCATTTTTACAAAACGACACAAAAAGACATGTCAATCATTTGTGAAAAAAGTTAGAATAATTTCTTGAAATATTCCCGATATTTTTCTTTATGGTTTGCTTTTTCTGTTCAGAGTTTTGAGGTGGATTTAAGAATTGAATAGTCTACCTTTCCATGCTGCTTCTCAGTCGCTGCTAATCCCAGATACGGCAGATAGCTTTGAATATACTTTGCATTTTCTCCATACCAAAACGGAAACACTTTCGCCAAAGAGGAGGTAAAACTGATACTCCATCTTTGAAATGTAGGATTGCTTTTGAGTCCAGCCGGGAGCAAGGCAAGGGCTGCCGCCTTTTGACGTGCTTGATAACGATCCCTAAATTCCATTAGCTCGGGAGGCAAAAGCTCTCCTGTCCCAAAAAATGCTACCCTTCCTTTTTGCTCTTGGAGGGAAAAATTCGAAGCATGAGTAGAAAACCTGAGCTGAGATTGTGGTCCTACTTTGATGAGATTCCCTTCTTGATCTTGAAGCACGATAAAATTATGCTCCTCTTCCTGCTGAGAGGCAAATTGAAGAAGATAGTCAGTATTTTTGTCTAATAAGAAGGTCTGACTTTTTGTGCTTGCAGAAATCACCTTTTCAGACATAGGAGACTTCAAAAGAATCGTGGTATAGGAGGGCACAAGCGTTCCATCAAAGACCGTAAAAAGAAACGATCATTGCTGCATGATAAATTGCTCCTCATCAAAGGGCTGCCTCCACCACATCAACGCTGCAATGCTGACCATCAATGCGACGATCACCCCATAACAGCTAGAAAAGAAAACCGTCTGCCACTTTTGTGCTCTAAAGGTCATTACTTCATGTACAATCCCATACCCTGCCCCATACAGCACCAAAAACTCTAACCATGAAAGATTGATCCCCGGCTGGACGAAAATCAATAAAAAAAGATAGACTTCTGCGATAATAAGAAGTTTTTTAAAGAACTTCGTATTCTGGTCCGTCGTTTCCCAAAGAGCTCCGCCGAGCAACCAAAAAATCCCAAACAAAATCCATACCACCAGATGCTCTCCAAACAATGCGTCCATCCCAAACCCCAGCCCATTGCTTACCACCAAAAAAAGAAAGATCCCGCACAGACTTCCAATACTTATCAGAAAAGGTTTCATACGATACGCCATCTTGCTTGGTAAACTAAAGATCTCGCTCTCAATTGTAGCGATTTTTCACAAAAAAACAAATAAGTCCCCTTTTACTTTCCGTCCTTTTTAACCCATCAGAAAAAAATCTGACTCCTTCCTTCTTTTTACAGCATTACGAGTATAAAAAGTTCTTGATAAAGCAGAATCATCTACAACAACTCCTTGACTTTCTTGGAAAAATAGCTATCACAAGGTCTGTTTTAGAGTCATAAAGATGAAAATATGAGAAAGTATTGAATACTCCTCTTGATACTTGGAGTAATGCTCGTAAGTTGATGTCAAATTACCTCTGAGAATGAGAGGAAAGCGCAGACTGGAGATGGAGATAGTATCCAACAGGAAAGTTTGAGCGGAAAAAGTACTCAAACAGGAGAGGAAGCCAAACTCTCACCAGCACAAATCTTGA